>WLWF01000467.1_pt1 | contig 38972 bp, 46 predicted proteins | sample 6718331 | NCBI WGS metagenome assembly WLWF01 (sample SAMN12718692, study PRJNA515312) | sponge metagenome | isolation source: marine sponge | host: Mycale hentscheli | place: New Zealand: South Island, Marlborough, Capsize Point | collected 2003-05-01 | reverse complement strand
AAGATCATTAGAGTTGCCATTTAGATCATTATTTTTTGCCAATTGATTCGGTGCGTTTAGCATTATGATCGTCTGATTGGGCAGCAACGTAGGAGGCTTTCCATGGGCACTTTGCTTGAACAACATCAGGGCAGTCGAAGCTGCTGCTGGTGGAGGTATTAAGTTGTTGTTGCTAATGTTGTTCTTGGATATTTTTATGCTCTAAATTTCTCTTAAATGCTCAGCTTGGCTGGTTTGCCTGCTGGGCCCAGTTCCTGGGATTGATGATGAAGGTATTGGTCATAGGCGGAGGGATCGCTGGACTCACGCTTGCCTTAGCTCTTAAGAAGCACGGTATTCCTGTCACTGTTCATGAAAAATATAATCATTTTCAAAATCAGAAAACAGGATTTCTGATTTGGAGTTATGCGATCAAAATCTTGCAAGACTTGGGGGTTCCTGTTGATGAGGTAGGCACTCCCCTCGAAGCATTTCGGATCCATGGTCGAAAGGGAAGATTTGTCTGTGAGATGCCAATCGGTGCGATGTCGCGATTGCAGGGAGCGGATAGTTATGAAATCAATCGATTTCGCCTTTCTGAATTGCTATCTAGAATGGTCGGTGATGATTTAATTCTTGGCAGTGAATGTGTTTCCGTCTCTAGTGTTGAGGATCAGGCGATCGCAACTTTTGCTGATGGTCGCTCGGATCAAGGTGATGTTTTAATTGCTTGCGACGGCTCTAATAGTGTTGTTAGAACGTTTATTCATCCAGGAGTTCAGCTCAGAATGCTTGGTTCTGGTGGTTGGATATCAGTGATTAATCAAAGGCCTCCATTGTTACCATTGAACACTCAAATGGAGTTTTGGCAGCCGGGGGTGAAAGCAGGAGTTGCTGATCTCGGGCATGGTGAAACCCGCTGGTATGTGGCTTTTAAAAACTATATCCCTCGTGCAACTGAGTCCAAAAAAGATCAGATTCTTAGGCGTATGAAGCCTCTTCCTGAGCTGATCCAGTCCTGTCTGGAATGGACTGATGAAGATCAAATGGTGCCTACGCAGGCTGGCGATCTTTTGGCCTTATCTCCTTGGTACCGTGATCGTGTCTTGATGATTGGTGATGCTGCCCATGCCACCAGTCCTTATGCCGGAATGGGAGCTTGCTCAGCGATTGCTGATGCTGCATTTCTTGCAGATTTGATGGCTTCTGGTCGGTCAGTTCCTGCCATATTTGAAGAGTTCCAAGCGGTGCGTAAGCATGCAGCAGATTCAGTAATTAAGGAATCACGACGCGGCCTTGATGTATCCACTTGTGGTGACCTCAAAGGCTGGGTTCGTGATTGGATGTTCAAGAACATGCCAGAGAAGAAGTGGAATCAGATCGTGACTGACATGGTGACTGGTCATTGAATCAATCCATTGGCTTCGATCTGTGTTTGTGGTGTTGATGAAAAACGGCGCTCTTTCGGATTTTTTTGAGAGATTCATTGTTTATGCCTGCACCACAGGCACGTCGCTCAGGCGAGTTGTGGCGGCTCGACCCAGCCGTTCGCGTCGCATGGCCCAGCTCGGATCCAGACCGCAGGCGGCCCATTGCACGGTGCCTCGCCCATAGCGGTGATTGAGACGATCGACCGTTGCCATCAAGCTTTCCCGTTTCTGCTGCTCTTCCTCCGTACAGGGCACCCATAGATGCTGTTGCAGTTGATCGATTCCCTGCAGGTGTTGCATCAGCACACCTGCCTTCGCCAGCGGACGGTGCGGTTGAAAAATGCGTTCCACCAGAGGTAAGGCAGCTGCTAACAACACCCGCGTGTCGTTGCTGGGTAGATCGAGGCTGGTGCTGGCAGCTCGGCTGTAAAAAGCTGGAATGAATGGGCTCGTGCGCGTGTAGATCGTGAGAGCCGCTGTGCGTTGATGTTGCTTGCGCAGTTTTTCCGCTGCTCGCACCACATAGGTGGCGATCGCTTCGCGGAGCTCTTCCAGGCTGGTAATCGGATGGCTGAAGCTGCGGCTTACGCAGGTTTCCTGCTTCGGAGAGGGGTCGAGATCAAGCGGTAGGCAGGCATGACCTTGCAGTTCTCTTTGCAGTCGAACTCCCACCACGCCGGCCTTAGCGCGCAGGCAGCCACTGGGCATATCACGGAGCTCCCGTGCGTTGACCACTCCCCGCATTCGGCACCAGAGGGCGAGTTTGCGGCCGATGCCCCAGACGTCTTCAATGGAAATTGTTTCCAGCCAGCGATCGGGATCAGGACACAAGCCAAGATCAAAGAGTCCGGCGTGGGCTGGCACCACTTTCGCCAGGCGGTTGGCCAGCTTGGCCTGTCCCTTGCTGGCCCCGAGACCAATGGCAATGGGTAAACCGAGGTTGCGTCGAGCCAGGGTTCGCAACCGCTGTGCCCATGGATGCAAATTTCCGTCCGAGGGGCGGCTCAGCCGGGCAAACGCCTCATCAATGGAGTAAATCTCCAAATCCTCAACTTGGCTTTCCAGCAAACTCATTAGCCGCTGACTCATGTCGGCGTAGAGCGCGTAATTCGAGCTGCGAATCACAACATTGTGCTGTTCCAGATGGCGCTTCGCTTTGAAATAGGGGGTGCCCATGGCGATGCCAAGAGCGCGTGCTTCCGCGCTACGGGCCACGATGCAGCCATCATTATTTGAGAGCACCACCACTGGCCTGCCGATCAGGGCTGGATCCAGGCTTTGCTCGCACGAGGCGTAGAAATTGTTGGCATCAATCAGAGCCGTGACCTGGTTCATCGCGACGACCTGAGCGCTAAAGAGGATGGATCACGTGAATCGCGACGCCCCAGATCTGCACATCTCCGCAACGATGGAGATCTAAATGGGGATAGTCAGGGTTCGCCGCTTCCAGGCGTAGTTGGCCGCGATAGCGAGCGAGGCGTTTGAGAGTGAAGGCGCCATCCAGGACAGCCACCACCACTCGGCCGGGGCGAGGGTCGAGGCTGCGATCGACCACCAATAGATCGCCATGGTGAATGCCCGCCCCCGTCATGGAATCGCCGCTGACGCGCAAAAAGAAGGTGCTGCTTGGATGGCGAATGAGTTGTTCATTGAGATCGATCCCCACATCGATGTAGTCATCAGCAGGGGAGGGAAACCCTGCGGCAACCTGATCACTCGCCAGAGGAAGGCTGAGTCCTTTCCGTTGGAGTCGCAAAGGCTGGGGTGGCTGAAGCGATATCCGATCCGAATTCACGGAAGCGCACACTGACGATCGCTTAATGGTACAAGTGTTCTAGTGCTCGTGCTGTGGCTCGGGCCGTGCCAGCGGAACAGGGTTTCCCTTATGGGGTTGGATTTTGCAGGTCCTTGCTCTTCTTTTCTGTTTCCCAGACCTCAAGGACATCAGGGAAATGCTCTTCTATGCATGCATCACAGATGCCATGGCTGAAGTTTAAATTCGTGCGTGTCGATAAATACTGATCCAGATGCTGCCAATGCCCTTCAGTATCTTTTGCTTTCCTGCAATAAGAACATGTTGAGATGAAGCTGCCTTCATCAGTATGTGAGCAGAAAGATTCAATTAAATTGATTGATCTCTTCCTCAATTCAAGAAAAGCAACGGCTTGTCTTGACAGAGATTGCATGATGTTGAACTGTGTATCGGACAGGCCATGGGGCTCTCTGTCGATCACGCAAAGCGTGCCAATTCTGAGGTTTTCGTCATTTTGCAGAGGAAAGCCTGCATACAGTCTGATTTTAGGCTCACCTCGCACTAAAGGGTTATCAAAGAATCGCTCGTCTTTTAATGCGTCTTCAACGATTAAAGGTTCGGAGGAGTGAATCGCATGGGCGCAGAATGACCAATCGCGAACAGTCTCTTCAGCCTCAATACCAACCTTGGCTTTAAACCATTGACGATTTGAATCAACAAGGCTCAAAAGAGCAATTGGAGTGCCACAAGTTAAAGAAGCTATTTTGGTAATATCGTCATAATTTTCTTCAGGCTTTGTGCCAAGAATTCTATACTCATTCAGCGCTTTAAGCCTTTCTGACTCATTTATGGGAATTTCAGGCTTTTTCAAGTGATGAGCATTGGCTGATTCTATAGTTTTGAGCGTAAATAGCTAGAAGTGCATAAAGCAAAATAAAAGTTTATTTTGTATGGCTGAAGCTTGGCGCTGTTCTCCGTTATTGGCTTGTAAGAATTAACAAAATTGTTAACTTAATCTGACGGTTGTGGCGTCCAGGGCATGAGCCTTGGGATCAGCCGTACTTTGAGCCTGGAGCCGCTAACAGGCCGGTCCAGCGTTCGTAAGCCCAGTTCTGACTCTTCTGTTTGGAGTTGTAAGCGTTTGCTGTGGGCGCAAAGCTGTGGCAGCAGGCGCAATTCGTGGCAGCAGGCGCAAAGCTGGGGCAGCAGGCGAAAGTCGTGGTTCGGAGTTCGAATCGATCAAGATGATCACCTCTGAAGCTGCTGCTGATGGCCGACTCTCCCTACCTCCTTGCCATCGCCTTGTTTGAGCAGAATGGGAAACGGGCGATGCCTCTCGGGGGACGCTCCCTGCCGCGGGATGTGACGCAAGATGAGGCGGGGGTGCCTGTGCAGATCGCCTGTGAGCTGGCTTTGGAACTCCTTCTTCGCGTTTGGCAACGCAGTGATGAAGGGCCCTTGCAACGCGAAGCGGGGCCAGGAAGTTTGCTGATGGCCGAACTGGGCATGGAGCATTTGCCTGAGGATTTACCGCTTCTCAAAGCAACCTGGCTCACCACAGGAGATAGCGCAGCCTTTCAGCGGGGACTGCTAGCGATCAGCTCACGTTGTTGGAGTGTGAGCATCGCCAAATTTGAGCCGATTACGTTCCGCGCCCTGGAGGCGTCATAGACAACGGAGGCTGAACAGGGAGCTCAAACGCCCTCACGATGCAATCGTTGGGATGAGTGCTGCCAATCCAGCAGCAATGGGATCCTGCTGATCGGCACCGAAGTGAACACCGTCTAGAGGAGACGTTTCAGCGACAGTTTGTAGATCGAAAAAACACACCGACTCTTGTTCTGCAAGGTTGCGATACAGAGAGGGAAGTAAACGGGACTTGGCAGTTGCTCCTTTAAATCCCCACGCAAGAGATTGTGGCGTGGTTTGGATGACTCCAGGACTGACTAAAACAATCGCGGGGGGGTGATTGGAGTTACGTGGTCCACATTGATAGGACATGCGCACATCATGAATCAGGATTTTTGCTCCAGAAGTGATCTCTTCGGCAGAAAGATTTAGATGACTTTTGCAGTCGTTGCATCCAAGCGCAAGAATGACAACATGCAGAGGCTTGCAGCTATGAAGAATCATGGGCAAGTCTTTCCTGCCGTTGCAGCTGTAGTCGCCACCATAATTAACGGCACCTAGGGGATCATCCATGACCCAAGTTCTTGAATTCAAGCCTTGTTCAAAGACAGTCCAGGTTTGATGATGAGGGTTTTGCTGATTCAGAATCTGTTGGAGTCGATTCGGCCAACGAGTTTCAAAGGGCAAGCGACCACTCCCATCAGGTGCCATTCCCCAAGTGTTGGAGTCTCCAAAACACAAAATACTTTTTGGCTCCATGCTCTCTGCCTCCAAAGATGGGATCGATGCTTGAGCTGAAGACAGCATCACGACAAGTAGGAGGCCAACAATGACATTTCCTGGTTACGCACGGTGATAAGGACTGCCTTGCTGGATCGCTTGGGCTCGGAACAGTTGCTCGATCAAAAGGAGTCTTGCAAGCTCATGGGGGAATGTCATCGGTGAAAGGCTCAGTTTCCAGTGGGCCAGGGCCTTGAGCTCTGCTGTTAAGCCATCGGCACCGCCAATCACGAAGGCAAGTCGCTGCGATCCAAGGCTGCGGAGTCGCTCAGACAAGCGGATCGACGTCAGCGTTTCACCCTGTTCCATCAACATCACAGGCCACTCATCGCTTCGCAGGGCCTGGCGAATTGATTCGGCTTCTTTTTCGGGAGTGCCATCACGCAACTCAACGATCGTGAGTCCAGGAAGACGTTTGCGATAGAGCTCGATTCCTTCCTGAACCCAGCTCTTGCGAACTTTCCCGATGGCAATAATCCGGCAGCGAGAGGGATTCATCCCTGAGGATCCCAACGCATGCAGGACTCAAACGCAGTCTTCGTCATCTTCCAAAAGAAGCTGGCCAAAGGCCACATACAGCGATTCTTCTTCGCTTCCAGCCGCCACCTTGGGTCGAGAGGGCCTGGTTGTTTTGCCCTGGCCACCGCGAAGCGGTTGTCTGGATAGGGGCTGGGATGACGGGAGCGCCTGGGCCTGCGCCTTTGCCTTGGCTTTGTTCTGAGTCGCAACGTGGCGCTCAGCCTCCTTGAGCCTTGCCATCAAATGCTCAGGAACAGTGCCATCACTGCTCGCTTTCATCAGTTCCTGAAACAGGCGTTCAGGGTTGTCTTCGGTTTCAATGCGATGGCGTTTTTCGGTCGCCTTGACGGGCCGATCCTTGTTCTGTTGAGGTGGTGCGATCGGCTCAGGCAACGAACGGCCCAACTCCTTGAGGCGCTCCAGGCTGCGGGGATCAAAGCTCATGAGCAGCCCAGGGTCTCGCGAGTGTCTCGACCGGTGACAGGATTCACGCCTTCAGCGTTGGCACAGAGCACCTTGAGCGCATCAGCTCTCAGGGGCACGTTGGTGAAATCAGCGCCTTCAACGGTGACGTTGATAAAGCGCGTGTTGAAGGCAAAAGCATCCTCCAGCACCGCATTGGTGAGGTTGGTTCCGTCAAAGACCGCAGAATCCAGCGTGGCGTCGCGAAGGTTGGTGTTGCTCAGATTGGCGTCTTGAAGTTTGGCCCCATAAAGGCTTGCCCCCTGCAGATCACTTCCAGAAAGATCAGCTTCTCGAAGGTTGGTGAGGTTAAAGGTCACACCTTGCATTTCCCGATTTGAAAAATCGGCACCAATCAACACCTGCTTGGCATAATCCATCGCGGCAAATGCTGGTTGCATCGGCAAGGCCAGTGTGACCCAAAGGACCATCAGCGGAGCCAATAAGCGCAATCGCATCGGGACTGAGACAACTGTTGTTCAGCCTAGGACTTTTAGATCCGTTTGTTCTTTTCGGCTTGAATTGCCTGTTCCAAGCTGTTTAGGCGAGCTTCCCTGGATCCCCAAAGCTCCATCAAGACTGGCGGATTGTTGATGGGCATCACAGAGAAACGATGATCCCTATAAATTTCTTTAAAGATGGAATCAACTTCATCGCGATAGGGGAGGTCAATCGGGCGAATTCCGTCATCTTCCATCGCAATTGGCCAATGGTCCGTAATCGGTAAGAAGATGATTAGATCAAGTTGTTGAAGAGAATCTCGCACTCTTGCTGCTAATGATTCAACGAATTCGTCGTCGATGTCAGTGGTTTGATGATTGGCTGTGTACTGGGAATAAGCAATATAATCAACGGGACAGCGATCAAAAATAACGCAGTCACTTTCTTGCTGGTAATTCATAAGCCTGCTGATGTTGTAGTACATCTGAATCCCGTTATGCAGTCTCGTGCTTTCTTGGCGAAAGCGAATGTCATAGCCCTCCTGGTGCAGCGCTCGAAAAGGCTCTTCTTCGCGAATGTAGTGATGATGCCGTTGAATCCAATCGTGCACGAATGTGCTTTTTCCTTGTGAATGTGTGCCGCTAATTGCGATGCGCATACAACGATTCAATCTTTAAGGTTTATAGCCCTCAAGCTGTGCATTGAAGCCAGGTTGATTGGGGGAATGGTTGAAAGCATGTCGTCACGCCGTGCCTTCATGCCCAACTCTCAAGCGCAAGGTGCTCAAGCAGAGCGCTATGTCAAACAGATTTTGCTGGCGCATCAATGGCGCTTGTTGGAACAAAACTGGACCTGTCGCTATGGAGAAATTGATCTGCTCCTTACAAAACAGTCTCTGCCAAGCACTCGAATGCTGGTGGTTGAGGTGAAGGCTCGCCGCCGCTCAGGCTTGGATGGATGGGGGATCGCTGCGTTTGATCAGGCAAAACGCAGGTGTTTGGCCCGAAGTCTGCAGTGTTGGCAAGCCGCCAACCCCTGGAGTGAGGGCTGCTGTTTCGAAGTGGTGTTGGCGCTCGTAGCCCTTCCCGTGCAACGGCATTGGGTGCGCTGGATCCGCATCGAAACGCTTGCGGGCGTCAGCTGGTGATCACCTGTTTGATGCGTTTGCCATCAAGGCACGGATGCACCGCATCGCAGCATGGTGACCCTGGTGAGGGTTGCTGACAACAAGCCCCGAAACCGATCGCAGGGGGCGGATAAAGGCCCGTTCACCAGGAATCATGTGCATCAGCATGTGCTGGATGATCTGAATGGGATTCCGACCGCGCTCTTCTTTATCCCGTTTCAGCCGTCGAATCATGCGCAGCAGTAAGGGGGCTTCGAGATAGAACAACGCTGTGATCGAGCCATCCTTCAGCAGGTCTTGCGGCCCATAGGCCCCTTCGAGCAAAACAAGCTGGTAGCTCTGATTCAGGGGTTTGCGTGCAACATCACGCGTCGACATGTCGTAGGTGCGCAAGCTGCTTGCAGCGTGATGGCGGACCTGATCCAGCTCCGTTCGCAACGCGTCGCTGTCAATGGCCGCCGGGGTGTCAAATCCGAAACGTGGGTGGGGGCGCCAATGGTGCCTGTAGTAGTTGTCGCAGCAGATCACGAGCACTTCAATGTTGATCGCGCCCAGGGCTTGAGCCAGTTTCAGGCTGAAGCTGGTTTTCCCAACCGCGGACGGGCCAGTGATGCAAATCACAGGAACCTTTGCCATCACGCCATCGACCGAGTTCTTCAATCCTGCATAGGGCACAGTGAATCAACGCTGTGAATGTCATGACCTTTTCAGGGCACACGGCCCGCAAGCGTTTTGGCCAGCACTGGCTGATCAATGAGCGAGTGCTGGATCGAATCGTTGAGGCCGCGGACCTCCAAGACGGGGATCGCGTCCTGGAGGTGGGGCCTGGTCGCGGAGCGCTCACCGAACGTCTTCTGGCTTCAGACGCAGCAGCTATCCATGCTGTGGAGCTTGATCGTGATCTCGTGGCTGGGCTTCAGGAGACCTTTGGAGGCCATCCAAAGTTTTCCTTGCAAGAGGGAGATGTTCTCTCGGTTCCCTTGGACCTGTCTGATGGGGAACCAGCCAACAAAGTTGTGGCCAATATTCCTTACAACATCACTGGGCCCCTGCTGGAGCGTTTGATCGGTCGTCTTGATCGTCCCGTCGAACCCTCCTATCAACGGCTGGTTTTGCTTGTTCAACACGAGGTTGCTCAACGCATCCGCGCCCGTCCTGGCCACAGCAATTTCAGTGCCTTGAGTGTGCGCATGCAGTTATTGGGACGGTGCAGCCACGTCTGTCCTGTGCCCCCGCGCTGCTTTCAACCACCACCGAAAGTGCAGTCCGAGGTGATCTGTATCGATCCCTTCCCTTCCGAACAGCGACCTATTCCTGCCCTAGCCCGTGGAGTGGAACGTCTGCTGAAGATGGCCTTCTTGAGTCGACGCAAAATGCTGCGCAACACCTTGGCCCCGTTGTGTGCTCCGGATCAGTTGCAAGTGGTGGCTGAAGAGGCGGGGATCAGCCTTCAGCAACGACCCCAGGAGGTGGCACCAGAAGCCTGGGTTGCCCTAGCGAAGGGTTTGAATCAGTTCGACTCTGCTGCTTGATCGGATGACCGCCACCGTTCGCGTCACCGCTCCCGCCAAAATCAATCTCCACCTTGAGGTGCTCGGTCAGCGATCCGATGGGTTTCACGAATTGGCGATGGTGATGCAAAGCATCGACCTCGCTGATCAGCTCGACTGTTCCAACAGCGCTGATGGATTGATTCAGCTGAGCTGTGATCAGCCTGGACTCAGTTGCGGCAGCGACAATCTGGTGATGCGTGCCGCCGAACTGCTCCGGCAGCGCTCTGGTTTTCATGAGCTTGGCGCTCATCTACATCTGCGCAAACGCATTCCCATTGGTGCTGGTCTTGCTGGAGGCTCCAGTGATGGTGCTGCCGCTCTGCTGGCGCTGAATACGCTCTGGGGTCTCGGACACAGCCAGGATCAGTTACTCGCGATGGCTGCGGAACTGGGCTCCGACATGCCGTTTTGTCTTGCCGGTGGGAGTCAGCTCTGCTTCGGCCGAGGCGAATGTTTGGAATCCGTCCCCGCAGCAGCGCAGTCTTTCGGAGTGGTGCTGGTGAAAGATCCCAGCGTGAGTGTTTCGACGCCCTGGGCCTATGGCGAGTGTCGTCGTCTCAAGGGCGACCACTATTTGTGCGATGAAGACGCTTTTGCACAACGGCGGCAGCAATTGCGTGCAGCCCCGTGGTTGCATCCGCTTCGAACGGCTGAGCCGCCTCCGCTGCGCAATGACTTACAGGATGTGGTGGCACCTCAAACAGCCTCCGTGCAAACGGCCCTTCGTTTGCTTCAGGGTCTTCCTGGGCAGCTGAGAACGGCGATGAGTGGTTCAGGGCCGAGTTGCTTCGCCCTGTTTGCCAATCGACTGGATGCTGATCAGGCGTTGAATGCGGCCCGTGATGGGTTCGCGCAAGCCGGTTTGGATGCCTGGAGTTGTTCATTTTTGGCTCATGGCGCCAAGCTGATGCCATGAGCAGGAGTGAGATGAGCAGCAGTGATAAGAGCCGCAGTGATACGAGCAGCAGTGATCCCAGTGGCAGTGATCCGAGCAGCAGTGATAGCGAGACGCCAGAGGTTCCTCCAAAACGCAAGAAGGGTCCTCTTAGTTTCTTATCAGGCTCACTCACAAGTTTGCTGATGGGCTGGATCAGCCTCGGATTGAGCAAAGGGATGGTGACCTATTTCGCAAACCGTCCACCCACGTTCAGTTCTGCCACCGCCGTAAGCATTGCCTCAGCGTTGAAAACGTTGTTGATCGGAATGTCTTTCCTCGCCACTTTCAGCTTTTCCTTTGTTGGGATTGGCCTGTTTCTTGTGTTTCTTCGCAGTCTTTTTACAGGCAAAGAAGCCGATGCTGTCTAGCCTCAGATCTCTGTCCTGAACTGCCATAGGCGGTTATTGGTGATGACTCCCCACGATCTTGGTCAGCTGATCCTGCTGCTTTCTCCGGGGTTACTCCTCTCGGTGCTCCTGCTCACAACGTTTGCCGCAGGAGGCTGATTTTTTCGTTGCTGAGATAGCTTGGCCACTCACGCCGGCTTGGCCGGGATTGCAGCAACGCCGTGGCAGGGACCCTTCTCTTCAACGCACTTCGTGAGGCCATCGACGAGGAGATGGCCCGAGATCCCCACGTTTGCGTGATGGGGGAAGACGTCGGTCAATACGGCGGCTCCTACAAGGTCACAAAGGATCTCTACGAGAAATACGGCGAATTGCGTGTGCTCGACACACCGATTGCTGAAAACAGTTTTACGGGCATGGCTGTCGGTGCAGCCATGACAGGCCTGAGGCCCATCGTGGAGGGCATGAACATGGGCTTCCTGCTGCTGGCCTTCAATCAGATCTCCAACAACATGGGGATGCTCCGATACACCAGTGGGGGAAATTTCACCATTCCCACCGTGGTGCGTGGACCAGGAGGGGTGGGCCGCCAACTGGGAGCTGAACATAGCCAGCGCCTTGAGGCCTATTTCCATGCCGTGCCTGGCATCAAAATCGTGGCTTGCAGCACGCCCACCAATGCCAAGGGGCTGATGAAGGCTGCGATTCGCGACAACAACCCCGTGCTCTTTTTTGAGCATGTGTTGCTGTACAACCTCACAGAAGAATTGCCAGAAGGTGACTACACCTGTGCTTTGGATCAGGCGGATCTGGTGAAAGAGGGCAGTGACGTCACGATCCTGACGTACTCACGTATGCGCCACCATTGCTTGAAAGCTGTGGAGCAGCTGGAAGCGGATGGCATCAATGCTGAGTTGATCGATCTGATCAGTCTCAAGCCCTTCGATATGGAAACGATCGCTCGCTCCATCCGTAAGACCCATCGGGTGATCGTGGTGGAGGAGTGCATGAAGACCGGTGGCATCGGAGCTGAACTGATTGCCCTGATCACGGAGCATTGCTTCGACGATCTCGATGCCCGGCCCATTCGCTTATCCAGCCAGGACATTCCCACGCCTTACAACGGCAACCTGGAAAATCTGACGATTATTCAGCCCCACCAAATCGTGGAAACGGCCCAGGCCATCGTGCGCACGGGGCTCTGATTCATGGCCCGTCAACAGGGGTGGTTTGCCCTCATCCTCGCTCTGGCCATCGCTGCTGGATCGGTTCTCACAAGCTTTCCTCTTCAGTTGGGGCTGGATTTGCGCGGGGGGAGTCAGCTCACCCTGGAAGTGCAGCCATCGGGTGAGATCACCAAGGTGAACGCCGAACAGCTGGAAGCCGTGAAGGCGGTGCTCGACCGTCGTGTGAATGGTTTGGGAGTTGCCGAATCGACACTCCAAACCGTGGGCGATAACCAACTGGTTTTGCAGCTTCCAGGTGTGACCGATCCATCCAGAGCAGCGCGCGTGCTCGGGAGCACAGCCTTGCTGGAATTTCGGGCGCAGAAGCCTGGGACAGAGGAGGAATTACGGGGCCTGACCCAACTCAGAGCGCAGTTGAAAAGCGTTCTGGCCTTGAACGAAAGCAAGGACGCGTCAGATCAAGCTGATCAAGACGATGAACGCTCCCGTGAGCAGTTGGCGAAGGCGCAAAAAGAGTTGGGTCTTGATGGCACGGCGAATTCTGAGCAAGAGCAGTTGGAACAGCTGCTGGCTCGTGCCAACGAAGAAATTGTGGAACGGTTCGAGCCGGCGGCGCTCACGGGAAAGGATCTCGTCACGGCTGGTCGCCAGCAGCAGCAAAACGGCAGCAGCTGGGAAGTGACCCTCACCTTCAACCGCGAGGGGGGTGACAAATTTGCAGAGCTCACCCGTTCGATTGCAGGGACCGGGCGTCTTCTCGGCATCGTTCTGGATGGTCGACCCATCAGTGAAGCGGGCGTGGGGGATCAGTTCAAAGCCGCGGGTATTACCGGCGGTTCAGCTGTGATTACTGGCAATTTCAGCGCTGAGGAAGCCAGGGACCTCGAGGTGCAGCTGCGCGGTGGCTCGCTGCCTCTGCCCGTTGAAATTCTTGAGGTGCGCACGATCGGCCCCAGTCTTGGCGCTGAAAATGTGCGTCGCAGCTTGATTGCAGCGCTTGCAGGGCTGGTGTTGGTCGCCATTTTCATGCTGCTCGTCTATCGACTGGCAGGTGTGGTGGCTGTGCTGGCCCTCAGTCTGTACGCCCTGTTCAACATGGCGGCCTACGCGCTGATCCCGGTCACCCTCACGTTGCCAGGAACGGCCGGGTTCATTCTCAGTATTGGCATGGCCGTGGATGCGAACGTGTTGATCTTTGAGCGCATCAAAGACGAATTACGTCGAGGCAATACCTTGATCCGCTCCATCGAAACTGGCTTCTCTCAAGCCTTCTCCTCGATCGTTGACGGTCACATCACGACGTTGATTAGTTGCGCTGCGCTGTTTTTCCTTGGAACCGGTCTGGTGAAAGGCTTTGCGGCAACGCTTGGAATCGGCGTTCTGCTCAGCCTGTTCACGGCACTGACCTGCACGCGCACGCTTTTGCGCTTCTTGATGAGCTATCAATCACTGCGCCGCCCCACCAACTTTCTGCCCGCAGGGCAGCTGCCTTCCTCCGCTGCTTGAGCCATGGCTGTGTCCTCCCCAACTGGTCAAGAACGCCCTTTGCGTTTTCCGCTGAGCCGCCAACGCCGGAAGGTTTGGCTGATCTCTGTAATGGTGTTGTTGATCAGCACGCTGGGTTTAGTGCTCAGTTGGACGAATCCTCAGATCGGCTCGCCGTTAAGACCCGGTCTCGACTTCACAGGTGGAACGCAAATCCAGCTTGAACGGTCCTGCACAGATCGTTGCCAAGACGTCAGGGCCATCGACATCCAGCAGAAGCTTGAAGGCCTCACCCTGCCTGCGGAAGGAAGCGATCAAGATTCCGGCACCCTCCCCAATCTTTCTTCGGCTCGGGTTCAGTTGCTGGATCGAGGGGAATCGGTGGTGGTGCGCATGCCAGCGTTAAGCGCTTCCCAAGGACAAGCCGTGATCGAGGCCCTTGAGCCCATTGCGGGTCCCTTTGAAGTGGGTGGTCAATCTGTTGACACGATTGGCCCCAGCCTTGGTGGTCAGTTGCTGCGCAGCAGTTTGATCTCTTTGCTGGTCGCGTTTGCCGGTATCGCCCTTTACATCAGCATTCGCTACGACGGACGTTATGCCGTTCTGGCACTCGTGGCCTTAGGCCATGACGTGTTGATTGTGTGTGGTGTCTTCGCCTGGCTTGGTCTGATCAGTGGTTTGGAAGTCGACAGTTTGTTTGCTGTTTCGCTTCTCACCATCGCTGGCTATTCCGTGAATGACACCGTGGTGGTGTTTGACCGCATCCGCGAACGCCAACGCGAAGATGGTGACCTACCCCTGGATGCTCAGGTGGATCGTGCTGTGTCCGCCACGCTCACCCGCACCCTTTACACCAGTGGCACCACCTTGCTTCCGCTCTTGGGTTTGATTTTGTTTGGCGGTTCCACCTTGTTTTGGTTTGCAGTGGCGCTTGCGATTGGCGTGATTGTGGGCAGCTGGTCCAGCATCGCCCTGGCCCCTTCCCTCCTCAGTATCTGGCCAAGGCAACGCACGGCGGGTGCGTGATTTGGCCATGACACCCAGCTCTCCATCCCAACGCTGGGTTCCCTTGCTCTTGGGCGTGCTGGCTCTGCTGGATTTACGTGTGGAGATTCAGCTCTTGCTTGATCACATCACGCTCACCAGTGTGATCTTTGCGATTCGGCACCATCTCCTGGCGGTGGTGGTTTTGCTTCTCCTCCCTTCGATGTGGCGTCACTACGGACCCGTGCGTCGCTCTGAGCTCTGAGCGCTGACTCCTAAGTTGGAAGTCCGCCTCGAATACACGATGTCGCTTGATCTCGACGCCAAGAAAGTCCTCCTTAGAAAAATCCCCCATGGCTTGTTCATCTGCGGTGTTGCAGAAGGGGATCAAGTCAATGGGTTCACGGCTAGTTGGGTGACACAGGGATCGTTCGACCCCCCTCTTGTGGTGATGGCTGTTCGTGCCGATAGCACCAGCAACGGCATGATTCAGCGCACGCGCCGCTTTTCCCTCAACGTATTGGCTGCCGATCAGAAGGATTTAGCTGCTGTGTTTTTCAAGCCTCAGCAAGCGGTTGGCGGACGCTTTGAGTCCGCACCGTTCACCACGGGCGCGTTGGGTTTGCCGATCCTCAAGGACGGCCTCGGAGCCGTGGAGTGTGAGCTCGTGGGTGAACTCGCCCATGGCGATCACACCGTGTTTCTTGGCGAAGTGAAATCAGCGGTTCTCCACCGTGATGCTGCTGCCCTCGAGCTCAGCAGCACGGGATGGCAATACGGGGGATAACTCCCAGCGGTCCATGATCTGCTTGATCACCACTTGCTGCATGAACACCTGAAGCACCACCACGAGCGGTAATGCAAGCAGCACGCCTGGCAGCCCAAGCAGGGCTCCCAGGCTTAATTGGGCTGTCAATGCCACCGTGGGTAGGAGATTCACCGTGCGACTGAGCAGCACCGGTGTGACCACAAAGGCTTCAAGGTTTTGCAGTGCAAGCCGCAGGACCAGCACCTGCACCATCAGGGTTGGAGAGATCAGAAGCGCAATCCCCATCGGCAAAAGCGTTGCTGCCGTCGGTCCAATCGTGGGGACAAAGGTGAGCAGGCCACAGACCAAGCCGCTGAGCAGTGCCAAAGGGACACCCAGGATGGCCAACCCCGTCCAGGTGAGCACAAACACGGCGGTGGCTGAAATGGTCATGCCAGCGAGCCATCCGCCGAGAGCTTCCCGGCAGCGATCGAGCATTTCCGTGACCTGAGCCCTTGCAGGACGCGGACTTACGGCGATCAGCATCTGCCGATGAGAATGGGGATCCAGGGCGAGCAGGATCGCCAGCAGGCTCATCAACAGCAGCTGAATCAAGCCGTTCGCCGCACCACCGGCGTAACCAAGCAGTTGTGCTCCAACGGGTTGTATCCCTTTCCAGCTCAGCGATTCAGAGGGATTGATGTTGAGGTCCGACAGGCTGGGTTGACTGGCGATGATCGATTTGATTTTGTCGATCAGATTGGGCAATAACGCGGTGAGTTGTTCGAATTGACCCAGCAGTTCTGGGAGGAGCAGTTTCACCACCAAGGTTCCGCCGACGAACAGGATGACCAGAACCAGCAACAGCGCAACGGGCCGTTTGAGCCTGAAACGTTCCATCAACTTCTGAATCGGTACGTCGAGGGTCACGGCCAACACGACGGCTCCGAACAGAATCAGCAGCACCCAGCGCAACTGCCACAACAACAGCGTGAGCAGGATGGATGTGAGGGCAATCAGCAGGGTGCGAGCGTTCATGAGGCCAGTTTCTGCCTCTTCCAAGGGTCGAGAAGATCGTGAACGACGATTTCACGAATGAGCACCTGCAACACAACCGCGAGGGGTAAAGCGAGCAATAGGCCAAGCGGACCAAACAGAACGGTGAATACAAATTGAGCCGCCAGGGTGAGGCCTGGAAGCAAATTGACCTGGCGCTGCATCACCGAAGGCGTGATCACGTAGCTCTCAAGGTTCTGAATCACGATGTAGAGGCCCAGGACCGCCAATGCTTTCCAAGGGGCATCGAGGAGGGCGACGGACATCGGAAAGATCGTGCTGAGCGTGGGACCCACATTCGGAATCACGTTGAGCAAGCCAGCGAGCAAGGCATTGGCCATCACCAGCTTCACGCCCAGGAGTGAGAGTCCGATGCCAGCTAAAACAGCCACGCACACCGAGCTGATCAACACGCCAATCATCCAGCTGCTGAGGGCATCGCCGCACATGTTGAGGATGACCCGTGCCCGTCGCCGATAGAAGGACGGCACCAGCTGAATGCCCACGTTTTTGTAGGCATGGGGCTGGACCGCCACCATCAAGGTGACGGCGATGACGAAGAGAAGCTGCACGACACCACTGCCGACATTGCCAGCCAAACCAAGCAGTCCCAAAAAGCCTCCGGTCACGCTGGAGGCAATGGCCGGTCCACCTGGGCTGTCCGCCAAGCCTTTGGGGAAGAGCAGTTGGCTCCAATTGCTGGAGCTCTCACTGCCATAAACCATGGAGCTCACCGACGAAAACGCCTGCAAAAGCAATTCTTTCAGCGCTCTTGCGGCCGATGGCAACTGAAGAATGAGTTGCTGAAACTGACTCGTAAACGGCGGCACGATCACGGTTAAGGCCACCGCAACCATCACCCCCAAACCCAAAACACAGGCCAACAATGCCAAGGGTCGGGGAAGGTTCCAGCGCTGACGCAGGGCTCCAACGAGGGTGCAAAGAGCCATGGCCAGCACGATGGCTGCAAACAAATGGATCAGGACTTCACGCAGACTCCAGAACAGGAGGCCTGTTGCCAGAACAGCGCAAAGTCCAAACCAGTGTTGAAGCTTCACCCGTTCGCGTTGTCACTCGCTGCAGCTTCGCCTGAATCCTGGGAATAACCAAGACCTGAGGAATCGGCATATCTCTGGGCGAAGCGCATGAAACGCTCAAAATCCTGCTCGCTCTTCCAGGTGTAAGTGGCTTCCAATGCGCTTGGTTTGCCGTTCACAAACTTGCCATTCACCTCTCGGGTCACGAGCGTGCCCTCTTCGTCGAGCATGAACATGCCCGTGATCGCTTCCATGACTTCAGGAGCCAGTGCTTCGGGTTGTTCAAACACGAAGATGGCCTGACCCGTGCGTCCGTCACGGCTGCGTGTGACGCGGATGTCGGGAACGACGGGTTCATCCACTCCGCGCAGGAACTGGATCACTGCCTTGCTTCCGTCTGCCATGAATGCTGCTCCAGTACCTACGCGGGATCTTAAGGGGCATCGATCGGTACAACGCGACTGGTGTTCAGCAGTTCGATTGCCGCATCCTTCGGATTGCGCCCACTGAGATCAAGATTGGCTGTGTCGCGGGCTTGTTTGAGCTCGTGGTCGTAGCAGCGGTCGTAGTAGTCGAGCATCGCGCTGCAGGCATCGCGCCAGCGCTGATCTCTGATCGCCTCTAAGGCAGCTTGTGTCCTTTGGGGACCAAGTCTGCGCTGGATGCGTTCCGTCGCTTTGCACAGCTCATCGGCGTCTTGGCAGGCGTAGACATCCACGAGCTGATCAATTCGCTCATCGAGACTGCGGCGAATTTCGAGCACCGGTGCCTGTTGCATTTGCTCGAACAGTGCCTTTGGGATGCGACAGCAGCCCACAGAAGAGCTCTCGGCTTCTAGCCAAATTTGAGGGGCGTGTTGTTTCCCGTAGCCATCTAGGGCTTCAGCAAGTTCATTTTCGTAATGCTCAGTGCTGGGCTGATTGGGTTGACCAAGACCACCGAAGCTGCTTCCACGGTGATGAGCCAACCCCTCCAAATCCACCACAGCCACGTTGAGAGATTGCAAGGCGATCAGCAGATCTGTTTTCCCCGTGCCCGTTCTTCCGCCAAGCAACCGGATGGGCCAGCGGCGTTCAAATTGTTCGAGCACCCAGCGCCGATACACCTTGTATCCGCCTTCCAGCACAAGGGTGGGATGGTCCTGGAGAGCCGCGAGCCAAGCCATGCTGTTTGAGCGCATCCCTCCCCGCCAGCAGTACAGCCGAAGCGGCTGGTCCGTGCCTCCAGCCGCCTTTGTTAGAGCTTTGGAAAGATCAACAAGGGCTGGGCCAGTGAAGCTCAGGCCGAGCTCGATGGCCTGTTTGCGGCCCTTTTGTTTGTAGGTGCGACCGACGATGGCCCTCTGTTCATCGTCAAACAGAGGGATGTTGATGGCTCCAGGCCAATGGCCCTGCGCAAATTCCGAGGGGGTGCGCACATCAACCAGCGTTCCGCGCGCTTCTCGAAACTGATCGATATTGCTCACGTTTGTGGATCCCATCCCTGACATAGTGGGATAACGCCGAGCCAGTTAGAGCCGGTAGTACGTCATGCTTTCTGGTCTTTCTTCTTCATCCAATCTCAGCGTCGACCAGCTTCTAGAGAAATTCTCCAGTGGCTCATCACGACAAAAACGCTCCTTGATCCCAGCTGTCGAGAAAGCGGCTGATCAGCTGGCTGCCATGGGTGCGGCTGCTCTTGCCTCCTTTGATCGTGAAGGAGACGAGTGGGCTGCTGGTTGGATTTTGCAGACCCTGCATCGTCATCAACCGTCGGCCTTGAGTCCTCTTTTCGGTGCTTCTGGGGGATGGTTTGCCACAGGTTCGGAATCGGACCTGGATTATTCCCCCCTTCAGCAGGCCCTTCTCGAAGAACGGTTCGAAGAGGCTGATCGCCTCACCAGCGTTTTTCTTCGCAAGCTGGCCGGAGAGCAGGCTGAACGGCGGGGATACGTCTATTTCAGCGAAGTCTTGACCATGAGGGGGCTGGACCTTGTCACGATGGATCGTCTTTGGATCGCCTACTCCCAAGGCCGGTTTGGGTTCACAGTGCAGGCCCGTTTGCTGGCCACTCTCGATGGCCGTTACGACAAGCTCTGGCCTCGGATTGGCTGGAAGCAGGAGGGAGTCTGGACGCGTTATCCGAATGCCTTCGATTGGTCATTGAAGGCTCCAGAAGGCCATATGCCGCTGATCAACCAGCTTCGTGGTGTTCGACTGATCGATGCCCTGCTCAACCATCCGTCCCTGGTTGCTCGTCAATGAGTTAATGCTCTGTGGCATGGATCGGATAGAGGGGTATGGTCAAAACAGAATGCTTCGGTCCTGATGTCATCGCGGCTTGGATCGACTTCAGGGTCGTTCAGTTTTAATTTCACCCCCTCGTTTCAACGAACGCGCTGGGCTGATTTCATTCTTCCGTCCACGCTGCAACTCTCTCCCTTGCTGGAGTTGCTTCTCGATCCCGTGGAATGTGATGAGACAACCGGTCGGCTGCAGCTCGGTCTTCAGGAAGCTCTCGTCAATGCTGTGCGTCATGGGAACGCAGGCGATCCCAACAAGTGTTTGCGTGTGCGCCGCATCCTCACGCCTCAATGGATGATTTGGCAGATCCAGGATGAAGGGGAAGGAGTCCCCACCCATGCACGTCTTGGCGAGCTTCCTGAGTGCATCGAAGCCAATCAAGGCCGTGGCTTGTTTTTGATTTACCAGTGTTTTGACGATGTGCGCTGGAGTCGACGCGGGAATCGCGTTCAGTTGGCATGCCGCCGTCCCGTGTCTCGCGTGACCTCCCTCAACGATGCGGACAGCCAGGGTCTTTCAGTTCCCGTCTGATCCAGCGCAGTGCTTGCTCGGTGAGCTCCTCAATATCGTTGCGCTCTCCACCCTGGATGAGTTGAGAGAGAGCAGCAGCCATCAGTTCAGCGCTGCGACGGTCGGCATCGGTCTTTAAACGATGCCAGTCACGGTCGCCAAGACTCAAGCAACGATGAAGCTCCTGCGCCAGTTCAGGGGCGGATTCTGGCCAGCGCGATTCAGCCGTTGACATGGTCTTCTGACGATCGGTTGCCTTTATCCTGATGCTTCACGTCCATGGCTGTGACGTGCACAGTGAACGCTTTCATGGCATCAGGTTCCCGTCGCAAACAGCTACGTCCGTTACACGCCTTGGCCGCACTGATTCACATTCAGCCAAGGCGTTGGGAAGCCAACGATGTGCGTTCAAGGCGACGATTGCAACGTCGCAACCTGCTTCAACAACTTGTTGAAGGGCAAGATGAATTTGAGTGGATTTTTAAACCAACAACGGCCCCAAAGTTTTGGCGTTCGCTTCGCTGGGGCGGCCCTGGAGTGTTGATTGGATTTGTCTTGGCCAAGCTGTCGTCGGGCAGCTAGAGCGCATCCCTGGGTCTAACCAACGAGCGTCTTGTGATGCACAATCACAAGCGATTCAGGCGCAGTGAGGGGACCTTCAGAAGAAGAAAGAAGTTCATTGTGGTCGGCAGGAACAGCCTGGCCTTTCAACCAAGCTTGATGGAGTGCGTGGCGCCGCGTGTCTTCTTCGAGAACGAGACGATCAGCAGCATCCTGAGGTGTTTCGCCATGCAAAAGGGATGTACGAATACAGATCCCAAATCCATGCGCCTCCACTTGCACTTTGCCTTCCATTAGGACCAACTGAAATGTCCAGCCTTGAAGCCAGCGGACATAAAAAGGGTTGATCATCAAGGCCCTCGGCAAGGGTTCCTGCACCTTATGGGGCGTTGGTCGCCCTCAAGAAGGGTGTGTCAGGGAATCACTTCAAGGCTTGTTGGCAGTCCAAACTCTCACCATGAAATGGGATTCAGCTGAGATCCCTGTGAAGCCAGCGTTGCTCAGGCGTGATTCGATGTCATCTGAAATGAAATCTCTGTAGAAAGGCTCGTGAAAGATCCGTCGGAAGTTATCCATCGCCACGCTGTACTGCGGTGAATCTTTGAGCTGAATGGAGTCGGCGAGAACAAGAACTCCACCGGGCTCAAGCAATCGATAGGCATCATTAAGAACCGCCTGCCGCGCTTCAGCAGGAAGCTCATGCATCAGGAAAACGCAGGTCACCGCCTGCATGCTTTCGTCACCAAAGGGCATGGATTCAGCATTGCCTTGAAGCAGCTGGACAAGGCTGTCGCTTCCCTTGTTGAGCCAACGATTGGCCTGACGCAAGTAGGACTCAGACAAGTCCAGGCCAAAGAGTGAGGCTTTTGGCAGAGCCGCTCGAATCTGGTGAAGCGTCCGACCGGTTCCCGTCGCTACGTCGAGGATGCGCAGACTGGCATCTGGGCGGTCACTAAACCGTTTCAAGCCACGCTTCAAGGGGGCAATCAGCCTGCGGCGCATGGAGTCTGCGGACCCGTTAAACAGGATGTCGACCTGCAAGTCGTAGAGCTCAGCGGAATGATCGCTGAGGTAGCCATCGGTTTGATGATGGAAGTTTTGGAGGTAGTAATCCGGGTAGAGCTCTTTGTCGTGCGTATCGGGAATGTCTTGGACGTTGCGTGATCGTCGCCTGGCCCAATTTGAGGGAAGGTCAAGCCACACGCGGGGATAGCGCTCGGCCCACTCCAACCAGGGAATATCAAACAGCAAGGATGAGGGATAGAGCCCCTGTTCTGACTCCTGCCAATCGATGTCCTGAAGGGCGCTCAAGGAGCGTCGCAATTCATTCATCAAGGCGTCAGGAACCGGTTCTGTGCTGGGCACGACATCGGGTGCCAACAGCTCCATGGCTTTGGTGCTCAGCTCCTTATGGGCCAGTCCTGCCAGGCTCCGGCCCTGCTGGATGGTGCGGTAGGCGATTTCGGTCAGGCTCGACGCCATTGGGCTGTAGTTGGATCAATACGCCTATTTCAATGGATGAGGCCATCCAACCGAGGATGCAAATCAGGCCATTCCGGCAAGAATTGTGAAGCTGATGCAAATTTCGTATCAACCGATACAGAATATTTGCATCGAAACGAGGCCTTGCGTCATGAAAGCCGTTCTTCGTTCTCTCCCGGTTGATTACAGCGGCAATGTGTTGGAGCGTCACCAGAAGGCCGCTGTTGAGTTTCTCGCCTGGGCCGATCATCACGCCCATGAGCAAAGGTTGAGCCAATCGAGTCAGGCTCAGCTCGAGGGGCATCCTGATCTCCTTGATGCCAATAGCGCTCAGGCTCAACAGCGCGTTTGGGCGAATCGCCATGCCCATCAAAAGCATCTTCACGACAGCGCCATGGCTCACCTTCGCCACAGCTGAGACATCACCAGTCTCTTTTGGACGTTGATTGAAAGGCTCAAAAGGGACTGGTTGACATCCCCATATCCCCACAATCACTTGGCTTTGTTATCAGTCAAGATCGATTAAAGCAAGACGATTATGGGCTTTGGCTGCGGGCATGGAGCCGCGACATGTCTGAGCATGGAATGCCTTAAACTTCGCTACTTCAAGACTTATTGCGTCCTAGGTGTTTAGTAGTCAGTCCTTGCCTAATTCAGTCAAGGTTTTTTATTGGGTGTGGGCATTTTCATTTCCCTATGATTACCGCTATTTACCATTGCCGGAAGAGCCAACGGGTTTGGTTTTTATTGGTTTCTGGATTGTCTGGTTGGGTGTTGGTGGTTTGATCGCGATACCGCTTGGTGAATGGATCGCCAAGAGAAATGGTTCATAGATGGTGTTGCTTTTTAAGCAATGTGGTTTGTTTGTTCTTGAACTTGTTTGTATCGAGGTTTATTGATGAAAACCTGTTTGTGATTGAAACCCCACTACAAACAGAGTTTATTCGCGTCTCCATCACTGGTCTGCTCGACTCTGAGGGAGCGCAGCCAATCAAAAGTCAGCGTGTGGAGAGCTCTTCAATGGAGAATTCGCTACGCAAAGCTCTGGCATCTTGAATTCTTTGTTGGCTTGCAAGATGTCTCAAGCGCTCGTCAAGCCATTTGCGTAGGCGCGGAGTGAACAGCTGAGATGATTGCCCATCCGATGGTTGGTGCTCGCCAAATGGAATCGTCATCGGATTCACCAGGCAACTCACGTTAACGAGAAGCAGAATGCGATGGGATCTATTTTCTGCCTTGGATGTTGAGTGGGTTCATGCATTCAATTGAATGAAGACCAACATCCCTTGTTGCTCTTGTGAACCTTTTCTCCAAGGCTGATTCTGTAGATGTCGGAACTGTCGAGACGGCATTCTTCCTCATTGTTGGCAATGGGAGCCGTTGCTTCTGTTTTTGTAACTCCCTCGGTGCAATATTTTTGTGCTATCGACGAAGCCCAATTCTTGAAGGAATCTTCATTTGATGTTGTCGCAAAATTCGTGGAATTTGTGCAAATTGTTTCTGCCGATGCTCCCTTTTGGATGTCGGATTCGATCAATTCGGCCCACTTTTTTTCATTGACACCTTGCCATTGTGCTTGTGCTGATGGAGGAGCCCAGCAGAGTGCTGTGAACAAGAACAGTGACGTGGCGGAGATTGGGGCCAGGGGTTTCATGGGCTGGTGAATGGAGGATGTCCCTATGGCCTTTGCCATTATTTTATTGCAATCACAATAACCCAAATCATGTTGAAGTCTGAGATTATCTAAACAGCAAGCGAACGATTGGCGAGTCTTCTCATTGAAAGTTCAGTTAATCACTAGGCTGCTATAAGGATTTTTTTTGAGTTGTTTTATCCTTAGCATTGCTTAGCTCAACAACAAGCGATCCACGAAATCGTGCCAGCTAAGACTTTTCTGCTGGTTTGGGAACACCAACGCTTGTTCCCCGGCGGTTAGGGGCGGTTGGCCGATGCTTTGCAGAAGACGCGTTAATTCCTCTTGATCGAGACGATCGTTGCCATTGGCATCAACGGGCATTAAGTACAGCAGCAGGCGTTCTTCTCCCTGCCGGAGTCGTTGCAAGCGTTGGATGAGCTGGCTGAATTCAGCGGAGTCGATGTGGCCATCACCGTTGAGATCCATCGACGCCATCGTTGCCGTTAATTGATCGTTGAGGGATGAGGTTCGGCGCTGATGGCTTTGCTTGCTCGTCTCGCCTGACAACAGCGCATGGCGTAGCTCCTCAAGGCTGAGGTGGCCATCACGGTTCAGGTCGAGCTCATCGAAAAGAGCTTGCATCTCGCTGTTCAGCTCGCTTTGAGGCTGTTCCCCCACAGCGTTGGGGGCCATGCCGTCCAGTCTCTGTCGCAAGTTGCGGCGGAAGCTTCCTAACAATTCACTCGCCACCAGAAACCGTTGGCGGTGTTCCTCAGGGCTAACAACCGCGTGCAGGGCCACAGGAATCAGTGCCGGCAGGGTTCGGCCAGCCAGACGCTGCAGCATCCAGGTTGTGAGCACGAAGCTCAGAGTGAGCGCTGGCAGGCTGCCCATCAACCTCCCCTGTAGACCCTGTACAAGGCTGGCAAACCCGGCTCCGATGAGAGCCATGACCAGGGTTCTGCGTCCGGGCACGTGGAAGATACCGCCGAGGGCGATCGCCACCAAAACGCCGTTGTAACCCCATAACCCTTGGGCTACAGCAGCGCTGTCAGCTCCGCTTGCCAAGGCGGTGATCATTCCCATCAGGGCGCCACACGCTCCAAGCGCGGCGGCGATGGGGCTTGCGACCGCAACCGCCAGGAGAACGAGCCACCCGCTGACCAGGTCGGAGCAGAGAAACACCTGTCCGAAGCTGTGAGGAAGGCCGAAAGCCAACGCCTGAACGAAGCCAGGCGAAGCCGCCGCCTTCACCGTCTCGATGCTGTCTGGCATTTGAGGGCTCACCAAGGCCACCAGTCCCCAGGTGATCAGGCAGAACGGCAGGGTGAGCGCCGGCGGGTCTCCGCGGCGATGAAAGCGGCGTCGCCACAGTTCGAGTATCAGCGTTGTGAGTCCGCCTCCGAACGCCACGAACACTGCGATCAGCCCGGCATCTACCACGGATCTGGAGTCAGATAGAACTGCCGCGGCACATCCCACAAGGGCACCGTTGAAGCCGTGGATTCCCTGATCGCGCAGGCTTTGGCCAAGATTCAGCAGCTTGGAAACGGCGTTTGCTGCAGCCATCCCCAAGACAGCCAAGAGAGCCATCCAAGGTGACTGGATCAGAAAGGCCAGCAGCAGCAGGCCACCACTGAGGGGATGGTTGATAAAAATCACTTGGGAAAAGCTGCGTAGACCGCTTTCCCAGGGCCCCGCCCGGAAATGCTGTTCAGCAAACAACCCCTTTCGTCCTCCCGGCGCTGGCGGCGGCGGTAGGAGAGCTTGCAGCAGCTGATAGATCGATGCTGGGTCAGCTTGCATGGGATGAAGCTCTCGAGCTGAACCGCTCCTCGAGCACCTCCAGTCCAGCCCGGAAGATGCCCAAAGAGAGCTCGGCCAGGGTGTTTAGCTCATCAAGGTAGGGATTGATTTCACAAATTTCCCAGCAACAAACGCGGGGATCTGAGAGAAGCTTGCGCAGCAGGAGAACGGCCTCATGGGCCCAGAGACCTCCAGGGACTGGGGTGCCTGTGCCCTTGCAGATCGTTGAATCCAACGCATCCACATCGAAGGTCACATAGATCAGGTCCACGTCGGCGAGGTGGGAGAGGCAGCGATTGGCTGCGTTGATGGCTCCATCGCCTCTCACCTCCTCAGTGCTGATCACTGGGATGGAATAACGGGCCAAGGTGGCGTCTTCAGCAGCCTCGGTGTCTCTGACGCCGACATAAATCAGATCACGGAAGTCGATCGCTGCAGATTCGAGACCGTGCAGTTGCTGCAGATCCTTCCAGAGTTGTCGGGTGACAGGGTCTGGATCATTCATCGCCTCGGAAAGGTTGTCGTGCCCGCAGGCGATCGCCAAGGGCATCCCATGCATGTTCCCCGAAGGGGTCGTGAACGGAGAATGAATATCAGCGTGGGCATCGATCCAGATCACCCCAAGCCGCGACTGTGGATGGGCACGACGGATCCCTGCAATTGTTGAGGCGGCGGTGGAGTGGTCTCCCGCAAGGACGATTGGGAAGCTCTGCTGCTGAAGCGTGCTGCACACCAAATTCGCTGCGTCCTGCATCACGCCAGCGATGGTTTTGATGTGACGAGCGTGGGGTGTGGTGCTTTTTCCTGTGGTAGCGGCATGGGCCGATGCTGTTTGCCCCTCTCGAATCTCGGCGATCAAGCCTGCGCTCATTTTTTGGAGATCTTGCTGGTGTTTGACAGCACTTTTGAGCATTTCAATGCCTGCACCTGCGCCGGGTTTCCCCGCTCCCAGGTCACAGTCCACCTCCACAAGACTGACTCCACTCAGCCCAGCCGTGCTGCTGATTTGCACCAGGCTTTTCTTTAAACGTTTGAGGTCTGCAAGGGAGCAATTGAGGCGGTTGTGGTCTTCCAGCAGGGTTAAAAACTCATCAACGCTGATCCGTCCGTTCCCATCGCGATCAAGCCTCTCCAGCAACTCCTGGGAATCGATGGATGCTTCTGGTGTGCCCAGCAGCGACACCATCAACGAAAGCTCATCGTGACTGAGCCACCCGCTCCCATCTGTATCGACCAGCTGAAACAGATCTCTCAACAACTGATGGGTTCCCAGCCCAGGCTGCTTGCTTGCCCAGCGCAGAAAGTCCTCTCGGCTGACGTCACCTTGGCTATCCATGAACTGGCGAAGGGCCTTGGCTTCCTGTTCAGCGATGATCCCCGACATGGAGGTCAGCACCTGCTCCACTTCGGTTGGCGTGATGGCACCATCGCCATTGATATCAAAGAGGGCGTAAAGAGAGGAGAGCTCGGTTTCGAGAGGGATTATTGACATGGACGTGCATTCGTGGGGAGCCTTGAAAGGACTTGAAGCGTGTCAACTCCAAACAACACGGGCGATGTTGGATGGTTGCCCCTAGATCATGGGCTTCGACGCTTAAAACCTCAAAGACATTGTCATATTGGCTACAGAAGTTGAATGGGCAGAATGTTAAAGAATTAAAATTAGGCTTTCCCTATGGATTTTCAAGGGAGTTTGGAAGAGTTGCAGGCGTTGGTCGCGCAATTGGGCGTTCCATGTCACTGGCAACATAAAGGTGCCTATGAGCTTGCTCTCTTCGATGACGGCATCAGTAATCTCAAGCTGAACTGGTGGCCTCTCACTGGAGAATTGAGGTTGGTGGGAGATCCGGAAGTGCGAGACGACATTCTGGAGAAGCTTCAGGTTTTGCTTCAGGACTCCAAGCAGGCATGAATGCTCAGGCTGAATTCATGGGTGGTTGAGCCATGGACCATGGCTTGAATCAACAATTGCGATTCAAATTAATAGCAAGGTGTGCGGGGTATTCATAACTGTAGGGTTCGTTGTTGGCATCTTCTTTTTCATTGTTTTGACGCAGGTTTGACTGGCTTACGCCGATCTGTGCCCATAAAAAATGATCCCCGTTTTGGGGATCATTAGGAGGCTTGCTTAGGGCCTGAGTGCTACGGGACCTTTTTGATCAGGCGTCGTAGTACATGGTGAATTCGTGGGGATGGGGCCGCTGACGCAGCTGCTGCACTTCCTCGTACTTCATGTTGATCCAGTTGTCGATGAAGTCTTTGGTGAAAACACCACCCTCTAATAAGTAGTGATGATCAGCGTTCAAAGCTTCTAAGGCTCCGTTCAGAGAGGCAGGAACGGTGGCGATGTCCTTGAGCTGCTCTGCGGGAAGTTCAAACAGGTCACCATCGAAGCCATCACCAGGATCAATCTGGTTTTTGATGCCATCAAGGCCAGCCATCATCATGGCGGCAAAGGCCAAATAGGGATTGGCTAACGCATCCCCGGATCTGAATTCCAAGCGCTTGGCTTTTGGACTCGGGCCGGTGAGGGGGATTCGAACGGCGGCAGATCGATTGCCCTCTGAATACACCAAATTCACCGGTGCTTCAAATCCTGGGACGAGTCGCTTGTAGCTATTGGTGGTGGGATTGGTGAAGGCCAGGAAGCTTGGAGCATGCTTCAAGATTCCGCCGATGTACCAACGGGCTGTTTGAGACAAGTTGGCGTAGGTGCCTTCCCCGAAGAACAAGGGTTGACCACCCTTCCACAGGCTTTGGTGAACGTGCATACCTGTGCCGTTGTCATTAAAGACAGGCTTCGGCATGAAGGTTGCTGTTTTGCCGTACTTCTTGGCCACGTTGCGGACGACGTACTTGTAAGTCATCACGTTGTCGGCAGCTTGAATGAGTTCGTCGAACTTCATTCCCAATTCGTGCTGACCGGCACCAGCAACTTCATGGTGATGCTTCTCAATTGGGATCCCCAATTGGGCCATCATCAACAACATCTCAGAGCGGATATCTTGCGCTGTGTCGTTTGGTGCTACAGGAAAATAACCTTCCTTCGTTTGGATTTTGTAGGCGAGGTTCCCGCCTTCTTCGACCCGTCCGGAGTTCCAGCCAGCCTCAATGGTGTCAACGCTGTAGAAGCACCCACCTTCGCTTGAGTTGTAGCGAACGTCATCGAAGAGGAAAAATTCAGGCTCTGGACCAAAAAATGCCTTGTCTGCCAGCCCTGTATTGGAGAGATAAGCCAACGCTTTCTGTGCCAAAGCACGGGGACAACGCTCGTAGGGGTCACCCGTTCTTGGGTCCTGAATCGAGCAGATCAGGCTGAGGGTCTTATGGCGATAAAACGGATCCACCCATGCCGTGGCGGGGTCTGGAACCATGGACATGTCGGAAGCGTTGATCGCTTTCCAGCCGCGTATGGAGGATCCGTCAAAGGCCAGGCCTTCCCGAAAAGCATCCTCATCGACCATGTCCGAGCACACGGTGAGGTGTTGCCACTTGCCGTGCAGATCGGAAAATTTGAGGTCGATCAGCTCGATCCCTTCGTCCTTGATCTGACGAAGGACGTCCTGAGCAGTTTTAGCCATGGTTGAGGCTGCAGCCGAGAGTATCTCGCGCAACCGTAGGCATCGATCTGACACGGTTTTGTATCAATGCGCACTTTTTGCCGCCGCCGCCCTCCTGGTCAGGTCTTTGGGTGAGGCTCGGGTCAGCGCTTGGTAACCGTTTCTGTCAAATTCCTTGGATCCCTGGTGATGAAAGCGTTCTGCCCACCTTTGTGGTGTTACCTTCCAGCCAGTGATCCCTAGCGTCCCCCATCATGCGTGATGCCATCACCGGGTTGATCGGCCGTTACGACCAATTGGGTCGCTATTTCGATCGATCGGCCATCGATCGGATCGAAGGTTATTTCGGCCAAGCAGAGCTGCGACTCAAGGCCGTGGAGCTCATCAATCGCGAAGCGACTGAGCTGGTAAGAGAAGCCAGTCAAAGACTGTTTGTAGGCGACCCTGAACTGCTCTTGCCTGGTGGCAACGCCTACACCACACGGCGGCTTTCAGCTTGCTTGCGCGACATGGATTATTTCCTCCGTTACGCCAGTTACGCCCTGATTGCCGACGACAGCACGATCCTGAATGAACGGGTGCTCAACGGCTTGGACGACACCTACAAGAGCCTGGGTGTTCCCACCGGACCCACGGTTCGCAGCATGATCCTGCTTGCCGATGTTCTCTGCGAGCGCATGGTGGCGGAGGGATCAAGTCCGAGCGATTGCCTGATGCTTCGCAAGCCCTTCGACCATCTGGCCTCAGGTCTTTCCGCAAACGACATCAGCCAGCGTTAAGCGCTCCATCCTTGATCTCGTTACAAGAGGCGTTGCAAAGCAACTGTTTTGCTCCCTTTTTAGGCCTGTCTATGCGTAGGCTGCTGGCCATTAATTGGTGACCCTGGCTTTGGCGACGACGCATTCCCCCCTGTCGGTTGACTCGTCCCACCGAAGGGCCATTGCCCCGATCAGCACTCCCGATCGTTTGCTGCTCGGACCAGGACCTTCGAACGCCGATCCAACGGTGCTCAAGGCTTTGTCTCGGACTCCGATTGGCCACCTCGATCCGCTGTATGTGGAGTTGATGGGCGAAGTGCAGGAGCTTCTTCGCTATGCCTGGCAGACCGACAACCGCTTGACCTTGCCGATGAGCGGCACGGGGAGCGCTGCCATGGAGGCAACGCTTGCCAATACGGTTGAACCCGGCGACACCGTTCTTGTCGCTGTCAAGGGCTACTTCGGGAACCGCCTTGTGGACATGGCCGGTCGTTACCGCGCCAATGTGAAGGTGATCGAAAAGCCTTGGGGTGAAGCATTCACCAAGGAAGAGCTTGAAGCGGCTCTGATTGAGCACAAGCCCACCATCTTGGCGATGGTGCATGCCGAAACCTCCACCGGCGTGTGTCAACCGATGGAAGGAATCGGAGATCTCTGCCGCAAGCACGATTGCTTGCTCCTGCTCGACACCGTGACCTCTCTCGGTGGGGTCCCCCTCTATCTCGATGAATGGAAGGTGGACCTGGCCTACAGCTGTAGTCAGAAGGGACTGAGCTGCCCTCCAGGTCTTGGTCCATTCACCATGGGACCACGCGCTGAAGCGAAGCTCGCCGCACGGCAAGACAAGGTGCCTAATTGGTATCTCGATGTTTCCCTTCTCAATCAGTACTGGGGCAGTGACCGCGTGTATCACCACACAGCACCGGTCAATATGAACTTCGGCATGCGTGAAGCGCTCAGGCTGTTGGCAGAAGAGGGCTTGGATATGGCTTGGGCCCGTCACCGCAGCAACGCTGAGGCGCTTTGGTCTGGTTTGGAAGCGATCGGTCTCGAAATGCATGTGCCCGAGGAGCTTCGGCTGCCCACACTCACCACCGTTCGCATCCCAGATGATGTGGATGGCAAGGCCTTCACGCAACATCTGCTCAACAACCACGGCATTGAAGTGGGTGGCGGCCTTGGTGTCCTTGCTGGAAAAATCTGGCGAATCGGACTGATGGGTTACAACTCCAATCCAGAGAACGTCAGCAGGTTGTTGAATCTGTTTGAAACGGAGCTTCCCCAGTTCCGACAGAACGTCGCCGTTGCTGCTTAAACCAGCCCGACAGCATCACTTTCGCCTCTTCACCCCGCACACCACCGATCACGGACATTCGGTGGTGTGCACTGGTGTGAGTCGCCAAGTTGATCGTGCTCCCCAAGGCTCCTCGCTTCGGGTCCGTGGCAGCAAAGATGACCTGTCCGACTCTTGCTTGAACCAAGGCGCCGGCACACATTGGACATGGCTCCAAGGTCACCAACAGGGTGCAGTCATTCAGACGCCAGTCATCCTGCAACAGGCAGGCCTGACGAATGGCCATCAACTCCGCGTGCCCAAGCGGGTCATTGTTGAGCTCCCTCTGGTTCATGCCATGGCCAATGCAGCGGCCTCGCTGATCCAAAACAATGGCGCAAACGGGAACGTCTCCCCGTTCGCCGAAACGACGCGCGCGTTCAATCAAACGTCCCATCCAGGCTTGCATCTGCGTTGGAGATAGGTCGATTGGAGACTGCACCATCAGGCTGTTCGCTGTGCGCGTCGGGGGATCTGCCGGCCCTTCAATGTGCCACCACAGGGGACAATGATCATTCCCCATCTTGTCTTCTTGGTCGGACCTTCAAGGAATCCTGAACCGGTCGCTCTTTCGGCGTTTGCTTCACCCGATGCGCTTGACCCTCAACTCCTTCAGTTTTTGGAGGGTGCTTCCGAGCGCTTATGCAACTGGATCGGTTCGGCGGCAGAGAGGGGTCCTTTGCCAGCACTTCGGGTGCTGCCAGATGCTGCTCCGCAGACCCATGGCCGCACCATGGAGCAACTTCTGGATGACCTTCAGCAGGTGATGGATGGGGCGTTTCAGCCTTCCCACCCCGGGGCGATTGCCCATCTCGATCCGCCGCCGCTGAGTGCGTCGATCGCTGCAGATTTGATCTGCGCCGGGCTGAATAACAACCTTTTGGCCGAAGAGCTGTCTCCCAGTTTGAGCCATCTCGAACGGCAGCTTTGCGCCTGGTTTGCTGAGCGCATTGGCTTTCCTGCAGGGTCTTCTGGTGTTGCGGCAAGTGGCGGCACGCTGAGCAATTTGATCGCCTTGGTGGCCGCTCGCCATCACGCTGGCTTGGACCACACTCCAGATGCGGTGGTGGTGGTCAGTGCTGATGCGCATGTGTCCTGGCACAAGGCAGCGCGGGTGATGGGGCTACAAAACGACGCAGTCCGTGAAATCCCGGTGGATGGGCAAGGACGCATTGATCTGCAGCAATTGGAGGATGAATTAACAGCGCTTTCAAGAGAAGGTCGCCCTTGTATCGCCGTGGTGGCGACAGCAGGCACCACGGTGCGAGGAGCCATCGACCCTGTTTCTGCGCTGGCTGATCTCTGCAGCCGCTTGGGTCGTTGGCTGCATGTGGATGGGGCGATAGGGGCTGTTTTTGCTCTTAGCCCCACCAGCACCCATCTGCTCGATGGGATTGCTCGCGCTGATTCGATCACCGTGAATCCTCAGAAAGTTCTCGGCATCACAAAAACCTCATCGCTTCTCTTGGTTCGCAATCCCTCCGTTTTGGCCGAGGCTTTCTCCACAGGTCTTCCCTATATGGAGCCAGCCCTCGAGCACGATCACGGCGGAGAACTGGGTTTGCAGGGAAGCCGTCCCGCGGAAGTGCTCAAACTCTGGCTTGGTTTGCGGCAACTTGGTGAATCGGGAATTGAGCAGGTGTTGTCCGCTGCGATTGCTCGCCGTGAGTACCTCCAGCAACAACTGGATCCCAACAGGCTGATGATTCTCTCGGGCCCTTTGCATGTGCTCGCCTGTCGGCCGCAACGAGGACAGGCGCAGCAGCACGAAAGCTGGTCGATCGAGACACGCCGGCTCTTGCTCAGCCAAGGCATCATGGTGTCGAGGCCGCTCCATCAAGGACGGCATCATCTCAAGGCTGTCCTTGGCAACCCCCACACCCATGACGGTTTGTTGGATCAACTGGCATCAGCTCTGAATCAATCCGTGGAGGTTCGGCCCTAATGGCGGCTCCCAAGCAGCAACGCGGCCGCTGGGTGGCCATCGTCACAGGGATTGTGTCTGTGCTGATCGGCGTGGCCTATTTGGCCCTGATCACGGTTCTCGATGCCCGGGGCCCGATGCGTCCTCCCCCGCCCGAGGCCCTGGTTGGGGTGGTAAGCGTTTCTTTGCCGTCTGGCGCAATGGTTCCACCACCTGCCTGAGAGCGGTGTCGAGAAATCGCTTCAGGGCGCTATCGCGACGGTTGAGCTCGTAGTGCCGCTGCACAACGTCCTGCACGCCACCATCTCCCCAATCTTGATCTTGCTGGAAATAGGTGATGAAACTGGCTCCGGCAATCCGCGTCAGCCAGGCAGCAGCCACACCCTGAACGGCTTTTCCCAGGAGCAGGGTGGGCAGATTCACACTGAGTGCGGTGCCGATCAAGGCCACCCCGCCTTTTACAACACCGAGGCCTGCCAGGGTTCTCCCCACCGAGACGGCCAACTCCTGAGCTTTGTCCCGGGTTAACTGCACGTTGTAGACCTTCGCGACCTCCATCACCATCTGGGCATTCACTGCCGCGGTGCCCAGCAAGTCGATGCCGGGGAGTGGTGTCGCTGCCACCACGCCAGCACTAATCCAGCTGTAACGATCCACGATCCGTCGCGCTTCGGTCTGCCGCTGGCGGTTGAGCAGCGAACGCCCCTTATCGCCCAGCGTCCTGCATTGAAGAAGAATGTTGTCCGCTATGAGCTCTTCGCCGTCGGCGTGCAGCACCACGGCCATGCGTTGGAGCAGCACCGCCACCTCAGCAGGAGGTTGCCAGGGTTTTTGGCCAGGTCTTGGCAAGGATTGGGGAGCGGCGCTGGTTGGGATCACATCCTCAGCAGCCAGCAGGCCTTTGCAACGTCCGCGTAGCAAGGCCAGTAGACGCTTTTCCTCCTCCTCTCCCCTTAAATCGCATTTGTTCAAGACCAACATCAAGCGCTTGCCCAAGCCCGCAAGGCTGCGCACCACATCCCATTCGGCAGAGCGAAGATCTCCATCCACCACCACCAGCATCAAGTCGGCACGGCTGGCGCGTTCCCGGGCTTCCTGTTCCCGATCTCTTCCGTCGAGGCCGCTTTCCAGGATTCCAGGGGTATCGACCAATTGCAGCCCGCGCTCCAGCTTGTTGAGGCGAAGCCGATAGGTCTGGCTGCCGGTTGTGGAGCCCATCGCTGCTCCAACACGCCCAACGATGTCTTGGAGAAGGGCACGAATCAGGGATGTTTTCCCACTGGAGCCCGTGCCAAACACCACCACCACCAAATCGCCGCGGGCCAATTCACGGGCAACGCGCTCCCGTTCCAGATGCAGCGCTTGCCGGGCTACGTCGTCTTGAAGCCGCTCTAAAAGGCGATCAATGCTTTCCAGGCTCTGTTCAGCTGCTTGTCGACGCGACCCAGGCGGTGAAGGGGCTGTGCTGCTGGCGTTGTTGGCTCCGCGACGGCTTTTCCATCCCTTCCACCAGGGCCAGCCAATCTGTATGACAAAAGCAAGCACCAGGAGGGTGCCGATGAGCAGCACTGGACCCACCAGCCAGGGCGGAAGGATATAGCTGAGATCCCAGAGCAGATTGCGAATCGCCTGGAGCACGAGTCCAAGCACCAGCAGGACAATCAGCCCTGCGGCAGCCAACAAAATCAGGCGATTGGATCCCTTCATCGGCCCGCCATACCGCCCTGTCCTGCGGCACGAATGATCCGGCCCCAAAGAGAGGCTGCTACGGCGCTGGAACTGGCTGAGGGACTGTTGTCATCGTTGCCCAGCCAGATTCCCAGCACCCAATGGCGACTCGGCTCATAGCCAATGAACAGCAGGTCACGGCCATCGTTGGTGGTTCCTGTTTTCCCGCCTTCCTGTCCACCCAGCGAGGCGGCTCGCCCGGTGCCGCTGCGAATCACCGATCGCATCAATCCCTGCATTTGCTGCGCTGTCTGTCCCTTCAACACACGACGGGCCGCTTGGCGCTCCCCAGGGCTGTCATGACCAATGCCGCTATGTCCATTGAGGCTGCCGCAGCCACTGGGACGATCCAAGCGACAGGTTTCTGCATCGAGCAAACGACGAATGGTGGTGGGGGGGTGCCAGATGCCGTCATTGGCGACGGCGGCATAGGCACTGGTGAGTTCAATCAAGCGCACCTCACTTTGGCCAAGGGCTAGGCCCGGTACAGGATCTAAGGGTGTGGAGATGCCCAAGCGTTTCGCCAAACTCACCACTTGTTCCAGGCCGACGCGTTGGGCCAAGCGCAATGCTGCGGTGTTGTTGCTTGAGGCGAAGGCACTGGCAAGCGTGAGCTGGCCCGAACAGGTGCTGTCAAAGCGTTGCCCCCCCCAGCGCAGGGGGCTGCAATCCAAGGTGTCGGTGGGTGTTAGTCCTTGCTCTAGGGCCGCTAAGTAAGTCATCAGTTTGAACGTGCTGCCGGGTTGCCGCATCGCCATCGAGGCACGGTTGAACTGGCTTGCCTGGTAATCACGACCTCCTGCGATGGCGAGAACCCCGCCCGTGCGGCTGTCCAGCACAACAGCAGCCCCCTCTTGAACACCCAGCGTTCCGCTGTTGGCCAACAAACTGCTCAACTGGCGCTCCACCACGGATTGCAGAACCGGGTCCAAGAAGGTTTCGATCAAGAAATTTCCTTCATCAGCAACGTCTGGGCCCACGAGCTCTTTGAGGTCTCGGCGCACTTGATCGGTGTAAAAGGGTGCTGAGCGACTCACCTGCTCCCGACTGCAGGCCGCTTTGGCTAACTGAATCGGTTGACGACGGGCCAGTCGCGCCTGCTCCAACGAGAGGCGACCGCCATCGGCCATCTTGTTGATCACCCGGTTCCGCGCTTGCAGAGCGCGCTGGGGAAACTGACAGGGATCGTGGCCATTGGGTGATGGCAAAAGACCCACCAGAAGGGCTGCTTGTTGCACATTGAGGTCTGCTGCGGATTGATCGAAGAACACGCGTGAGGCATCTTCGAATCCCCAACCAACGCCCAAGTACACGCGGTTGAGATAGCTCAGAAGCAACTGGCTTTTGCTGAAGCGACTTTCCAACTGCAAGGAAACGAGCAGCTCTTTCCATTTCCTCGCCAGGGTGTCTCCATCACCCACGTAGTCGGGATACAGGCTGCGAGCTAATTGCTGCGTGAGACTGCTGCCGCCCTCTAGCACCTGTCCGCCGATCAAATTGGTGCTGAAGGCTCTCAACGTGCCAATGGGATCGACGCCCGGATGCCACCAGAAGCGGTTGTCCTCACTACTCAGAAGAGCATCAACGAGCAAAGGGGAGAACGCCTTCACCGACTTGAGCTCGCGATGACGACTGGAGTCAACGGAGGCGAGCGGTTGGTTGTTGCCGTCGTAGATGGCCACCGGACCGCGCACGCGTGCCAGTTGCCCACGGATCGGCATGGTGATGTGGGAGAGCAGCAGCAGAGCACCACCGCCGCCCAGGCATCCCAATACGAAAAAGCCCAACCAGCGTTCGATCCGATGGCGACGTCGCCCTGCTGCGTCAACAAACTGCAGAAAGGGAGCCGTGGCGTCTAGGGAGGGCGCGAACTGAACCACGTCTCCATCGCGTAGTTCCAGCTGCTTGACCCGCCGGCCTTTCCACCACAAGCCATTGGTGGAATCCAAATCTTGAAGGATCCAGTGCCGCCCCTGACGTTGCAGCACAGCGTGTTGGCGGCTGACGGCTGGATGATCGATGCTCACTTCCAGTGGACCATCGCGGCCAATGCGATAGCCGTCGCCATGCAAGGCAATGGAACGATCCTCCCGATCTTCCTGATGAATGATCAGTTGGGCTGAGCAGGGGCCGTCAGGATTTCGCTTGTCCATTGCGTTGGGAGAGAGCGTCGATGGCGAAGCAGAGGACGGCGACGTTGATGGCGATGTCCGCGCCATTGAAGATGGGAAAACGGAATGGCACGAGCTCGAGGAAGTCCGTGACATATCCCAGTTGCCAGCGGTCGATGCCATTGCCCAGCGTTCCTCCCAGCAGACAGGCCAGGGCAAGACCTAACCAAAGATCAAGTCGCTTGGATCGCCAGATCCAGCCCAGCAAACCAACCGAAACGAGCAGGCTGAGAACGCTGAGAAGAGCTGTGGAGTCACTCAACATGCTGAAGGCGGCACCGGTGTTGCGTACCAGCCGCAATTGCAGCAATCCAGGGAGGAATGGCTGCGACAAATTTGGAAGCAGGTGGAATCGAGCCCAATATTTGGACGCTTGATCCATCAGCAGGATCAACAGGCTGATCAACACAACTGTGCGACGCCGGATCAGTCGGTTGCTGCGGCTGATCATTCGATCCAGAGCAAACGACGAATGGGCAGCGCAATGAGGGCAATGGCCACGCAAAGCGTCAGTTGGGCTAACAAGGGACCGAGGCTGTAACTGAACAACAAATCAGGAAGTGATTCATTCCAACGGCTCAAAACCGTTCCGAGAAGCAAATTAAGAATTCCGCATAGCTGAATTGTGATGACGCCGGCAATGCCCGCCAACGTGAGGCGCGCTAAGTCGTTCATCCCTGCTTGGTGGGCAAGACGTCCCGTGAGCCAGGCTGCTGGAACAAAGCCAGCGAGATAGCCAAAGGCGGGGGTTTGCACGTAGTCCAAACCACCACCGTCATGGAAGACCGGAAGATCAACCAACCCCACGGTGATGTAGGCAACCGCTGCCATCACGCCCGATCGTGGGCCGCAGACAAGGGCGCACAGCAGGAGTGCTGGCACTTGCCAGGTGCTGGGCAAACTCAGCAATCGGGGAGGAAGCTCTGCAACGGGCAGCAAGACGGCAGCAGGAATCAAACTGCCCACAAGGATGAGAAGAAGTCCCGCGATCGCGCCGCTCCAAGTGGCAAGAGCCCGCACGGCTAAATAACAGCTGCCCCCATCCTGCTGTAGGAGAGGGTGATTGCCCAGGTGTCATGACCGTTTCCATCGGTGACCAAGTCCGACTGATCAGCCCGATGCCCTATCTCAAAACGGCAGATCCAATGCCAATGCTTCGGCCTTCCGATCTCATTGGAAGTGATGAATCCGGAGCGGTGGTTGCTCTCCATCCCCTCGAGATTGCTGCAGTGCGTTTCCGACGTGGCACCTTTTTAATTCCGATCAACCGCTTGTGTCCCGCTGGAGCAGAGGAGGAACGTTAAGGACTCGTCGCGTTCCCTTGTTCTTAGTTCCAGACAGGCAGCTCACATCAGAGCCAGTGATTGGCCTGTTCGGCAGGCGCACGCGTTGCAAGAAGCTTGTTCAAGACTGATTCAATAAGTGTTCTATATGGCTATGGTTTCTTTGGTTTTAAATTCTTGTTTGAATTGATCAGGGCGCTGAATCGTTTTTGGTTAAGAGCAAGTTAATTGTTAGTAAAAGATCAGCAAAGAAGAGGGGTTTGAAATGCTTGTAATCAGGGATACAGCCTGTTGATGTCTTGCATACAGGTTATTATTTGCTTGCCGAATAATCTTTTGGCGGGTTCATTCCCTCAATATTTTTTGGTGTGAGGACCGAAAATGAAACTTTTCCATCAACTGCTGGTGGCCCCAGCAGCCCTGGGCCTTTTGGCTCCTGTGGCTGCAAACGCCACTGAGCTGAACATCAACGGTGTTTCTGACTA
>WLWF01000458.1_pt1 | contig 39491 bp, 64 predicted proteins | sample 6718331 | NCBI WGS metagenome assembly WLWF01 (sample SAMN12718692, study PRJNA515312) | sponge metagenome | isolation source: marine sponge | host: Mycale hentscheli | place: New Zealand: South Island, Marlborough, Capsize Point | collected 2003-05-01 | reverse complement strand
AGTATTTAACAGCAAGCTGCATAGCTCTAGCAGAGTGTTTACCACCCATCTTGGCTTTAGCCCTAGCCTTTGCTCTAGCCCACTTAGCAGGGTCACGCTTGGTAGCTGTACCGCCTTTACGTTTTACTGCCATTAGTAACTCTAAGCTTTATGTACTTTTTGAACTTCAAAGCTTGCTTTTTTGGAAGCACCTTTATGAGGAGCGTATCCACCACGAGGATTTTTCATAAGCTTAAAACCTTTACCAGACTTCATCCAGTGAAAACCTTTAGGAGCATCTACTGCCTTTTTCATATCAACCTCTTTTCTTTATACCACGAACATACTTCTGAGACTTAGGTGGTCTTTTTTTAGAACCGCTAGGACCAGCCCAAAAAACTTTATTAGCCCAAAAAGCTGCACTTGTTTTTCCCTTGGCAATGTTTTTACCATGTCTAGCTTTAAAAGATTTACGTGCTTCGGGAGAATAATTATGTCCCATTTTCTGATCGCCAAAACGAATAATTTTAATACGACCTTTATCACGCACAGCAACCACAGCTTTTTTAGTAGGATGTTGCGGTGTACGCTTTGGTTTATTTAATCCACTTAACTTATAGCGTTTTAGTTTATTTTTTTCTGAATCAGTTAAAGACATTATTTTTTCCTACAATAAGTATTCTTATATTTTTCTAGCATATAGTTAGAAAGTGCTGACCAGTACTCGTCCCAATTTTTATAATCAGTTTTTACTGGACGTTCTATATCCCAGTTTATCCCTACTTTATCAGGAATATTGTCTATATCAGCTTCCACGAGTTTCTACACCAAACCCTCTACGTGCAGCACGTTTACGTCCTTTAGGTTTATTTTTTCTAGAACCACTTAAACGACCACCTCTGCTCATACCATAAACATCTTCATTCATGTCAAAATCACTTTTACCTTGTCTTCGTCTTTCAGCGGATGCACGTTCTCCTGCCTGTATAATAGAATCAAAACCACGCTCTAGCATGTTCATATCTTTACGTCTATTTTTTTCAGCAAGACTAAACATTTTTTCAGCATCAGGTGATTCAAATGCTTCTGAATATTCATCAATATCTTTTTTAGATAGTGTGCCACCGCCTTTAGGAATACCGCCCATCATATTACCTCCAGCAGTAGGCCGTCTAGGCGGGTTAGGTTTAGACCGAGGCTGTGCTTTTCGAGTCCCTGTACCAGAAGTAGATCGTGTTATTGGAGCATCTGAACCACGAGGAGTATTTTTTAATAAATTTGCTACTTTAAGAACATCAGGATTCTTAGCGGGTCTATCTGCTACTCTTAAAACATCAGGATTTTTTGCTGGTCTACCCGTTACTCTTAGAACATCAGGATTTTTAGCAGGTCTATCTGCTACTCTTAAAACATCAGGACTTGTAGGCCGATCTGCTACTCTCCGAACATCAGGGTTTTTAGCTGGAGCAAGTTTAGCCTTAGTTTCTTCTGACCCTCCACCCGATGTTCTGCCACCTATTCTTGTAAGCTGTCTTTGCAATCTGTCAAGCACACGTTTATTAGGGTTTGACTTAGCTTCTTCTTTTGAAATAGCTTCTAATAACTTATCTCTTGCTTTTTCTCTTGCCATTTATTTGCTCCTTACAGCACCGCCGCCTCGAAGAGCAGCCCCACAGCCACGGCCAATACGACCACCATGTTTACGAATTTCAAATCCTTGACCACCTTCACCAGCAGTTAGGTTTTTAATTTCTTTTTCACTAATTTTACCACGACCTGTTAAGCCCATCTTCTCAGCTATTTCTCCTCTAGGGGGAGCATACTGTCCAGTAGTAACAACTTTAACTTTGCCGCTTTTCATTCTAACAATTTTAGCTTGACCAGTTGTAATAAGCCGTCTAAGCTGCGCTCTTGAATACTGTTTTAACTCAGGGTCTAATTGAGCTTTAGAAAGAAGTTGTGTATTAACACCGCCTTCAACTTTATTACCAGCACTATCTGTTGTAGATGTACGCCTACCTTCGGGTACTCTTCTTTCAGGTTTATTTTCTAATAGTTTCCGTTGTTCAGTAGGAGATAATTTTTTTAACTGTGCTGGAGAAATACCTGTAAGCTTTTCAATTTGTCTGCTTTGTGATTTACTAAATTTATCAGGTTTTTTATCTGAAGGTCTTTGTCCTTTAATTTCTTTAGAAATAGGTTTAGCATCTGCTTTAATCTGGGCTTTAGCTTCTTTTTTAAAAGCATCGACAGACATATCATTAGACTTAGCAGCTCTAGCAATAGCAGCATTAGCGGCTCTACTATTTTTACCTTTACTTGTTAAAGCTTTTACAATAATTCCAGATAGCTTACCTGTAATAGCCATAACTACTCTCCAGCTTTTTCCGTATAAATAACTTTTTGATCTGAAGAATAATCTACAATAGCGTCCTGAATTGGACCTTTAACAGATGGACCTTTACGAGCAGCACCAAATCCTTGACCAGTAGGTTTACCATTAATTGCATCAAGGTCAGGAGGATACTTCAGCAAAGTATGTGGTCCTCTTAGATAATTGTTTCTCATTTTTTTCTCCTTCTTCCTTTTGCAGCCATCGCAGCAAATTTTTTAGCACCATACTTTTTTCTTCCAATGTATGCTGCTAAAGCTTTAGGGTTTCTAGCCCCACGTTTTTTTAAATTAGAAACTGTTTTCTTAAATCGTTTACCAGAACCAAGCGGCGGTTTCTTTTTCTTTTTCTTTCGACCACCTTTAGTAACTTGCTGTCTAATGCTAGAACGACTTGTAGCCATCAGTCATAACATGAAGATACAAGATCATCACCACTTTTAGAAGCTTTTACAACGCCACCATTTTTCATATAAACCATGCCGCCTTTTTTATACTTCATTACTTTACCGCCACCCATTTTTTTAACAGGCACCGTTGGCGCACCTGATCCGCGAGTAGCACCTGTTTTAGGATTAGTAGAATCAGTAACAGGCGGTTTAGGCTTTGGCTTTGCATTTTGAGTATCGCTTACCTTACCACCGTCTTTAGCATATCCCATATTATTCCGTACTTTTGTAGGAAGTTTAGAAAGACCTTTTTTGTCAGCAGGAACATCTTTAAGAGGGCCACCACCCATACGCTTCATAACCTTACCACCAGCTTTTAGTCTACCAGCTTTACTAACATCACCAAAATTGCTAGTGTCAATTGGAGTTTCAGAAGTAGGCTTTCTATTAGACTTTGTATCTAGCTTTTTAATAATAGAATAAAATTTACTTTTCTTTCCTAAAGTACGTTCATAACGCTGAGCGCCTTTTGTTAGTCCCTGCCAAGCATCTTGCAATTCCCTACCTTTCATGGCTGTCTTACGACCAGCGTCACTTCCTACTTTTTGACCACCACCCATTTTAGCCATGTTGGCTTCATACTGACTCTTGTTTTTATTTTTTTTAACAGTAGGTTTTGAAAGACCTGTGCCTGTAGCTTTAGCTTTACGCTTGAGCTGAGAAGCTTTAGCAGCTCTAGCAGCGTCACCCATTATCTTGTTTACTTTTGTTTTAAGTTCTTTATCACTTATAGAAGGCTCTTGTTTTTTAATTATTTTTATAGCTTCTTTTGCAAGTTTAGTTGTTATTTTTGTAAATGCCATTAGCTTGTCCCCTGTATAATTGTGTTAGGCCCACCAGCAGGACTAGCAGCGATTTCCATATCGTCTTGCCGAGTTCTACGCGCCTGATTACGGAGGGCAGTAATTGCAGTATCATATTGCTGTTGCCAAACTGGGAGAGTAGCCCAATCTTTCATATACATAGTTGCTTCTAAAAGGCAACCATAAAATAAAGCATCATAGCAATATTCACTATAATAGTTAGAAGTTGTCACGCTTGTACCTGTTGCAGAAGCAAGAGCTAGTGGTCGTGATGCTGTTTGTACTACACCTGCCAAAGTAGATGTAGGTGTAGGTACTACAAAAATAGAACCATTTGTTTTACGTGAATAGTATCGGGGAGTTCCCGTAGATGTAGCAACAGGCCAATAGTCTGTAGCGTATTCATAAGTTCTTTGAAGTAGATTTACTTTTGAAGCGGCTGCTACACCAGTTACACTGACACTTGTTGTATAGTTTACATTACGAACAATACGAACCCTGTCATTAAGTGCAACACTAGCATTAGCTGCTGTAAATGTAATAGCACTATACTCATCTAAACCAACATCGTCTAAGTCTTTAGTAAGACGTAGCTCTGTTTTTTCAATCAACTTAGGAATCTGATCCTCAAACTCTGTCGAATCATTTTCAGTTGTATTAATAATGTCGGTTTTTAGATAAGCGTAAGAAGGCATGTTAGCCTACATATAGAGTAATCGTAGGAGTCATAGTGCCAGTGCCTGAGTTGGCAACACTAAGTACGCCAAAAACACCTACACCCATATCTCCAATGTACTGGTCATTTGAATCCGTTGCACCCACTCTGTAGCGGATGGCTGTACCCTTTGCAGTCTTGTTAGTAATTTGATTAGAACCAGTAATAACAATTTCACCAGCAAGAGTAGCATATGTATGGATAGCCATAACACGGGTTGTCTGAGGAATAGGACCACCACCGTTTGCTCCAACAGTAAGGTTGCTATCTACGTACCTAAACCCTGTAATAATGGCACCATCACTGCTTACGTTCTGGGCAACTTTAATATTTGTAGCCATATTTATTTCCTTTATTAGAAAAAAGTAGAAAGAGAGAGCAGCATTAAGCCACTCTCCCCTTCTAGCTTAATTAACCAGCACTACCGAACCAGCCACGCCAATCCGAAACACCGAAGCTATAACGCTCACGGGCTTTGAATCGAATGTTGCCAGTGTCGAAGTCAGGTTCCATCTTCGTCTGAAGCGGAGAACGAACAAACATCTTCGTGCCGTTCGGTGCATCCGTCTTGACAAACCACGCATCAGTGTCGGTAAACCGACGATTAATGTAGTAGCCTTCAGGAACCATACCCAAATGACGGGTCGCGTTAATCGCGTTCGTATTCGGGTTGGCATCTGCCGCACTCGTCTGCGTATTTCCAGGAGAGCTGAGAACACGATCTGCAATGGCCCACGAATCAACGGGAACATGCAGCGAGATCGCACTCGCACCAATCAAAATACCACGATCATCCTTAATCTTCTGAATAGCGGTCAGAGCAGTCTCAAGGGTAGCTTCCGAAAGATCGGCAGCGCCCAGAAGATTGGACTGATTACCATCAGAAATGGTAGGATGAGAAGCAGAGAAGAACGCAGCGCCGTCACCAATGGTATCAGTGAAACCATTGTTGTAAAGCGCAGCCGCCTTAACCTGCTTGGTATTTGCCATCGCACGAGCGAGACCGCGCGCACGAAGCTTGGCAAACGTGTCATACAGGTTGTCTTCCATTGCTTCTTCCGTAACTGCGAAAGCAAGAGCAACAGTTTCAGCCGTATAACGGGCAGTGTAACTTTCCTGTGCATCGTCATAGGAAACAGCAGCACCCTCACCCTTGGTCGGCGCAGAGCCAAACCCAGTGAATAGTACTTCTTCCTCAAACGCACGGTCAGAGTTTTCAATTTCATAAAGAGGTTCGTGTTCGTTATTAACCTCTCCATACTCCATTCCAAAAACGGCGTTCAAACCTGGAAGGAGTTCTTTTGCAATACTAGCTCTATTAATAGCCATAATTTAGTCCTCCTTATTTAAGCCGTTGAAGCCGTAGCAGTGACATAACGATCCCGATGGGTGTTAAGCCAAACTTCGACAATTGGATAGGCATCATTGTTACCTTCGTCAGGATACTGAGCGCGACCGACAACACGAGCAGCAAGCTCGGTTTCAGCACCAGTAGCAGCAAGCAAGTAGTAGCTGGACTGACCAGTTACCGTGTTGCCTGAACTAGCAGTAGAACTGACCGTTACATTGTAGTTCTTGACAATAGCCGCTTCAGCAGCAGAAAGCGTCAAAGAACACTGAATGTAATAGGTCTGATCTGGATCAGTAATGACAAAGAATTTAATATCCGTAGCAGATATCCCGCCATTCCAGTAACGAGCAAACTTCTGTTCGCCATTTTCAACATACTGACAACCCATGAAAACGCCTGAAGGCTTCAAGGTAGCAGCAATAAAGGGCGAGATCGTCGCAAAGTTCGCACCTGGAAGTACGACGGGATCGCCTGTGAAAATGTTGTTACTAGGTGATTGCGCCTGACCTGTAGAGGTAAGCGTAATCATATCAGTGACGGCCTCATTGTTATAAGAACCGCCCTTTTTACGAGCAGGGATAAAACCACGAAATGCTTTAGTAGTAGACATGTTTCATCTCCTTGGTTATAAAAACGTCAACCCTGAAAATTGGGCCTACGTCCTTTTGTTACTGTAGTTTTACTATTGTTGGAAATTGGCATACGAGAATCTGAGCTATTCATTAGCTGTGCATTTACTGCATCCATCATATCATTAGCTTTATTTCGATAGAATTTCCGTTTAGCCGCTACCTTTCCTGCTGGCATCTTTGCCAACGCTAAATCCCCACGACAGACTGTGCCTTGGTAACGACCATCTTCCCTTACGAAGGATGTAATCGACATTTCAGGAACTTCATCAGGAGTTACGAAAACCCATCCCTCTTGTAGTTTCTTACCTACATTTGAGATGTCATCTGTGCCTTTGATGGAGATGCGTATCCAACGTAAAGCCATTCCTTCAGAATCAAATCGTGCTTGCACATGACTTGGAATGTCTAAAGCATTAGGCTCTTCAAAGGTGTATTCTTCTTCCTGAGTGTTGTTCTCTCTAAGTTGACTACTACGTGTTTCATTTCGTGTGTTCATAATATATCTCCGCGCTACTATTTAATGGTAGTATAATCACCGTCAGCCCCATTTACTTTGAGCTTTTCGGCGGCATACTTTTCAAGTGGAATATTCCATTTCTGGGCTAGGCGAATATCTTCTTGAGATAGCTTAACCTTTTTAGAACTGGATGAGGGTGAACGCGATCCCCCCGAAACTACTTGAGCAGGTTTTGACGAAGTTTCCTGCTTACGTTGCACATCTTCCCCAAACTGTTGAGGGAAGGACTGTTTCATGCGGTTACTGATTTCCTGATAAAACTCGTTATCATTAGGATCGTAACCTTCATTTTTTAGTTCAGCATCGATAGCAAGTGCGGCAGCGGTCATAACATTGTTATTTCCAAACCATTCGTTTTCTGACGCCCACTGTTCTGCTTTAGGATCAGTAGCGGCTGGTTTTGGTGCAACTTGCTGTTGCTGTACGGGTTGCTCTACAGAAGCTGCCTCGTAATTACTTTTAGCACTAGAAACATTTTTTAGATCACCTTGTGCATCGTTAAGCATAATCTGAGCTTGAAGGAGCTTTTCCTTTTCACCGTTTTCAAATGCTTCCATGTATGCAGCTTGTGCTAGTTCTAGTTTATCTTTCAACTGCTTTTCAGAAGCATCAAGACTTAATTTATTAATCTCTTGTACTTCTGAACTTTTTGTTCTGAGGTTAGTTTCTAGTTCCTCATTTTTTTGGATGAGAGACTGAATCTGTTCGTCACGCTCTTTACGTTGACGAATCAACTGGCGAATACGTTTCTGAGCGCCAGAGGTTTCTACGCCCTCTAGTTCTTTTGGCGCTTCGCCTTCTTTTGCTTTTTGGCTGGCTTCTTCTCTTCCTTCTTCTTGAGACGGAGCAGAATCAGCAGCTTGTTCCATAGTTTCTTCAGTTTCGATTTCATATTCAACCTTACTTTCTGTCTCGACATTCGGAACTTCTACATCGTTCCACACTTCTTTATCTTCCATTACATTCTCTTTCCCGTTGTTTACGAAACAAACGATTTAACGATTAAATAAATATATTATACCATAGTATTGTTATATCTACAAATTAAGCTGATGCTGTCCCTAGATTAAATGTAGGATCAAGATCAGTTGGGTCTTCTACACGAAGCATAATTTGGTCATCAAACAAAAGAATAAGCCTTACACCTTTGTAAAATAACTTAGTTCCTGCATGTTTACCGTAGCAAACATAGTCTCCTACATTACACCATGCACCTGTTGAAAACTTTTCTTCATCTGCATAGGCAAGATCGCCAAGACTTAAAACCTTACCAATTGTTGTTAGATAGGACATATCGTCCTTGGTAGAGTCTGGAATAATAATACCGCCTTTCGTCAATGACTTAACTGACACAGGGCGGATTAAAACATGAAAACCTGGAAGTGCTGGTAGCACATCTGGATCAGGTTGTTCAATGGGGTCTGTAATCCACATATCATTTTTAATGGCATTACCTAAATTTACCTGTTGCATTTTACTCCTCTTCTTCGTCGTATATACGTTTCTTTACGATATCGGTTAAATTATCTCTTGCCCATTCAAGTCCAGATAGGTTGCCTACCATCTGTGTATATTCAGCATAACTACCTGCACTGCCATGACCAAGTGCTACTCTTAACTTATTAATTTCTTCGTTGAGTGTTTGAATAAACTCGTCCCAGATATTCATTACTTTAGTTTAGCTGGTCCTGGAACTTTGTATGAAAAATCATCGAACTCATTAAGAACACTACGATTGGTGCGACCACCAAACGATTCCTCTTTTACCATATCACCAAACGTATCGGGATTGGAATTTGGTACATGTGTAGGATAGCCGCCTGTCACGCTTTTAACATCAGACTTTACGTGTTCAGGATATCCTTTTCCTTTTGTCATCATTGTTTGTCTCCTTGAAACTGTTTAAGAAAATCAAAGATTTCCTTTACTGTATTTTCTTTTTCTTTACCTTGCTGCTTTTCACCCTCAATAGCTAACTGCGTGAGGGCTTCAAGAGCTTTGATATCTTGTTTACTGTTACGATCTAGTTCAGCTTTTTCTCTCTTGAAGTTATCAGTAGCATTTGTTTTCAACATGCTAATGATCTGATCGTTTTCTTCAAGCTCAAGTTTCTTATTTTTAAGTTCCATATCAGCCGCTGAAATAGCTGTATCCTTATCAATCTTTTGTTTCTCAAGTTCAACCTTGGCTTGCTCAAGTGCAACCAACTGTTGCTCTGGAGACTGTGCCATGCCCATAGCCTGATTAGCATTAAGAACTTGCTGTGCAGCTTGCGCGGTAATCATTTCAATTACCTGTGGGTTCTGTGCTGCCTCTGGTCCTGCCTGTTGCATTAGCTGTTGCGTTACACCAGCAACCTGTTCCTGATACTTCATTACAGAATGTTCCTGAATGTTAGCTTCTAGTATAGGACGCAACCTACCCATAATAGGATTAGCACCGTTCATAGGGTCTTGTAGATATGCCATCTTGGTTTGAATATGTGCATCATGGTTCTGTCCTGCAAACGCTGCAATAGGGATACCTTTAGTTGCAGCCATAATATCAGACACAGGGTCCATAGCTTGAGGCTCAATCTTTGGCGGCAGTATCTGTTCTAGGTTAGGCATGTTAGCCGCATGTAGAATAGTTCTGTTAAGTGCCTCTAGGTTAAACATTCCAGGTGGCGACTGCTGCGCCATTTGCAGCGCCATGTTTGCCAGCATCATACGATGAGCATTGGATGGAATGTTAGGATCAGATACTGGAATAATATCTACGCGACCATCAAAGTCTGCACGGAAAATACTGCGAGACTCAAACGGTACGTCATATGGATATTCGTTTGGCAAGTAATCATAGTTAATACTTGCCAGTATCCGTAGCTCATCCTTCTGTGATTTATGTACGCGCTTATGAATAGCAGAGAAAAACTTGCTGCTTGCTTCAAGTAACGCCATAGTAGTACCAACGGGTCCATAAGAGGCAGCATCAGAAATTACTTGCTCTGTGCTATCTGCAAACTTTTGTCCTGTCAAAGCTACAAACTGTAGCATCTGATATAGAGTTGAGGAAGGCTCTTTGTAGGGGAGGGGAACTATAGCCTTTGATAAATCTATACCTGTTGCTTCAACCTCTTTGAACTCTCCAGGACTAATCGGATCATTGTCTCCGACCATCCTGACACCCTTGGCTTTGAACCCACCTGGAAGATTGGCAAACTGACCCGCATCTATAAGGGACCGCATTGCAGCCGTTGCGCTCATTGTCAGATTACCAAGAAAGTGGATTAAACCAAGACCGTAGAAACCAAATCCTGGAACGAACCTGTAATGAACAAAGTGACTCCGCTTCTGGCGGTTAGGATCGTTTTGTTCATAGTTTCTACGAATACTAAGTACCTGTCGAGAATCCTGCTCAACAGTTACAATATATGGAAGGGCTTCGCCTTCGTCCTCAATGTCTAGGAAGCAATGCTGCTCCAGTAGAACATACTGAGGATCATTATCATAATCAGGATTAAAACCAAGAATAGTATCAATCTTCTCGGCAAACGAAGTAATGCCAGACTGAGAAGGAGTAGGAAGATCGACATCTTGGTAAACTCCTGCATTGATATCTTTTTGAATATCTACGGGGCTGCGATAGATTACATGTGTGTATCTATCAGCATTACGAAGATCAGTTGCATAGTAAGACACATAAAACTGGTCAATCGGAATAAACTCCGAGACAGGCCGCTTGAGTGTAGAACTATAATAAATCTTTTTAAATGCAGAACCAATCAACGGCAGATGAAAAAGCATCCTTTCAAATTCTTCAAAGTATTCAGGCATCTGCTCAGTAACTTGATAGTTCATAAAGTTCTGAACACGGTTAGCTTGCATTTCCTTTTCAGGAGTAGCAGTGCCTAGAATATTTGCTTTTACTGGGCCACTTGCAGGAAAGAGTTCCTGTGAAGCCTTCGACTGAAACTTAACAGCCGACTCAATTAGTAGTGGGTGAACTGCTGTGCATGCGCCCTCAAAAGGTTCTGAACCTTGCTCTAGCTTTAAGCCTAGCAAATCAAACCCACGTTCAAACATAGACTCCCATTCTGCACGGGACTCCTTATCTGCTTGAAAATTATCTATAACCTGATTACCAATTTGAAGTAGTTCTTCTTCTTCAAGTGTTTCTGTTAAATCACCATACCATTCAGCAACTTCTTCTGTTGCTTCCATTTCTGTAACCTCAGAAAAATCTACAATAACTCCATCACCTTCGGGATCAATTTTGATACTGGCTCCAGCCTCGCCTTGCTCTACCAAAGGAACAACATTAGTTTCCTCTTCAGGAATCATATCAAAAGGATTACGTTCAGTTGCCATTATGCTGTTCCTGTATTATTTGTTGTAATGCCTAGTAGCCCTGCGCCTTTGCCGCTACCATAAATTTGATCTAGTATATCTTCAAGTCGTGTACCAGTTACTCGCTGTGCAGCCGTTAGTCTTTTAGCTCGTTTAACTTCTTCTACTGTTACTTCTTTAACAGGTACATTTTTAACTGCTGCAATTTTTTCTCTAATAATAATATCGTCTCCACCAGCATCGGTGTCAGCATCGTTATCGGGGCCGTCCTTACCACTACCGCCTTGAGAACCAGTACCTGTATCACCATAGCCGCCTTTTGTAGCAGTACCAGGAACATTCACACTAAAAGTTGGTCCTATATTTAGATCATCCACAGCCTTACCAATGACAGGATGTGTAAAAAGACCAACTATTGCTGCTAAAGGATTAACATTAAAACTTTTATTTGGGCTAAGATTGTCCTTGTCTCGTTGAGCAAAAACTTCAGGAGGACTGTAGTAAGGACTAAAGTTAGGGTCATTGGGGTCAAAACTTATATCAGGTAAACTATCAATATCAAATGTATCAGGATTGCCACCAGTGTTGCCACCAGTGTTGCCACCAAATGTTGACAGACCTTCTTCATTTGTATCCGTAGTAATACCTCCCTGATCGCCTGATCCGTCATCTGGACCGTCATCAGGACTTCCCGCTGGACCACCATCATCACCAATACTGTCATCAGGACTTCCCGATGGACCACCATCATCACCAATATCGTATGTCGGGATACCGTCAATTTTTCTACCACTACCTCCAAGTTGTTGTAACAAACTTTCTTCACTAGGATTAATGTAGGCCAGTCTGTGTGGCTGACCATTAATGTTCAGACTATTCTGAACAGTAGATAGACCACCTCCTTGCGCCATAGGCATAACAGGTTCCATTCCCATGCTAATAGTAAGCATAGGTGATTTACGTTCTAGTTTTCTGGATACTACTTCTTGTGCGTAATCAAATAAAGACATTGAGTTCCCTTTCCTCGCCCACTCTATTATATCACATTAACTTAGAATGTCCAATAGGTTGATTTCTTTTCTCTAACTGGCTCATCCCAATCTGGATCGTCAGGATGTGCAAGGTTCCATGAGTCCCGCATATAATGCACTGCCATAGTTAGCGCATCTACTTGGTCATCATGGGCTGAGTTGGGGAAACGTATTAACTCTTCTATGAGGTCATCTGCCCATTTCTTAGAGCTAGGTAGCCATAGCCGCCCTGCTTCCATAATGGGCGTAGCTGAGTAAACTCTGGATACCTTGTCGCGATCTGGCAAATACTCTAGAATAGGTAACCCTGATCTGCGTAAGTCTTGAATCAAAGATTGACCGCTGGCTTTCTTTTCAATCATGCAGACATCAGGTCTGTATTCATTGTATAGTTTCTGTGCAATCCTTCGTAGCTCTGGGTATTCATACCTACCCTTTACATTACCAAGTAAGATTAAGTTAGAAGCATAGTTTTCTATTCCGTCTTCATCTTGGTCATACATGTAGAATATGCCCCATGTCTGAATAACACTGTAGTCAGCCGTGTTGCGTGTAGAGAAAGCTGTATCCATTGTTTGAATAACAAACTCACAAGTAGGAGGCTCATCGTACTCCCATTCTTGTATCCATTTTTTCTTTATTAGACCACCTTCTTCTGGAGTAGGGTCTTGCATATACAGTGCGTTCCAGTATCGGCTACCATTACTAGCCTTGATTTCATTTTCATCAATACGTAACAAGTCGTCGGACTTCCATTCTGGAAAATAGCTACCACCCTTGGGCATATCCAACAATTCTGCTGCTTCTTCGTCCAGCCATGCAGGAATCCTAATCACTTCCCACGGAATAGTCTCGTAGTCACCCATGTCTTCCTGCTGTCGTAGCAGCCATCCGCAAAGATCATCATAATGGTAGCGCGTATTGATAATAACAATCGCACCATTGGGCATAATACGGGTACGTAGGCCAGCAGGATACCACTCTTTGATATATCTTCTACCAGCATCCGAGTATGAGTCCTCTTCAGACATCACATCGTCCAGAATTGCTATGTGTGCGCCTCGTCCAGCAATTTGTGACCGCACACCTGCCGCATAATACGTACCATTCTGCGTAGTTTTCCATTTACCCGCTGCACGAACGTCACTTCGTAGCGCAACTCCTGGAAATATTTTAGAAAACTCTTCAGTATTGACTACATCTCGCACAGATCGCCCGAAATCGCTAGATAGCTGGTCACTATGGGAGACAGTCAGTATTTCATGCTCTGGATTTCTACCAATATACCATGCTGGAAACAACTTTGAGCAAATAACAGACTTAGATGAACGTGGAGGAAGGAAGACCATTAGTCTTTTTATCTTTCCTTCTTCCAAATCCTTTAGTTTATTGGATATCAACTCAATATGTCTACCCATCTTCCAACCAGACACAAGGCTTGGAGCTACAAGACGTACAAATGTAAGGAAATCTGTGTGAGCAGATACATTTACATGCTCAGACAACAAGGTTTGGAGATTAATGTAGGAGTCTAGAAAATTTTCTTCAATGTTTAACATAACATTATTATAACATATAGATTAATGTTAGCCAAATGTTAATATAGAGAGTTATTAGAGTTAGTAGTATTATTGTTATATTAATGTTTATATTAAGTGCGCGCTAAAAATACTAAATTTTCCTGCCCCATAGATTTTGGCTACCCTTTCCCTGTGTTGTTTTATATATATATACATGCGTGCGGCTACATTTGCGCGTACCCCTGCGATAAAATCTTTCCAAGATTTACAAAAGCGATTTAACAGATACCTTTTTCCCAGATTTAAACACTAACTACTACTTAGCTTACTTTGTAAGCAGTAGTTAGTTGTTTATTACCGCCGAAACTCCCCAAACCCTTCTCAAATCATCCAAAGGATGTGTAGAGTGGCTAGTTATGCTACAAGGTAGCAAGGCTAGTCTTAGACTAAACTCTTGAAAAGCTTATAACTTTTTAAGTTATCCACAACAAAGCAAAGCTTTCTCACATGATGAGACAAGCATAGCTTGACAAGGCTTTCAGAGAAGCTATGATGAAACCTAATTACTAACTACTACTTAGCTTCCTTTGGAAGCAGTAGTTAGTTAATTAAACAACTTGGAGATTGAAGATGGAAAACGGAATTCTATTTGCCTTTGGCGTTGTCGGTGTGGTGACTTTGATTTCTATGGTTTGCTTTGCCATTAGCATTACCAGCGAACTAATAAAAAATAAAAATAGCACCCGAAGCATCAATCTAAAGATTGAACGGCAAGCTAGAGAACAACGGCGGCATGCTAGAGTGATGAAGCGAATTGCCAGCAGCTAATTACTAACTACTACTTAGCTTACTATGTAAGCAGTAGTTAGTTAATTAAGTACCACAAACCGAGGCCAAGCCTCACAACTAGGAGTAAAGACTATGAGTGTTCAAAACGATTTAGAACTCTGCAAAGCAGAAGAGCGTGAAATTTCGTGGATGGTTCTTCTCATCGAGTCCTGCACCCCATTTACTGCTAAATATAGCAGTAAAAAGGATTTAATTGTTATTAAACACCCCGATACTGGTAAAACTGTAGCCAGTCTTCAAGTTGAAGATGCGGCAATTTGGGTCGATGGTGTGGTAACTTTCAAGCAGCTAGTTTCACACTAATTACTAACTACTACTTAGCTTACTATGTAAGCAGTAGTTAGTTAATTAAGTACCACAAACCGAGGCCAAGCCTCACAACTAGGAGTAAAGACTATGAGTAAGACATTCAAAGCTTTTGCAGGTAAAAATTGGGTATCCCTGACAAGCCGAGAGGCTTTCAAGGAAGCTGACAAAGCTGGTAAGCCTATCCGAGTTGAGTTTGCCAATGGCTCTTTCAGAGTCATTAAGAACGCTGACAAGTTGCCAGAAGGCAAGCCAGTTGGCTTTAGCAAAGCAGCGGCAGATCGGGAAGCTGCGAAGCAGAAGGAAGTAGTGAAGCCAGAAGTTGTAGCAACTGCTACTAGTCAAATGGTTTGGCCTTCACACTAAATACTTTGTGCAGGGCATAGCTAAGTGCTATGTCTTGTGCTAAGTATTTATATCTTTAACAAGGAGATTAAACACGATGAATAAGTCAGACGCCACCTACAAGATTGTCCGCCTCTACAGAGAAGTAGATAGGGAATCGCAAGTAATCCACACAGGACTAACATTAGAGGAAGCACACAGTCATTGTCGTGATGAGCGTACCTCTACACTCGAATACTTTGACGGATACATGGAAGAAGTTAAGGAGTAGACCAGATGAAAACTGTCACAGATACTGAGGGCAATGTTTGGAATGTCTACAGCATCCAACACGACAAATATCCAAACCACGCGCAAATAAATATAGGCAAAAATGGCCCCGAACGGGGTATTACATTGCCCGCCGATATTGTTTCGCGATGGGTATCTAATGAAATTAGGGTGAAAATAAATGGAAGGAAAAGCTAATGTATAACCGCGACAATCTAATGATTCAAAAGTATGCCGATCTTGGCACAACCCAAACCGCTATGTCAGCGACTTTTGTTATTGCAAGCATACGAACTTTTACTTGGCTATTGCCAGACATGATGGACAATTATCGTGATAAAGGATTAAAAGCGTTTAATACTCTAATGCCTACGCAGAGAAAGGGTATCAAGTTTGTATTCAAAAATTCAACTTGGCTCTATGATTTAATACAAAGTTATAAAGCAGGGGATATTTATGCAGAAGAATTGCTGCTAAAGTTGCAGCGTATTCCTTGCGTTGGCTTGGTAAAGGCAGGATTTATTATGCAACTCACTACGGGTGAGGCAGGATGCCTTGACTGCCACAACCTAAAGATGTATGGTGTAAATGAGAACACATTCAAAATGAATGGAGAGTTTTCTATTCCTAACTTTAACAAAGCACGAAAGTACTTAGCATTGTGTAACGAAATTGGTGGCAGTGAATTGTTGTGGAACAACTGGTGCAACTTAGTTGCGGATAAGTATCCGAAGCACTTTAAATCTGGTGATGATGTATCTTGGTTGCATAGCAATGCTATCATGGGAATCCAGCAGACAATCGAAAGGGTATAAGTTATGTGGACATACAACATTCAAGGTTATGCAATGCAAGCAAATGGTTTTTATAAATGGTTTGGAGTAACTTGTTTGTATGACGTTGAGGGTGTTAATGGCTCAGAAGCAACTATGGAAGTAACTGTGGAAAGCTATGAAAAAGCAGTGCAGTTTGTACTGTCTCACCAAGCATCTGCTAATCACGGAGTGATATACGATGAGTGACTACTACTGGGAAATTACCTATGGAAACAAAGACATAGGTCTTGATGATGACGTAGGGACAACTAGCATGTCGTCAAAGAAAAATTGGAAGGCAATGAAACGCCAAAAATTTAAAATGTACGATGACGATGGCACCCTATATTACAAGGGTTATTTGTATGGTGATGGTGGTGACGGCTTTGAACCACTAGATGACTTTGGTATGCCTAATGCAGGATGTGTGGACATAAAATATAAATCTAACAACGGTGAGTGGGAGTCTCTATGACAAACGAACCTTGTAAAGTTTGTAAAGGCACGACACATCAAATGGAATATATCTATTCTATAGATAGGATTGATGTATACTACTGTGATGCTTGTAAAACTACTGCCAGTGCAAAGCCTGTGGAGTATGTTACTCCAGAGGTGGCGCTGGGCGAACTCTATGGAGAATAGTTATGATGATTTTGCATTATAAAAGTAAGAAAGAACTCAAAGAAAATGTAGGTAAACCTTTGATGTATCAGGAAACTTCCATGTTTGGACCTGAGTATCAGAGTGATGGTAAATTCTGTGGAAGTAATCGACCATCAATTACTGGTATCAAAGGCCGAGAGTTCTTCGCAGAAGTAACTATGAAAGATAATCTAATTGCAAAGGTGATGTGATGAAAATACTAACAAAACAAAACGAAAAAGACATAGGCAAAAAAGTAATTAAATTCTTTACGCCTTGGTCAAACTGGTCTTGGTATGTCACCGAAGGTGAGAAGACTGAGGATGGTGATTGGTTATTCTTTGGCTTTGTAGAGGGATTTGAAAAGGAATGGGGTAGCTTCATGCTATCAGACTTGACCAGTGTCACTGGCCCTATGGGCCTAAAGATTGAGAGAGACAGGTGGTATAGTAAGCCTGTTGATAAATTCAAAGAGGACTTAAATGAACATATTTATGCTTGATAAAAATCCTGCTGTGGCGGCTCAGTATCATTGCGACAAGCATGTAGTCAAAATGATATTGGAAACAGGTCAGTTGCTATCAACTGCTTGGCGCGTCACAGCAGGAGATGAGTACCCAGATGAGCGTGGCATGTACAAAGCAACACATAAGAACCACCCATCTAATGTATGGGCCAGACAATCTAACAACAACTATCACTGGTTATATGAATTGTTTTTAGAACTTGGAAAGGAGTATAAACATAGATATAACAAAGAGCATTTAACTATAAAGAAGTTAAGAGGTCCGCTTGATATGCCGCCATTCGGTATTGAGCAAAAGTTTATGACTAAAATGCCACAGTGTATGCCCGACGATGCAAAGCGTGACGATCCTGTTGATGGCTATCGTAATTATTATAAGCTTTACAAGTCACATATTTTGAAGTACACTAATAGACCTGTTCCCGAATGGCTACAAGGAGTATCTTAATGGCTAAGAATAAAACAAATATAGTTATAGAACCGACTAAGAAAAAGACAAGTATTGGTGGTAATCATGCGATGCTATCAACTAAAACTATGAACAAAAATAAACGTGCTAGCTACAAAAAATATCGTGGGCAAGGCCGATGATAGATATCCTAACCCTAATTGTAGAAGGTTCTGTATTGTTGGGCGTGTGGCTCAATACTATTATTAACTTAATCTTATATCGTAAGAGAAAAAATCATGGAAAATGATACATGGGAAAGAAGAAGTAAAGATATAGATTCTTTTTATCAATTATTTGGTGCTGAAATAGAATATAATATGAAGACAGAAAATAAAAATCCTTTGGTTGTAGTGTATGGTGCGCTTGCTGCTGCTGTTGATGCGGCTTTTCTACATGCTCCATCAAACACTGACGCCATGTACGTAATCCACAGTCTGTTAAATAAAAAGCTAACAGACTTGCTAGGTTACGACGACTAGTGTATACTCCACATAGCTCAACTGGATAGAGCAACAGCCTTCTAAGCTGTAGGTTGTGGGTTCGAGTCCTACTGTGGAGGCCACCCTATTACTAACTACTACTTAGCTTACTACGTAAGCAGTAGTTAGTTAATAGCTAACACAACGGAGAATGAAATGTATAGTGAGACCACAAGTTTTAATGCCAGTAAAATTGTATGTCATACTGAACGAAAGAAAAGTTATAGTATTACTAAAGTAACTGTCACCGACATTAAGGGAAACAGGATTGAACATAAAGTTTTTCACGACGACAATATGTTTGTAGAGGTAGAGGCATCAGATGTCGATGAATAAATTTAAAAACATAGAAGAAGTTATGTCTTTTATTGAGAACGAATATGATTCTTGGATTTCGCCTATCATTGAAGACTACTTAACAGAAGTTGGTGACATTATTAACGTAAAGGAACTAAATGGATGGATTGAAAACGAATATTTAGAAATGAGTTCTGGCTACGAAAAGTGGATTGAAGAAACATATATAGGAGAATCAAACTATGAACATTAAAAATCGTGTAGATGAACTAATGGCAGAGGGCAAAGCCTCTCGCCGCAAAGCATGGGTAATGAGTGAGATACTTGATACTATCTTTCACGAAAACCACGAAGGTTACATCGGTGCCGCTTGTCGCGACGAAGCCCGTCAGTATATCATAGATTACTGTGGGATAACTGAAGATGCCTGATAATATAATTCATGTAGACTTTTCTAGGCCCACGGAGCCAGAGCGATTGAAGGTTCCGTGGGATGCTGTTAGAGATTTTGTATTTTCTTTTAACTACAACCCTGATGACTTCGATGAGTTGGTTGAGTTTATTTACGAAGCATTTGATGTTGAAGTTATAAACGCGGAGCATTAGAAATGGAAACTAGCGTACGGTTTAGCAAGACATGGGCTATGCCTAACCATAATACATTTAGCATTAAGCCTATCAAAGACTTTGTTGCTAGATGGACGCTCGGTGCGGATATAATTGTTGATCCGTTTGCGCGTGACTCACGAATAGGAACAATCACCAATGACCTAAACCCAGATACAGATGCTCAGTATCATATGAAAGCAGAAGCTTTTCTAAATTGTCTTTTAACTCAAGGTGTTGAGGCTGATGTCGTGCTGTACGATCCACCCTATTCTGTCCGACAGGTCAGTGAGTGCTACAAAATAGCAGGGCTTGAGGTTACACAGCAGGATACACAAGCATCGTTCTACACTAAAGTAAAAGATAATATAAAACCTCTTGTGAAAGACAATGGTATTGTGTTATCCTTTGGGTGGAATAGTACAGGAGTAGGTAAGGAAGGATTTATAACAGAAGAAATAATGCTTGTCTCACACGGTGGACCTCACAACGATACGATCTGTGTAGCACAGCGTAAGCAAGATAACTCACAAGGAGAACTACTGTAATGAATGTTGAAGGAAAAGTTTGGGGCAGTACTTGTCCCCTGTTACAAACACCAGCTATTGAAATCCATCAGATTAAAATCAATAGCGGTGGTTTCTGTAGCACACACGCACATCAAAGTAAGATCAATGCTTTCTATGTATTGGAAGGCGAGTTAATTATTAGACGGCATAAAGACTATGGCTTGGTAGATGAAACCCATTTGTTTATGGGAGATATGTGTGTGGTTCCTGCTGGAGAGAAACACTCTTTTGAGGCCTGTCAGGAAACTAAAGCCCTTGAAATTTATTGGGCAGAATTAAATCACACAGATATTATTAGGGACAATGTAGGTGGCATGATATAATGAAATCTCTTGAAAGGAGATTGCTATGTCATATATTATAGTACAAATTCCTACCAACCTAGACCTAGAAGAAACAACCCCATTGGTTGCAGACGATGGGGATACCATCGAAAAATTTGATACCCAGATGGAAGCAGAGTTGTTCATGGACGATGTTCTAAAACCTTTCTTTGGGGATCAGCTACACGATCTACACGTTCTAAGGATACACTAATGATTAAATATATTTTAAGTAGTTTGTTACTGCTTATGTTAGTAACACCAGCTAAAGCAGAAGAGGAGCGCACATGTTTAGTTGAGGCAGTTTACTTTGAGGCTAGGTCTGAAACCTTTGCTGGTAAGCTGGCTGTAGCTAATGTAATTCTTGAAAGAATGTATGATAAAACTTTTCCTAATAGTATCTGCAAAGTTGTAAAGCAAGGCGTGTATTGGGAAGGCAACCCAGTTAGAAATAAATGTCAGTTCTCTTACTGGTGTGATGGTAAGACTGAAAGGATGAGGAATATCAAAGCACTAGAAGAGGTTGTTAAGGTAGTTAATATGGCACTTGATGGTGTATTACTTCGAGATACCCTTGGTGCTACACATTATCATGCAGTATATGTATCACCTAAATGGGCTATGGCAGATAACTTTTTTCTGCTGGCTGTGGTAGGTGAGCATGTATTTTATAGACGCGAACTATGTTGTTAGGAAGGGACATGAATGACGCACAGAAAATACTAAAGCTTGAGCAGTATATAACTGTACTCAAGAAAGCCTTACAAGATAAGGACGAGACAATTAAAAAGTTACTTGCAGAACATTCAATAAACAGGAGTAAGTGGGCAGAGTAATGGCAAAAAATCTATGGCAAAAAGAACGTAACCATTTGTTTCGTGATCTTACTAAACAGTATAGCGAAGAAGGATACACAGCCAAGGAAGCTAAGAAGCTTGCCAAGGAAGAGATCAACGAGATTATGGAGGACAAAGAAAACTTTATAGATAATCTATGGGAAGAAACTTTTGATGAGCGTTAAACTTATAGACCATATGGGCAGTGATGTTACTGTTGTAAATGCAGCAAGGGTATCATTCAACAAACGATCACCCAAAAGCAAACCAATCTCTGACAAAGATATTAAGTTAATTAACTATCTTGCCAAGCACAATCACTGGACACCGTTCGGCCACTGCTCCGCACAGTTTCACATGAAGGCTCCTATCTTTGTAGCTAGACAGTTAGGCAAGCATCAGGTAGGCTTGGTGTGGAACGAGGTGAGCCGTCGCTATGTGTCTGATGATCCAGAGATGTGGGTTCCTGAAGAGTGGCGCAAAGCTTCAGAGGATAAGAAGCAAGGCTCTTCAGATGAGTTAGTTATGTCGCAGCAACTTGTAGGCGACAAGTATAAAGATGCAATATGGGAATGTTTTCAAGTATATAAATCCTTACTAGATTTAAAGGTATGTGAGGAACAGGCTAGGGCAGTGTTGCCACAGTCTACCATGACTGAGTGGTACTGGAGCGGTAGTATAGCTGCCTTTGCTAGGGTGTGTAAGCTGCGTCTTGCAGAAGATACCCAACTGGAAACTAGAATCATAGCGCAGGAAATGAACTCGTTACTAAAGAAACAGTTTCCTATTTCGTGGAACGCTTTAATTAACCAACAAGAGGTTTAGAAATGGAGCAGTTATTTGTAATTAGATACTCAAAAGGTTTAATCTTTTCACCGCAAGAAGATTTTAAAAAAAGGAACATCTTAGATCAAATAGAAATGCTTGTGGAAATTGAAAAAGAATTAGCAGACTATCGTAAACAACTTCTCAGCGATGCGTGGCAAAATCACCAGAGGTCTTTGTAATGAATAAGAAATGGACAGTACAGAATACAAAAACAAAAACTATAGTAGACACCTGCGATACAAAAGGAGATGCAAAAGAGACGCTTGACTTTCGTAACACATTATGTTACGCTCTTAAAATAGATAGTAAAAATCTTTACTCAATCGTTTTCCAATAGCGAGTAACCCATGTCAGATACAGGAACTTTTGTAAGGCACCTTCCATGTGAAGCGTGTGGGTCTTCTGATGCCAACTCATTGTATTCAGACGGCCATCAATACTGTCACAAATGCGAAGCATTTATACCAGCCGATGAGGAAATAAGTATGCAAACAAATACAGTAGTAGCAATAGATAAAAAGAAACCAATGAACAGCTATGACAATGCAGTTATATCTGACCTTGGTGATCGAAAGATTACAGCCGAGACTGCCAAACTTTTTGGGGCGTCGGTCATTAAAGACAACGCAAACATCACACACCATTTGTATAACTACCGTGGGCCAGATGGCGAAGTGATCGGTCGAAAGATTAGGTCTACCGCCGACAAGAAGTTCTGGTCTGAAGGCAACCTGTCGGGTGCAGGATTGTTTGGGCAGCATTTGTTTACTCGCAAAGCAAAGTACGTTACCGTATGCGAGGGTGAACTAGATGCTATGTCTGCGTATGAACTGCTCGGATCAAAATGGCCCGTAGTCTCACTAAAGAATGGTGCAGGGGCAGCAGTTAAAAACTGTAAGGAACAGTTTGACTTTCTTAATATGTATGACAGCGTTGTATTATGTTTTGATAATGACAAAGAAGGAAGAGAAGCAGCCACTAAAGTTGCTCAACTGTTCGAGCCTAACAAGTGTAAGATTGTCACCCTTGATATGAAGGATGCCAATGAGTATCTAAAAACAAATCAACGACAGAAGTTTGTAGATACATGGTGGGCTGCTAAATCCTATACACCAGCAGGAATTATTAACCTTAGTGATCTTGGTTCTTCGCTGTACGACGAAGCGTACTTCGAGACTGTAGCCTACCCTTGGTCCAAGCTTAATGAGAAGACGTACGGTATGCGTACAGGTGAGTTAGTCACGTTCACTAGCGGTGCTGGCATGGGTAAGAGCAGCATCATCAGAGAACTGATGCACTACATTATGGGCAACACTAAAGCGAACATTGGTGTACTGGCTTTGGAAGAGAGTATCCGAAGCACTGCTTTTAACATTATGTCTGTTGAGGCTAACGCTCGACTATATATCAAGGAGATTAGAGATCAGTTTACACAGGAACAACTAAATGATTGGCAGGAAAAGACGGTAGGAACGGGTAGGTTCTTTGCCTTCGATCACTTTGGTTCTATCTCTAACGACGAGATACTGGATCGTGTACGTTACATGGCAAAGGCTTTGGACTGCAAGTGGGTGTTCCTCGACCATCTATCTATCCTTGTCTCTGGGCAAGAGGACAATGGAGATGAGCGTAAGTCTATTGATATTCTTATGACAAAGCTACGCTCTCTTGTTGAAGAGACAGGCATTGGCTTGCTGCTGGTCAGTCACCTACGTCGCCCATCAGGTGACAAGGGGCATGAGGATGGCCGTGAGGTGAGCCTATCGCATCTACGTGGGTCAGCATCTATCGCTCATCTAAGTGATAGCGTAATAGCCTTGGAGCGCAATCAACAGGCTGATGATCCAGTAGAGGCCAACACAACTACACTACGTATTCTAAAGAACAGATATACAGGAGACACAGGAATAGCTACGCATCTTCATTATGATAATCAAACAGGTCGTATGACACAGATTGATAATCCTTTTGTTGAAAATGAAGACGATCAGGATATTCCTTTCTAGATATGAAAGCTATTGTAGACATTGAAACAGATGCTATTGATGCTACAGTTATCCACTGCATCGTAGCTAGAGACTATGACAACGGTACTGAGTGGTCATGGGTAGGTGAGGAGTGTCACGAGTTTGCAGCGTGGTCTAAGAATGTAGAACAATTTATAATGCACAATGGCATTAGCTTTGATGCACCTGTCTTGAACAGACTAACAGGTTCTACAATACAGCTACGTCAAATCCGTGACACCCTCATTGAATCACAGTTGTATAACCCAATCAGAGAAGGTGGTCACTCCCTCAAGGCTTGGGGTGAGCGGCTGGAGTTTGCAAAGACAGAGTTTCAGGAGTTTGAATACTACACACCTGAAATGCTAGAGTACTGTAAGCAGGACGTTAGGCTTACACATAAGGTTGCACAGTATCTTGATAAAGAAGGTGCTAAGTTTTCTAGTAAAAGCAAAAGACTAGAGAACTGTGTACGTGCAATTGTAGATCAGCAGGAAAAGAATGGCTTCACACTTAACCTTCGTGGTGCCATGCTGTTACTGTCTGAGTTGCAAGAGGAAGAAGATAGCTTGATTGCTAAAGCTACTGAGATGTTTCCACCAAAAGAGTTACAACTAAAAACAAAAGTAAAGTACATTCCATTTAACATAGCTTCACGTAAACAGATTGCAGAAAGACTGATGGAGAAAGGTTGGAAACCTAAACATCACACAGACAAAGGCAATGTTATTGTTAATGAAGAAACATTAAGCCATATTAAAATGCCTGAAGCTCAGATGTTTAGTAGGTTCTTCTTGCTACAGAAGCGTACAGGAATGTTAAAGTCGTGGATCAAAGAGTGTCACGACGACGAGAAGGTTAGAGGCAGGGTAATGACGCTCAAAACTGTGACGGGCCGTATGGCTCACAACAGTCCTAACATGGCTCAAGTCCCTGCTTCTTACAGTCCCTACGGCAAAGAGTTTAGATCATTGTGGACTGTATCTGATCCAGAAAAGTACAACTTAATAGGTACAGATGCTTCTGGATTAGAGCTACGCTGCCTTGCGCACTACATGCGAGATAAAGCGTACATTAATGAAGTAGTAAATGGTGACGTACATACAGCCAACATGAAGATGGCAGGGCTAACCAATAGAGACCAAGCAAAGACATTTATCTACGCATTTCTATATGGTGCTGGTGCTGCCAAGATTGGTAAGGTTGTTGGAGGTGGGTCTTCACAGGGAAGAGACCTTATAGAAAAGTTCTTAGGTAATATGCCAGCCCTTAAAAGACTACGCAACCAAGTTACTGAGGCTGCAACAACAGGTTCTATCTTAGGTTTGGATGGTAGACATCTAAAAATTAGATCAGAACATGCTGCACTAAATACTTTACTGCAAGGTGCAGGAGCAATCATTTGTAAAGAATGGTTAGTTCAAATAACTAGGATAATAAATGCAAGAGGGGTAGACGCTAAACTTGTTGCATCTATTCACGATGAGTATCAGTTTGAAGTTAGTGTAAAAGATACTCTTAATTTCTGTAGAATAACTAAAGAGGCTATCTTAGATACGTCTCGTAACCTAGCTGTTGTGTGTCCACTCGACGCGCAGTATAAAGTAGGCAAGACATGGGCAGAGACCCACTAATAGTAACTACTACTTAGCTTACTATGTAAGCAGTAGTTACTTATTAGGTTGACATTCCTGCTTGCTTGTAGTACCATACACAACCCAACTACAATGGAGAACAACATGACAAAATCAGTAGATAACAAAATCCTTCGTGCCTTGAAGAAGGGCATGAGAGTAACCCGTAAAACGGCTATTGAAAGAGGCTGGTGTGAGAACCTTACAGCCGCTATCTCTCGCCTACGTCAGAAGGGATATGTTATTGAAGCAGTCAAAGCAATGACCCCAGACGGTGATGCGTACACTCGCTATCGTCTAGTAGCGTAATGTCTTACGCCCGAGAGTATTCCGTAGGCAAGAAAGCAGAAGATTTATTTAAAGAATCAATGGAAGATTTAGGATGGCACGTTTATGATGCAACGAAAGAGGAGAACATTAAGAAGCACATAGACTTTCATCTAGTAAGTAGTAAAGAAAATAAATTTTTCTCTGTTGATGTTAAAGCTCAGAAGAAAACTAACCGCTCAGATAATAAAGTAAATGACGAGTGGCTATGGATTGAGTTTGTAAATGTCCGTGGCGCTTTTGGGTGGTTACATGGAGAGGCAGACGAGATTGCCTTTGAAAGAAACACAGATTTTCTTATGATTAATAGAGAAAGGTTAAAAGAATTTGCGTTTAAAAAAGTAGAGAATATAGACGTAGAACGAGCCTCAGATGCTAAGTATAAATTCTACAGCCGAAGAGGAAGAGACGACCTACTAACTCAAGTATCAGTTAATGACTTGATGAAAGAAGTAGAGTACAAATTAATTGACAAAGCTTGTTGACTTATAAGATACCGCATGTTATAATGTGTGTTCTTGTGTAGTAGACAAGGTAGAAACTAAATTTAGAAACTCAAGGAGAAAATAAAATGGCTAACGAAAATTACGTAGACCCTATCTTTATCACTGGTGAAGCTTACTGGGCAAAGGTGTTTGAGCCTAACACGATCAACCCAGAGAAGCCTGAGTACACTATTGATATTTGTAATCTTGATCCTGATAATTTAAAGATTGCACAGGATGTCGGGCTGACTGTTAAGAATGTATCAGCAGAAAAGCCAGATGATAAGCGTGGTAACTTTGTTACACTCAAGCAATTCACTACAACCTATAACGGTGATCCCAGAAGTATTCGAGTAGTGGATGCACAACGTAATCCTTTCCCTGCTAATACACTAATTGGCAATGGTTCTAAGGTATGCGCTAAAGCATATCCTAAAGCATGGACCTTTGGTGGTAAGGAAGGCGTCAAAGGATATCTTGACTCCCTACAGGTTCGTGAACTTGTTGAGTATACAAGCAACGGTCCTGACTTTGATGTGGTCCCTAATGGATACACGAATGAAGAAGCGGTAGACTTCCCCCTCGCTTCGTAGTTTGAAAGGAGATGAGGGGTATCTATTAATTTAGATACCCCTCTAATTTTTATGACAAAAACAATAGATACATTAGTCGAGGATATTTATAATTTATTTACCTTTGATCCTATTGATATGGATGAGGCAGAAGTAGACAAGCACATTGATACCTTTGGTGAGATGCTAAAGGTACATATAAAAACATTTATGTATGAGTCTCCTAAAGATCGCACAGCACTACGCCTCTCAGCTATTGGCAAACCCGATAGACAGCTATGGTATGATTCAAGAGTGGAAACAACTGAAGATTACTTGAAACCTAGCACACGAATTAAGTTTTTGTATGGATATATTTTAGAGGAACTGTTGCTGTTGTGTGCGTCTATATCTGGACACAAGGTTACAGATCAGCAGAAAGAACTTACTATTGAAGGTGTTAAGGGCCATCAGGATTCACTGATTGATGGTGTGCTTATTGATTGTAAGAGTGCATCAGGTAGAAGCTTTGATAAGTTTAGGCGTAACGATTTAGTAAACGATGATCCCTTTGGTTACATTGCACAAATCTCTGCGTATGCACAGGCCAATGGACTAGATGAGGCTGGCTTTCTTGTGATAGATAAATCAACAGGAGAGATTTGTTTGTCTAGAGTACACTCAATGGAGATGATAAATGCCAAAGAAAGAATTAAGAAACTCAAGCAAATGGTTGCGAAGGAAGCCGCAATCCCTGATAGGTGCTATCCTGCTGTTCCTGATGGTAAGTCTGGTAACATGCGTCTTCATATTGGTTGTGTGTATTGTCGCCATAATAGAGAGTGTTGGAGTGATGCAAATGAGGGCAGAGGCTTACGTACATTTAAATATGCGTCAGGCAAAAGACATCTGGTTAAGGTGGCGAAGACGCCAGACGTAGAAGAAGTCCATTACTAAATGCACTGGGACTACGATAGGAAGCTAGACATACAAAAGTATTTTGGTTTTGTATACTGCATCACCAACACAAAAACTAAGAAGGCTTACATAGGGTGCAAGCAGTACTGGACTTATCGTAAAGGTAAAAAGAAAAAAGAATCTAACTGGAAAGTCTATGCTGGTTCTAGCAAACATCTTAAAGAAGACATAGATAAATTTGGTAAGGATACTTTTAAATTTAAAATCTTAGGACAGTTTAAAAACAAACGAAGCTTAAAGTATTATGAGTGTTACCACCAAGTTATACGACATGTCCTTACTGCAAAACTAGAAGGAACGGACGAGCCAGCCTACTATAACAACTGGATAGGCGGTAAGTTCTATAGACCAGTACAGGATTTTAATGAAGATGAATGAAGAGCTTATTGAATCTTTATACGATCAAGTAAATAAGAACCCACACAAAGTTTTATATATATCTGTTATCTTACAGGCGTTGCTAGACTTGCTCAAGGTTGAACGAGAAGAAGAGGCAAGCAGTATTACCTTGGAAAGGGATCAAGCACGGGCTTGGTTCTTTGCTTCTATTGGTGTTACAGCCGACGACTTTGATACTGTCTGTACCTATGCAGGACTTGAGCCACGCAAGGTACGAAGCTTTGCTTTAAAAGTTATAGACACAGGAGATCAAGAAAATGTCAGAAGAAGAATCAGCTTACTCCTCTAACGAAGGGCCAGACGATTACTATCTAAGACAGTTTAGAAAACAAAGAAAAAGTAGAGAAGAAACTAATACCCTAACCAAGCAGGTTGGGGGAAATCATTACAAAGATTGTGGCATCCAACCAGTAGAATATATTCATGCCAATAGCCTTGACTACTTTGAGGGTAACGTGGTAAAGTATATCACTCGCCACCGTGCTAAAGGAGAGGGAGAAAAAGACATCAGAAAAGCTATACACTATGCAGAGTTAATCTTAGAATTATATTATAACAAGTAGAAGTAAAAGGGGAAGTGTATGTCTATGTTTAAATCAAATCGAAACCCACAGTTCAGGTCTAAGTTCAGCGAGGACATTTTTAATACTAAGTACTCACACACAGGAGCGGAGACTATGCACGAACTGGCATGTACTCTGGTTGAGGATGTGTGTCAGAGCTATCTTACTCGTGATGAGAAGGACGAACTGATAGACCATATGTCTAATCTTCGCTTTCTTCCAGGTGGTAGATATCTATATTATGCTGGTAGAGAGAAAAAGTTTTTTAATAACTGCTATCTGCTGCGTGCTGAAGAGGATACCAGAGAGGATTGGGCTGACTTGTCATGGAAGTCTGAGTCCTGCCTGATGACAGGTGGTGGCATTGGCATTGATTATTCTGTGTATCGTGGCGAGGGTGCGTCACTAAAAGGTACAGGCGGTACGGCCAGTGGACCTATACCCAAGATGCAAATGATTAACGAGATTGGTCGCAGGGTTATGCAGGGTGGTAGCAGACGTAGTGCTATCTACGCATCTCTTAATCATCAGCACTCTGATATCATGCCCTTTCTTAATGCAAAGAACTGGGCAGACATGCCTGTTGGTAAGACAGGACAAACTTACTTTGATGTCAAGCAAGACGACTTTGACTTTCCCTGTCCTCTTGATATGACAAACATCAGTGTCAACTATGATACTGATTGGTTACTTAACTATTGGGAGACAGGAGATATAGGAGATGTCTTTAGGTATAATGTACGTCAGGCTCTTAGAACTGCGGAACCAGGGTTTAGCTTCAACTTCTTCGAAAAAGAAAATGAGACATTGCGTAATGCCTGTACGGAAGTTACGTCTGAAGATGATAGTGATGTTTGTAATCTTGGCAGTCTCAATTTTGCTAGGATTGATGACCTCGGCCAACTCAAAGATGTTGTCCAACTCGCAACCAAGTTTCTCTTGTGCGGAACCTTACGCGCACAACTACCTTATGATAAGATTAATCTTGTTAGAGAAAAGAACAGGCGGCTGGGGCTTGGACTCATGGGGCTTCACGAATGGCTTATACAGAGAGGACACAGATATGAAACTACTCCAGAAATGCACCGCTGGCTTAAAGTTTATGAGGCAGAATCCGACAAGGTTGCAAGAGACTTTTCAAAGGTACTATCAGTTTCACGACCAGCAGCAGTTAGAGCTATCGCGCCTACTGGAACAATCGGTATTCTGGCTGGAACTTCCACAGGTGTTGAGCCTATATTTGCAGTCTCGTACAAACGACGCTACCTCAAGTCTAAGAAGTGGCACTACCAGTATGTAGTAGACAGCGCAGCACAGGAGATGATCGACTTGTATGGAGCCAAGCCAGATAAGATTGAGTCTGCTATTGATCTTGCTACTGACTATGAACGGCGTTTAAACTTTCAGGCTAACGTGCAGGAGTATGTAGATATGTCTATCTCTAGTACTATTAACCTTCCTGCATGGGGTACAGAGGGCAACAACGAAGATGGTGTAGAGGACTTTGCACAGACGTTGGCTAAGTATGCTCACAGACTACGTGGCTTCACTTGCTTCCCCGATGGATGCCGTGGTGGTCAGCCTCTTACTGTTGTCCCCTATGCTGAAGCTGTAGAAAAACTAGGCGAAGAGTTTGAGGACAACGTACAGACACATGACATCTGCGACATCAGTGGTAGTGGTGGAGTGTGTGGGGTATAAAAAAAGACTTGCATATTGTAAAAAAATAATATATAATATATATGAAGCTGCCATTATGGGGCTTCGACAACTCGCTAAATAAGGAGAACTATTATGCAAATACAGTCAGCACTTTTAGATAATTATACAATTGGATTTGAGTCATTGTTTAATGATCTCGAAACAATTAGGTTACAGTTTGCTGGTAACTATCCCCCTCATAACATAACAAAAATAGATAGTAGTACTTTTAAATTAAGTCTTGCTGTTGCAGGATTTGCAAAGGAAGAACTTAGCATCACCGAAACTGATGGTTTACTTTCCATTAAGGGTGCTAAGAAAGGAGACAAAAATAGTAAATTTTTATATCATGGAATTGCTGAAAGAGATTTTCATAAGCAGTTTAAACTAGGTGAGTACATGGAAGTTTCTGATTCTGATCTCACCAATGGTATCCTAACTCTTAGTTTAAAAAAGGAGCTACCAGAAAGTAAGCAACCTAAAACTATTAACATTAAATAATGAGAGGATGTGGAGAGGGGGCATTGGCTTCCTCTCTGCAACTATTTTATGGCAACAAAAAAACTACCCTTTACTGTTTACATAGGCTTTGATCCTAGAGAAGAAACTGCATATGATGTCTGTAAGTTTTCTATAGAGCGAACAGCATCAGAGCCTATCAGAATCCTACCTATCAAGAGACCTACAATGGAACGCATGGGTCTATACTATAGGCAGTTTGATATTGTAGACGATCAGTTTATTGACAGCAAGGATGGGCGACCATTCTCTACAGACTTTAGCTTCACTCGGTTCTTGGTTCCAGCACTTAACATGTACGAGGGATGGGCTTTGTATATGGATAGTGATATGTATATGAGAACAGATATTATCGAACTGTTCGAGGACTATACAACACAAGAGTATTCAGACTTTTACCCTCTCTTCTGTGTGCAGCATGACTATGCGCCTAAAGATACACACAAGATGGATGGTAAGCTACAAGAAAATTACTTTAGAAAAAACTGGTCAAGCTTTGTGCTATGGAACTGTGGACATCCTGCACATCAGAAGCTAACAGTAAACGAAATTAATTCTAACTCAGGCTCATGGCTACATAAGTTTGGCTGGCTATCGGACAAGGCATCCGACATTGGTAAGATTACTGAGGATTGGAACTGGCTAGACAACCACTCTTCTGAAGACCTTGAGGCACGTAACGTACACTTCACTACTGGTGGTCCTTGGTTTAAAGATTGGCAATGTCGTCGAGCCATAGATGGTCAGTACGCTGCCGAGTGGAATATGGATTACTCTTACTTACTCTTACATGGACTTACTAATGAAATATAAAATTGTAACTTGTTTTAATGAAGAAATTCTAAATCAAACAGGCAATACAGTACTAAATCAGTTTAAAGAAATTTGGGAACCAAGCTTTGAGTTTCATTGCTATTATTATCAGATAGATATTAGTAAGTACTCTCTGCCACAAGCACCAAACATTTTCTATCATAACCTAGAAACTCTAGAAGATTATTCAAAATTCTTAGAAGAGTATAAAGAACATGATGGCACTGAAGGTGGACAGATTCCTTATCAGGATATCCTAAACCCACATAAGTTCTTGCCTCGCGTTCTTGCCCTAACTGAGTGTGCGTTTAATAATGCAGACGCATGGATGGTTTGGATTGATCCTGATGTTATAGCTAAGAAAAAAATTACTGCCAAGGAACTAGACAAGCTGTTCCCAGACGAAGAAGATAAGGTTGATATGCTTTGTCTTAGAAATACAGAATATCTAATGGCCTTTAATTTATCTAGGCAGACATCAGTAGACTTGTTAGGAGATTTTAGAGGCGCGTTTATCTCAGGTGAGTTCCTAAACTACAGAGAGTGGCACGATACATTTGTTCTTAATAGACTACGTACTATTTATGTTGCACATGGTATGCGATCCGAAGAACTCTCTAATGAAAAGTCTTACATCAATGCTTTGTTTGCTTGTCTTAGAGATAAAAAAAGTGCTTCTCTTAGAGACAAGGATGGTAATAGAATACTTCAGCTATCTGATACCGAGACATCTCCAGACATTCTTCCCAACAGGTATCGCCAACTTGCAGACTTAATTAGATTTTATAAGCCTTCTACTATTCTTGAAACAGGTACTTGGAATGGTGGTCGTGCTATTGAGATGGCGCTTGCAGCGTTTGAGAATACAGACAGTGTGCATTATGTTGGCTTTGATTTGTTTGAAGATGCTACGTCTGAGACAGATGAGGTAGAGTTCAATGCCAAGCCACATAATAAAATGTTGGCAGTTGAGAATAGGCTCAATGAGTTTAGAGAGCATATGCAAAAGAACGAGGGCAAAGACTTTTCGTTTGATTTAGTTAAAGGTAATGTACGAGATACCCTATCTATGTACTTTAAAACTACATCAACTAATAAAGAAAAAATTAACTTTGCTTTGATTGGTAGCGGCAATAGCAAAGAAACAGTAGAGATTGAGTATCAGCATTTAAAAGATGTTCCAGTAGTTGTTATGGATCATTACTTTACAAAGGACGACGATGACAAAATACCAGATGAAAAAGCGCAGGGCATTAAGAAGATTTTTGATGGCGTGGCTACTAAGAAGATGGAGAAAACTCCTGAGATTGAAGGCGGTTGGACCACATTCGATGATCGGAGTATAGTCAGAAAGTATGTGCTTCCCTCTGGTGACAGAGTAGCTGACGGTGGGCATACGCATCTAGCAGTTATTCTTAATAACGAAAACCTAGAAGATGTGCCAGATACTCTCAAGCGTGTTCCTATTATTGTAAACCCGCGTGACTCTGTGCCGCGAGAGTATATTAATAACAACATTCAAACTAACATGAAGCTTATTGGCGACAACCAATGGGTCAGTAAGCACCCTGCCCATAAAGAAATGGGAGTGATTGTCTCGGCTGGTCCCTACATAGACTATGCTGCTCTTAAAAAGTTCTTGAAAAAGAATCCAGAGGCCAAGGTTCTAACAGTTAAACATGCCTACCCGCATCTGCTGGCTAATGGCATTAAGCCGTGGGGCTGTGTAGTGCTGGACCCTAGACCTATTACAGGTAAGAGTACACACAACATTATTCGACAGACCTTGTTTGAAAATCTTGATACTAGCACAAAGTTTTTTGTAGCTTCTATGACTGATCCATCTGTAACTGAGTTTCTTCTAGAAAAGAAAGCTTCTATATATGGCTGGCACGCATATACTGACTCACTTAGGCAGGAGCATGAGCAAGGCAAAGAGATTGTCAATCAGCAAGTTAAGGTAGAAGATAGCCTTGGTATTCCGCAAGGAGCTACGCTTATTACTGGTGGTACTTGTGCAGCCATGCGTGCCATTGGAGTGTTTCACACAATGGGCTTTAGGAATATACACCTCTGGGGCTTTGACTGTTGCAGAGAAGAGCCAACAGCCGAAGAGCAAACCGAGACAACAGGTGATGTAGAAGGCGGCGAAGTACCCAAGCCTAAGTACATTGAAGTTAATGTCGAAGAAAAAACATACTGGACTACAGGCGAACTACTAGCTATGGCACAAGACTGTGAGAAAGTTTTCTCAGATCAAGGTATGGATGGTGTGCTAGAGTTTCATGGAGAGAACACAATGGTAGGCGATCTCTGGAAGATAAATCAGAAGCGGGATGACCGCCCTAAATTTAAGGATTACTATAATGACTGATCTAATGACTGATGATGATTGGGTAGACACAAAGATTTCTCAGTGGGGCCATGTTCCTGACCGAGAGATAGAGTATACTACTGAGTATAATAGACATAACGCATCAGAAAGATATCAAGAACTCTTGTCTGAGTATAAAGCTATGCACGAGTCTGCTGAAGGAATGTTTAATGGTAAAAGCCTTCTCAAGTATGTAGATATTATTGGAAGTTACCTAGAAAAAAATGACTGCATCAATCTGCTAGACTATGGTGCAGGAAAAGGTATACTATACACAGATAAATATACGAAGCTAACAAATGAAATTGACAGGCCACTAGGAGAGCTTTGGAATCTCGACTCTTTTCACCTTTACGATCCAGGTTACAAGCCTTATTCGGTTCTTCCTGACGAGTGGCAGAAGGGAACCTTTGATGCTGTGATATGCACTGATGTTATGGAGCATGTACCAGAGACCGACTTGTTCTGGGTGTTAGAAGAGGTTCTTTCTTATGCGGGTAAGATGGCGTTCTTTAACATTGCCTGTGTACCCGCACTAAAGAAGTTTGCAGATGGCACAAATGTTCACATCTCTGTCTTTAAACCAAGGGCATGGCTAAACTTTTTTGCTGATATGTCACGTAAGTATCCTGATATAAAAATATATCTTTTCTTTGACACACCTGACGAGAAAGATAATCTTACTGTTGAAGGATACAGAGTTGAAATGTACCCTCAAGTAACAAGTCTTAAAAAGAAGGATGGAACAATAGCATGATTGGAATTGTAGATTCAGTTGTCGGAGTAGCTGGCAAGGTTCTTGATAAGTTTGTTGAAGACAAAGACCTACGTGTTAAGCTAGAGTCCGAACTTAAAAGTCAGATTATTGCGTTAGATATGGCGCAAGCACAGGCTAACATTGAACAAGCCAAACACCCCTCTGTGTTCGTAAGCGGAGCTAGGCCAGCTATCATGTGGGTATGTTGCTTTGCACTGGCATGGCAGTTTATTTTTGCACCCATTGCAAGTTGGGGATTGGCTATTTGGTATCCAGTAGTTACTCTTCCCACACTAGACACACAAGCCTTAATGACACTCTTGCTCTCGCTACTTGGCCTTGGTGGTATGCGTACAGCAGAGAAGTGGAAAGGCGTTGCTCGTAACAACATGAAGAAGTAACAATGCCACTAAATGAAAAACAAGAAAAGTTTGCACAGGCATATGTGCTGCACCGCAATGCTACCGAAGCTGCAAAGGCAGCAGGGTACTCAGATAAGTCAGCATATAACCAAGGCTATAGATTACTACAGATAGACGAAGTAGTAGAACGAGTTCACACATTAGAGAACGAACTAGAAACTAATGTAAATGTTATTGAAGAGATTGAAAAACAATATAGCTATGCTGCCACCAATGGACATACTAACAGTGCCATTAAAGCACTTGAATTATTGGGGCGTGTTAGGGGAGCTAATGCGGATACTGGTGTACCAAAAGATCAGGCGTCACTAGAGACTGCGATTGTAGGATGCCTTAATACATTAGGCCAAGAAAAAGTCATTGACCTACTATCTAAGACAGATTATGCAGATTTATTCTTTGAAGCGGAAGAAAACGCTGCCGAGGATGCGTCAGGAGAGCCGTTGGAGGCTGTTGGATAGGTAACACTACCGAAATAAGCTACATGCTCTGTACGGCGCTCTCTACCTCATAGCGTAGATTTAACTTTATTTGTAACTCCAGACCCACGGCCTTGGGTGTTCCCCGTTAGGCATGTCGTCTAAATGTATAAATCTCTTTTCAATCGCCCCTCTTTGGGATACTCCTATCCCTGTCATACCCAACTCCATAGCAATACGTATCAGTCGGTAAGCATCCTTACCGTATATGGCTACATCTACAGCACGACCATACACATGGGGTGAGTTAGGTGCGCCATTGATAGCTGAGTTGTGAGCGGGGTGTCTGTATCCAGAGGTGATAATCATGGGAGTGTTAAACTTCTTACGGACTGCTATAAGCTTTTCCATAAAGACATCACTCATGTCGGATAGGTCGGTGCCTTTACAGGCTAGTTCTTTAGCACTAAAAAATGGATTGTCTAGCATTATTTAACCTTTAGTAAAAAAGAATCCAGCTTAGCCTCAAGCCTATCAAACCTATTCATAATTTTATTTAGGTCTTGATCTACTTCTTTCTTAGTAGCGTAGGTCTTAGCTGCTTCTTCTCGTGTGTCAGCGATACGTCGCTTGGTATCTTGTACCTGTTGGCTGATGCCACGCACCCACCATACAAATGAGCCACATGCTATACTTAGTATTGCGTTCCAAATCATAGTGGGATCGTTAGGCATTTTAAATACTCCTTAATTTTTTTCTGCTTGAGGTCTTAAAGATATACCAGCATACTCTTGATATATGGCATACAAATCATTAACTAGTTCTGTAGGTAAACTTTTGCTTCTTATATATTGATTTATAACTTCATCGGTTGGATTATCAGGCATAAAGACACCTTCCTTAGATGCACCATTGCCAACAATATCAAGCGGATCGCCAGCATATCCAGCGTAAATAATGTCATCCTTAACATCATACCAGCCATCATCACTTACAATTCGATAAAGTTTATTACCATCAATAGTTTTATCTTGTCCTTTTGCATCAGTGTATTTTATTTGTTTAATACGATCTATTTTACCAGCAAGGTCTTGCATACCTTTATACTTTAAGTCTTGATAGTATCTATACCTATCTAAAATATCTTGACGACGTTCTGGAGTATAAACTTCGCTAGGCAAATCTCTTAGATAACTTACAAATTCATTACCAGTTTGCTGGATTGCTTTTACATCTTGAGATAAACTATAACCAATAGACTTATCAACATTCATAGTCTGAGGTTTAATACCTGTACCCATGTGCCACTCAATATCTTTACGTTCAAGCGGAAAACCTTTAGATGTTTCAGCAGCTAGTTGTGATTCTTTAGCTTGTTCTTCAGCATCAAGGGACAGCCAGTATTCTCTAATAATCTGTGTAGTTCCAGGTTCAAAAGAAGATGCTAGTTCTAGCAAAGCTCGTTGTGTGTTTTCTAAGGACAGCCCTTGCTCACCAACCGCACCAGAATAAATACCCCCTTGATCTTTAGTATCCCCATCTATAATGTTTAACAAAGCCTGTGTTAAAAACTTTGGACTTGTATATGGAGCAACAGCAGAGCCAGCTAAACCAGACAAAGCATCATCTACTTCTGATTCTGTTACATTTTCACCAGCAAGAAGCTTTCCAGTTATAACTCTAATAGGTTGCTTAACAAAATCATAAGCATCATACTGGGAGGAATTTCTAAAGTTGGTTATAATATCTCCCTGATCGTTTTCTACAAGACCAGTATTATGTTGACGTACAGTGTTCTTGTACCAAGGAGCCATTACTTGCTCAAGAGCGTTAGCAGTGTCTTTGTCAATACCCAAGTTTTCATTAGAGTTATTAATCATAGCTTCTGTACCAGCAGTTACCGCACCAAAAGCAGTAAGACGATTTAAACCTGCTCTAATCTGTGCAGCATTTCCATTTTTAATTCCATCTCTAATATCAGTTACCCCTACTTTAATAATATTTTTGCTTGTGCGTACAATCTCAGAAGGGAACAAAGCGTATGTACCAATAGGCAAACGAGACAGTTGACGGGCAAGAGGAACTGCCGCATTATATGTAGGAATAGTAGCCCTTGTTCTATCAATAGCTAGATTTATTAAATCTTCCTCTGATAAATTTTTACCAAACATTTTTCTTACAGAGTTTAACTCACTTTCAAAAGACAATAACTTAGCAAAGGTATCAGGCTGACCATAAGCTTTACCTGCTTTGTCCATTGCATTTCTGTAACCCTTAGTTAAAATATTTTTAGGATTAGCTAAAGACCTATTGACATTAGTTCTAATTAGTTCGGCAGACAAATCAGACTCAATTAGCCCTGCTCTTTTTAACTTTTCTAATTTTTCAATAGCTTTCGAGTCTTTTAATCTGATCTGTTCTACTGTATTTTTTACTGCTTCTTTAGCAGCTTTGTAAGCAAAAGGATTTATAATGTGACCATTAGCAGCAGCCATTGTTATGGCACCTACTGTGTTTAAAGCATAGGCAGGAATATCAAAAATTGTTTGAGATGCCTGACCAATAGCGGCTAGGTTTTGAACAGGAGCCATAAACTTATTAACTTCTCTGCTACCATCAAACAGATTAATACCATTACGAATATATGTAGCCATGTTAGGAGTTACATACAGACCTTGTAGAACACTAGCGGAGCTTGCTCTGTTGCCTAAACTTTTTTGTATAAAATCGTTTAGTCCGTCATCTCCTCTAACATAAACAGTTTTTTGTTTAGGCTTTCCTTTTTTAGGTCCACTTGTAAACCTTACTACATTACCTTCTGCATCTAGAATGTTTTCTTTTTTTGTTACAATTTTTTCTTTTGATATTCTTTCGATACGAGTAGGAAGTTTAGGAATTAAGCCACCCATAGGAATATCTACAAATTCTTTTCCAGATTGTTCTAAAGCTTCTCTAGCATACTTATCTACATCTGCTAAATACTGAGCCTGTCCTATTAATCTTGTTTGAGTGTCAAAAGTTTTTTGTATTTTTTTTAAAGGATCATCTACTTCACCAAGTAACTCTCTAACTGCTTTATCATAATCTGTATCAGTTAGTTTTCTTCCTCTTAAATTTTTAGTTATTGAAGGTCTAACAATTTTAGTAGATGCTTCTACTACTGCATCAGTAAATAAATCATTTTCACCCTTTGCAAGATTTTTAACCATAGCTAAAATAACTCGATCTTGTTCTTGAGCAGATTCTACACCTTGCTTTCCTAACTGATCTCTCATATTATTAACTCTGTTTATTATTTCGCTGCTCTTAGCCTTACTCCAAGTAACTCTATCACCAGAAAGAGCATTTCTTATTTGCTGTAAATATGCAGGATTATTTTCTGCTTCATAAAATCTAGTAAAATATGCTTCACCTTCTTTTTGACCAAATCCTAATTTATTTTTTCCTTCAAGACCTGCTGCTATATTAAAAGTTTCTTCGTTTTTCTTAATGTATTCTTTAATCTCGTTTGAAACTTTTATAAAGCCCTCACCAAATTCATCAGAATTTTCACCAGTGCTTAAATAATTATTAACCTTATCTTTTTGAGCAGCAGTTAATTGCTTATATTCTTTTCTAAAACTTTTAAATAATAATTACCAAAACGATTTGTTGTTTCTAAAATAAAATTTTGTGTAGCCTT
>WLWF01000454.1_pt1 | contig 39645 bp, 28 predicted proteins | sample 6718331 | NCBI WGS metagenome assembly WLWF01 (sample SAMN12718692, study PRJNA515312) | sponge metagenome | isolation source: marine sponge | host: Mycale hentscheli | place: New Zealand: South Island, Marlborough, Capsize Point | collected 2003-05-01 | reverse complement strand
CATAAACCTTCTTCAACATTTAAAAGATATAAATTTAGAAAATGTTATCGAAACTGAAGACAACACTGATCTTAGTGGTGAGCTTGCTTGTGCTGGTGGTGCTTGTGAAATTACTTAATTAAAAATAAATAAAATGGCAAATAAATTTAAACCACACATGATGTATCCTAAAAAAGGTAAAGGTGTAATGGCTAACACTTATAAAAAACATCTAGAACTAAAGAAAAAAGGTTATGGCCATAAAAAACCTAAATAACTAAAATTTAAACTATGTGCGAATTATGTCAAGGTCTCTGCGGAGGCTGCTAAATAATAAAAGGGTAATCACTTTCTAGCGGTTACCCTTTTTATCTTTTCTATAACTTCTTATTAAGATAGTTATGTAGCCACTTTGTAATCCAATTGCAAATGCGACTGTACTATAAAATACCATCACCCTATTATTACACTAGGTTTTTTTTATTTACACATATTAGTGTTAATTTTACACTAATAAAAAAGAGGGATCTTTCGATCCCCCTTGGGTTACAGGAACTTTGGGTATGGTGCCCAGTTTTTTTGTTCCTTAATTAATAGTTATTTTAACTCTTTTTCTTTTCTTTTTAGGTTTTTTACTAGTAGTTGTAGGTTTAAAAGGTTTGTACTCAATTATTTTAACACTACCTTTTTCTAACTTACTAGCTTCTTGCTTATCATCTTTTGGGTTTATCTGCCACTCTGGCCAACCACCTAACATAGCTAATCTTTGCCATACGTCTAAATCTTCAGCTAAAGATCCTTCAATATTATTCACTTTGCTATACACTCTGTCTAGCGGTAGGTTAGTTGTAGCAGAAATTACTTTTGCACCTGCTTCATAAGCTGGATTATCTAAGCTAAATCCCTTTTCAAATATTTTTTCTCTTCGTTTTTTAGAATCAAAATGCCAAGCAGCTTGTTTTAATTTAGATATTTTAGAACTAATAGGTGGTGAAAATTGCATTAACTTCCACATAGCATCTACATATTCAGGTCTTTTCCTTTCTGACCTTTCGTATATGTCTAGTAAAAAGTTTTTACCTACAGACACTGCTTGTCCACCAATACCTAAACCTCTAAGTAGTGAATCAGCCATACCATTAGCTATTTTCATTTTCTTTTTATACTCTTCTTCTTCTTTTTCTTCATCATCACCAAACCCTAATAAATTAACAGCTTGTTGTAGTGCATTAAATATTAAGTTCTGTACAAAACCATAGTATATTATTTTACTAATGTTAGATTTAGCATCACCTCTACCGTTTATTAAGTCTTGAGCAGCTCTCTTCTGCATTCTAGCATACTGCATCGGAGTATTGGCAAATGCTAAAAGTAATCTACCTACATCACTTGATTGTTGTTGAGATATTTTACTTGGATCAGATGATTGTTGAGATGTTTCAGCTATCTGTCTAAACTCTAACATAGCTTGTGCTTTTGCTTCTGCTTCCGTTAAACCTTTATTTTTAATAAGGTCATTTATTCTATTTCTATAAAAAGTTGCACCACCTGAAGCTATTGCAAAACTATCCGCCATTTGCGTAGGTAAAAAACCTTTTTGTAGTAAGTAATTTAAAGCAGCTTTAGCCTTGTTTTTACTAGTGGCTGCAGCATCTGCAATTTCACTTTCAGATATGTTAAGTTTTAAACCATTACGTCTATCCACTAAATAATCAGAGTTCATTAACTCTTTAAAATCTTTCCAATACTGAGGTTGATTAGCAAAAGCCTTACCTGCCATTAGTGGGTTATTAAAACTCCAGTTAACAAAGTTTATAGAAGATATAGTTTGAAGCACTGCAGATCTAGTATTAAAGAACATTATAGCACCAACAGAACCATTTATATAGTCAAGTATTCTATTGCTTAATCTATTGCCTGTAGCAGCTCTATTCTTACCAGACTTCATTCTACTTAATGTACTTTTTAAAGCTTCTACATATTTACTACCATATATAGCTTCTAACTTGTTTAAGTTATCTTGAGAATATACCTCATCTATGTTTTGTTGCCACTCTTCTAAATATTTAGATCTTTTAGTAGTGTTTATTAATTCAACTAAATCAGTTGTTATAGTACCAACTAACCAGTTGTCAGTAGGTTTAGAATAACCATCTCCTTTAGTTAAATTTAATATTTGATCAGCAAAAGCTTTTAGTAATCCATCAGACTCTACTATTGTATTCAGCTCATTTAAATCAGTTTTAGAAAGTCCAGGTACATCATAACCCATTTTGTTCCATAAATAAACTCTAACTGCTTGTTCATTAGTAAAACCACTATCGTTTACTTTTCTTAAATTCTTAGGTACGTCTAAAGCTTTTTTAAGTGCTTTAAAATCTTCCATTAATTGTATTCTATCAGCAGATAAACTTTCCATAGCTCTAGTGTATGGATCTAATATATGTTTTTTATACCAAGCCATTTGAGCGTTACCTAAATTACCTTTGCTAAGTGTCGGATATATTAAACCTAAAAAGTCCTCTGCTGAATAAGGTATAAAGAACTTAAACCTACCTTTATTAGCACCTCTTACTTGAGCTTTAGCTTTAGAATATACTTTATCAGCTGCAACACCTGTAGTGTTTTCTATTATCTTATTGAAGTCTTCATTAAGCGTTTTACTAAAATTTATTTTAGCTTGTTGCACTTCTGACTTTACATCTATTTGATCTAAAGCGTCTTGAACAGCTTTTACGTTTTGGTAAGCGTCATCTGCAAAATAAAAATCATTATAACCATTAGATGCTTTGTCTACTATCCATTTAGCTTTAGCAGCGCCAGTAGAGTTGCCTAAGCCAGTTATATTTTCTAATGGTATATTTAAACCTTCTGACTTTAAAAACTCATGTATTGCTTGCTGTGATTCAGGTGCTCTAGCTGTAAGTACAAATACATCTTCAGTACCTCTTGCTTTTTCTATCTTTTTAGCTACATCAAATAGTGGTCCACGCTTACCATCTCTTACGATGTTAAAGTCACTAAAATCCATAACAGCACCTTCAGACACTAAGTCAGCTCCTTTTTCTGCAAATTCTTCAGCAGTTAATTTACCTTCAGTTCCATCTGCTTTAGTATAAAAAACTATACTTTTTGTTTTAGCTAATGTATCGTCAAAATCAAATACTCTAATCTTTTTAACTGGAGCATCAATATCACGAGCAATTGACAAAGCTTCATCAATTGTTTTAGCATAACCTATTACATCCTGGTTAGTATCAGTTTTACTAAAATTAACAACATTATTTGATAAATTTTTTACGTTTACGTTTTTAGCTTTTGATTTTAATTTTTCTACTTCAATTGTTGTAGAGTTACCGCTAGCGTCAACATTAAACATTTCACTAAATGTCTTGCTTTCTAAACCAATTATAGAATTTGGGTCTATACCACCATCTTGATTAGAAACTATATCATTAAAATATCTTTGCCACCAAAAATTATCTATAACACTCCAGTCGTCAGGCATTTTTCTTTGAAGCTTTGCTGATGTTAACTTTTTATCCATAGCCTTGTCTAAAGCTATTAACTTATAATTATTCATAGTTAAATCATAAGTAATTGTAAAGTCACTTTCAGACAAAACAGCATCAATTAAATATAAGTAAGCAGAAGTGGCAGGCATAGCGTGCTCATATTCAAATCTATTGCCAGTAATATCTTTAGAATAACCTACAAATTGAGCTCCTAACTTATGCCAGTGCGATGTAGCACTACCTGTAAATTTTAAGTAGTTACCTATAACAGAAGCTGTTTTTTTATTTTTAGATATAGATTTATTAAATCTATTCCACATTTCTCTATGTATTAACTCTACTTTTTTATTCCAGTTTTTTATTTTTCCGTTTTCTAGGTTGTTTTCTATTGTTTTACTATTTTTAAATATAGTTGAGTAAGCTGCTATAGAGTAATCTTTTACTCCTTTTATAGGTTTTCCATATCTTTGATTAGCGTCATTTCTTATTTCATTAATAGCTGGTACATAAACGCTGTTGTATAAATCCTTGTACTTTTGTTTTAATTGAGGATTATTTTGGCTAGCCCCTATTATATAATAACTTGGTGTTAAAACAGCTTTGTTACCAAACCAAAAATCTTTTGGCATTAATGGAAGAAGGTCATTTTTTAAATCTACAATAAAATCTTTAATACCTTGTTCTGTTTTTAAATTAAATGTTTCATTAATACCATAGCTTTTTAAAAGCTTATCTATACCTTTTGTTTCTAATTCAAATAAATTCCTTATATTTATAATCTTTTCAACAGACTTACTAAACTTAACATCAGGTTCTCTTTTAATTTTTTCTGCTATTTTAGGTTTAGTTTCTTTAGTAACCTCTCTACCCTGTATCTCTTCTACAGCTGTAAATCTTTCAAATACTTTAGGATCTTCTAATACTTCTAACGTAGCGTCTTTACCTAACTCTTTAGCTATAGTTTGTGCTAATTGAGTTTGTTTCGATGCTGGTCTACCTTTAGTTGGTGCTAAATGATAATCTACCCATTTTTGTTGGTTAAATGATTCTTTAGTAAACAGACTAGGTCCAGATGTTCTAGGTGTATCACCTGGCAATAAACCATCACTAATAGCTTTATCTACTTCTGTTGGTGATAAATTCTTTTTCTTTTCTACAATAAAATCTTGGTAAGACTTATTTAATATATCTTGAGGAAGTAAATCATATATTTGTTCACCATACTCTTGTAGAAATGTTTTATACTTATCACTACTAGGTTTACCCATTAAGTCTTTAATATCAGACATTAATTCACTAGCGTAAGTGTCTTGTAATTTCTTTTTAAAAGTAGGATCTTTAGCTGCAGGTATTTTAGTTCCAAAAGTTTTAGCAACAACTTCTTTTACTTTATTATATAAGTCTCCACCTTCTTTTATATCTAAAGCTCTTCTTAAATTAGTAGGCTCTTTAGTTTTTTCAGTTATTTCAACTTCTTCTACCTTAGACGTTGGTTCTGCTATATCAACTCTTTCAGATATATCAGATTCAAATACTTCACCTAATACTCTTCTAGATGCTTCAATAGCTCTAACAGGTAAATACTTATTTATAAAAGCCGCGAGTGGAACACCTGAATCTGGTTTATACTTTGTTATTAAATCTAATATACCACCTCTACCGGTTTCTATTTCATCAGTAAGTAGTTGACGGTCGAAACCAGGGGCTTCACTTCTTCTTTGTACTATTTTATTTACAATAGGTTTAAACTCGTTTATAATGTCTAAAGCACCACTAACACCTTGTTCTTGATATATCTGTTGTACATTATCAGAAGCTTTTTTAGAAAAACTAACAATATCACTTTTATCTGCTTTCTGCTTTGTTTCAGCTAAATTTAAAGATCTTTTACTAAGCTCACCTTTTGAAATACTTTTAGAGTAGTCTTTCATAAAGTTATATGCTTGCCTAGCATTTGAAAACTCTTTTTTAATACCAACTTTTCTTAGTATATCTTGTACAAAGTTTAGTATTTTGTTACCTATATTTTCATCAAAACTTATATCACCTAGTTCTATAGCGTCAGAAAAAGCATTAAACCACTCAACAGAAGTTTCCGGATCAAACCCTTCTAAATTTGAATAGTTATCTTGTATCCTTTTGTTTATAGCATCTAGTTGGCTTTTGCTTAATAAGTTTTTAAAGTCTTTTATCAACTTTTTTCTACCAGCCAAATCGTTTTCAAACATGTTATCTAAATAAGCGTCTAAAACAAAGTGTAAAGTCTCGTGTGATCCAACTGATAAAGCTCCTGATTTTCTAGCAACGTCTAAATTAACAACTGATATATCACCAATTTTAAAACCATCAGAGTTTGTAACATCCATAGATTTTGTACCAGGATTTTCTTTTACAAAATCATTGTATAATTCTTGAGCTTTTTCATTACCTGTTTTACCAGTCTCATCGGTTTCTACTACATAAACTTTTTTACCTAATTTTTTGCCTTGTTTTTCTAAAAAATCTATAGATCTTTTTAATTTAACTTCAAAAACATCTTTAGCTAAATCTGCTTGCTGCTCTGCTATGGATAAGTCAGACTCTGTAGCTTCGCTTATTTCTGATATTTCATTATTTAATTCTTCTATTAATTTTTTACCTTCTTTTACTTTTGATTGGTTTGGATCTAAACCTTCAATAGCTTTTTCTATTTCTTTTTTCTTATATATATTACTAGCTATTTTTTCTTGTTGTTCTTCTGATAAGTTTGAATCTGTTTGTTTTATAGCATTTTGAAGTTCTTCTACTTTTAATATTAGTTCATCTCCTTTTTTCTTAGAAATTAAACCTAATTCTTGACTTTTTCTAATTTCAGATACAGCGCCTTGTTTAACCTTATTTCTTCTAAGAAGCGTAGAGCCAGTAGAAGCAATAGTACCAGGACTGCCCATAACAAGGCCCATAAATATACCTAAAGCACCAGCCTCAGAAGCGTTACTCATATAATCTTCTAAAGATAAATCTTTAATACCGTAAAAGTCATCTGTTAAATCTTGAGCTAAAGAAGTAAAAGCTTCACTACCACCTTCGGCAACAGAGCTTAAGCCGTAAGTTTTAAATATTTCTAAAGCTGTTTTTTTAGCAAGCTCTCTAGACATTTTTTTAGCAGCTTCTTTACCACCGACGTTAAATGTTTGTTTAACTAAACCTTTCATTCCAGATTTAAATATACTAAAACCTTTAGAACCTATAGGCCCCATTATACCTTCTCCAACACCTTCAGCTGCACCCATTATAAAAGCTCTAGTTAGTTTATCGCCTTTGGATAGTTTTTTCATTTTTTCATCATCTGAGTATATTGATTGAGCATACTCGTCAGGTATTAATATACTAGACATGACACTAGAGCTAACTAAAGCTCCTTTTACAGCTTGTTTAGTTAAAGCTTGTTTTGTAGCTTGTGCACCAAGAGATCTACCACCTGTTGCTCTAGCTGCTATAGCAGAAATTACCATTAAAGGAAGACTTTGAGCTGTTGTTCTAAAACCTATATTTGCAGCATCAGAAAAGTTTCCATTTTTTATACTTTCTATAAAATCATACTCATATTCTCTTTGTTTCTCTATAAGTTTGTTTGTTTTTTCTATATTATTTTTAGACTGAAAATCTCTATACGCTCTTAATGCTAACTGAGTATTACCAGGTTTATAGCCAAGTATTTCAACTACAGCATCTTCAAACATATTTATACTTGCGTTTCCAAAGTTTTTCAAAGGTGTAATACCAGCTTCAAAAGCCTCTGCTAAATCAAAAAACCTAGAACCAGACTCTGCTTGCTTATTTAATAAGTAACTTAACTTTTCATCTCCCTCTATTTCTACTTCAACTTTGCCTTCTTGTAATTCTTCTATAAAATCTGAGTCAAATAGTTTACTTTTAAGAACTTCTCTATCTATTTTATTACCATTTAAATAATATTCACCAGGAGGAGTATCTATATCATATTTAGCAGCTTTTCTTTCTGCTTCTATCGCGGCTTCTTTAGAGTAATCTTTTCCAGTAAACAACTCTCTTTCTTCAAATATAGAATCATCAATTTTTTGATCACTTTTTACTTCAGACTCTTTAGTTTCTAACTCCATCAATTCATCAAAACTTATAGATTTAGTTTCTAGCTCCATTAATTCATCAAAGCTTATAGAATCATTCTTTCCATTAGTTTTTTCTGGATCACTTTCGTTTATATCTTCAGCCATACTATTTGCTTTTTACTGGTTTTTTATTTAAATCTAGCACTAACATCCAACCAACTACCATCTTTTTGCTTTTGATGGTGTCTCTCAGCAGGGGTGTATATTATAGTTCCAACTGGAGCAGTTTTTATAAAAGCTTCATCTCTTTTAGGAATAACATTAATAACTTGCTCTTCGTCTAATATAAACTTATAATACTTTAGTTCTTTATCAACAATTGGTTGTAACGCTTTAACTAAATCATCTTCATATTTGTCTAAATTATTTCCATCAAAAATATCTTTTATAACATTATTTAAATATTTGTTTTCTTTACCTTTTGTAGCTTGTTGAACAATTTTTTTATACCTATTTTCAACTTGGTTTATAATGTTTTTATAATTTAAACTATCAATTTTTTTATTTACAAGTTTGTCACCTCTTTGTTGAAGTTCTTTCTCATCAAGTATTTTAGGTTTAGTACTTTTTTCAATAGTTTCTTCAGTATCTACGTCTTTCTCTACAACTTCTTCTTCATCTTCTTCTTCAACTGTTTCAAAATTTATTTCTCTTAAATATCTTGACAAGTCTTTAGTTGGTATCATGTTATCTTTACCCATGTCATTATTTATCTTTCTAATCAAATCTTTTGGGTCCATAGATTCAATTTCACTTAATGATATTATAGGTATCTCTGATTCTCTATCAGTACCTAAATATTTTACCCTAACTAATTGATTAGGATCTGATTTAGATTGTCTAAAGTTAGGTACATCACTAGAAGTATAACCTCTTCTTATTTGATTAGCGTATTCTTCTAGTGGGTTGTCAGCGTTTAATATAGACTCAACAGAATTAACTTCTGATTTAAATATTTCTAAATAATCATTATTTTCTTTACCTTTTCTTTTTTCTAAAAACTCTTTAGCCTGAAGCTGTAAATTACGTAAAGATTGTTTTGCTCTTTTTAAATCAATTTTTTCTTTTTCTGTAGGAGTTACATCTGTTTGTATTCTGCTTGTTATTTGATCAGTCGCAGCATAGTTATTCATTATTTCATCTATAACTTGACTTCTTAAACCTTTCAATTGCTCTTCACTACCGTTCCACTCTTTACCGGGATTAAAAAATTGCCAAGCACTTTCATCTAAAGTAGGTAGTAAAGTTGTGCTATTTTCTAATTTATTTCTTAAACTAGCATTAGCTTCAGTCCATTGTTTTGTAGTCTCTACAGTCTGTTTGTTGTCTTTAATTTCACTTTGAATTTTTTCAGTTAAAGCTCTATAATTGTTATTACTAGTTAAACTATCAAAAACAGTTTTCCACTCTGGATTATGGTCTGTAGCATATTTTATAATATCACCAGTACCATTTTCTCTAGCGGTCATATAATTAGCACCATTTAAAACAAATTCTTTACCGTCTTTACCGGTATATTTTAAAACAACATTTCCATCAACAACTTCAGACCTTACGTTTTTACCATTGTTAATCCTTATGTCATTCATAAATTCTCTAGCTAGAGGATCTGTTGAGTTTAATATTTTTCTAGCACCATCTCCTACATTGTTATACGCTTTAGCTTCTTCATCTAAAACTGCTAATAACTTTGGTAATTGATCTACAGCTGTAGCTAAACCAGCTTTTGCTCTCATATACTCAGTTTGGTCTCTACCTATTGAATTAAGACCTAGTTTTTGTATGTCATCAATATTGGTGCTAAGAGTATTTATTAAATTATCTTTAAACTCTAAGTTAGCTCCACCTTGAGCACTATGTACTCTTTGATCCAATATAGCGTTGTCAGCAGCTATTTTATTTTGAGTCATTAATATGTTCTCTTTTTGCTTTATTAAAGCATCTCCTGCTACACCTAATTCTTTTGACAAAAGTGACATACTTTTATCAACCATCATTGGTGATACTGCTGTTCCTGGTTTTGAGTATGTTCCCATGTTTAATTATTTTTTAAATATTTACTAGGATCTAAACCTAAAGCTTCTAAAACTTCTGCGTTTGATAAATTATTATTACTTGCTCTATAATTTAAAAATTTTGAAAGTTGATCAGCTGAAAACGCGGATCTTTCAATAGCATTATTACTAGAAGATGTATTATCAACTTGTGATAACATGTTTAAGTTACTTCCAATATCAACCGGCGATGAAGCATCAACTAAAGGTCTATAGTTTGAAGAACCAAATGAGGTATCTACTCCTAGCGACATATTATTAGTCACTGTATCATTAACACTTCTAGATGTTCCGCCATATTGATCTTGAACAAAGCTACCAGCATCAAGTTCACCACTACCAGATCCTAAAGCGCCGGCTGCTAAACTGCTTTCTGTTTCGTCTCCAGTTTGTGGTGGTAATACATTAGCACCTAAAGTTTGTAAACCTTTACCTAAAGCTGCTAAACCGCCATATCTAGACTGCAATTGCTGTGCTTTAGCTAAATCAGCCTCACTTTGTAATCTATCTAATTCCCCTATCTCTCTAGTCTCTTGCATTTGTTGCCTAGCCAACTCACCTTTGCCTTTTATGACATCAACCTGTAACTGACCTTGAGCTTTTAGTTTTTCATTATTAACCTCTTGTTTTTCTATACTAGATGCAACATTTTGTTTAGATTTTAAAGCTGCTTGAGCAATAGCTGTAGCACCACCTGCTCCTTTACCAGTTTCTCTTAATGTATCTAATGTATTGGCTAAAGCTATATCAGATTCTTCTGCTTGCATTTTAGCAGCGTTTGTAGCAACAGATAAATTCTTATAAGGATTTTCCATGTTTTCGTAAGGATTGATAATATCTTGTCTTTGAAACTTTTCTATTTGATCAATCTTTGCTTGATAATTTTTTTTGGCAGATTGTGCTTGAAACATGCTTATTATGCCAGGAGCCGCTTGAGCAGCCACTGCCCAACCAGTACCTTCTTTAAAGTTATCTAAAAAACTCATAATTATAATTTTATCTTGGTGATACTGCAAATTCTGTTGAAACCGCAAACAACTCTTTAGTACCACCTACATTGGTTGTTGCATCTGTTGACATCTTAACTATAGCAAAGAAACCTTTTATACCAGTTATTGAAGAACCATAATTAACCTCTCCAGTAGTGGCTGCTGTATTATTTATTAAGTTAGCAACGTATTTATTATCTTTTCTAGTGAAACCTACTCTATAAGGTATACCATTTTCAATGTATAAACCTTCATCATAGCTTTTAACAGGTAGTGTAGTATCTCTCACTTCATCATCTGGGTTTGATAGTATATTACCTGTAACATCAGATACAAAACTATCTACTTCCCAACCGTTACTTCCTTCGTAACTAACTGTTTTAAAATTCTTACTTAAACTAGGACCATTGTTAAATACAAAAGTTATAGAGGACTCATTATCTACTCCATAGAAATTGTTAGTATTAACTGTATTGTCATAGTGTTTATATAGCTTACCGTTTTTAGTTGTAAACATATTATTTTTCATACTTAACACCATACCTGGTCTATAAGTATAAAACGTAGTCCAACCTTGTATAGACTCATCGAAAGCTAGTGTACTATAGTAATCACTTGTCTCATCAGTTGTTTTACTACCTGAGTGTCTTTGTAAAGATACAATATAGTTGTCTTTGTAATTATCAAAACCACCTTCTATTTTATCCTTTTCAAAATGTACAAATCTTATATGTGGATTTAAACCTAAACCGTTTACTGGTAAAGAACCTATAGATAAATATATTATAAAGTTACCACTATAGTAACCTGTACCTATAACAAATGAGTTAGTTGTTATAAAATCATCTCTACCAGTAGCCGTATCAAGCTGTATTTCTACTTGAGAACCTATAGTAATATCTTCAGGTGCGGAAACTTTACCTAAACTAACCCATGGCCCAAGTGGTGCTGATACAGGTGTTGGTCCATAGTCATCAGGTCCTTGATCTATTCTACCTGTAGAATTATTATAAACTAGTGGATACGATGCGGATCTTAAAACAACATTGTCAGATACTTTAGATAGTTCATCTCTAAAATAATCTTTCATACCGTAAGATGATATTTCAGTTATACCATCTCTAGATAACCTTAAAACAGCGTTACGATCTCTATCTACAAAGTATCTTCTAAAACCGAATGAAGCAAAAGATTCTGGGTTTCTACTAATACCATAGTCACCAACATAAGGTGACACTTGACCTATAACTACATTAGACGATGTTGTCATTGGTGTTCCTTCAGCTGAATAAATAGCATCTTTATCTATCAGTGCTTGACTAACTTTATTCTCTTGAAATATAGTTAAGTTATTATCCATTGCAAATAAATGCTGTATAGAACCGTTGTGTGGGTCTACAGTTTTAGTTATGTCTTCTGCTATAGAAAAAACATTAGTGTTATTCACATTCGTTTTACCGTTGTATATACCTGAATAAACTAAACTACTTTGCCTATATCTAACATCGTTAGAATCTTCTTTTAAATAAGCTCTAACACCTGGATCTACTTGAGTATTGTTAAAACCACCTCTTATTCTAGACTCTTCTATAATCCATTTAGATCCTTCTTCAGAATCGTAGTTAGCTGGAGTTATTGGATTAACATTTGAGTATGGTGTTGAAGGTGTATAACTAGCTGTAGTGCTTGATATAGGCCAATTTGGCCAACCGTTAGTAGCGTAATCTTTCTTAAATGGAATACCTGGAAAAACTTTATAAAAGCCAATTACACTATTTCTACCTGTAAGCTTTTTAGTTGAAACCTGCTTTAACCAAAATGAATTGTAGTATTTAACTTCTAAATTATAAGCCATTGTTTTTTTTATTTAGTTAATAAAAATCTAATTATGTAAGGTTCAGATTGTTTATTACCTGTGTTTCCATTAACATCCTTTAAGTAACATTCTAATGTAAATATTTTATCATAAGTAATTAAAACACTACCACTAAGATTAGATGAACTAAAACTGCTAATTAAAGAGTCTATAGCGCTGTTTTTAACATTTAAAGTTATAGTTGCATCACCAGATTCTATATTAGAACTTTTTATAATATTAAAATTATTTATGTTTATAGAAAAATTATCATAACCAAGGCCTTGTTCACTTCCATTTATAGACACAACTCCTGTAGCATCGTTGTAAATACAATTATGTATTGCTTTTAACTCTATACTTTCTATTACTTGTTGTATTCTTACATTAACTAATGAAGGTATTAATCTTAATTGAAAATCAGGAGTAGAACCATTAATACTAAAATCTCTAACGCTACCATTAGAAGTGTAACCAAAGCGTGCTATTTTAATATATCCGTCTCCACTTCTAGCTGATTTTAATTGAGAATTATTATAAATAGGAACTAATTGAGGATTAATAAGACCTAGTAAAAAATCTTGATTTAAAGGTAAAGCCGGAGGAGTTCCTAAAACAGGATTGTTTGTAAAATCAAATAAAGCAGTAGTGTTTATATCAGTTCCATAATTACTTAATATAGAGTTTGTCTTGTTCATTAAACCTATTATAGGCTTGTTGTTAGACATTTTTATATTAACATTAGTAATTGTTACTAAAGAAGAATTATCTCTAGTAATATCTAAAGACATAGTATAGTCATTGTTAGTGTCAGAACCAATTAAATAAGCTTGTTCTTGTTTTCTAACAAAAACAAACCTAGCTTGGTTAAATAAACCAGAACCAGGCGATGATTCAATTATGTCGAAGGGCACATTACTTACAGGTCCTCCGTTGGCATTTGTAACTGATCCAGGTTGTATTTTAACTTCTATAGAACTATCAGCAAATATATTTCCATCTTGATCAACAATTTGAAATTGATTACTAATAAACTCGTTAATATTAACACCCTCTGGGTAAATAGACTGAATATTAGTAGTGCCAGTAACTACTGGTACATTAATATTAGAGTCTATATTAGTATTAAAATCTTCTATAGTTCCACTAGAAGAAGTTTCATAGTATATATCTATTTCGGATTTAACAGGTTTTGTTTCAAATATTGTAAGTGTTTTAGAAAAAATACTAGATAATCTTCTTTGCTTATCTATAGTAGCTCCTATTCTTCTTTTTGTTTTTATAGTAGCTATAAGAGGATTTTTGTTATTATCTAAAAAGAATGGATCTACGTTACCATCTGTACCTGGGTAAGCAAAAGAACTTACATCGTATTGAGATCTAGGAGTTGCTGACGGATCTGGATCCATGTGTAAATAATGAAGATCAATACCTTTTAAAGCCACCCAATCACCAATTTCTGAAAACGGTTTTATAGAAGTAACCTCATTACTGTCTACTATTAAAGTCTGTTCGCTAATATCAGGTAATCCAATTTCAACATCTACATGTCTATTATTAACTCTATTGTATAATATAGTGTCAGAAGAGTATATTTTATCAGAAGGTCCAACTTCATTTAAGTTTCTAGGTATTTTATTTATATTATCATTAAAAAGAGCTATATTATTGACACTATTTTCGCTATTAAAAGAAACAACAGGTTTTTTGTCACCAGAAATAGTTTTCATTGGATCATAATTTATATTACCTGTAACAGAGCCAGGAACGTATATGTTGTAGTAATCTTGCTCTTGTTGTTTTATAACTATTTTATAAGTATACCATCCAGTTGGGTTTTCTTTGTCCACCCAAACTCCATTATAAGATGAAGTCCTAACGTCTTTTATTTTTTCGTCAAACTCTACAACTAAAGAATTGCCAGGCCAAGAAAGTGGATCTACACCACCATTAGAATAAGGACTAAAATATGTTGATGAAAACTCTGTCAAACCAGTGTTATCATTGTTAATTATAACATTAGAAGACCTACCATATCTATCTTGCAACACAACACCTACTTGATATGTTCTATTCTGTTTTAAAGTATGGTTTAAAAGCTCTTCATTTATTTTTAGTGAACTGTCAAATCCTTTTTCAAAACGTTTAACAGCGTACTTTAAAGAGCTAGGCGTTTCATTGTTTTGTAAAAAATTACCATATATAATTCTATTACCAACTATTTCTTGTGTTTTTGCTTTTAAAGGTACTATATCACTTACTCTTACTATTTCTTTTTCAGGTAATACTTTTATAGGGTTTTGAGATTTATAGTTATATAAGTATTTAGATTCTAAACTAGCTATAGTCAATATAGCGCTGTTACCTCCAGTTGGTGAAACTATTTGTATTGTATCACCTATTTTATAGCCAGTACCATGTGTTATAACATTTACTGAATCAATAACACCTCCTACTACACCTACTATGTTTACTCTTAAACCAGTTCCACTTCCGCCTTGTGTGTTTACAAATGTAGTTGTTGAAAAACCAGTACCACCATTATCAACAGTAATAGTTGAAGCTAGACCTTGCCTCAAACCCTCGTTGTTTATATCAGCAACAACTTTTAAAGACTGTTCGTCAGAAGCTTTATAAAGTATTTGTAGCTCATCTACATGTAGGTTATTTGCTAGGTCATTAGGTGCACAAGGTAAATCTATCATTAAACCAGCCGTAGTGACTTGGTTTTCCATAAAATCAACCACACTTGACTCAGCAGTTCTTGAATCGTCATTACCTATGAAATAACCAAATTGTTTAGGTATAAACGCGTGTTGTGAAAAAGGTGCGGTTAAAGAATATTCGCCATCATCGTATTTAAATCTATAACTAAATCTAACAAATTTATCTTTTAACAGATCTACATCACCTTCAAACTTATCATTGTAATTAGGATTTTTAATACTAAACTCAAAGTCTTTGTCAATAAAAGTTTCTCCACCAAAAGATATACCATAAACATCTGGTATGTTAGAAATACTATTACCATCTTTATCTTTTAAATAAAATATATGATCATTATCACCATTAAATGAATCTATGTAAGCCTCACCTGTTTCTCCAGTTAGCGTTACTTTTATAAGTATACTTGTAGCATTACCTATATATTTTTGTATATCAAAATCAGCGTTTAATTTTATACTATCTCTTGACTCATCAACTATCTCTCCTGGAGCTACAACAATAGGTGGCAACCACTCGTCAACTTCATTTATCAAAGTAGTTTCTTTTTCTCCTCCAACATTAACTTCTTTTAAAAAATTTATAGAAGTATAAGGTGCGTACTTAGCTACTGATATATGATCCTCATGAGTGTAATAACCTGGATTTGTAATACTAATGTAAGGATTTCCAATAGCTTTATCAATATTTATTTTTCTTGGTTGATTTCTATCATCAGTCCAAAATAACAAATTTTCAAGAACATTAACTCCTAGTATGGGATTTGTTGTAGAAAAATTTAAAAATGAACCAGCTACTAATATACCACTTGATACATTATTAATATTAACATCTATAGCATCGCCGGTTACTTGAGCATAACATATGTAATTAGCAGATCCAGTTCTAGTCCAATCACCAGATGGAGTAGACACAGAGGCGTCTGGTACAGATAAATTACTATTTACACCAACTGAAGCATCAGTGTAGTTAGTTATAAAAAAGAATATTCTATTGTTAGAAACATCTGTACAATGACCTATTATCTCTAAATTTAAATCAGTTAAACCAAAGTCAGCTACTTCTATATTACCTAATATATTTTCTAATGCACCAACGTCTGCACCTTCAGAAGTGCTTACACTAACATTTTCAGCATCTCTATATTCACCATTAGGTATTATTCTTGAGTCTAGATCTTTGTTCATCTTAGACTTCAGAAAAGTATTCTTAATTTCTGGCATAATTAATGTTTAATCCATTTACCTTTATTTCTAAAGACTTGTGTTATCTCTTCCAGCTTAACGTTACTTAATCTTATTTTAGCGTTTCTAAGAGCACTAGAACGCTCTCTCTTGTACCTATTGATTACATATTCAGGTACATTAGCTCTACCAGATAAAACTCCATGAGCAATATGCATGTACATTGCTTGCTCAGCCATCTTAGGTACTTTAGTATCACCATCATAAGCTAAACCATCTGATATATACTCTAATATTATAACCTTACCAACTAAATCACTAGTAAAAGAAAACTTACCTAGTCTTTCGTTAATAGTAAATTTACCGTTTACATTAGCTTCTTCAGGTTCTAAACCATATCTTTGACCTAATATCCAGTCTCTTCTTGGGTACCTGTAATCATCTGGAGATATGTTATTTATAGAACTTTGACTTGCCCATCTGTCATCAGTTATAGATTGTTCAGCATCATTATTTTCACCAAAAACATTTTGAGTTGGTAAACCATCTGCATCTTGTATCTGTAATTCAGTAGGATTAGAAGTTACTCTAGTTGGGTATATAATATGTTTAGCACCTGCAGTATCTACCCAAGACATTTGCACGTAATTAACATAGTCTTGTGGTATAGCCACAGATAAACTTGGAGGAATAGTAAGCTCTTGAGATTTTATAGATTTAAGAGTATCGTAAGAAAACTCTTGTAAACCTCTTTTAGCGTGAAACATTATGTCAGTTCTTTTAGCACCAGCTATTAATTTACCAGCACCAACATAACCAACTATAAAGTTATTTATAATGTCATCTAATGTTGTATAAGCATACCCACCATAATTATTATTTATAGCAAACTGCTTAAGCTGTATGTAAAAATTACCATCATAACCAATGGCTCTGCCTCTTAAAGTTATTTGACTATCAGGACCAGAAGATATATAAGATAAATTTTCTGCTAACGCAACATAATTAGTACCATTATCTGCGTAATATAAAGTATAATTTGAAGCTGAACTTATTTGTGCACCTGTAGAATCAAAAGCGCTGACAGCTGAAGTATTAAAACCCCAGTTATTTAATACTATGTCAATGCCAGAACCAGCTGACAAAAAACCATAATCCTGTTGTCCTGCGTAGTATTGAGCGTTAGTTTCTGTAATTAGTCCCATTTATTAAGATTTTTCGTTTACTTCTTCTTGTTGAATTTTTTGTGCTGCAACTTGTATTATAGATGGATCACGAATAACTATACCAGAATAAAGTAATATATTTAATATAACCTCAGTTTGTTCCGATGTGTGTAAACCAAAGTCAGTAAAACCTTGTTGTGAACCTGAAAATAAATTAGCTGCAGTTAATGTTATTTCTAAGTCAGGACCAGTAGAACCAAATAAACCAGCATTAAACTGTAAAACATCACCTACTGCATAACCAGAACCTTGAGTATCAACATTTATACTTGAAACAACACCTGTAGAGTCAACTGTTATAGTGAAAAAAGCATTAGCACCAGAACCTGTTAATGATGTTAAGTTAGTATAAGTTTGTGGTGTACCACCTGATATATTAGTAGTTATTGAAGATGTTATATCACCTAAGTTTATTGAAGTAGCATCATAACTATAATTAGTAAAAACGTATTGGTTTAAATTACCTAATACGTAACCCCATCTAATATCTGCTGGTTTTTTAACATATTGAACCCTTACATTACTATTAATAGATTTAGGGTATAATGTTATTTTATTGTCTTCGTATAAGTAAATAGGATGTGAAGTTGTAGGTGCAGTTAATGGAGATTTTATTATATTATAATAATCTGCTCTACCTACTCTTTGTACTTCAACTAAACCGGATGGTCCAGCTTTTGGATTAGAACCATAATAAGTTACAGAACCTAATCTGTATAGTTCTTCAGGTAAGTTAAATATACCTGCATTATCAAAACCGTTTTGCAGTGAAATAGTTAAACCTTGCTCTGTTTTAAACTCTGCAATTTTTTCATCTGTAATGGCTACACGATCAGAATATTCCATATCACTTTGTGGTATACGAACTTGCTGATTTAAATCCTCAAAGTATCTTTCAAATATTTTTCTCTGTACTTGAGTACCAATCTTATTAAATTCGTCTGGCGTCATATAACCACGCTGTTCGTTATTTAGTATAAGTAATACTGTTTTATATACTGTATCTACGCTTATTGCCATTTTAATATTTTTAAAAAAAAGGGTGGCGTTAAAACCACCCTAATTTATTATCACTTGTTATTTTAGCTTTTTATCTATTGTTTTGTAAACCTCAACACCTTCATCTGTTTTAAACCAAGCAGCTAATGCTGAATATGGATTTTCATCAAACGGTACGTTCATTAGTTTACGGCCATTACTAGCCCAAGAGAAAGTTCTTTGATCTTGAGATAAATCTAGTATGTTAGCTTCAGTAGCTCTAATACCAAAATTTCTAAGACCTACATTTTCATCATTAGCTAATTCTATAAATAATTCTGGATTACTTCTAGCTAACAACATTAAATCTCTTTTAAGCTCTTTAGAACTCATTGTAGATACTCTAGAGCCTTGTTCAACTCTTAATATAGCTTCAGCTTGGTCAACATCCATAGTCATAGCAGTGTTCATAGCTTCTACTTCTAGTTCTAGATAATCAAGATCATTTACAGCTTCTTGTACTTCATCTTTTTCAGCATATAATCTATTTTTATTTGGATGATATAGTGAAAGTAGCTTTTGTAAAGATACATCTGATTTCGGCACCATTAATACACCATCTTCAAAAACTATATGACCTAACGTAACAGTTCCTTCTTGTTCGTCTACAAAAGGACTTTTCATATTAGTAGCATATCTTAATTCTCTATTGTAACCTTTTTCTTCGTCAAACCACATTAATGGTTTTCTACCAGAATGTTTAGAATTTATTCTAAAAGTTAATGGGGACATATTGTCAAGTAGATGATAATACCTATCTTTAATTTCCCAAGTATCTTTTTTAACCTCAGCCTTTTTAACTTCAGGTTTTTTCTTTTCTTTTGTTTCCATAATATAATATAATATAATAATTAATAAAGACCCCACCGAAGCAGGGTCTTTTTATTTAATGTGTAAAATTACACAGTAGATTTAAATAACACAAAGTTATTTGCACCTTGAACACATAAACATCTCTCAGATAAGAAATGTACTTGCATTGCATCTAACCCTGAAGTGTAAGCTCCACCAACAGAACCAACAACCCAAGACTTCATTTTTCTATCATCTGCTTCAGAAGCTCTATATCTTACATGTAAGAAAGGTCTTCTAATATTAGATCCTAAAGTTTGGTCATAAACTGTAGATGTTCCAGCTGGAATCATAACACCATCAATATCAGCAGTTAAACCTCTTGTAGAAGCATCGTTAAGATATTTCCAGTCAGTTTTATAGAAGTCATAAGAACCTCTTCTAAAACCAGAGAAACCAAAGTTTAACGCCATATCAGCTTCGTTGTTGAATAAACCGTAAGAAGCAGCATAGCTCTTATCATAACCACCATTAGTAGCAGCTAACATATCATCAAAATCAAGAGCTGTAGATCTTGATAAAAATAACATATTTTCTTCAATAGCTCCTTGAGAATCTAATTGCTTAAGGATAGCATCAAAATCTCCTAATGCACCTGAACCAGGACCAGCAGCTCCAGCAAAGTCATTATAGATATTTCCTCTATCTTCGATAGCAGCAAATAAACCTTCAGAACCGTCTACACTTGTAGTACCAGTAGAACCTTTTTTCTCAGCTTCAACCATTGACATTTCAAGATAATCTTCAAAACGTAATCTAGTTTCAGACTCAGCTTTTAAATACCATAAGTATCCAGATGTACCATCTTCAGTAGCAACTTCAACCCATCCAATTTGAGAAGCGTCAGATCCAGAAACTTCGTAGAAGTCTTTAAGGATAATTGGCTTGTTTGAAAATTGAGTAAAATCAGGATCAATAGCAGAAACGTTAGCACCACCAGCGACATTGCTGTTAAACGTCTCCATTCCAGCAGTTCCTTTAGCAAATTCAGAACCATAAACAAAGATCTTAACATCAGCAACTCCATTAGGAATTATTTGTCCATCAGCAACACCATATGTTTTATATGTTACATTTGCTATTCTTGCAGCGCCTGCACCTGTAGCTAAATCCACGTCACTTACTCTAGCTTTTACAGTCTTCAACCCGTTAGAGATAACTACTGTAGCACCTATTCTAATAACACATTCTTTACCATCCTCAATTGGAACAGTTAAAATAGTACCACTAGCATTGTTAGTACAACCATCGTAAGAAATGTGTAATCTATTTTGTTCAGACCAAATTACTTGATCAGATGTCATTGGCATTTCTGCTCCAACCATTCTTAAGAATCCTTGAAGAGTTCTGTTACCAAATCTTTCTACTTCTGCTTCATACAACTCAGGAAGATATTGTTGAGCAAAAGTTCCTCCACCTGTGGAGCTATCAAAAGATAAGTAATTGCTTGATAAAGCAACCTGCTTTTGATGTGGGAGTAATCCCGGGGCCTTACTTGCGTCTAGTGCCATAATTATTAATTTTAAGTTTTATTTTTTATTTGTTCTTATTTTTAACTTAGAACTATCAACTCCAGAAATCGCTCTTACTTTCATACCATTAATATAAACCTCACCACTAGACGTAGCTCTTGGTTGGTTGCTTATATTTTTGGACTTAGCCATCATATCTTTAACAGCATCGGCTTTGCCTTGCTCATAAAAATGATTAGCTATAGTATCAGCGTTCTGTGCTGCGTATATGGCTTTATGATAGCCCTTAAAATCTTTTACTTCACCTTTGTTATCTAAGAACTTCCCGACTAGGTTTGTTAGATCTGATTGACTATTTGCTACATCTTCGGTATTACTAACTCCATATCTAAACCTCTTTTCACCAATATTGAAATCAAAACCTTTGAATTCTTGGTTAAAAAAGTTTTTAGTACTAGACTTAAACCTATTATGTTGCTCTTGAACCGTTTTTTGTTCTTCGTTGTATCTATTGAAAAAATCCGTTGCTTTTTGTTGGTCTTGAGTTACGCCTGGTCTCAACTTGATCTCATCGTAATATTTACTCTTTGTTTCCTCTAAAAAGCTTTTGGCTTTTGCAATTTCTTCTTTATAAGCGAGTTTCTTTTTTCTTATATCTCGCTCTTCATCCATGTCCTCGTCATATGAAAAATTATCTTCTAATAAGAAGTTAATCTCTTCCATATCTAAATGAGGTTTTGTCTGTTTATAAAATTCTTTTAATAAAGTATCACTGTCAACATTTGAATAGTCAGCGTTTAATCTAACATAGTCTTCAACAGTTCCACCAGTTTCTTCCATGAACTTAACTAACTTTTCTACATTTTCTGGTAAGTTAACTTCTGGTTGTTTTACTTCAGCTACTGGTTCTTCTTTAATTACTTTTTCTTCTACTACCTCTTCTTCGGTTATCTCTTGTATTGGAGATACTACCTCTTTTTTCTCTTCGGTAGGTTCATCAGTTGTTTCTTTGACGTCTTTTTTAGAAACTTCTTCGCTAATTGGGGATTCGTCGCGAACAAGTACTTCATCTGTTGTTTGCTCTTGAACGGCATCTTCTTTTTTCTCCTCTTCTTTTTTAGATAAATCTACTTTAATAGGTTCATCTTTTTTGTTTAATTTTCTAGGTCTTCCAGGTTTCTTTTTAATTTTAAAGTCACCTTCTTGTTTGACTTCTTCTTTTGACATAATATAATATAATAGTTAATAATTATCTAGGCGTAAATTGCTCTAGTCCAAATCCACCTAGGTTATCATTACCTGCAGATTCAAAGTTTTTAGGTAATAAATCATTTTTTCTTTGATCTATTAATTCTGATTGTTGTGTTGCTTGTATTTTAGTTCTTTCGTCTTTACGATCTTCTTTATTATCTTCAGCTTGTTGCTTAGCTTGACCTTGCATTTGAGCTAGTTGCATATTGTAATTAAACTCTTGCTCCATTAACTGCATCTTAACTTGAGCTTCTCTCTCCATCTTTTGAACATCAAAGTCAGACTTAGCTTTTTCTAACTGTAGTTTTTGTTCAGTTAGTATTTGCTGCTTTTGAGCTTCTGCCATAGCTGTTTGCTCTGCTAATTGAGCATTGGCTTGTGCTTGTGCTTGTATATTAGCTTGTTGAGCTTGCTGATCTCTAGCTGCTTTATCTTTTCTTCTTTTCTTTAACATTTGATTAGCTAACTTTAAATTGTTAACTTCTCTAATATCTATAGCATCTTCAAGATCTATTTGACCACCTTGTAAAGCAATTTGTATGTTTTGTTCTAATACTTGCTTTTCTTCTTCATCTGGCTCTAACTCTAAGAATACACCAAAGTCATGTAAATTTAAATTAGATAATTCATCTAGCGTACCTACATTATACCTTGATATGCTAGAAGCTAATGATTGTCTAGTAAATGGAAATGCTAAAGCATCTGCAACTCTTAATGATATGTTTTCACAAGTTCTAAGAGTTAAGTATAAACTAGACTGTAGTATGTGTCTAGTAGCTACGTTTGAACTAGCAGCTGCAAGCTTTTGTAAACCTACTAACGATTGCTTATCAGGTAATGTACCATCTCTAGCTTCGTTAAGTCCGGTTACATCTCTTATCATTTTTAAGTAATACTCATAAGTTTGAATAAGAGCTTGTATTTTACCCATACCATTAGACGTTGCTAACTCTTGAATAGGTACTTTACCAGGGTTCATACCACCATCTTGTGTCATTGATCTACCTACAATAGAACCAGTTTGAAAATACATGTTCAATGCTTCAGCTGGGTTGTAATTAGTTCCATTACCAAGATCTACTTCTGCTAAACCATCTATGTCCATATAAACACCATCAGGCACTATTCTAGACATCACCTGTTGTAGTTTTAAATGAGTAAGCTGTATCATATCAGCAAAACCAGTTATCCTGCTTACAATTGATTCTATGCGACCTTTATATAACCTAGGAGCTACGATGTTATAGTTCATATTAACTTTAACAGTGTCAGCATTTGGCCTAGTCATATTCTCTGCCATCTCCCATTTAAGCATTTTCTCGTGACCCAATATCTTAGCTCCACTATATAATACTTCTATTGATCTAAATGCTTTTTTGAAACTTTCACTTTCAGGTGGATTAAAATTATCAGATTTTTCTAATGCTTTTTCTAAGCCATTAGCAGTTTCTTTAATTTTAAACACTTGATTAGTATAAGTCTTATATTCAAAGTATAATACTTGAACAGTATTATCATCATATCTACCACTCCAGTTTCTAGTATAGTTTTGATTACCTGGATACTTTTGTATTTCAGCTAACTCTTCAGAAGTTAAATAAGGAAATTGTTTCTTAAGTTCAGGTAAGCTAATAGCTTTTACTTCACCTACGTAATACATATCCTCAAAGTTAGGATCTTCTGTATATGAATAAACTAGACTAGCTGGATCTACATATTTAACAGTAACACCTTCTGATCTATCAAAATCAGTTTTTACAGCAGCAATACCTAATACACATAAATCATGATTTAATCTTCTTCTAGTTAAATCGTATTTATTACTTGATAATACATTATTTATAACCTCTTCTTCAGCTACTTCAATAGACTCTTTATAATCCATTTGCATATGCAACTGTAAATCCTCTTCACTTTCCATTTCCATACCTACACCTTGAGATTTAGAAACGTCTAATCCAGTTACTTGTTGTATCTGCTGAATTAATTGCTTCTGCATCATATCTCTTTGTATGGCTTCAGCGTAAGCTGTTCTTTTCATTATAGACTCAGGGTCTTGAGCGAAAGCTTTAATCTCGTAATTCCTTTGTGACATACCGTTAACAACGATGTCTACAAACTTAGGTATAACTGGTACAGGTTTCCAGTCTAAATTTAAATATGATAAATCACCATTTATAGATAATTCATCTTTGTATTTTTGAACTGATTGTTCACCTCTTGCGTATAGTCTAAGTCTATGAAAATTATTGTAGTTAGTATTAAACCTATCATAAGCTCCTCTGTCGTTTCTAAACCATTCACCTTCAATAGCTCTACCAACTTGTAAACCATATTCATAAGTAGCTTTCTCTGCGTCTGGTACAACTTGATCAGGAAACGAACTGTTATAATTAGTATTTATCATTTATTTATTTTTGAAATATAACCACTGTTATCATATTTTTTAATGCCTAAGTGCATTGACTTCTTTTCTCTTTTAGCAACAGGAACATATCTATTCTTATTGCAAGCCATAATAGCTAAACCAGAACTAATAGAAGCATCGTGTTTAGTCCTATTGTTTATGTTAAACCTAGACCAGTCTTCTAATGTCTTTTGATGATACATATCACCCATGCCAGTTTCAAGTCTTCCAACGTGATCTTCTATATAAGATTCTATAGCGGCTGCATGAGCTTGTTTAATATCTTCACTTGTGTTTGGTATTCCACCAATTTCTTTTTCTGTAGGCGATAGCTTATTCCATACTTTATCAGGACGATTCATACTAAAACCTCTATAACCTCTTCTTCTTAAATAATATAAAAATCTTGGTTTGTTATTCTCAGCTAATATTGGCATACCATAAAAATGTAATGCCATTAGTATTTCTTCAAAAAATATTTCAGCAGTCTGTGGTCTAGCTATGTACTCACAAAAAAAATGATTAGGTGGTGCATCTTCCATAGAAAACTTAGTTAGTCCATGAAGAGCTCCATTAGAACCCTTACCATCAACAGTACCAGATATATCGTAGCTATCGAGACCAAAAGCTCCCATGTGTTCATTACCAGGACATTTAATACCATTCTTTATAATCACTCTATTTTGAAGGTTTTTAGGTGGAACCCAAGATACGTTAAATCTACCATCTTTGTTAGGTACGAATTTAACCTTACCATCCTTAGTACCATCCTCCCACATAAAACTACCTTTAGTAGTAGTGTTATTAATCTCTTCGTTGTAGTCTATTTGTTCGTATATCTTAGTTAAATTAAATAAACTATTTTTAGTTTCATCTCTAAAAGCGTGTTGCTCTGTTCTTGAAAACTGCCTATAATATTCGTTTAAACTGTCTTGATCAGACTTTAAACCATCAACTTCGTTTTCCCAGTGTTCGATAACTCCAATTGTAATTGGGAGATCGTCGATTCCGACTGTTTTATTTTTTGGCGTAACAAATACAGGTGATCCAAAAGTATCCATGAATCCTTCGTAGTTCCATTCCATAGGGATGAAAAGAGAATAGAGTCCGCTAGAAGTCTGTCCGTTTCTATTTCTTTTTGTAACGTCTGAAGCGTAGTATAGTTTTTTGAAGTTGTCTCCACCTTTATCTAATGCGTTTGAAGTCGAGCCCATCATACACTTGCCTACGATTCTTGACCCTAATCTTAGTGTAGTTTTTGTAACTCTCCAGTTGTTTAATATGTTGTCAGGTCTTTCCCATTTACCACTTTCATCGTGTGCTAGTATTTTTAGCTTTTCACCATCATAAGAGTTGTCGCCTGTGTTTTTCCAATCAATGGTTGTATCAAGACCTTGTAATTCTTTTAACTTAACATTGTCATCTAGTTTACGTCTAGTAAGCTTTGAAGCTGGGACTCTATATGCCAGTTCGGTTTTTGGACGATCCATACCGTCTTGTATTGGTTTAAAGAAAAACGGATAGTTAACGGATATTGGTACAACTTTATCTGTGAACATTTTTTTAGCATCTGCTCCAGATTTTGATAATATACCGAATCTAGCATCAGATGATATTGTTGCTTGATTAACAAGCTCGGCCGATGACATAAAGGAGAAACCAGACCGTCTGTTTTTAAGGTAACACATTCCGTAGCACCTGGTGTCTGCTTTGCACGCTTCCCAGAATATAAAAAATAATCTATTTGCTTCTCTGTAATCTGGCGCTCCGATGTCAATTTTACTCCATTGTAAATACATATAATGAGTGCCAGTAATGTAAGTAGGCATACCATTATTATAGAACCAATAACCTTCGTCTCTTTTTCTAAATTCATTGTCTATGTAATCAAACCATTCTTCTTTAAAATCACTTGGATAATCTTCCCAATCAAATCTACTTTTTATTCTACTTAGTTGCTTCGGGTATTCTTGTTTTTCCCAGTATTGCTCCGCTTTGTTTTCGCTTCGTTTAAATGGTTCATTTGCTTTTGGTAAAGCAATGCGTAAGTTTTGAATTTCAATGATCTGTCCAATTTGTCCAGTTTTACTAATAACTACAAAGTCATAATCTGAATTATAACCATACCCCCATTTTTTTAATCTATTTTGTTTAGATAATAACTTAGGGTTAACTACATCTTTTAATTCTTTCCAAAGTGTTTGCTCGTAACTCACTTACTCCTCCCTTCAGCAAAACCTCTAAAGGTTCTTTCTTCTTTTTTATCCTTAGGCTTTTCGTTAAGTATATCTTCCTCTTCGTTGATTTTAGATAAGATTTCAAAAGCATCCATTATAGCTAGCTTTTTTGTAGCGGCAGCATTTTTAAGTCTGTCAGCTGAAACATCATCATCTGAGTCTACAATCTTTTCTTTTGCTACCTTAATTAGCTCTTCAATTGCTTTTTGCCCAGCTTGGATTATTTTCTTCTTCGTTTCCTTCGTGTTCATGGGTTACGGCTATATCATTAGATTTCATACAATAAAGGCGTTCGCCTTCGATAATAAACTCAAATTCTGAGTATGGTGTAAACACTACTAAGTCTCCAGGTTTTAATCCTACGCGTTCTAAGGACTTATTAGAATACTTTAGTATACCAAAGTACTCTTTCTCTTTTCTGTTGTATAGGGTGTTTATTTCCTTTATAGGTTTTACAAAGCAATAGTCTAAATGTGTTTTTAAATTATACATATAGATTTGCTCTAAGTTGCAAAAGTATAGTTCATCTTTAAAAAAGGTGGCTGAGTTTCTTTCTTTACCTTTCTGATCATACCATCTTCTAAAAATGTTATGGTGAACATATACTGTATCTCCACATTTTATATCTGTATCAAAAGCAGCTGGAGTAGAAACAACAACTGCTTTTTTACTTATAAATTTGTGGTCTTCAATACCAGTGTTGATAATAAGTTCTTTATCATCTACTTGCCTAACATTATCATACCTTTCATCGTAAGGTTTAATAATAAAGTTATATAAACTTTTCATTAATACTTTAAATCAAACTCTACAGCTATAGCCATATTACGATTAAATTTTTTCCAAGGTAAAACTTCATTGTTTTTTTCTATGTATATAGAATACTCACCTTCGTTTTCATTGTTAATTATATCGCATATAGTATGACCACCGTAAACTTCTTGACCTAAAGAATAATGCATGGCATCATTTTTATAATCAGATCCAATACTGATCTTTCTAATTACATTAGGCATCTTCTAAAACTTCTTCTTCTTTTTCTTCTATTTTAGTGTAAGTGCCGTCTTCAACATTAATGTTAATAGGACCATACTCTTCTTCAAGGGAGTTTTTAAACTTCTCTATATCTTGATTGACGCCAGCTAGTTCATGTAGTAAGCCGTGTTTCTGACTTTCTAAATAACCTAATTGATGTAGTATACCATTAACCTGTTCTTGATGTTTGTTAATCTGTTCTAATTGTTCTTCTTTGATTTTCATTTAATTTGATTTAATTGTATTTGTTTTACTCTCCAGGTCCTGCATTAGGATCTGTCCAAGCTGCCGTTGCCATCAAAGCTAAAGCTTCTTCATGATTCATTGTGCTTACCGGAGTTAATGAACCATTAGTAATAAAACTAGGCTCAACTTGGTAAGACAATAACCCTTGAGTGTTTGCTAAGTTTCTTCTCATTGTTTGAGCTGAAGACTGATTCACTTGACTGAACAAAATAGCATTTGTATCGTCTAAGTTTATTACTGCATAAGTTGTTGCCATTGTTTAATTGTTATTTGTTATCTTGTTGTTATTTATATATTTACTTGTTTAATTTCTTTTTTACGATGATATATCCGGTACGCTAGACGTTTTATCATTAGCTGCCATATTAATTGAAAAAGCATTTTTAGTAGAGTTAGGTGCGTTGCCTTGTAAGTTAGCTGGTATATTCATATTTGTAGCTGTACCATTCGCCGTTGAACCTGGACCGACACCTAATAAAGCCGTAGAACCCATACCTGTGCTTGTACCATCGTTAGATCCAGTGCTTAAGTCAGGGCATATAAAATCATTTCCATTAAAATAGCTATCACCACCTAAGCTATACCAAAGTGTTGGTGATAAACTAGAAATGTCATTTGGAACACCACCATTGTATATTGTAATTATTTGGTCTTCTGTTAAAGATGAATCCCAAATTGCAAAATTACTTATTTCTCCATTAACATATTCACTAGCTCCAAATGTTCCAATTCTAATATTACCAACGTTGGTTATGCCTCTTGCTAAAGTTCCAGTAGAAGTATCTTTAACACTATTAACAAATACATTTATAACACCACTTGTTCTTCTTATAATGCAGTGTTTCCAAGAGTCTGAAACTGACAATGTACCGTCAATTGTTTCTCCTGAAACCCATATTCTCCAAGAAGGATCATTTGCGCTATGTATTCCAAAAGCTATTGTCCCGTTGTTTCCTGAAGCATCTGTGCTGTTTCCAAAAAAGTAATTATTACCATCATTAACTGTGTTAACCCATAAAGAATAAGTAAAGTCACCTGTTCCAAAATTTAATCCCGTTGCATTAGCTAACTGCACACGAGAGGCTCCACCAAAACTCATACTATAACTACTATACGGAATACTACGAGTTAAATCAGAGTTAACTAAATTAGCTGTAGTCATACCTGAGCTTTCACCGTTTAGTGCAGATACGTAATCTGTTTTTACAGAATCTTCTGTAAAAAATGTAGCAGCAGAACCATATGTTCCTGTTACACCAGTATTACTATTACTACTCGAGTCAGGAAAAGTCCAATAAGTATTAGGAGAACCATAAGTTCCGTCACTAAATTTCCACCAACCTTGTAGATTAGTACTTGGTATAGTATCAGCTGCTTTGCCTCCATTCCAGATAGTTGTAACATCGCTCGCGCTTAATTCTGAATTCCATATAGCACAATTAGATAATGCTCCTGTGTAAGCTGGATCTCCATAACTGTAAACATCATTATCATAAAAAGTTAAATTTCTTGCAGCTACATTATTTATACCTGTTTGAGAGCTAGTAAATTGTTGATGTAAATTTCCATTTAAATAAGCTTTTATACTATTTACATTGGTAGTACCATCATAAGTAATAGTTAAATTTTGCCATTGATTATTAAAATAATCTCCATTAGTGGTTTCTGTTATTTCATAATTAGTAACAGTTGTTCCGTCTGATAACCTAAATTGAAAAAATGCTGGATTACCGTATGAAACACCTTTTAATAATAAATTCCAAACAGCGTCTGCAGCAGCTTCAGTTCTATATCTTGATCTACCCATTACAAAATTCCAACTATGAAGCGGACTAATAGTATTTACTCTAAACCATAAAGAAATAGACATTGACCCTGTTATTTGCAAGGAAGAGTCGTTTCCACAATTAACTCTATCGGCAGATCCTGCGCTTGTTACAGTATTATCTGAAGCTATTCTTGATAATACTTTCGTATAATTAGCTGTAGAATCTGATATAGCCCAATCACTTCCACCCCAAGTACTAGTATCAATACCCATTTTATACCAAGCTTTTAAGTTAGCAGCTTGTGGCTGTGTACCAGATAAAGGTGAACCGTAGTTATAAAGAGTTGTTATTTCTGAAGGTGATAGAGTTGAATTCCATATTTGAAAATTACTTAAATCATAAAACAAACTTGAAAGAGTATTACCAATAATAAGGTTATTTCCACTTCCGTTCAATGTCCCACCTAGTGAAGCTTCGTTTTTAATATCAATACCATTTACATATATTATTTGGTTAGTACTATTCCAAACTAAACAAACGTGAGCCCATTCACCTACGTTGGTTGGATTAGCAGGTGAAGTCATATACTTTGCGCCATTAGAAGAATTTACCCTATACTCAAATCCATTTGCAAAACCACCTTGGTTTCTAAATTGACTTAAATAAAAACCATTTGCCAATCCTCTATCTAAAATCCATCCCGTAGGATTATTTAAATTACCTTTATTATACCAGAATGAAATTGTAAATTCAGTTATATTATCTAAAAAAGTAGGATTAGTAATGTTTATTTGATCTCCACTAGCAAAATTAAAAACAGTTGCACTTGGTACTGACTCGTTAGGGATCGTCAAAGTTGAAGCACTACCCGTAGACGAGCCCCCTAAAGGATAATAAGCTATAGGTGCATTACCTGATATAGCCATAGGGTTTTGAGGATTACCTGAGTTCCATAGATAGTTTATTTGACTTTGTGAAAGTGCATAATCAAATACTGTAGCTTGACTTAATTTACCCTCCCATTCATTACTAGTTGCTGAAGCACTGTATCTAAAGCTTCCAATAGTAGGGTGTGATATAGTGCTACCATAATAAAAAGTTGTAGCGGCTACTTGAGTAGCGTCAGATACACCGTTTAAATATAAATTTATATTATTACCATCCCAAGTTACACAAGCGTGGTACCAATTAGAATGAGATAAAGTAGTTCCACCAGTTATAGTTGCGTAAGCCCCATTAGTAATACGAAAGTTAGCTTGTAAATTGTCATTACTATCTTTTTTTAAATCCCAATATCTAGCTCCTCCAGCTTGTCCAGCTCCAATCATATAAGATGTAGTACCAGCTACAGAACTATTAAAATTAAAAAATATAGATGCTGAAAATTTAGGATTTGATATACTTGTAGAAGTACTAGATGGTTGGCCTGGTAATAAAAAAGTAGTAGTTCCTAACTGTATATCTTCTCCAGCTGCGCCGTCAAAACTTAAACTATAGTTTTCAAACTTACTCTGATTACTTTCTTCAGGCATTCGCCACGTTGGTGATGTCCATTTAGTTGCCATATATCTATTTTAATCTCCCATTCTGTACCAAGCTACAGGGGCTGTTAAGTTACTATTATTGTTTAAATCTGCTGTTTGGCCTGTAGTAGAGGCGTTGTAAATATCTTCTTTAATTTGTTTTGGTGTAAGGGCGTAATTGAATATTGCTAATTCGTCTATATTGCCATCAAAAAATCTTGGAGAACTTGCACTTGTTATTGTCGAACCTATAGAAAGATTAGACGCACTTTGCGGTGATGTTCCGTTTTCAGTGTTTATGGTTAAAGTTATAGGACTTCCATCTTGATAAATAGCATTAGTTGCTGTTGAGCCACCCCTTACAATTACTATATTATGCCAAACCCCATCTGTTAAAGTAGGGTTGTTTTCCGTGTATATATTAGTATTATTTTTTTCATTAAAAAATTGTATTGAAGTATTATTTATTTGCAAAACCCATCCGTTATCAGCCGATTGATCTCTTGTGCTTAATATTGTTTGAATACCACCAGTATAAGAAGTTTTTAACCACGCAGAAAATGTATAAGCATTTGAGCCTATAATACCTAAAGAACTTCCAGCATCAAAATAGTCGTTTATTCCATCAAAATTCATACTAGCTACGTTATTAACTTGTGCAGGTACATAACCAGGTATATACGGATGAACATCACCAGGGATCATATTAATACTCTGTGAGTTAGCTGATGACTCTGGAGCTTCACCTTTACGATCTGTATCTTCTAAGTTTGTACCAACACCTGAACCATAACTTCCTGGTGCGTTAGCTACTAACATAGAAGTCATTGTACCAGCTCCTGTACCATTAGGTGCACCTGATATTTGATTAGGTATTGTAATATCATTTCCTACAAAGTAAGCATCTTCACCTAATCTCCACCAAGATATAGGAGATAATGAAGTTAAATCAGCTGCAAAACCATTGTTATATACCTGGCTAACCTGAGCTTGGGTAAGAGCGGAGTTCCATATAGCTGTTTCATCTATTTTGCCTTGAAAGTCTGATGAAGAACCATATCTACCTATTCTAAATGACTGAGTAGAATTTCTTACTGTTCCTGTTAAAGCAACTGTATCTTTTAAAACACCATCTAAATACAATTTTACATTACTGCCATCGTAAGTGCCTATTACATTATACCAATTTCCTGTACTCCAATCAGATGTATTAATATAACTTTGAGCAGCGGTTCCACCACTATTAAAAACAGCAAATCTTATATTTCCGCTTGTTTCAAGATTTAACGCAAAACTTCTATTGGTGCTACTCAACCACTTTCCTAAAATACCGTCATCATTGCTTTTTACATTAGAGTTAAACCAACAAGAAAAAGAAAAAGAAGTTAAATCATCAAACAAAGATGGACTACCGCAGTCTATGTAATCTCCTGTTCCATCAAAGTTTAAACTAAAATTACTATATGGTGATTCAAATTGTAAATCGCTGGAAGTCAACGCTGACGTAGGAAGTGTTGTACTTTCCCCATTTAATCTTGGTGTCCATACATTAGTTTGTATTTCTGTAGCACCGTTGTTAGTTCCGTTGTTACTAGCTGATCCAGAATCTTGAATACCAGTAGTAGTATTGTCTAGTTTCCACCAAGATACTGGAGATCCAAAAGCAGTTGTATTTGGTTGTCCATTATTGTATATAGATAAAGCATCTGCCTCTGTTAATACCGTATTCCAAATTTGTATATTTGATAACTCTCCTCCAAAATAATTTGTAAGATCAGAGGCGGTTCCTATTGTTACGTTTTGAGAACTATTTACCATATAATCTAAATCACCACTTAAATTTCCTCCATTATCAGCTATATAAATACCATCAAGCCATAAGCTTGAACCTGTAGAGCTTCTTGTAGCAACTATATTATGCCAATTTCCATCTGTGACATCATCTTTTGGTGCTACAGCAAGATAATGTATTCTATTTCCTGTAGATGAACCTTCAGAAGAAGTAGTGTACCAAGACCAGTTTATAGTAGTTGTTGTAGCTGTAGGCGCACCAATTTTAAGAAAATAATTCCATCCAGCTCCTCCTGCTTCTCCCGCATATTGACCTTTAGAAATTATAACGCCATCTGTTGTACATTTAAACCAGCATGAAACTGATATATTTTGGGATATTTGCAAACTGCTATCATTACCACAATCAATATAGTCGTTAGTATCATCGAAACTTAAAACGCTAGAATAATTAGGTGTTTGCGATTGTGATACATTATTAAAATTCCATTGATTAACCGCTACAGATGAGCTAACAGCTGTAGCCCCGTTATTCGTACCATTATTACTAGCACTACCTGAATCTTGTATACCTGTAGTTAAGTTATCTAGCTTGTACCAAGATGTAGGTTCAAATGATATGTTAGTTTGTGGAGTACCTCCGTTGTAAAGATATTTAACGTCTTCAGCGGATATTGCTTGGTTGAATATAGAGAAATTAGATAAATCTCCTTTATATTCATTAGATCCATCTCCCCTTGCGCCTAAATAAGATGTGCTATATGTACCTGTAGTTGCTGGAATAGTTCCACCATAACTTAAAGTTTGTTCAACACCATTAAAATAAACTTTTAATCTATCTGCATTAGCTGAACCAGATCCATCGTAAACCATAACTACATGTGTCCAAGATCCTGTTGATGGTGCTGTAACATTTCCTTGATTACTTCCGCTGGAATTGACGTGAAAATAAATTGAAGTGTTATACCTATATATTGTTATTCTATTGTTATTATCTACTCTATTTGTAAATATAACTCCATCATTTGATTGGCCACTATCAAAATTTGACCAAAAACTAGCAGTAAACTCAGTTACGCTGTTTAAAGAAGCTATAGTACCTACGTCAATGTTATTTCCACTTACCCCATCAAAACTTAAAGCACTAGAATAATTAGGATTTAAACCAGCGTAAGTATTTGTAGCATTTAGTTTATACCAAGCTGTAGGTGTTGTAGTATATGAACTTTGTGGGGAACCGTTGTTGTATATGTTAGCTATGTTAGCAGAATCTAAAACTGTATTCCAAACTGCAGCATTGCTTAATTTACCGTCTAAATAATATCTAGTACCACCACCTTGATTTTCACAACCAATAAACTTTAAGTCAAAATCATTAGTACCATAAGTAGCGTTTGTACCTTGTGATTGCCCGTTTAAAAACAGCTCCCCTGTCGCGCCATTTCTTGTAAAAATCAAGTTATTCCAACCTGATAATGCTGGGACTGTAAAAGAGGAACCTGCATTAAAATAAGCCCATACTGTAGTTGAATTAGGTATGTAGAGAGCGTAGTAAGAAACACCTCCTCCAAATATTATTCCCGTTGTAGCACTAAAAGAATCAAAATTAACCCAACAGGATAAAGTGAAAGTATTACCTAAACTAATTGTATCTACATCTATAAAATCTGTACTTCCATCAAAATCAAATACTTGACTTTGCAATACTTGATTTGGGAATTGCCACTCTGTGTTATCCCTTGCTTGTTCACCTAATGGGTAGTAAGCTACAGGCTTTTTATCTAAAGCCATTATATTAGCTGGTGCATTAGCTTTTGCTAAAGCTTGAACTTCACTTAATGTAAGAGCACTACTAAATATAGCTACTTCGTCTATCTTTCCATAAAAGTAGTTTACACCTTGTGATCTTCTACCTATGTTTAAATTGTCGTTAACAAAGTTAACTGAAGCTGGTATGTTAGTTGTATTTGATTTTATAAAATTACCATCAACAAATAAAGAAACACTTACGCTTGGTGTATATACCGCGACTACATTATGCCAGTTATTATCGTTTAAATTAACATAGTTAGCGTCTGAAGAAGCAACATAAACTCCATAAGCAGTAGTTCCGTCATAAACTACAAAATAGCCACCAGGATAAGCATTGGTTCTTTCTATACTAAAAGCTCTTGGATTAGAAGCATTGTTATCTTTTGAAACCATAGCTCTATTACCAGTCGCGTTTGATTTCATCCAAAAAGAAACACTAAAAGCTCCAGTAAACTGTAATTCAGTAGGATTCTCAGCATTTACATAAGCAGTTCCATCAAAATCCATAGAATACAAGCTATGTCTATCCTCTGTTAAACCACTACCTGTTTCTGCACCTGATGCTGGTAGCTTTCTATTTAACTCGTTAGGTAAAAGAAAATTAGGATTTCTAAAATTTGCTGACATATATATTATTTTTTAATTGTCTCCCATTCTATTCCAGTATTGTAGTCCATCTTTTAAACCACCTGTGAATAAGTTAGCACATTTACCTGGGTTATTACTAGTTGCATTGTAAATCGTTTGTACGTCTTCTAACGCTAAAGCTTTGTTCCATATAGCTACTTCGTCTATGTCACCTATAAAATGCTCATTAGGAACAGTATCAGCACCAATATACGTGTTTTGAGTTTCGTTGTTTAAAATGGCTGTAACTCCAGGTGTTGTTACTACTAAACTTCCATTTATATACAACTTTAGGTTGCCTGAAGACGCTTCTCTAGTAAAAGCAGCGTGATGCCAAATACCATCGTTAAAAGTTGTTGCAGGAGACAATGCGTATACATAAGCTCCTCCAGCTCTTAATTGAACCGCTATCCCATTATTAGTTCTTCTAAATAAAGCCCAAGAAGATGTAGAAGCACTGTAATGACCTCCTCTTCCTACTATAGTTAACGCATCTCCACTATTATTTGTTTTAAACCAAGCTGAAACACTAATATCACCAGTCATTTGAAGCTGAGTTGGATTACCAGCTGATACATAACTTTGACCATCAAACTCCATAGCAAAATTATTATCTATGAGTTCTAGTGGAACATCTGCTGCTGCACCGAGAAAACTAAAGGGGAATGGAAACATATATTATGTTGTTGTAAAGTCTAATACAGAAGTACACATTAGTACTGTAGAACTGTAAGCGACTAAAGTTATTACATCTGCTTTGTTTGCTGTGGTTGTTAGAGTTGGAGCTGTATCAGCTGGAAAGTTATATTGAGTTCCAAAAGATACTGTTCTACCACCTGTGCTGTCTTGTTTTAAAATTAATATGTATGTAGCTCCTGGTTTTATGTTGCTTGGATTTACTATTGTTGTAGAAGCTGAAGTAAGTTCAAATGTTTGTACATTGCTATTATCCCAGTCCGGAGTTATAGAAGCGGCTGAAGTAACTGTATGTAATTCTGTATATGCTTGACCAGTTATTTTAACTGTACCATTATTTTCTATAGAAAAAACTTCAGCTTGAGAATTGTCTGAAAAGCTAGCTAGTTTTCTAGAAGCATCATAATGAGTTACATCTAATGTTGCTGTAATATTAGATCTACCAATACCGAACTTACCCCCACCTGTTATATATGAATCCCCGTCATGAGATATTCTAAAATCAGGAGTAGTATTTGAAGACATAAAAACACTAAAAGTTTGGTGGGTAGAAGGTGCTGCTGCACTTCCATTTGCATTTAATGTTATACTGTTATTTCCAGTGCCTTGGGCTCTTTGGCCTAAACTTATAGAAGCAGTCCCATTAGCTCTAGCTTCGCTACCTACAGCTACGCCTCCACTTGTAGTTGCTAAAGCAGAGTCACCTATAACTACATTAGCAGCGTTACTAGCTCCTGTAACACTAGCGCTAGATCCTATAATAGTATTATAAGTATTTGTAGCCGCTGTATCTGTAGCGCTATTACCTACTACGGTATTATACTGACTTCTTGAAACTGAACTATTACCTATACACCAAGCTCCACTACCCGCTCCTTCAGCACTGTTACCTATACACCAAGCACCTCCAACACCAATAGAGGCTCCGCGTCCCAAAGTAAACTGGCCAGAACTAGAACCCCATAATTGTAATAATTGAGTACCACCTGCGTAAAAATCTAGTTTATTAGAACTAGATATAGTCACTACTCTATTACCTGAAACAGTTCCATCTGCTGAATATATACTATAAGGTGTAGTTGTATGAGCAGCTAATCCTTCAGCTATTTGTGGAAATGTCCACATATTGTTAGTATTTCCAGTGGTGTCATAACCTACTAAAAAACTAGTTTCAGAACCCTTAGCTGTAACACTACCTCCGTCTATATTACCGTCTGCGGTAAATTGTGAAAATTTTATATTTGCCATTTTGTTTGTTTTATTATGCTGACTCTGGTATCATATTGTTAGTATTAGCTTCCATCTGCAAAGTATCTCCAGCTTCTGATATTATTAAATCTATACTTGGAAGTGGTTCTCCAGCTTTGTCCCCTTTCATAGGGATTAAATACCCAATACCTAACCACATATCTTAGTATATAGCTAAAACGTCAGCACCTGAACCACCAACCCAATGAGTTGCTAAAATAGGTAAAAAATGCCCATCAGGAACATTTTTAAAAGTAACAGTAGTATTACTACCCTCTAACTTTACTTGAACATCACCTCCAGTACCTATGTAAAGGCATACGCCTCTATCTTCAGTACCTGGTATTCTAACACTAGCACTTGGATAATCTGAGTGAGCTGTTAGATCCAAAGCGTCGTGACCAAAAACTCTTACCTGAGCAGCGAAATTTCCTTGTACACCTTTCATTTTTTATTTTTTTAAATTTGTAATTTTTTCTGCGCCTCTACTTCCAAAGTACGCTACATAAACTGTTATCAGTAATGTTTTTAATAATTCAACCCATGCACTATCTACATCGAAAGCTATATGGAATGAATCTATTATTATTAATATCGTTGAAGCTAAAGTTAAGTATATCAGAGTAATAGGACGTGTATTCTTACTAAGCCATGAGTCTGACTTCATATCTGATTCCCAACGTTTAGAAACGTTTTCCATTTCAACAGAATCCTGTTCTAATAACTTAAGGGCCATTTCTTTATCTTCTGGCCCTATATTATCATCACTTGAAATAAGATTTTTTACTATTCCAAGAGCACCTTTATCTGGTAATACATCTCCTATACCGTTTAATATGTTAGGTGCCTTGTCTTTAAGGAACTTACCTACTTTAGTATCTTTGAACTTTTTCTTACTCACTCTTAAATGCTAAAAGTAATTCTCTTAATCCAAAACCAAAAGCTAAACCAGCATAAAGCTTATGAACCTCTAGTAATAGTATAGAACCAATAATACCTATAGCAATAGCTTTAGATAGTGGATGGTTTACAATTGCTTTAATTTTTTCCATAAGTTATTTTCTTGTACAACCATATTTAGCTAATATACTTGATCCTTCCGTTGTTCTTGGATCTACTTCTTGACCATACATTTTGTAAGGTCCTTTCATAGGAATAGCTGATCCATCTTTGTTTAAAACACCTCTACCTATTAAAACGTCTTTTTTAGTAACTTTACCGTCTCCTGATAAATCTTTCATGTTAGTAGGAGACATAGCTTTTACATATTCAGTGTACTCTTCACCTTTTAAACCCGCTGCTTCTGCTCTTCTTTCCGCTTGAGAAACCCTGTCAGTGGATTTTTGGTTTAAAGAAACATATTTTTCTTTATCTGGCATAATTGTTTATTTTTTATTGTAAGCTTCTTTTTCCCACCAAGTAGCAGGTGAGCCATCAGCTTGTTTACTTCTTTTTTTTATGTTCCACTTACCTTTACCGTTTTTACGGTGGTAAGTGTTATTGTCATCATAAGCAAGTCTACCATCTTCTATTTGTTTAACGTGGACTTTTTCGTGCTTAATAATATCTTCTATTTGTTTTTGGTCTTTTACTTTATTGTTTATAGTAATAGAACCATTCATATTAGTTCTACCTAAAATACCATCTTCTTCCTCTACAAAGTATATTGGAGTATTGTCTGTAACGTATGGGGCTTTTATCTTAAAACTCATAACTTAACATTTCCATCTTTTTCTAGCAGCTTTACCTCTTTTACTAGTCCAACCTTTTGATCTAGCACAAAAAGACTTTCTGCGTTTAGCTGCTTTGCTACCAGGTTTAACCTTACCTGTTACAGCAGTTTTAAGTTTACTACCTGGGTTTTTCTTTCTATACTCCTTAACTCCTTTAGCTGTCATACCAGCTCCTTCTTCAGTTGTTCTGAAGTTTCTTCCCTTACCTTTAGTAGTTTTTCTTATTCTACCTTTTTTTTCAAAAGGACTATT
>WLWF01000453.1_pt1 | contig 39668 bp, 42 predicted proteins | sample 6718331 | NCBI WGS metagenome assembly WLWF01 (sample SAMN12718692, study PRJNA515312) | sponge metagenome | isolation source: marine sponge | host: Mycale hentscheli | place: New Zealand: South Island, Marlborough, Capsize Point | collected 2003-05-01 | reverse complement strand
AACCCTTTCTTTTAGTATGTGTAAACAAAAAAGAAGGGGCAAAGGGGCAAAGGGAAACGAGCAAAGGGGCAAACGTGGAACGGGTGCGGGGGTGCGGGGTGCGGTGGTGGTGGTGGTGGTGCGGGGGCGGTGGTGGTGGTGCAAAAAGCCAAAAAAACCAGCACGAGCACAAAAAAAATTAACCCCCCCCAACAAAAAAAAATTAAGTTTACTATGTGCTATAGTGTGTGTATATCATAACATTACCCAAACACCCAATGTGTCTGATAATTAAAATATTTTTCGTATATTTGTTAAATGGAAGAAGTTACAATAGAAGTACAAAACAGAGTCTCAGTAGGATTTTCAATAGGTTGGAGTTTTTACGGAGCAACATTAGAGTATCCTTATGAAGAATTAATAATTTACTTAGGGATAATTAGTTTAAACTTTAAATGGCCAAACAATGCATAGTAGTCGACCAATAATGAAAGAGTATATGTCAGAGCGCAACAAGCATGAGCTTGACGGTTATGGACAATACTACGAAATGGGTATAAAAAAATTAGCGAGCTTTAAAAATGCAAAACATCGTGCTAAGAAAATTAGTATGATCGCAGAGGGAATAGAGCTGGCGGAAATGAAAAAAGATTTTAAAAGTATATACAAGTAACTTTCTTCCCAATAGTTAAATTGTGTTTCAAAAGAGGGGTTAATTATTATTAGCCTCTTTTTTTGTGTCGTTTTTTTAAGTTTGTGTCAATCAATGTCGGTTTTATGTCGGTAAAAATTAAGTTAACTTATTGATTATTAGTATTATGTCGATTATGTCGGTTTTATTCTATATTTATAGAAATAAATAAAAATATAAAACACTGTTTACTATAAGAGAGTATAGTGAGCACAAAAATCGACATACGACATATCAATGATTATTTGTATATTTGCGTATAATCTAATTTAATACATATGAATCCAAAGGAACTTTCATTTGACGAGGAGGGAAGAGAAAGGCTATTAAAAGGCATAACTACAATTGCCAAAGCAGTTAAGAGTACACTAGGGCCATTAGGTCAAACAGTGCTTATTGAATCTCAAAACCACACACACGGAATTACAATTACTAAAGACGGGGTAACCGTTGCTAAATCAATAGACTTAGAAGACTCGGTTGAGAATCTTGCAGTTCGTATGATGAAAGAGGCGGCAGAACGTACAGCTACCTCAGCAGGTGACGGAACAACTACAGCGATAGTATTAACTGAGGCTATAGTTCGCGAAGGTTTGCAATTATTTAAGCGAGAGGAAAATATAAATAAGATAGAGGTTATAAGAAAAATTAATTCAGTAACCGAACAGATAATTCAAAAACTATCTAAAGATTCTAAAAAGGTTACCGGCAAAACATTGAAAGATGTAGCTACCATATCAGCTAACAATGATGCGACTTTAGGTAAAATGATAGCCTCCGCATATAAAGAGCTTGGGAAAGACGGAGTGTTAACTGTAGAAAACAGCAAAACTGAAAAGACATATTACGATATAACTAAAGGAATTAAAATTGACAGAGGTTATAGCTCAAAGCTTTTTGTGAATAACCACAGAAACGATGAATGTATTTTAGATGATGTGTGTATACTAATAACCGACATGGAGATTACTAACATATTACAAATCGAAACAGTTTTAAAACCAATAATAAACCAAAACAAAAAATTACTGATCATAGGGAATTGTGCATCAAACGTAACTAATACTTTAGCGGCTAACGTTGTGCAGAATAACTTAAAGCTCTGCAATATTATACCACCATCGTTTGGATATAAAACAAATGAACTACTAACTGACATAGCTCTTGCTACAGGCGCAAAGTATTTTAGTGAATCACAAGGAGATAATATCGGAATGCTTTCAATGTCAGACTTAGGTCATGCTGATAAAGCAATTATAGGAAAAAATTCTACTGTTATTGTAAAAGACCAGGGCGGAAGTCCAGAAATTACAGCAAGAATAGAAGAATTAAAAGTTCAACGAGAAAATAATAAGGTAAAATCGGAAAGAGATTTTATAAGTGAGCGTATAGCTCTACTTTCTGGCGGAGTTGGAGTGATGTATGTAGGAGGAAACTCGGATATAGAGCAAAAAGAAAAATTCGACCGCATTGAAGATGCGGTATGTGCAGTTCGTTCCGCAGTTGAAGAAGGGATTTTACCAGGAGGCGGAATATCACTGCTAAGATGTGGAGAAGATTTAGACGAAGGCTGGGCTGAAGACATATTATACGGAGCATTGTGCGCACCTTTAGAACAAATACTAATAAATGCAGGAGAAAACGTAAAAGAAATTAGAGATGAAGTTTGCAACTGTAATGATGTGCCACATAATTACGGATATGACGTTAAGAACAAGAAATTTGGTGATATGTACAAGATGGGAATTATAGATCCAGCAAAAGTAACAAAGAATGCATTAAAAAACGCAGTTAGTGTAGCAACAACTATACTTACTACAAATGCAATAGTAACAATGAAAAGAAAAAGTAACTTAAATTAAATCAAATGGTAATACACAATCAAATATTCGAACATTATAGATCAGAACAAAGAGAAATTAAAAAAGCTGTAGATTTTTTAGAAAGCAAAGGCTTTATGGTTTATAACAAAGAGAAAAAAATATATAATGAAAGCAGTAGGTAAGTATATTGTAATTACGGAAATTGTTGAGCAACAAAAAACAGATTCAGGAATTTTACTAACTTCAGACGACAGTAACCAACTAAGATACAAAAAAGGTTTGATAGTTATTCCAGGCACTCAAGTTGATGTTGTAAAAAAAGGCGATGTAATTTATTTTGACAAAGCCTCGGGGCACAAGATGATGCTTAATGATGAAATGGTAAGCATTATCCAAGAAAGAGATATAGTAGTTGTACTATAATTTTCTTTCGCTGTTCATTTTCTTTATTATCTTACGATAAACTTTATCGCTGTATTTAGTACCGCTAACAAACATCGGATTGTTTCTTCGATCTTCTGATATAGATTCTTCTTTATTTAATTTTTTATAAATCGAAGCGCATACGCGCTTGCTTTTATACGCTAGGTCATACAATATAGATTCACGACCTTTTCTTTCACGCCATTTAATTATCCATCCATTTTTTAAAAGATTGTTAAACCTTCTTTTATCCCAAGACATTATTTCGTTATATTCTTGAAAATCTTTTCTTGTAAATAAACCTTCGCTATATAAAAATAATAGCATTTCAATTTCAGAAGTTGATAGACCATGTTTTGATCTAGCCCATTGTCTTACAACTTTCCAATATTTTAAGTAGTCGTTGGCTGGTGAAAATTTCATTAGATTAAATTTGTATCTTTGCAAAGATAACTTTTTAAAAATGGCCCTAAGTAGAACGGCAAAATATTATCGTAAAAATAAAAGGGCTCGTGCAAAGCACAATGCTTATCAAAGTAAGTACAATAAAAAAAAGAAATCAATTAAGCAAAGAGTTGCTGACAATAGGGCCAACAGAAGATTTGGAACTTACGGCAACTATGACGGACTTGATGTTTCTCATAAAGGAAAAGGGAAATATGTTTTAGAGTCAGAGAAAAAAAATCGAGGCAGTAAAACAAACACACCTGGAGATAGAAGAGCACGAGGAAAAAAAGGTAAGGGTAGAAAAAATAAAGGTAACACAGGAGGTAAATAATTATGAGTGGACTAGCAGCAGGAATAGGTAATGGAACTCCGTTTCCTCAAAAAAGAAACGATGCAATACCTGAGTTGTGTTTTATAATAACAGAACTAGATGAATTTTGTGAGCAAGAGTTGTTTACAAATGACGGCAGAATGATACCTGAAACTTGTTCATAAATAAATAAATAATTAAAAATGGCAAATAAAAAATTTTCACAATTCACACTAGGAACTACAAACACTGATATAGAATATGTAGTAGGATATAAATCTACAGACAATATACAAATAGATCCATCAGCTCTTGATAGCAAATATGAAGTAACTAGCTTTCCTATAACGGGAGGAGTTACTATTGAGCTTGAAGGCACGAGTGGGCCTGCTACAGGATACCTTGGTAACTTTAGTATAGTTGAAGGAGAAAACATTGATGTGTCTTTTGATTCGGTAACTGAAACTGTATCAATTGCTAATACGCAAAAAAACACCTTTATAGTAAACGGAACTTTTAAAAATTTATTTGGTGGATCACCAGGAATATTTGGAGACACATTAGAATTTGGTCAAGCCTCAGTTCCGTCAACAGACCATTCTTCTGTATTTGTTGCTCCTTTTAATTGTAAAATTGTAAGTATAGCTCTTAAATGGATTTCTGATGATGCAGTATCAATAAACGCAGGGAGCTCGTGGCAAGTTAAAATATTTAAAATGACCTCTCCAACAGGATCAACAACTGTGTCAGGAAATTATGCATCAGGCGTAAATATTCCAGGAATAGTTTTAGACACTAATGACACTGGAGGATTTCCAATTAAAACAGCAACTGGATTATCAGGATCTGATTTTGAATTATCCCTTGGTGATATTATTAATATATCTGGAATAGAGTCAGGTACTATTGCACAGTCTGATGCAGAAATAGAAGTATTCATAGGAATAGAAGCAGTGTAATGGCAAAAAAAAGAACAAAAGGAAATAAAATTTGTCCTGCCGGAATAGCATGGGCAAAAAGAACATTTGACACATATCCGTCAGCGTATGCGAATATGGCAGCTAGTAAATATTGTAAAGATCCCAATTACGCTAAGGGAGCTAAAAAGAAATAATTATGCCAACAGTAACTTATAGTTGTCCTGATACGGGCAAGAAGATGAAAAAAAGCTTTCCATACAATGCTATGGGTAAAGCTCAAGCACACACATTTGCAAAAACAATGGGTGGTTCTATGAAGAACAATCCCAATACAAAAATGACGGAAAGCGGTTATTAATGCCTGATCCAATAAAAAAGAGAAGAAAGAAGCATTTAAGAAACCTTGAACGAAATAATTCAGGTAGAAATGCTACTGTAAAAATGGCTACATATACTGGTGGTGAAAACAATGAAAAACATTATGCCGCGCCTACTATTACATTCAAAGGTACAGAAAAGGCAAGACCTCAAAGTTTTAATGAGGCTTTAGAGGCAGGTGAAGTTTATGAGTTTAAGTCAAGAAGAAGAGCTGAAAGATTTGCAGCTGGCTCATGGAAGAAAGGCAAAGCAAAAAGAGAAGCTATGAGGGCTTATAGAAAAACAAAAAGAGAGAGAAAAAGAAATGGGGGAGCTTAAAAAATGGAGAGATGAAAAATGGGTAAGGATTGGTACAGACGGATCAATTAAAGGAGCTTGTGGAACAAGCAAAAATAAAAAGAACCCAGATAGATGTTTGCCATTAGCTAAAGCTAAATCAATGACTAAAGCAGAAAGAGCCAGAACAGCTCGAAAGAAAAAAGCTGCAGGTAGAAAAGGAAAAACAGTAGTTGCAAACACAAAAGCTGGAAAGGTAACTAAAAAATATACTAAATGATATGGCTGACAAAAGTAAAATGTCTTGTAACAAACCTACTCGTTCTGATAGAGCGGGTAAAAAGAAAATGGTAAAAGCCTGTGAAGGAGGAAAAGAAAAGCTTATTCACTTTGGAGCAAAAGGATATGGACATAATTATTCAGCAGCTGCAAGAAAGAGCTTCAAGGCACGTCATAAATGCGGAACAGCAAAATCAAAACTAACAGCACGCTATTGGGCATGTAAAAATTTGTGGGCTGGAAAGGGCGGATCCAAGAAGTCTAGTCCCAAAAATAGACAAGGAAAATATTAGTATATTTGTAAAATAAATAATTTAAAAATAAAGTTATGGCACAAGGTTATAATGACAGATTAGATGAGTCTTTAGGCGGTAAGCACAAAGGGAAGCATAAGCAATCTTTAAAAGATCGTAGAGATGAATCTAAAGCAATGTCAAAAAAAATGTACAAACACGCATATGGTGGAGATTCAGGAATGTCTTACAGACATGAATCTTCTTGGAAAAAACATGATCACTTGAAGTAATGGCAAAGAAAAAAGCATTTCCAGCTATAAAAGAAAAGAATCAAGGTAAGTTCTCAAAATGGGCTTTAAAAAACGGATTCAAAGATACTTGTAGCGCAGCTTCTTCAGTAATGAAAAATCAGAAAAAATATTCTGACACTATTATTAAGCAAGCTAATTATGCTAAAAACTTTGGTTGCTCAATGAAAAAGAAAAAATAAATGGGAAAATTATTAGTAAAAGCAGGTATGTGGATGCAAAAATTTTGGTGCAAAATTCTATGCAAATGGAATTGGTTAGTATCTAAACTTATTGTTGAAGTTCAAGAATGTCCTGTTGCACAATGTATGTGTAAAAAATAAATTAAAATGAAATCAAAAGGATTAGGAGATAGCGTTGAGAAATTTACTAAAGCAACTGGAATAAAAAAAGTTGTGGAATCAGTCAGTAAGGCAACAGGGAAGCCATGCGGATGTAATCAAAGACGAGACAGTTTAAACAGAATGTTCCCTTATAATAATTAAAAAATGGCGTATCAAAAATTACAAGCTGGAAGAGCAGCATTAGTTACTCCAGATGATGTTAATGAAATTCCTAGCGTTTCCTCACAGAACGGTAAAGGAAATAATGGTTGTGTTTTATATATAGGTACACCAGGTAATATTAGAGTCAAAACCGTTGGTGGTGATGATGTAATATTTACAGGTGTTTATGCAGGGCAATTTTTTCCAGTGCAAGTTCTACAAGTGTTTGACACGGGTACAACAGCGGGAGAAATTGTGGCACTATGGTAGAATACACTCAACACAACAGTGCATTATTGGACTTTGAGGTAGAATATACACTTATAAAAGAATAATGACTGTGCAGGATCTTAAAATATACGCCTTTAATATTGTATCATTGGCAGTTTCATTTACTCAGATTGAAATGATATTGAAATTAATTCTATTAACTGCTTCTATAGTATATACGGCACAGAGAATTTGGATTAATTACAATGAAAAGAAAAATAAATAAAATAATAGTTCATTGCTCTGCAACTAAACCTACTCAAGACATAGATGCAGATACTGTTAACAAATGGCATTTAGATAGAGGGTGGTCAGGAATTGGCTACCATTTTTTTATTAAAAGAAATGGACAAATACAATTAGGAAGGCCATTAGAAAAATCAGGAGCTCACACAAAAGGACATAATAAAAATTCCATAGGAATTTGTTACGCAGGAGGAGTTGATTTAGATATGTGTCCGGAAGACAATAGAAGCAACTCTCAAATTGCTAGTCTCCTTACTTTATTAAGATTATTAAAAAATATGTTTCCTGATGCTTCAATTCATGGTCACAGGGATTTTTCAACCAAAGCTTGTCCAAGCTTTGATGCAACAAACGAATATAAAGGATTATGAAAAAAATTATACAATGGTTAACCGGTGGGGTAATAAAAGAAGTTGGAAATGTTATTGACGACTTAGTTACTACAGACGAAGAAAGACTTGAGGCCAAACAAAAAATTCAAGAAATTTTAGAACAAGCTGATAAAGAGGCTCAAGAAGAGGTTACTGCTAGGTGGAAATATGACATGCAATCTGATTCTTTTTTGTCTAAGAATATTAGACCAATGGTTTTAATATATCTTACTATAATATTTACAGCATTATGTTTTACAGATGGAAATATTGGTGAATTTAAAATTGCTGAAGCTTACATACCAATTTTTCAAACATTATTAGTTACAGTTTACGGAGCATATTTTGTTGGAAGGAGTTGGGAGAAGTCTAGAAAAAATGATAAATAATAATTGATTACCTTTGCAGTATTAACTTAAATATAAAATAATGAAAAAAGTAGAAAAACAAGAGTTGGAAAATTTACAAGAATTAAATTCAAATTTCATAAAACTTAAAACTCAATTGGGAGATTTAGAGTTGCAAAAACAATTGATACTAGAACAAGTTTCTATTATCAAAAATAAATTTGCACAAACAGAAAAAGAATTAATAGAAAAGTACGGTGACTCTGCTGTGATTAATTTACAATCAGGAGAGATTACTGAAAAAGAACCCGAAAAAGAAAAATAATAAGATGGCAAAAATAAGCAATACTACATCGTATCCTAATCAATCTCCGATTGTTGGGGCAGATTATTTAATTGGAACTGACGCAAATTCAAATCCAATTCAAAAGCAAACTAAGACTTTTACGTTGGCAGATATTGCTCAATTTGTTATAGACGAAGCATTTGATGGGAATGCTTGGAGACTCCCCGTTTTTACAGCTAATGCAGAAGGAGAGCTTTCATTCAAACTTGTAAACTCTTTATTAAAACAAGATTTTGCAAATTTCCCTGGTGGTTGTTCTGAGTATCTTTTAAGCGCAGGTAAAGATGGCAACGCTACCTTTACAACTACAAACTGCGTCACAGGCCTTTCAGAAACAACAACATTAACAGCACCATTTGAAAACGTAAACGTTATAAGCGCAGCTCCTCCCGTAATTCAAGGTGGAGCTTCAGCTGAAGTTACTACAGTTCCTATAGCAGGTGAAATAGTTTATCTAGACAATGGAAGTGGGCAAGGTGACTTAGATGTTGCAGAGTCTGTTACTGTCGGAACTAATTTAACAGTAGGAATAAATGCTAGTATAGGGCAAAATTTAAGTATTGGAGGCCAAACTCAACTAGGTACTTCTTTGTTTTTTAATAATGCTCAGGTTTATGACAAAGATTCTTTATTAGGATCAGGAGAACAAGTATTAGTATCTCAGCCTGATGGAACGGTAAGATGGGAAAACTATCAAGGTTCAGGACTTGAATTTCAATCAGCATGGGACGCTAGAACTATTGCTGAAGGAGGAGTTTCTGACGGAGGAAATCCAGATTTGCAATCAATTCAACTTATTCCTTCAAATACAGGAAAATATTGGATAGTAAATCAAGATGGTAGTGCAGCACTTACTGATGCTAGTGGTGGAACAATTACTGACTGGAAAGTTGGCGATTGGGCAATCATATCAGAAGACATTTCAGGAAATGTATTTTGGGATAAAATTGACAATTCAGATCAAATAACTGGTCAAGGAACACCTGGGAATTTAGCTATATGGATAACAAGTAGCGAATTAGGGGATGCTCCAGTAAAAGCGGGATTAGGAACAAATTCTTTAATATTTAACAGCGCAGCTAGTGCTGATGGAGAAGAAGCAAATGCTTTTATTGCTGGCTCAATAGCAAGTGGTGTAAGAAGTTTTGCAGCAGGTAATGGTGCAACGGCAAGTGGAAATTACTCATTTGCTTTAGGACAAAGCACAGATGCAACTGGAACTATAGCTACAGCAATAGGTAACGGTGCAGAAGCAAGCGGAACTGCATCTGTTGCAGCAGGAAATAGAGTAGAGGCTTCTGGCGCTGGCTCTACAGCTCTTGGCCAAGACACTATAGCAAGTGGAGAAGCTTCCCTAGCAACAGGGGATAACACAACAGCAAGTGCAGATTATTCTACAGCAATGGGATTAAGCACAACAGCAAGTGGAGCTGTTACTACAGCAATGGGATATGGCTCAATAGCAAGTGCAGATTATTCTACAGCTTTGGGAGTTAATACAACAGCAAGTGGAACTGCTTCTACAGCTATGGGTTCAGAAACAGAAGCGATTGGAGATAATTCTACAGCAATGGGATCTCAAACAATTGCAAGTGGAGAAAATTCTACATCAATGGGAAAGGACACAGAAGCAAGTGGAGAGTCTTCAGTGTCTATGGGAAGTTCATCTGTTTCAAGTGGAGATTGTTCTTTTACTATAGGCACAGGATCAACAGCAGAGGCAGATTATTCTTTTTCACAAGGATTTAGTGCTAAATCAAAATCAACAAGCAGTATTGCACTTGGTGAATCATCCTTGATAGATGCAACATCAGATAGGTCTTTTGTATTGGGTGCACAAGGACAAATATATAATTCTCCTTATGCTGGAAGTATTGGATACAGAAATATAGTACAAGATGATCCTGCAGATGTGACATCAGAATATTCAATTTCAATTGGATTTGAAAACAGTATAACTGGAGCAAAAAAATCTTACATTTTAGGAAATGCATCTACTTCATACGGAGATCAATCAATAGTTATTGGAAATAATTCAACTGCATCGGCAAGCTCAGTGGCCGCAGTATCAATTGGAAGAAATGCTTCTGTTTCAAGTATATATTCAATTGCAATGGGAACTAATGCACAAGCAACCGCCCAAAGTGCGGTAGCAATAGGAATTAGCGCTCAGGCAGATGGACTAAATTCACTTGCGATGTTAGCTGGATTAGCCTCAGCAACTAACTCAATAGCAATTGGAAATGGAACAATTTCTAATTCAGTCGGTTCTGCTGCAATAGGATATAATTCTAGGGTAGCTGAAGACGCAGGAGTTGGTCATGTTTCCTTAGGAGCTAACAATGTTGTGAATGATACGGCAGCTACTAATCCAGGGAGCGGTAATTTTGCTATTGGAAATGAAAATAACATATCGGGCAGTTCAGGAGCAATTGGAGAACAAATAACAATAACTAATACAGCAGGTGGAGTCGGCAGAAAAAGTATTGCACTTGGTAACGACCTTACTATTTCAGGGAAACTTGGAGCGGTAGTAGTTGGTAATGATTTATCTGTCGGGACTAGCACACAAAATAACAGATTATATTTAGGAGCTGGAGGTGGAAGTGTTATTGGTTCTGGTAATTTAACCAACAGAACACAATATCAGGCTCATTTTTCAAATGGAGGAGTAAGAATAAATAAAGGTTTATGGATTAATGGAGAAAATTCAGGAACTGGAGCTCCAACAGCGACTATATCTAGAAATAACATATTATTAGGAACAACAAATCCGAATAGTGTGGGAAGTAATGGTGCAGACGGAACTTATAATTTAAATATTGGAGTATCTAACTCTACATCTTCTACAACACAATCTTCTATTGTTGCGGGAAAATCCAATTCAATAACAGGAAATGTTGAAAGTTCTTATGTTTTAGGAACTAATAATACTATATCAGTAAACCAGGCAATAGCATTGCCAGTTCAATCTGCAATTATTGGAAATACAAACACCTTAACTAATTCTTATTCAAGTTTTATCGCAGGTGGACAAAATCAAGTTACAACTGAGCAAAACGGATTTGTTTTAGGATATTCAAATGTAGTTTCAGGAGCAGATTCAATGTTTGCTTTTGGAGAAAATAACGAGGGGCCGAGTGTGGACTCTCAAGGTAATCCAGCTAATAATTCTTTTATGTTGGGTGGAAATCTTCATGGAACAGACGGAAGTTTAGCTATTGGATTTAGAAATGACAATACTGCTTATCCAAATACAAACTTTACTTTAGGTTTAGGATTCACTAAATTTGCAGTAGGTGTTGGTACTCAAAATGATATTAACGGCCTTCTTATAACGGAAGGTGGTGTAACAAGAGGAGGCGGAGTAACACAAGTCCCAAGAGTGTTGCTACCAACCATTTCAGCATTTGCCTATACTAACGAAGCCGCTGCACAAGCAGGCGGGATTCCCACAGGAGGATTATTCGTAAATAATGGTGTAGTTCAAATTAACACAGGCAGCGGATCATCTACCAACCCAATATCAGGTGGCGGTGGCGGAGGTTCTTTTGTTCTTAATTTAGGAGCAGATACAGGAACTACAAACCCAGTTCCAGTTAATAGCGGAAGTACACTTTTAGTATCAGGCGGCACGGGTATCGATACAGATGTTGCAGCATCACCACTAGGTGTAACTGTTACATTAGAAGATACCGCAGTAACAGCTGGAAGTTATACAAACGCAAACATAACAGTTGATGACCAAGGTAGACTCACAGCAGCATCCAATGGTTCAGGCGGAGGCGGTGGAATTACTAGCATTGAATTGTCTTCAGACGGAAATGCAACCTCCGGAAATACAATAACATCAAATGGAACTTTAGAACTTGCATTTGATGGAAATGCAAATGAATATGTCAATGGACTTGGAAACTTAGTGACATTCCCAACTTTAAACAATTATGACTTTGAGATCTTAGGTGACGGTGGAAATCAAGAGACAGTTGATAATGGTAATACTCTTGAATTTGTTGGAGCAGGAAATGTAACTACAGTTATTGCCGATCAAGGGGGCGGTGTAAAAAGAGTTACTATCACAGGAGTTTCAGGCGGAGGCGGAACAGTTACTGATGTATTAGCAACAGGCACTGTTGCAGGACTTAGCATCACAAGTGATAACGATCCAAATACACCAGAAATAACTTTAAGTGGTTCGTTAAACTTAACAAGTGGCGATATAACTAATGCATTAGGATTTATTCCATACAACTCAACCAATCCTTCAGGATTTACATCTAATGCAGGTACAGTGACAAATGTAACGGCATCAGCTCCATTAGAATCCTCAGAAGGGGCAACGCCAGATATTTCAATTCCTATTGCTAGTGGAAATTCAGATGGTTATTTAGGTCAAACTGATTATAATCTTTTTGCAAATAAAGTAGGCTCTGATACGGTATCGGCAGCAACATCTGCAGTGGTAGAGATTGTTACTCTAACACAGGCTGAATATACTGCCATCACAAGTCCTGTAGCAACAACCATGTATGTAATAATTTAAAGTATTTTTATGGCCTCAGATTTTAAAGTAAATGGGATTACACCTTTAGTTGGTAACATAAAAGTAGGCACGAATAATGTCTCTAAAATATACCAGGGGCCAACACAGGTATGGCCACCACAAGTTGCTAATCCTGTGTCTGATTTAAGTTTTTTACCATTTCAGAATGCTACGCTATTCTTAGAAATGGGTCAGGCAATATGGGCTACACAAGACCTAGTAAATTTACAAAGCGCTCAGGCAGGAGCTGCTCCTTCGGTTACAGGATCATCATTTACAGTTCCAACTACACTAGACGGAAGCACAGTAACGGACTTTTGTCCAAGCAATCCTCAATACCCTGCTGATAACTATGGTAATCAATTTCAAACATCTCAAACACAAGGGGCTTTTTTCATAGAAGTTAATATGAATATAAGTTCAAATCAAAGTGGAGACGGAATAGCAGCTGGAATTGTAATACAAACAAGAGCTGATTCCACACAAAACTGGGCGAGTGCTACCAACATGGCAGGAGTTGTAATGAGTAATAGTACAAATCATGGATATCACATTCAAAGTTCGTCACAGCCATTAGGGTTATATAAAAGCCCTTCATGTCCTACAGCACCGGGTGGTTTTGGAGGGTGTGGATCACTTGTTTCTAGTAATTTCTTAAATAGTAATATGAATGCTAGTAGGATTTTTTGCTTTGATGAAGTAGGGGAATATAGGATTATAGTCGGTGTTTTGCAATCTACAGGAGGCAGCTGCTTTAGCCCTCAAAATAATTTTAATTTTTCGGCTGATATAAATATAGACACCTTATATGATGGAACAAACTTTGGCTACCCTTATAACGTTTCAACCACGTCAAGCACTTCTACAACAATTAATGCTTATGCAGCAGAACCTTATCCAATGGCAGTACAGAAATTTTACAGTGATGCAGGCTTGACAACTCCGTTATCAAACTCTGCAGGAGCTAAATACATAAAGAGACTTAATACGTCAGGAGGCGGGAATACCACAGCATTTAATTTCGAAAAAACAAAAAATGCAGAATATGAGTTAGGTATTGACTCAAGTGGAAATGTAATTACCCAAATAGTTCCTAACTACTTTTAAAATATAATATGATAATAAAATTTAATAAAAATGGACATAAGAAAAATATCAATAGGCGCGGACTACAAGTCTAGCGCAATGCACTATATAGTAAATCAAGAAGTACTTGGTTCAAGATATCACATACATTTAATAAAGCATGATAATGAATCTATAAAAATTTGGGTAGAAAACTCTTCTCAAGAGGTTTTTTTATGGAAAGAATTTAATCAAAACATGCCAATATCAATAGAGTATAATATTAACTTTGAATGAAGTCACCTTTTTATTTCATTGTAAAACCATTCAATGACAAAAGGTATGATAACACAAAGAAGATTGGAAATATTGATTTAATTACCAGCACTTCAAAAGAAGATCATACTGCGTCAAATAGAAATGCAATAGTAGTTGAAACCCCAATTAACTACACGGGGCCCATCAATATAGGTGATACTCTTTTAGTTCATCATAATGTTTTTAAATATTATAACGATATGAAAGGAAGAGAAAAAAGCGGAAAAAGTTTTTTTAAAGATGATTTGTTTTTTATAGAATTTGATCAATTTTTCATGTATAAAAATAAAGATGGGTGGCACTCTCATTCTAAATATTGTATGATTAAGCCAATACCTAAAAAAAACTTTTACTTGAAAACACATCAAGATGAAGAGCCCTTAATGGGTATAGTAAAATATTCAAACAAATACCTAAATAGTCAAGGAATTAAAGAGGGAGATAAGGTTTCATTTCAACCTGATTCAGAATATGAATTTAAAGTAGATAATGAAAAACTATATAGAATGTTTGATAGCAATATAACTCTAGTATTATGATATATATAGAAGATGATTTTTTGCCCAATAATTTGTTTGAAGAATTACTAAATCATTCTAACAATTTTAATAAAGTTGATACTCCAGGTAAATCTTTTTGGGTAAAAGAAACTCCAGAGGAAATTCAATCTTTTATTTTAAAAAAATTAGAAAAAATTGAAGGTAAAAAAATAAACAATATACTTTCTTTTATTAGAGAAGCTAAGTTAAATCAAGACGATGATTGGAGAATTCATAACGACTCTATAATTGAAAATCAAAAGCCCGAAAGAGCTGTTGTTTTTTATATTAAATCTGAAGACTTAGGATTATCTGGAACATCTTTTTGGAGTCATAAAAAATATGGAGATGTATTTCCTAATGATTTAAACGAAGATGAATTTAACAGACTTTTGACAGAAGATTCTAATAATTCAGAATTATGGAATTTAAAATCAGTTATAGGATTTAAAGAAAACAGGCTTTTATCTTATCCTTGTAATTATTTTCATAGTAAGTTCCCTAATAGATTTATTAAGCCTAGAATTGTTTTAGTAATGTTTTATAATTTTGATAATGAATAATACAGATTTAAAATTAGAAATAATAAAAGCTGGTAAAAAAGCAGTCAAAGAACTTATTAAAGTTGCTAATGAAAGTATATTAAAAAAAGACTTAGATGATTTATCTCCTGATATTGCTGCAGATAGATTAAAAAATGCAGCAGCATCTAAAAAATTAGCAATATTTGATGCTTTTGAAATATTAACTAGAATAGAAACTGAAAAAGAATTATTGGGGGAAGAAGTAGAAAACAAAAAAGACACAACATTAAGAGGTTTTGCAGAAAGAAGATCAACATAATTTATATAAGGAATTAAAAGATATTATTCCCAAAAGTGTGATTAGCGTAAAAAATAAAGCTAAATCATGGGGCTATGGATATAATGAAAAATATGATGTAGTTGTAATTTCAAAATCAGGTCAAATTGAAAATATAGTTTCAATTAACGAACTTAAAATTGCCTTGCCCAAAGCTCCTTCAAAAATACACAAAAGAGACTCTAGCCAGAAAAATCAATATTGGGAAAGATTTGAGTACTCAAAACAGCTTAAAAAAATTCAATCAATTTTTCAATGGCACGAAGCGCCATCATCTTTTAAAAATACATGGGTTGATTATATAGAAAAAGAATTTGACAGAAGAGAAGAAGGTTTTTGGTTTTACAACAACGGCATTAAAACTTATATTACTGGATCTCATTATATGTATTTGCAATGGACTAAAATTGATGTTGGATACCCAAATTTTAGAGAAGCCAATAGGTTGTTTTATTTATATTGGGAGGCATGTAAGGCTGATTCTCGCTCTTTTGGAATATGTTATTTGAAAATTAGGCGTTCAGGATTTTCTTATATGGGAAGCGAAGAGTGTGCCAATATAGCAACAATATCTAAAGATTCAAGAATTGGAATACTATCTAAAACCGGGGCGGATGCTAAAAAAATGTTTACAGATAAAGTTGTTCCTATATCAAACAATTATCCTTTTTTCTTTAAACCTGTTCAAGATGGAATGGACAAGCCTAAAACTGAATTGGCATTTAGAGTTCCCGCATCAAAGATTACTAAAAAAAATATGTATTCCGAAGAAGTTGATTTAGTTGAAGGATTAGATACGACTATTGATTGGAAGAATACAGGAGATAATAGTTATGATGGAGAAAAGCTTAAACTTTTAGTTCATGATGAATCGGGAAAATGGGAAAGGCCAAATAATATTCTTAATAACTGGAGAGTAACTAAAACTTGCTTAAGATTGGGTAGTAAAGTAATTGGTAAATGTATGATGGGAAGTACATCGAACTCATTAGAAAAAGGTGGTGATTCATTCAAAAAATTATTTTATGATTCTGATATAAATAATAGAAACGCTAATGGTCAAACCAAAAGCGGCTTATATTCATTGTTCATACCCATGGAATGGAATATGGAAGGTTTTATTGATGTATACGGCATGCCTGTATTTTATACTCCCAAAGATAAAACTATTGATGTATATAAAGATGTAATAACTCAAGGGGCTATTGATTATTGGGAAAACGAAGTAGAGTCATTAAAAAATGATGCAGATGCTTTAAATGAGTTTTATAGACAATTTCCCAGATCAGAATCACACGCTTTCAGAGATGAAAGCAAACAATCTTTATTTAATCTACAAAAAATATATCAACAAATAGATTATAATGAATCTTTAATTAAAGATCAATTTATTACACGGGGTTCTTTTTCCTGGAAAAATGGAGTTAAAGACACAGAAGTAATATTTTCACCTAATGATAGAGGTAGGTTTTATGTAACCTGGACTCCAAACAAACAGCTTCAAAACAAAAAATTATATAAGCAAGGTAAAGCTTTTCCAGGGAATGAACATATGGGTGCTTTTGGATGTGACAGTTATGATATATCGGGAGTTGTTGGAGGAGGAGGATCTAATGGTGCTTTACACGGAATGACTAAATTCCATATGGATGAGGGGCCTACAAATGAGTTTTTTTTAGAATATATAGCTAGGCCTCAAACAGCAGAAATATTTTTTGAAGATGTTTTAATGGCTTGTGTGTTTTATGGAATGCCCATACTTATAGAGAACAATAAACCTCGATTATTGTATCATTTTAAAAATAGAGGATATAGAGGTTATTCTATGAATAGACCAGATCGTGTTTACAACAAATTATCTGGATCTGAAAAAGAATTAGGAGGCATCCCAAATTCAAGCGAAGACATAAAACAAGCTCACGCGGCAGCAATTGAGTCTTACATAGAGCAACACGTGGGGTTAGATTTTCTGGGGAGCTTTAGAGATTCCGATGTGATGGGTTCAATGTATTTTACCAGAACACTAGAGGACTGGGCTAGGTTTAATATTAATAACAGAACAAAGTTTGATGCCTCTATAAGTTCGGGGTTAGCAGTGATGGCTAATCAGAAATCACTTTACCAGCCCATTAAAAATAAATCAAAAATAAAACTTAACTTTGCAAGATATGACAATAAGGGAAGTTATAGCCAAATTATAAGATAAATGGAGGACGTTAAAATCTCAATAAACCCTCAAGGGTTCCCAAGCCAGTTTGTATCAGATTCAGTTAAAAAGAAATACGAATTTGGATTACAAATAGGTCAAGCAATACAATATGAATGGTTTCGTAAAGACGGAGGTCAAAGCAGGTTTTACAATCAATGGGCTGATTTTCATAGATTACGCCTATATGCCAGAGGAGAACAGTCAGTTCAAAAATACAAGAATGAATTAGCAATTGATGGTGATTTAAGTTATTTAAACTTAGATTGGACTCCAGTTCCTATTATTCCAAAATTTGTAGATATAGTTGTAAATGGAATGGCTGATAGGTTGTTCAAAGTCAGGGCATATGCTCAAGATGCCATGTCTACAGATCGAAGAAGTGATTATCAGTCTACATTAGAAAAAAATATGTTAGCTAAACCTGTTATGAAACAAGTTCAAAAGGGCTTAGGTATAAACACTTTTGCCATGAGCGAGGAAGAAATTCCAGAGTCTGATGAAGAGCTAACTTTGCACATGCAATTAAAATACAAACCAGCTATTGAAATAGCTGAAGAAGAAGCAATTAATACAGTTTTAGCTGAAAACAGATACTATGATTTACAGAAAAGATTATACTATGATCAGATGGTTCTGGGAGTTTCTATGTGTAAGCATTCTTTTTTACCAGGAGCTGGAATTAAAATAGATTATGTTGATCCGGCTAATGTTGTTTATAGCTATACCGAAGATCCTTATTTTCAAGATTGTTTTTATTGGGGAGAAATTAAAACTCTTCCTATCATTGAGTTGAAAAAAATAGATACTAGCTTGACTAGGGCAGATATGGATGAAATATCTAAATACAGTCAAAGCTGGTATGACTATAATAATACTGCTCAATATTATAACAATAGTTTATTCAGCAAAGACAGTGCAACTGTTTTATTTTTTAATTACAAAACGACAAACACTTTTACTTACAAGAAAAAAACAAATTCAGTAGGAGCTGAAAAAGTAATAGAAAAAGAAGACACTTTTGATCCAACGGTAGAAATGCAAGAGGAGGGTAATTTTGAGAAAATAACTAAAACTATTGATGTATGGTATGAAGGAGTTATGGTTATGGGAACAAACATTTTATTAAAATGGGAAATGGCAGAAAACATGGCTAGACCAGCTTCTGCTTCTCAAGAAGTGTATCCTGAATTTATAGCTGCTGCTCCCAGAATGTATAAAGGAGTTTTAGAGTCTTTAGTAAGAAGAATGATTACCTTTGCGGATTTAATTCAAATTACTCATTTAAAATTACAACAAGTAATTTCAAGAGTAGTTCCTGACGGAGTTTTTATTGATGCGGATGGATTAAATGAAGTAGATTTAGGAACAGGTCAAGCATATAACCCTGAAGATGCATTAAGAATGTTTTTTCAAACAGGTAGTGTTATTGGAAGAAGCTATACACAAGATGGAGATTTCAATCAAGCTAAAGTTCCTATTCAACAACTAAATAGTAATTCTGGTCAAGGAAAGATTCAAAGTTTAGTAGGTACATATAATCATTATATGCAAATGCTAAGAGATGTAACGGGCCTAAATGAAGCAAGAGACGGAGCTACTCCTGATAGCTATTCATTGGTAGGGTTACAAAAACTTGCAGCATTAAGCAGCAACACTGCAACAAGACATATTTTAGATGCAGGTATAGGTCAAAGTGAAAGACTATGCACAGCTTTATCTACAAGAATTGCTGATTTATTAGAATACTCTGAGTTTAGAGAAGAATTTGTAAATCAAGTTGGAAAGTTTAATGTAGGAATATTAAATGAGATTTCTAAACTGTACTTGAGCGATTTCGGAATTTTTATTGAAATCACTCCAGATGAAGAGCAGCAAAGATTATTAGAGCAAAATATACAAATGGCGCTTTCAAAAGAAGATATAAACTTAGAAGATGCAATTGATATTAGGGAAATAAAAAATATTAAACTTGCAAACCAAATGCTTAAGATTAGAAGGAAGGCTAAACAAGACCAAGAGCGCCAAGCAAAAGCGGCAGCGGCTCAACAACAATCACAAATTAACATGCAATCTCAACAAATGGCTGCTCAGACAGCTATGCAAAAATTGCAAATGGAAACTCAGGCTGCTATGCAAATTGAACAAGCAAAAGCTAATTATAGTGTAGAAAAAATGAAAGGCGAAGCTGCAATAAAATCTGAACTAATGAAGTTGGAGTTTAATCTGCAAATGCAAATTCAAGGAGTTCAACAAAAAGGTTTGAAGGAGAGAGAAGGTCAAAGAGAAGAAGCTAAATCAAAAAGAATATCACAAGCTAACACAGAGCAATCAAAATTAATAGAACAGCGTAAAAACAATTTACCCCCTGTTACTTTTGAGTCCAATGAAGATAGTTTAGATGGTTTTGACTTAGCGGAGTTTGAGCCCAGATAAGCTTAAAATAATAATTAAATATAATAGTAACTTTGTAAAAATTAAATCAAATGGAAATTAAAGTAAGTGAAGTAAATCCAATTGCAGAAAAATCTGTACAGGAAGTAGAGGAGAAACTACTAAAAAAACATGAAGAAGAATTGTCACAAGAAGATAATTCTAATAAAGAGACTGCTGCGGAAGTTGCTGAAAAGCAAACTGCAGAACAAAATACCGACATTAAGTCGGAAGTTGAACGTCCAACTATAAAAGACGAAGACGTTCTTTCATATATTAAAAATAGATATGACAAAGACATAAATTCTGTTGATGACTTGTTTTCTCAAAAAGAAAACACAGAGTCTTTACCCGAAGAGGTGTCTAAGTATTTAGATTTTAAAAAGAAAACAGGAAGGGGTTTTAATGATTTTGTCAAAGTAAATAAAAATTACGATGAAATTTCAGATGAACAACTTTTAAAGGAGTACTATTCTTTAACTGAATCTGATTTAGATAATGAAGATATTCAATATTTGATGAATGATAAATTCGGATATGATGAAGATCTTGATGATGAAAAAGATGTAAAGAAAAAGAATATTGCAAAAAAACGAGAAGTTTCTAAAGCTAAAAAATATTTAAACGATCTGAAGGAAAACTATTCAGTTCCTCTTGAGTCAAGTGGGAGCTCTATTCCAAAAGAAACTTTAAACGAATTAGAAAAGTATAAGGAATTTCTTAATCAATCTAAAACCACCCAAGAAGCTAACCAGAGAAAGAATGATTACTTTTTGAAGCAAACTGATAAAGTTTTTGATTCCGAGTTCAAAGGTTTTGAGTTCAATGTAGGAGATAAAAAAATATCGTACGCATATGGTGACACTTTAGAGATGAAGGCTAAACAGAAAGACCTTAATAATTTTGTAAAAAATTATGTAGGTGAAGACGGTTTAATTAAAGACGCTTCAGGATGGCATAGAGCATTAAGTGCTGCTATGAATCCTGAAAAATTTGCTCAGTATTTTTACGAGCAAGGCAAGGCAGATGCTATTGGAGATGTTTCGAAGAAGAGTAAAAACATCAACATGAATGTAAGGCAAACGCCTCAAGCAATTGGCGACACTGGATTTAAAGCAAGACAAGTCTCTGATACAAGTGGAAGAGGATTGAAGATTAGAAGCAAAAAGAATAAATAAAAACTTAAAAATTTAAAATTATGCCAGTAGAAAATGTACCTGGGTTTGACTTACAACCAAGTTCGGAACAGGTTTTATTACAGACAAACTATATCGCAAATTTTGATTTCTTAAATCAGTATTTACCTGATACTTATGAAAAAGAATTTGAAAGATATGGAAACAGAACAGTAGCATCATTCTTGAGAATGGTAGGCGCTGAAATGCCTTCTAACTCTGACCTTATTAAATGGGCGGAGCAAGGAAGACTACACACTAAATATACAGATGTAACTTCAGCTGCAGCAGCAGGAGCAGCAGTAGCTGTTTTAACCATCGGAGATGCTTTAGTACCTGGTACAGGTAGTATTGCAATCAGAGTTGGTCAGACAGTTATGTTATCAGATAGTTCTTTGAATTCAACAAACAGTAACAAAGCTATTGTTACAGCCGTTGATACAGCTAACGCAACTATTGATGTAGCATACTATGAAGCAGCAGGCCAGGCAATGGCAGCAGGAGTACAATGTTCGTTGTTTATTTATGGTTCAGAGTTCCAAAAAGGAGCTATCGGAATGGAAGGTCAGCTAGAAGCTGATGACTTCATTTTTGAAAATTCACCAATTATCATTAAAGACCGTTACGCAGTATCTGGTTCTGACATGGCTCAAATTGGATGGATTGAAGTAACAACTGAAAATGGTGCAACAGGTTTCTTGTGGTACTTAAAATCAGAGCATGAAACTAGACTTCGTTTTGAAGATTACCTAGAAACAGCTATGGTTGAAGCAGTTCCAGCAGCCCCTGGTTCTGGTGCAGCTGCAATTGTTGAAGGTATTGCTAGTGGAGTGGGTAACAAAGGTTCAGAAGGACTTTTCTATGTTGTTGAAGACAGAGGAAATGTTTGGAGTGGTGGTAACCCTACAACTCTTGCAGACTTTGATGCAATCATTCAGAGATTAGACAAGCAAGGATCAATTGAAGAAAACGTAATTTTCTTAAACAGACAATTTGGATTTGACGTTGATGACATGTTAGCGCAACTTAATGGTTCTGCTCAAGGCAATAATGTTAATGGTACTTCTTATGGTCTATTTGACAATGACGCTGAAATGGCCCTTAATTTAGGATTTACAGGATTCCGTAGAGGTTATGACTTTTACAAGTCTGACTGGAAATACCTTAATGATCCAACTATGCGAGGTGATATAGGTGGTGGAGCAATAAATGGTATTTTAGTACCTGCAGGTTCTACAACTGTATATGATCAAGTACTTGGCAAAAATGCTAAGAGACCATTCTTACACGTACGTTACCGAGCTTCAGAAACTGAAGATAGACGTTACAAAACTTGGATTACAGGTTCTGCTGGTGGAGCAGCTACTTCTAGCTTAGACGCTATGGAAGTTAATTTCTTATCAGAGAGAGCTTTATGTACTTTAGGTGCAAACAACTTCTTTATCTTTACTAACTAAGATACAGAGTATAAGGATTATGGGCTGCTTATTTTAGTGGCCCTAATCTTTTTTAATTAATTTAAATTTAAATCAAATGAAAAAAAAGAAAGAAACTTTTGTAGATAAAAGTTACAAACTTACCAGAGAAAAAGCTCCTTTGAGCTACACGATTCCATCAAGGAATACAAAAAGAAAATCATTATTATATTTTGACGAAACAACAGGGGTTAATAGATCTCTTCGTTATGCAAGAAATCAAAAAAGCATTTTTGAAGATGAGCAAGATGGTAATGTTATATTAGAGCCTATTATTTTTGAGGACGGCTTTTTAAGTGTCCCTAAAAACAATCAAATATTGCAAGAGTTTTTGCATCATCATCCAGCTAATGGACAGGAGTTTGTAGAGGTAAATAGAGAACATGATGCTTCACTTGAAGTGGAAAATTTAGATTTATCATTAGAGGCTCAATTAATTGCTAAGGATTTAGATATTGAAATGCTTGAGACAATTGCAAGAGTAACAATAGGGCTAAATATAGAAAGAATGACTTCAGCCGAATTAAAAAGAGATGTAAGAATGTTTGCTAAAAGATATTCTGAAGACTTTATGGAAGCTGTTAATGATCCTTTATTAAAACTTCAAAATAAATGTGCTAAGTTTTTTAATGAAAATTTATTAGTATTGAAAAACAAAAAAGATGTTTATTATAACATAAAAGGAAACAAAAATAAATTACTTACAGTTCCTTATGGAGAGGATCCTTTATTTATATTGGCGTCCTTTTTACAGAGTGATGAAGGGCTAGAAGTATTAAGAATATTAGATTCTAAATTAGATTAATCACAGAGGCCTCAAAAAAAAGGGGCCTCTTTTTTTTTCTTATCTTTGTAGAAAGAAAAACAAAGGATGGCATCACTTATAAATACAGTTAGAGCTACTGTGCTTTCAATTGCAAATAAGAATAATTTTGGGTATATAACTCCTAATGATTTCAACTTATACGCAAAACAAGCTCAGTTAGACATTTTTGAAGATTACTTCTATCAGTATAATTCACAGATAGTAAAACAAAACACAAGAGTGTCAGGCAGTGATTATGCAGATATTGTAAAAAATTTAGAAGAGGTAATAAATATTTTTTCAGAACAAAAAATATTACAACCAATGCAATTACCTTCTTATACTACTTTGCCTCCAGAGAGCACTAGCTCAGGATTAATATTTACTACAACTTTTAGTGTTCCAACAATCGACACAACAGGATCAAATTATTATTTATTAAACAAAGTATTATTACTAACAAAATATTTAGTAGCTCAAAGTATAACCACAAATGCTGTTGCACCTGGAAATACTTTAGTTGATAACACAAAGGATTTTTACAGATTAGGAGTACAACCAGGAGATATGGTGGTTAATTTAACAAGCGGTGAAACAGCGTATGTTACAAATGTTCCTAATAATTATATTACTCAAATTGATAGTATTGAATTAAGCGCTAATATATTTGCGTCCAGTGGAGATTATTATAATATATTTAGTATGAGATCTGGAGTTAATGAATGCGAAAAAGTTACTCAGTCTAAAATAACGATGCTGAGTCAATCTGCATTAACAACTCCTACGGAATTATTTCCAGCATATAGTCAAGATAATAAAACACTTCAAATATATCCCAAAAATTTTGAGTTTGGATATGAAAATATAAACCCAAGCACTAAAAATACACCTGGTTATTATGGAAGAATACTTTGTCAATATATAAGATACCCCAAAACACCTAATTGGACTTATGTTCAGTTTGGAGGAGGTGAACCAGCTTTTGATGAAACAGCGGCTGATTATCAAAATTTTGAATTGCCACTATCAGATGAAACCAATTTAGTTAATAAAATTTTACAATATGCTGGAGTTTCAATTAGAGACGCGCAAATTGCCGCATTTGGAAAAGCAGAAGAAATGGAAGCTAATAAACAAGAAGGACAATAATTATGGCATATATAAACGACTACACTTATTACGAAAATACAGGAGATTTTAATAGCGAAAGTGCTAATTGGGGTTCTTATCAATTCTTACCAATAGATGATATTGTAAATAACTTTATGCTAATGTATGTTGGCAATGATAAGTTAATTAATAATGCGGAAAGGTATAATGTTCTTTTTCACGCAAAAAGAGCTATTCAAGAACTTAATTATGATTCTTTAAAAGAAGTTAAAATTTTAGAACTTGAGGTATGTGATACTTTAAGATTTGTTATGCCGCCTGATTATGTAAATTGGGTTAGAATTTCAATGTATAAAAATGGAACATTGTTTCCCTTAAGTGAAAACATACAAACTAATTGGAGTGGTGCTTACTTGCAAGACAATGCTTGTAAAATATTATTTGATGATCAAGGAAATATATTAAAACCTTCTACATCAACAATTGATATGCAAAGAATAACAGGTGGAAAAAAATCTATTTATTTAAATGAGCAAAGCCCTTATAACGGACAAGAGGGATATTTTTTTAATGGCCTCTGGTATTTTGAATATCCAGTGGGAGCTAGATATGGTTTGAATACCGAAACGGCAAATCAAAATCCTACTTTTAGCATAAACAGAAAAGGAGGGGTTATTAATTTTAGTTCTGATATGGCTGGAGAACTTTGTGTATTAGAGTATGTGTCCGATGGTATGGAAAAAGGAGATGACTCTCAAGTAAGCGTGAACAAGCTTTTTGAAGAATTTATTTATGCTTCTATGAAATACACAATATTAAATAGTAAATTAGGTATTCAGGAGTACATAGTAAATAGGCTTAGAAAGGAAAAATCAGCGCTTCTAAGGAACGCAAAAATAAGATTAAGTAATATACACCCTGGAAGATTATTAATGAATCTAAGAGGGCAAAATAAATGGATAAAGTAATATGCCTAAGATTTCAAAAAACTTTATAAAAGGACGCATGAATAAAGGCGTTGATGAGCGCCTTGTGCCGCAGGGTGAATACATTGATGCGTTAAATGTTAGACTTGGATCTACAGAGGGCACGGAAATAGGGGCTGTTGAAAATTCTAAAGGTAATGAGCTTTTAGTACAACTTGAGTTTAATGGCTCACCTCTTAGTGACGAGGCTAAATGTATAGGCGCTTTTGAGGATGGGGGCAATGAAACTATTTATTGGTTTGTGCATGATAAAGACAATACGACTTCTTCAACGGGTAAAGTAGATTTAATTGTTTCCTACAACACTAGAACTTTTGTTTTATTTTACCACGTAATATCAACTTCAGTATTAAATTTTGACAAAGAATTTATAGTTAATGGAGTTAATTTAATTGGAGATTTGTTGTTTTTTACTGACAATTTAAATCCCCCAAGAAAAATTAATGTTAATAGAAATTATCCGTTACCCACAGCAGCTGGTGATTTGCTAACAGAACAAGACATAGGAGTTGTTCTGGCTCCTCCATTAAATGCTCCAAAAATAAAACAATATAAAGTTGGAGGAGGGGAAAACTATTTAGAGGAAATTTTGATAAGTTTTGCTTATAGATGGCAGTACGAAGATGGCGAATATTCAGCCATGTCACCATTTAGTAGGTATGCTTTTACACCAGGGCCATTTAATTTTGATTATAGCAACTATAATCAAGAGGGGATGAGAAATATTTTTAACACAGTCGATATAACCTTTGACACTGGAGGTAGAAACGTTAAAGATTTAGATGTTATTTTTAAATTTAGCACAAGCCAAAGCGTTAATGTAATAGAAAGATTTAATAAGGTTAATGAGGGGTGGTTAGACAATACGGAAGAAACTATAAGTTTTACAAATAAAAAAATATACACTACCCTTCCTGAAGCTCAACTATTACGATTGTTTGACAACGTTCCATTAAAGGCCCAAGCTCAAACAATAATGGGCAATAGGCTGATGTATGGAAACTATATAGATGGATATGATATAGTTGATGAAAATGGTGCGCAAGTTTATCTAGATTATGATTTGGAATTAATTAATGAATCATTAAGTGCAGATGAAATAACAGGAACCTTGTCTAATTTTACATACACCATAGATGGATCTAATGCAGTTACAAACGCTACTGCTACTGTTGATTTTGGAGGAGATAACGTAATCCTGGAAGAGGGCGCTCAAATAGGCGTAGATTTTACTTTTATTAGCGCAGGATTTACAGGAGATCCTTCATATCCAGATGGAAGCGAGCCTGAAAATTTATTTGAACATACATTTTTATTTGTATTACAACAGGATTATTCGAGTGTCTTTGAAATGGCAACGAGCCCTGAATTTATAGCAGCTGTAAATGAGTTTGTTCCTATTCCTGATAATCCATGTATAGGAAATCCCCCCGGCACTGAAACCGAAGGAACATCTCTTACAGATATATTTATTTGTGGTGCAGTAACTAAAAGTGGATTTGAAAAAGTAGGATTTGGCTTAACTGCCGATCCACAAGGAATATCTATCGGGGCTTCTTTAGGAAGCACAGAAATAAGCTTTACTTTGCCTGCTCTTAAATTTCAAGAATTTGATCAAACTGTAGTGCCCCCTGTGCCTGTAGTTCCTTCTGTCATTGCTTATGAATATTTGCAATGTGTTAGCGCAACAGGATTGTATTCTCAAAGTTCATCAAAGGAATCTTTACATAGTAATAGAGATTATGAAGTTGCAGTTGTTTATATGGATGAGTACGGAAGAGCATCAACCGCTTTGGTTGATACTGACAACACGGTATTTGTTCCATGTGAAAACTCAATAGATAAAAACAACATTAGAGTAACGATGAATAGTTACCCTCCTTATTGGGCAACTAAATATAAGTTTGTTATTAAAGAATCTAAAGGATTGTATCGAACAATTTATAGTAATATATTTTTTAGAGAAGAAGAAACGGGTGATGCTTATTATTTGTTAGATGGCGACAATAGGGATAAAGTAAAAGACAATGACACTTTACTTATTAAATCAGACACTAATGGCCCTGTATTAAATTGTGCATCGACAAAAGTTTTAGGCTTTGGTAGCGAAGCAGAAGATTTTTTATGTACGAAAAATGCTGATGGCACTGTTATATCGGGAGAATGTGGACAGCCAACGGGTACATACATGAGACTTAAGCCTTCTAATTTTGCAGCCAACAAGCCGCCTGATGCCTTTGTGGAAAGAAGTGGTGGTGATGGAGATAATTATCCTATTGCTACAGCTAGTTGTTCTTTTGACAATCCTGAATATGATCCAAGTGTAGTAGGTTCATATCCATTTATAGACATAGATATTCCTGCGGGATCTTTAATCGAAATTAGATTAAGTGCAAGTAGAAGAAAAAGGGGTAGTAAGTGTGGTAGTAGAAAATACGATTACAAAAAGAATTTTGTTGCCTCTACAGATTATGACAATTTACACTCTTGGGTTGTCGGTGACAGAATTGATTTAACTAATGGAATTACTTCAGGAAGTGACGACACGATAAATGTGGTAAATCAATATGATGATATAAAACCTTTTGCCAGCTTTTCTGTAAGAGGATCCAATGGACAAAGCTATGTCGGATTCCAAAGACAACTCAGTAGTCCAGACAACAGACCTGATAACAATCAGTTATTTTTATGGTGGTCAGCGGGTACTCCAAAGTGTGGATCACCTAATAAAAGAGGATCTTACTGTAGTGTAAGTTTTACTCTTGAGCGCGCATCAAGTTTAACTGTTTTTGAAACAGAACCTTTAGAAGCAAACGATGAGTTGTATTATGAAAACGAACAAGCTTTTGATGTTGTAAGCGGATATCATATGTCAGGAACAGGTGATTTTGACCAAAATCAAACAGCATCTCAACCTGCAATTATTGATTTAAGCTTTTTTAATTGCTACACATTTGGTAATGGTGTAGAAGAAAACTTTGTATTGTCGGGACTAACTAAACCATTTATACAACTAGGAGAAAAAGTCACTTCCGTATCTGAAGAACAATATCAAAGAGCGGAACGATTTGCAGATGTAACCTATAGTGGAGTTTTTAATCAAGAATCAAACTTAAATAAACTAAATCAGTTTAATTTGGCTCTTTCTAACTTTAAAACTTTAGAGACAGCTTATGGGCCTATTAGAGTAATGCATGCAAGACAGACCGATATTTTAACATTACAAGAAGATAAAATTTCTTATTTGTTAGTTGGTAAAAATTTATTATCAGATGCAGCGGCTGGTGGTGCGATTACCTCAGTTCCTGAAGTTTTAGGAACTCAACTTGCAAGGCTTGAAGAGTACGGGATAAGTAACAACCCTGAGAGTTTTACTTCATGGGGGTATGATGTCTTTTTTACTGACTCAAAAAGAAGTGCAGTAATTCAAATAAAAGGAGGTTCTGCTAAGTCAGATCAATTAAGTTTAATATCTACAGTTGGAATGCGGTCTTGGTTTAGAGATTTATTTACTACCTCATTTGAAACTCAAAAATTAGGTGGATTTGATCCTTATATGAATGAGTATGTGTTGAGTTCAAACACATCATTAATTCCACAACCTCCTGTTGAGAGAGCCTGTGGTTATGTGCTGGACGTTAATGATTCTAGTTCTGTTTCGGATTTAATAATTAATTTAAGCACCATTATCGGGCCTGTTGAGTTTGATTTTAATGTAACCTCAGGAGAAATAAATGTGGTTGTCACGTGGAACAGTGTAGAACAGTTTAACGGAAATATAACTGGAGCAGGCACTGTTCAGTTTGATAAAACATTAAACAACCCAACTGACGCTTCTGTCGTGATAACTCCTGTGGGCTCGGCTACATATACAGCTTCTTTTGCTTGTCCTGATGCTGACCAGGTTACAGTAAAAGAAATAGTGGTTAACTTTAATGGCGATGTCACTTTAAGTACTACTGTAAGATATCGATGGGAACTAGCTACAGACTTAAGTCCATATAGCACAAACAGCGTAATTTTACAAGATACAGGAGTTTCATTGTTTGAAGAAACCACAGGTGAAGCATCTTTTGGATCTTTGCCTCCTAATGCTGCTACAATAAAAATGCAGGCTAGTTCAAGTCCAGGGCAAACATATGTGTTTGATCCATTAAAAGATAAATTCAAATACTTGGCTAGCAACACAAACTATGATGAAACTCAAATAAACACATTGTTGCCACTACTAAACACGGCAACACCAATAGTTTTAAATGGGACGCAGTATGAGGCTGATTTTGACTATACTCCCGCTGAAGATTATTTGTATTTGGTTTGGGATTTGAGAGAGCCTACTCCGATTGAACTTTGTTATAACGCTACAAGCCCTACAGATGCTTGTTGTGATTGCGGTGGATCAGCGCCAATATGTCCAGACAAAACATTTGTGTTACAGGTATGTAATAATAATTCAGCAAGAGACGATAATTTTGATGTGTATTTAAATAACAATTTTATTGGAGCTTTAGATTTAAATCAAAACGCACAAATTGGATCTATATTTATTGGAGATTTAGATACAAATAAACAAGTTACGGTTCCTGATTTTACATGTCCCTTGACTGGAATGGTGACGTATCATTTTGATCCTAGCTTTATTTTAGGGGGTGAAAATACTTTAGAAATGAGAAACACTCAAAATAATGGCAATGGCAATGCAGGAACAGTAGAAATAAGAAACTACGAAACGACAGGTAATGATTTAGATAATCCATGTGAAATTACGAATTTAGTATATAGTGGTGGAAGTGGACTTGATTTTAGTTTTACTTTTGACTATACAGAATGTTGTCCAACCATTGAAATCGAATAAATTAAATTATGAGCTTACAAAATAAATATATAGATTCAAGTGACTTTTTAACTGCATCTGCAGTTTATGAGGACGAAAACCTTTTGGTTAAAGCACCTGACGGATTTTATCAAAGTGATGGAAACTATCGTCAACAACTGGCTGGCATATTAGGGCCAACGGTTATATGCGAAGAATGTGGCATACCGTGTGGTGGCACTATTGTTCCTCCAGCAGGTAGTAACGGGCTTTATGAGTTGGCGTTTACTGCAGGAACTAGCACAGGTGACACTGGCGCAGTGATAATTCACTTTAATCCTCAAAGCATTCCAGATGGAATAAGAGTGTTATATGACGGAGTATACTATAACAGGTTAATGAGCCCTACAGACGGAAATAGGCAATCAACAAGTGGAGTTGCAGACTCCTTTACTATATTAGGCAATTCAGCAAATACTTGTGTTCCTGCAGCCCCTGATACTAGAAATTACATTTTTTATGATGGCTTTGACGCTACAGGCTGGTTAGTGGGAACTCCATCCCCTCAATCAGTTACAATTCAAACAGGAGATTTTGTTGGAGGTGGCGTAAGTGAATACAGCACTTTAGTGTTACCAAAACCAAATAGATTACCAGGTTTAATAACAGTTCAAGTTTTAGGGCCTTGTAATACAACAGGATGGAATCTAGAAGTTGAGTGTCAGGCTCCTTTACCTTCTTTCACTGGACAGGCGCTAGGCGTTGGTGGTACAGCGTGTGGTGCTACAGCCGAAACCTACTATTTTGCGCAGTTTAGAAATGCTACAAATACTTATCCTGTAATTAATAACTTTGTCTTTTTAGATCACGATGGAGTTAACAGGGCTACAGATCAAAATTATTTAATGGATGACGGAAATGTTATTACAGTTACAGACGGAGTTGTTAGTAATATACAAGCATGTACTTAAAATATAAATTATGCCAGAAAATTATACAGTAACATATAGCGAAACAGTAAAGGGATGGCCATCTTTTTATAGCTACTTTCCCGATTTTATACTAGGAATGAATCAATATTTGTATACTTTTAAAAGTGGTAATTTATATAGACACAATACAAACCCTATTAGAAACCGATATTATGAAGAAGATTACGATTCTACATTAACTGGCGTTTTTAACCAAGAACCGACAACTGTAAAAGTATTTAAAACAATAGAGCTTGAAAGTGATGACAACTGGGACATTAACATTACAACAGATTTAGGATCAGGGTTTATGCCTGCTAGTGATTTTGTAAAAAAAGAAGGAAGCTTCTTTGCTTTTATAAAAAGAATATCAGGATCTGAAAATTTAGCTTTAAGATCAACTCAAGGAATTGGCAGTTTTATTACTACAACAGGTTCTTCCCCTGGTACAATAACAATAGAATTTGATTTTAGAGTGTCATCTTTAATATCTATAGGGGATGAATTAAATTACAGCTTGTTAATTGCGGGAAACACATATAGTAGTCCTATCGCTGTAGGCGAAATAACAGCTATTAGTAGCGATCGAAAAACACTTTCCATAGATGCTACAGACTTTTTGCCAGTGGGCTCTGTAGTGCCTTCTAACGCCTATATATTGGTATTAAAAGATCCTGTTGCCGAGTCTTATGGAGCAACAGGGTATTATTTAGAGTTTAAAATAACAAATGATAGCAAGACACCTGTAGAACTTTTTACAGTTGATTCCGAAGTGTTTAAAAGTAATCCTTAGTTTTTTGTATCTTTGCGTAAATGAAATTTACTATAAGAGAATTAAATGAAAATGACTATCAATCCATTTTAACAAAATGGTGGAAAGACTGGAAATGGACAGCTCCATTAAAAGACTTTTTGCCAAACAATGGAAAAGGAGGTTTTATAGTTTATGATAAAGAAATTCCTGTTTGCGCAGGGTATATATATGTGACTAACTCAAAAGTAGGGTGGTGCGATTGGATTGTTTCTAATTTTGAGTATAAAGACAGAAAGAAAAGAAAAGAGGCTTTGAGTTTTTTGGTACAAGTTTTAACTCATACTTTAAAATTAAGTAATTGCAAATATAGCTACGCGTTATTAAAATCAAATTCTTTAATTGAAGTTTATGAAAAAAATGGATATGCCAAGGGAGATACATATAACGCAGAAATGATTAAAAAATTATAACATGGCAGCAGTAACAAGTGCAGTAATAGCCGTAGGAGGTCAAGCAGCAAAAGGTTTTTTAGCAGCTGACGCAGGCAAAGACGCGGCAAGAGCCGCAGGAAGATTAGAGCTTGAACAAGAACAACTTGAGCAAGAGTCAGTAGCTAGACTAGAGCAAAACTTTTATGATGCAATTAGAGCTACAACTGATATTTACGACAAACAACTTCAACTATCAAACGTACAGGGATCTCAGCTTTTAGAAGCTGCTCAAGAAGGAGACCAAAGAGGTGTCGCTGCAACTGCAGGTAAAGTAAAACAAGTACAAGATATAGGGACTGGTCAGATTGCCGACAAAATGGCAATGCAAAAGCTTAACATTGACATGCAAAGAGCCAAAGCTGACGAAATGGATGCAGCTCGTATTGCTGCATTACAAGACGACAGGGCAGCAGCAGCAGGTTTAGAGGCTAAAGCCAAGAGAGCAGAAGCGGATGCACTACAAGCGTCTGCCACTGGTTCATTTATAAATGCAGGTGTTGCAGGATTAACGTCAGCAATAGGAGCTTTTGGGGGTGCAGAAGGAAAAGCAGTAGATGCTTTGGCAGAAAAACAAGGAATATCTAAATCAGAAGCTTTAGGGCAAATTGAAGGGCTAGAAGGTTATGGTGATTTTAAAGCTAGTGATTTTAACGCTATTAAAAGAGCCGGGACAATAGAAGGTTTTGGAACAGAAGGGTTTGGAGGACAAACTGGAGCTGGAAAAGTTTTATCAGGTATTGGAAATTTCTTAGGTGGAGCAAAAGACGCTGTTGCGGGAATAGCTAACATTAAAAATGCCTCTACAAATGCAGGGACAAGTACTAACCCCAGCGACACAAGCACTCAAGCTCAGTCTAATCTTCAAGATGGAATTAATAAATTTAATGTTTTTGGGGTGGATTTTTCTCAATTTATGACTCCAGAACAAAAAATAAGTAGTGGTGCAGCAAGCAGCAATGAGTTTGGAGATTATTTTTCACAATTATTTAATGCCGGTGGTATTTTTAACCAAAAACAATAAACGAAATGGGTAATGCATTAGAAGCATCAAAAGCAGCATTAGCAAAAGATTTAATTGGAGGAAACCAATTAGAGGCTAAGTTTGCAGCTATAGATGCAGGAATTCAGGGTGTTCAGGATTGGAAAAAAAATATAGACTTACAGAGACTTACTCTAAAGCAAAACACTCAAAAAGAAATAAGAGAAGCAGAGGAGGCAGCCAAGGGGAAACTTGGTGACAATGAAACAGCTAACTCAAAAATATTAGAAGCTCTTGAAACTTACAAAAACCAAAGGTTAACTCAAGAAAAATTAGTTAGAATAGGATCATTAAATCCTGATGACAATTTAATTTTTGAACAAAACGGACAGCAAACATTTGAAACTTTTATAGATTTTACAAATAAATTTGGAGAAGAATTAGAACTAACTAAAAAACGAGCAAAGGGTTATTATAAAGATAACCAAGACGGCACACAAACATTTGTACCACCTATATCTGGCGGAGTAGAAGCTGCAAACCAAAAGTTAGTTACTCAAATTGGAACATTATCTGGAGTGGATTTTGGAATAGACGATAAAGGAATGGGTACTGTTAGTTTTTATAAAATGAAAATTAATCCCAAAACTCGTACTTATGAGCCAGTGTTAGACGATGAAGGCAACCCGGTGCTTGCCGAAGGAGAAAATACCACAAGTGTTTTGGCTTTAAAGCATGATAACAATACTAGGGCTCAAAGAGTTTATTTAACTAAAGATATTCAAGAATTTTCTCAAGGGCCAGGAGCCGCTTCTTATCAAGAAATGATGAGACTAGGAAACATGAGTGGAGTTGTTGTTGATGATTTAAGACAGAGGCCGGGGATGGGGCAATTTATTGAAACAGAAGTTGCTTCAAAATACGGAACTATAGATGCTACTGCCAGTTTATTTGTAGACAATGGCGTAGGAGGTAAGGTTATTCCATTTAACGAATGGGATGGTGATAAGTTATATGACAATAGCGGTAACGATGTAAGTAATGAAACAATTACAATAATTGGGATGGATGAAAATTTTAAAGAAAAAAAATATACAGTAAAAAAATACACTAAGCAAACCGTAGCCAATAACAACAAAATGGTTACAGAAATGAGTGATGAACAAATTGAAGCATCACACGCATTTGCTAGAAAAGGATATGTTGATTCTTTACAAAAGAAAATTACCGGTGGTAAAAGAGATGATCAGTTTAGTAAGGACAGAGAATACGCCAGAGAAGACAAGAAAGAAGAAGAACAATTTGCAGGAGATTTTGCAATAGCTAGTCAAGTAGCAGCTGGGGGTAATGAGAGAGTAAAAACCCTAAATCAACTTAAAAACTCAAGTCTATATACCAATGAAAATGGCTATAATCAAGTTAAAGAGTTTTCAGAAGAATTAGAGTTAGATACTAATGGTGATGGAAATAAAGATTCATTTGGATTAGAGGTTACTGTTTTAAACAAAGATGGAGAAACAGAAGTTTTACAATTAATTACTCGTGACGAAAATGGCTCTCCATTAAGTGAAACTGAAATGGAAAACAATGTTCTTAATATAATGGGAAGAGATCCTGTTAAGATTGAAAACATGAGAAATGTTGTTGGCAACAATTACAGGAAAACTAAAACACAAACCATAGCTCTTACTGAAGATGCTTACAATAAAATGCCTGCTGCATTAAAATCAAGAATTGAAAGTCAGGCAGGAGGAAAAAAGAACGTAGTTGTAAAAGACGGAAAAGTGTTTAAAAAAGTAACTAAGGATGGTAAAGAAACTCTGCAAGAAATTCAAGTTAAGGATAACAGAAAAGTAAACGTAAGGCCTGAGGTGGCAGTTACATACAGCGGAATGTCAGACTTAGCATTTGGATCAGATAAAGATACTAACGAGCTAATAACTGGTGATGACTTATTTGCAAAGGCTGATAATGCTAATAACACAAAAGGTTCTGATGTTAAAAATGCTTTTGATAAAGTTTATACTGCAGCAGTTAAAAAGTATGGTTTACCAAAAGGTGAATTAACATTTGAAGTTACTGAGACATATGGTACGGATGATAAGATTATTATTCGTAAAAATGGATTGATAGTTGAAGAACACGAAGAAGACGGAGAAAACGTTTCTAAAGCAAAAACTTACTTAGACGAATACATTAGAGAGGCTACAAAAAGTAAAGGTGGAAGTGGCGGCAAAAGAACTATTGTTCAAATTATGAAAGAGGACGGCGTAAGTAGATCAGAAGCAATAAAAATATATACAAACCAAAACTAATAGCAATGTTTGATGAGTTGTTTGATTTAACTATAGAAGGTGCATTTTCCTCACAAGAGGAATTTAATGAATTTGCGCAAGGAGCCAGTAAAGAAGAAATTTACCAGGTATTGCAAGAAGGTGCTTTTGCTGATTTTAATGAGTTTAGTACAGTATATGACGGTGAGCCTACTCCTGTAAAAAAAAAAGACGTTTCCGATTCAAATTTGGAAACGGAAGTTACGGAATCCACTACAACAGTGGAGACGACTCCTGGATCTTCGGATGGTTTAGAAGAAAGCGAAGTTAGCGATACTTTTCTTGAAGAAGATTTTGAGAATTTATCTAACATAGATACCGCTACAATTTCTGGCATAACGCCAGGGGCATCTGCTCGAGCACAAGCAATGCGCCAAGGCAATAGACAAATAGATCCCCAATTACAAGAAAAAATTCTTTCAGACTATAATATTTCCAAAGCGTTGGAAATGGGCATAATAGATGATAGAACTATAGAAAGCGCCCTTAAAGGAAATAAAAATGCAATTGAAAAACTTTCTCAATTATCAAGAAAAAGCTCAGAATATTATCAAAAAGAAATAGATGATAAAAAGTTAAATAATCCTTATGCTTATGAATCATCTTCAGAGTTAACTGAGTTTGTTTCTCCTGAAGGAGAGGCTGAAACTAAAAAATCTATTAGAGATAAAATTAAAGCTTACGATGCTGAAAGTGCGAGACTTCAAGCAGAAAACCCAAATGCTACAGCGGATGAGTTAGATGCTCTTATAAATAGACCTGATGATCCGAACTTTGTAACTGAAGAAGAATATGAATTGGTAGAAGATGATTATACCCCAACGGGATTTGAAGATTCTGATGTTCATATGATGTATGACAGTCAAGGTTTAAAAGACGTAAAGGGATTTAATGTAAAAGATTTTGATGGGTATTTAAAAGAGCAAGGCTATATGGAAAAATATAAGCAGATGCTAGAAGATGATACTATATCAGAAGATGGTAGATATTATGATTATTCTGGAAATTACAATCCTACTCTTGCCGCTGAAAGACTAAAGGCTCAGTATTTAACAAACTACATAAACAATCAGGTTGAAAGAAACGTAGACTCTCAGGTATTAAAATATCAATTAGAGAATGACGGGAGACACCCGTCTTTTGATGGAGTTCAATTAAACTTCAGCACAGGAGTTGATGATATTGCTTTGTCTAGCTATATAGAAAAACAGTTTCCTTCATTGACAGCTCAATTAAAAGAACAAGATGTAAAAAATCAAGAAAACTATCAAAAATATTTAGACGGTGAGAACCCCTGGTTTACTCAATCTGTCAAACAAGGATGGCGTTCAGTTGAAGATAGAATACACAGCTTTTCAAAAGGAGTATATGGTTATATTGGAATGAATAGTGTAGCTGATGAAATAAGAATGAGAGATGCTCAAGATGATCTTGAGAGAGATGACTTTATGAGATACAGCTATAGCTCTGGTAAAAAAGCATTTGTTAATGGAAGAGAATACGGAATAGATGAAAGAGGTCAAATATATGATTTAGAAATCAAGAAAAATGTGACAAATGTATTGACTGGGCCTATGGCTGATTCTATAAGAAAAGGCGTTAGCAAAAGTAATGATACATTTAAAAGTTTTAGCGCTGCCGGAACTGCAATAGCCACAGCTGGAATAGCCAGTGACATGATGCTTCAAATTGCTTTAACTCGTGGAGTAGGTAATGTTGGAAGAGGTGGAGCCGCATTCTTGGGTGCTTTTGATAGAGGAACTAAGGCGGTAAATATTTTAAAATCAATTCCAATGAAAGCCACTACTGCTTCCGCTATGATTGCTCAGGGGACTTTGTTTTCCACTAACCTAGCAAGCAGCACTTATGATCAGGCAATAGCAAATGGTTTAGACGAAGGGACTGCTTTAGAATTAAGACAAATGGCCGGAAGACAAGGATTTGCTTTGGGAACCTTAACAGCTCCAATATCTACACAAGCTGTGGCAATGAATAAATTTTTTGGATCAAAGGGAACTGAAAAAGTTACTAAACAATTAGTTGCTGCTTATCAAAAAGGAGGAGAAAAAGGAGTAAAGTCTTACTTTCAAAGGATACAGCAAAAAATAATTCAAAATTATCCTGTATATGCAAGAGAGAGTGGAAAGGAAATGTTCCAAGAAAATGTTCAACAAGCAGGACAAGCGTTTGTTATAGCAGACAATGTTAATGAGTTAGCTTCCAGGGAGATAATGAACAATACTATAACGGGTGCTGAGTATACCAATACTACAATTTTATCTGGGCTTGCAGGTCTTTTAATGCCTTTTGGAGGAGATTTAAGTGCAGCAACCACTTCTTCTGTAAAAGCTAATTTTATGCCTGGGGCCGCAGCTATAGATAGGCTAGAGGCTTTGCATGGATTATCTAAAGATGTCGACAAAACGACTAAGTTTTTAAACAGTATGGTTAATCAAGGTGTTTACACAGAAAAACAGGTGTCTCAATTATTAGGAGATATTGATGTTTATGTAAATACAATAAATAACATACCTCCAAATCTAAGCCCTGAAACGTCATTAGTTGTTATGAATTCAGTTAATAAAATTCAAAAGCTTGAGCAATTAAAAAAAGACAGAGACAAATCATTTCATCCTGAGATAGATAGAAGACTACAAGAGTTGAGAAATGAAATAACATCAAGAACTCAATTTGATTATGTTAATGCTAAAGGAAGATTAAAACTTAAAGACGAAGCCGCAAGAGAACTTACTCAAGAAGCTGAAGCTGAGGGTAAAAAAGATTTTACTATAGATGACGGCGCTATAACTCAAAGAGCAATAGACAACTTTAATAAGATGGATGTTGATCAAAAGCTAGAATATACCGACTTAACTAAACAAGATTTAAAAACCGATAAAACAAAAGAAGATGCCATTCAAGAGCAAAAAACAGGAGATGTATCTAATGATCAACAATCCGAAACTACACAAGAAGTGGAAGGCGAAGTACGGGAGTCTTCTGAAGAAACGCAACAAGAAGTAACACCTGAAGCTGAGGTTGAGGTTGATGAGGAAGTCGAAGAAACAAAAGATTTACTAACACCTAATACCCCTGACACAGCGGGTAGATTTGAAAACTATTCTTCTGATAGGGTAGAAGTGACTATTTCAGCTCAAACCGATCAAGGTGGGGCTTCGGCTAGTAAGGATACTGATTATAGATTTCAAGTAAGAGTTAATACAAATAAAGGTGGTCAAATGACCACAAACAACGCTTTAACTAAAAACTTTAAAACCTCTGCAGAGGCTAAAGCTTATGCGGAAAAAATTGCAGCTAATGATGCTGCTAAATCAACACCCTCAACCACAGTGGACACATCCACTGATGAGGAAACTAAAGAAACATATACACTACCTAAAACAGAAAAAGAGAGGAAAGAGGACTTTGAGATTATAGACAATCGACAAGGTAAAGCGAATCTAGAAGTATTTGAGAGTGGTGAAGGAAGATGGTATGTTGAAAACAAAAAAACAGGCAGAACTGTTGCGCTTAAAACAAAGGCTGAGGCTAGCTCTGAAGTAAAAAACCCAACTTATGATTATGGTGAGGGAGATGTTATTCAGGTAACTCAGGGAACAACTAAGTCAACACCTTCCCTCACAGTGGACACATCCACTGATGAGGAAGTGATGAG
>WLWF01000450.1_pt1 | contig 39798 bp, 48 predicted proteins | sample 6718331 | NCBI WGS metagenome assembly WLWF01 (sample SAMN12718692, study PRJNA515312) | sponge metagenome | isolation source: marine sponge | host: Mycale hentscheli | place: New Zealand: South Island, Marlborough, Capsize Point | collected 2003-05-01 | reverse complement strand
TGGGAAAACAACAACTACATGGGAATCATTCACCCAGATGTGTCCTACGATCTTCGTAGCGACACAACGGTGACTGACGTTATTCAGTACCAAGTACAACAGGACGGCGCAGCTATTCGTGCAGGTTCAATCGGTACCTTTAACGGCATCATGTACATCGAAAACCCTCGTGCAGGCCTAATAGCCGACGGTGGTTCTTCAAACTTTGATGCGTACCAGACACTGATTTGCGGACGACAGGGCGCTGCTAAAGCGTTCTCACGTGCATCAGGATTTGGGCCAGAGCCAAGCATTGTTGTCGGTCCTGTGACTGACACCCTGCGTCGGTTCAACCCAATTGGCTGGTACCACCTCGTTGGTTACGGCATCTTCCGTGAAGATTGCCTGCAACGTGTGGAAAGCATCTCCAGCATTGGCGCTAACTCCTAGTTAACGTCAACGAAGCGTGGGGGGCCGGGTTTTTTCCCCTTTTCCCGGTCCCCCACCCTCCTCTGCTATCATTTAAATCATGCCTAAAGTTAACGGAAAGAAATATCCATATACTGCTAAAGGAAAAGCTGCTGCTGCGGCTGCAAGGAAAAAGAAAAAGAATGCAAAAACTAAGCGGTGACGTAACAATTAGGCCAAAGCCGATCCAAGGAACAGGTACTACTAATGGCTAGTGGTCTTTACGTTGAGACTTTTGAAGCTGCGTTTAAGAACGATCTTGCACTTGACATGGACAATGACACGTTTAAGTGCATGTTGGTCAATGCTTCTTATACCCCGAACTTTGAAACTCACACAAACAAAACAGATGTAACAAACGAAATTTCGGGTACTGGATACACAGCCGGTGGCGAAACTCTTACGAGTGTTGCTATGACAAGTAGTTCTGACGGAACGGGCACAATCAAATGGGACGCAGCCGACGTGTCGTGGACTGCTTCTACATTGACAGCAGTACGAGCCGGAGTTATCTACGATGACACGGTAACGGATGAACGTTTAATTGCGTACATAGATTTTGGGGGAGATTTCAGCACAACGTCAGGTACATTCCAAATACAGTGGAATGCGTCTGGTATTTTTACCCTTGATCTGGTTCCATAGGAGCAATAATGCCTTCATCAAATTATCCAACTTCGTTAGATACAACTGCAACGCAAGTAACTCCGGGTTCTACTACCGATTTAGATGCGTCAGGTTTTGAGCACGATCAAGTACATGGTGCTGCTTCTACTGCTTTGATTGCTGTAGAAACAAAACTAGGTATTAGTGCTTCGCCTGCTGCTTCAGCGTCAAGTAACGCTGTGCTTACCCATACAGGCAGTGGTACTACATCATGGTCGAACACGATTACTGGTTCAACAATTGCTGGCACCACTCTTTCAGGTGCTGTAGTTGGTGCAGATCAGATTATGTCGGCGGTTACGCATAAAGATTATGCGGAAACTTGTGCTGAAAATGCTGCTGTTACAGGCACAGTTAGTATCGACATGAATAACGGCAACGTTCATTCAATCACATTGACTGGTAATGCGACTTTAACTTTTGATAACCCAATAGCAACTGGTGATTCAAGCTCGTTTACTTTGATAGCTAAACAAGACGCTACTGGTTCACGGGTAATTACGTGGCCCGGTAGTGTTAAATGGGCTGCTAACACTGCGCCTACTTTGACGACTACTGCTAACCGCTACGATATTTTGGCGTTTACTACTGTTGATGGTGGCACTTGTTGGTTTGGGTTTGTAGCTGGCCAAGATTTCTACTAAGGATTACTAATGCCTTTAGGCGCATTTAAAGCAACAGTCTTAGGTGCTGCCGGTGGCGGTGCTGCTAGTTATGATCCTGCCTATACGTGGATTCAAGATATAAAAACTAGTAACTCATCTACACAAGAAATTGCTTTTACTAGTTTGCCTTCCACTTATCATGCTTTGCATGTGATTGGAAACTATGGGTTTACGGCAGGACACTATTTAGAAGTGCGTTTGACTACAGACGTGACAAATCATATGGCTTCTGGTTACGAACTAGGTTCCACTGGCTCCGGTGGGCCTTATGGCTCAAATAGTATGCAGTCCACTAGAATATATTTGGGTGGTTACACATCTTCTTCCTCGCTTGCAAACACTGAAGGTGGCTCTTTTTTGGAGATGATGTTCCCCGGATACACGAGTACGGATGAACCTGTTGGCGGTTACGCCTACGTGAGTTACCCCGGTACTGGTAGTTGGACAGCCAATCTGGGCTTTGAAGGTGTTATAAGATCTGACAGCCCTAACACTGGTTCAGCCGGGTTCGACGAAATAAGGGTAAGAACTTCAAGCGGATACTTTTATGAAGATTCTAAATTTTCTCTGTATGGGATAGGGACGGCAAGCTAATGGCTGATAGCGCAATAGATCTTATAGCGTCAAGCAATTTTGCTGGTAGTACCACGTCTTTGACGTTTACTGGTATTCCTCAAACCTATAAGCATCTGAAAATTATTGGGAATTTGTGTACAGACATAAACGCTGGGGCAGGTTACTCTAGCCAAAATCTTTATATGCGGTTAAATAATGACTCGACTGCTGGGACTTACCGATGGACAAAGATCGGAATGGGAGGCGGCACATACGCTGACGATGAAACCAACGGAAGTTACGCAGATATTGGGATTCTTTCTGGTGACAGCAACGCTGATTATCCCATGCATTGCCCTCTTATATTAACTATGTTTAATTATTCTGCGAACGAGCCGACATCATGGCAAGCACAATGTGGGTTTACGAAAGATGATAACTCTGGTATTTCTGGAACATATTTGAGATCCGGTGGCGGTGTCGCCACAGCAGGTGCCAGTAATGATTTTGGTATATCACAAATCGAAATTTATGCGTCAAACGTAAATCTCACATCTACTTCTCGTATCTCTATTTTGGGTTATAACGATTAATATGGCTACTTGCGAACTAATAGGTTCAACAACACTCGATAACAACACGACGCATTCAGTAACGTTTTCTGGAATTTCTACTAGCGACTACTATCAGCAGTTTGAAATTCTTTCATCTTGTCGTCTTTACGAAACTACTACTAATCCATCAGGCGTAGAATTTTGGTACGGAATAAATGGTGTGACCAGTGGCTACAACTATGGGGGGATTGTTTCTAACGGTTCTGAAACAGGTATTGCTTCACCGTGGCGAGATGGCGGAGGTGGCCAAGCAGGCGGTCATACTTATCGGAATATAGCAAGTTATTGGAATGTGACTGCTATCGGTGGAAACTGGTCAAAAGGCAAATCATTTAACCGCATAATCATTCCACAAGCACAGGGGGATTCTCGCAGAAAATGTGGTCAAGTTCGCATGTGGGAAGCTTTCCCAAGGAATGACAGCTATGGGTATTTTGGTTCTCACTATATGTTTTGCGGAGAGACTAACGATCTGACATCGATTACTCTGTATTGTAATACTCCCGGTACGTCGTATTATTTTGCGGAAGATAGTTCATTCACGCTGTATGGGATTAAGGATTCAAATGCATAGATTAGTTGTAAATTGTGAAACCGGTGAAAAAGAGTTAATTGCTTACACCGCCACAGAAATCGCTGAAGCTGAAGCGCACGCTGCGCGAGTGGCAGAGCAGCAAGCAGAACGAGAAGCTGCTGATGAAAAAGCTGCTGCGGATAAAGTCTCAGGTAATGCCAAACTTAAAGATCTTGGTTTAACTGACGACGAGATTGTTGCACTTACTAGTTAAGGATTGTTATGCCGTTAGGAGCTTTTAAAGCAACGTTTTTAGGTGCTGCTGGTTCAGGTAGCGGTTCTGGTGATGCTTGGTACGCTGTATACACAGGAGATTACGAGGGTTCGCAATCATATGGCGACTTTGATATTGGGTTAGATACAACTAACGAATTACTTTATGTTGGAGGTCGCCAAGTTAAAGGCGATAGTTATCCGGGTTTGTTAGGAGTTTTTGCAAACTATAAAACTGCTCCAACAACTTATGATGCGACTAACGCACTGTTTGATACTCAAAAAGTTTATATTGGCAACGATAGTTACGGCCAATATATTACTACTAACGGGTATTTTGATCGCCCCGGTAAATCCCCAATAGTCGGTTGTTACGGGGGGGCTCATGGATCTGGTCCTAGTGCTGGTTACGACAATCTTTGGTATTTCCAAGCAGACGCTAATGTCAATTATCCTGCTGATTATGATACGAATTTTGTTGGGCGTCGGTTAAGTTTTATAAACACATCTGGCTCTGGTGCTCTTTATGGTAACTCCACTATGAGTACAGGCATATGGGGTTGGGGTAGCGACGAAGTGTGCGCTACTGGTATGGCAACTCGGTATGCAACCACAGCCGGGTACGGCGGTTATTACTGGGGTTATGTTCCTTGGGTCGATTCATCAGGCACTATGAAAAAAACTTATGCTTGGGGTTGGCCGGGGAGCGCTCATGTTGTTGCTTTTGGTGCGGCTAAAACTAAAGATGATGAAGCGTGGCAGCTTGGTTACCAATCAGGAATTACAAGCCACTTGGGTCCAGCATTATGCCGGATCACAAGGGCAAGTTCTAGTGCTTTAACTTTGGCACCTCGCTATTTGCAAATGAACACTCATACTACAAGCCAATATGCACACAATGTTTGTCACAAAAATGGAAGCACTAACGATGTGTATGTCCATGTTGCTCAAAGCGGCACTGGTACTGACGCAAGATTTGGTGTTTGCGAAATAGGTGGCCAATACATGAATGTTCTAGGTGGTATTGGTGTTTATATGAGCGATTCCAATTGGAACAAAATAGACGCTGGTGGATGCAGTTCTATTACCGATAGCGAAAACAACCATTATTTGTTTATCGCTGCTATGGGAAACGCTGGCAGCACAATGCGTGGGCATGTCGTGAAACTAAGCACAGCAGGCACGATTCTTTGGCAACGCACGTTGCGGATTAATGGGGCTAACAGCCCAACTGGCACTAACGGTTATTTTGAATGGGAAGGTGTCAAACTTGATGATGACGATGTTCCTATTGTTGGTTTTAGAATAAGCAATAACCAAAACTATTATCGAAGTGGCGTTATGCGTGTTCCTACTGATGGCGGGGATGACCAAAACTCTGCGACAAGTTGGACTGAAACAACTGGCGGATTTTTTTCGACACAATGGTTTAATAACAGTATGTGTTCAACACAAACAACAACTTTTAGCATGTCACAAAGTTATTTAACATCGACAGCTACAGACGATATAACTGCGGCTACTTGGAATAGAGGTGCGGCTAGCAGCGGAGACAATTTCCAATTTAGAGGCGCAGATACGGGCAACACTTTTAGAGGGTATACAATTTCATGACATATTTTATATCGGGTGATGCTCCTACAGTTCTTTTAATGAACAACCACATTTTAGAGTTAGATGGAACATGGGTACCCGGCACTAATTTGCCGCCAGCTTTAATTGAAAATGGTTACCGATCTGTTGAGATATTAAATGAACCTGTTCCTTTTGAGGTAAACGATGATGGGACTGTTACTAGATGGGCATTAGGTGATCCTAAATTTGAGGCTGCTAATAGCAGATGGGTTATGGAATATGAGTCTTATAGAGAAGAATGGCATGACCCAGTAAACGATGAAATATTAGGAATGCCGCTAGAGGTAGAAGAAAAATCTGATGAAACTGGTTGATGCTCCCGGTAAAGTAAACACCGGACGGCCACTTAAACCATTCGGCATAGTTGTCCACCACACAGCCTCTAACCGTAACGCAGATCCCGACAACGTGATCGCAATGTGTGTTCGAGGAGTCAACAAAGTACCCGGACCTCTATACAACTACATCATCAAACGTGATGGCACCATTGTCAAGTTGACTGCTGAGAACGTGAAAGCTAACCACGCTGGTCGAGGCTTACAGTCAGTGTTGACACGGATGCAAAAGAATTTGCCAGCTACAGGGGACGCTAAAACAGCAGGCAAGATCAGTGCTAACGCCCGTTTAATAGGAGTATCTCTTATTAACGACGGGTTAGGAGAAGACGTACCCGTAGAACAGATGGACGCACTCGTGGAACTGTGCGCTTTTCTGTGCGACGGACACAAATGGAGTCCAGCTAGCGCTGTTATAGGCCATAAAGAATGGACTTCACGTAAGGTTGACCCTTCGTTTTCTATGACAGAACTACGTGGGATGGTACAGAAACGTATGGTTACGTCTGTACCTACAATGACTTTACCTAAAGAACCAGAGGACGGGCTTGTTCCGTTCCCCGGAACGTTACGCAAAGGGTCACGTAGCCAAGCAGTTGTCCATATCCAACGAGTAGTGGGAGCTTTAGCGGACGGAATATTCGGGCGTGGTACACTCGCCAAGGTAAAACAATGGCAGCGAGTCAACGGACTAGTTGCAGATGGCATAGTTGGTCGCAAGACTTGGGCTGCTATGCAGATACGGAGACAAGAAGTTGTTCAACCAGCGTTTTATTAAAGATTCGTTAGAGCGTGCTATCTCTACTTTTGCTCAGGCATGGGTAGCTGCTATGGCAGTGCCCGGACCAGATTGGTCTGACTCATTAAAGGTCGCTGGTGTTGCGGCCCTTGTATCTATTGGTAAGGCTGTTGCTGCCAGAAAAGTGGGAGATCCAGAAACAGCAGCGATTACCAGCTAGAAAGATGAGGCTTCCCGGTGCCTTCGCCAGCAGTCAATCCTTACAACAAAGACGAGATTGAATATAGAGAGTCGGGGTTCGACTACGCCCCACAATATCCGGGTACTTATAACTACAATCAATCAGGGATTCAATACAACGAATCTAATTTCACGTATGTAAGACGGGACGTGACAATATCTGCCGACACAATTGGGTGTTCGGCGGATTTGTCGCCTGTCTTTACTTATGTTTATACGCCTAAACGTCCGGGTGGCGTAGGTTATAGCTCAGGTTATGACTACAACAAGACCGGATTCGATTACAACGAACGTGACACCTCGGTACCAGACAACCGTGTCTTGGTGGATTACAGCCAGTCAGGTGTTAGCTATTCTCAGCCTGTTGATAGTGGCTTTACTGTTACGGTCATTGCAACGCCAGCAACAATTAGTGCCACTACTACGTTTTCCGCAACACCATCAGTCCCGGCGACAGCTACACCAGCGACAGTTGCTTGTCCTGTAGTAATTGTTCCGACAGTTACTGCTAACTCAATCAGCGTACACGCAGGCATAGTAGTTCCAGCTACTCTCCCCAGTGCAACAATCTCAGCGATTGTTACACCGGCTGTGGTGGCGACTGCGGCAACATTCCCGGGGCACTCGCTTTACATTACCGTTGATGCGACACCGGGGGTTATTGCAGCTACATCAACAATGCCTTCGGAAACTCCGAGTAGCAACTTTACATTTAGTGCTACAACAATTGGTTGCACAACAGCACTTGGCGCTGAACAAGTATACAGATTACTTATGATGCCTACAGCTAACACTCTTCCACGTGTCACAGTCCCAGAAGAATCAACACCTGCTGGTCATGCTTTAATGCGTCACTTCGCACCCGGCGCACAAGGGAGTAATGTATTTATAATCAACGGCTCGACTGCCCAAGCATATTTACCAGCAGATACATCAACAGTTACACGTTGGATTTATGGTGGACATGAAAGCCCCCGAGATTTAACAGCAGAAGAAGAAACCGTTCTTGTAGGAGCCGGTTACTCATTTAGAGTAGGACCAGAATAATGCCAATTTATGTTTACCGTTGTCTTGATTGTGGATTGTCGCACGACATTCGTCATGGCTTTGACGAAACTTACAACGGTGTATGTGATACTTGTGCAGGAACAGTTCGCAAATATTTTGGTGAAGTACAAATTGCTGCGTCAGCTACACCTACACGAGGCGTACACGACGGCAAAGCAATCAATTGGGACGGCACAAAAGCTAACGAACTTGCTAAAGATAAAGACATGGCAGCATACAAACGGTTACGCAAAGAAGGCATACAACCTAGAAGCATTAATGGTTCAGCTTTAATGGAACGTGACGCTGCAACTAAACACGAAATTCAAGCCGGTACATTACTTGAAGGAAACAAAACAAATAAGAAACGTAAAGAGAAAGCTCTTAACGACGTTCTTGGAAGTGGCTGATGACAGCGCAAACATGGATAGACGAAACAAGAGACATGCTCTTATCAGGCTATGTAGAAGAACTTCTTGAAGTTACTTCTCCTGCTGTAGGAAACGCTACTGGCACAGCGTTTAGCATCAGCGGAGCCAGCAACTCTGGGATAGTTAAAGGTATTGTTATAGAAATAAACGAAGAGTTAATGTATGTCACTTCTGTTGATGGCACAACAGTCAACGTAATCCGTGGCTACGGCGGATCAACTGCTTCTCCTGACGGACATTTAGCTGATTCGTTAGTTCGTGTTTCCCCTAAGTTCCCTACTCATCGGATTATTGATGCAATCAATCACGATTTGCGTGATCTTTCTGCCCCTGATTCTGGTTTATTCCAAATCAAAACAACAAGTTTTACATATAACGCAGCAATCGACGGCTACGACCTTGCAGGATTAACAAGCGAAGAAGTCCAATCTATTTATTCAGTTACTTACTCACAAGTAGGTGTAGAAGCAAGAGAGCCAGAAGTTATTTCATGGAAACTAAGACGCAACAGAGACACAGCTTCGTTTAGTAGCGGTCTTGCCCTTGTCCTTTACGGATCAGCATGGCCCGGTAAAAAAGTAACCGTCAGCTACAAATCACCATTCACAAGCATCACTAATGGCTCCACAGCTTTATCCACAGTCGGTCTTCCAACAACTGCTTACGACTTGCCACCTTTAGGGGCTGCTATAGCTTTAATGACTACTAGACCAATACGTCGAGAGTTCCTTGACGCTGAAGGAAGCTCTCGATTAGCAGGAGAAGTACCACCCGGCGCTATTTCTGCATCGTTTAGAGATCTAATGGGAAGACGACAAGCAAGACTACGTGCAGAGTCAGCACGTCTAGTAACCATGTACCCACAAAACTTAAAAGAAAACTCGATAACCCATCCAGCCGGTAACTGGGGTCGTTATTTGTCGTGAGCTTTAACTCTGAATCTCTTCCTGTAGAACTAGATGGAGTGTCTTACCTATTAGACACGACACAGTATCGACGTACAACAGTCCCTGTTTCTCGCCAGCAACGAGACAACAGCAGGGAAGCAGGAGAAAACACCCTTGATACGACAGGTGCATGGGTGCGTTCACAAACTGACTGGTCTTATGGCGCTGGACAACTGTATTTAGATAACGAAGACTCAGACCGTAGACGTTTCTATTCTTCGCAAGGCATAGACATTTGGACTAAAGGCCAAATCACATTACTACCTATAACTGAAACACCTACAGGCACAAACACTCCAACGTTTACTTCAGGCGAAATCATTGTTGAATCAGTAACCAACACAACAGGCACTGAATACATATATGTAGCCCAAGCCAACAAATTGTTTTGGACAGCAAACCCCGGCGGTTCATCACCTACATGGAATGCCAGTGCAGGCATAACAGTAGGCGGAACAGTCACAAGTCTTACAAGTGACGGGACTTACGTTTACATAGGATTTGACGGATCAATCGTAGCTGAACGAACAACAATAGGTAGCAGTAGTACATCTGCATTCGGATCTCTTGACCCCAACTTAATTAAAATAGTTTCAGGTCGTATCATCGCAGCAGACGAAAACGCTATTTACGAGCTAGACGCAGCAGGAGCTAAAGCTAGTTCGTCTCTTGATTACTCTCTACCACTTCCTAGCAGCGAATGGGTTTCTGTAACAGCAGGCGCATCAGGCATTTTTGCTGCCGCTAACACAGATAACACTGGAAGCATCTATTACATAGGCGTAAAGAACACTGACGGTACACTTAATGTCCCAGTAATGTCAGCGAGTGTTCCCCGTAATGAAACAATCAACGAGATCATGGCTTACGGTGGCGTACTTGGAGTGGCTACTAGCGTTGGATTTAGGTTGGGCTTAATAGACCAACAATCAGGCTCAATAATTCTTGGTCCTGCTATAGACACAGGCGGAGAAGCATACAGTTTAGAAGCTGATAACAAATTTATGTGGTGGGGCACAGACTACGGCACCTGTTACCGAGCAGACTTATCTACTTTTACAGACACATTGGTACCTGCATACGCATCTGATTTAGCATCTTCTGTATCTGCAACAGCTTCAGATTTAACAAAATCTTTAGCACGCATCAACAACAACGGCAACCCAAAACTATTTCTTGGTGTAAAAAGCAGTGGCACAGCAGTGCTGCAACGTGAGCATTACAACAACCAGCGAGTAGCTTCAGGCACATTGATAGCTGGCGAAATTACGTGGTCAACAGTTGTCCCTAAACTTTTACGTTCAGGCGTTATCGATCTCGACCGTTCTCAATTTGAAAACCTTAAAACAGATTACCGTGCAAGCGACACTGACTACGCATCAAGCACAGATACCTACACACTTGGTCCAGAAACTACAACTCCAGTAGGCAGTATTACTTTGACAGCTAAGAATGGTGCTAACACTTCAGCGACTATTCCCTCTACTGGTTCTTTGCAAACAGGTATCCCACAAACCTTTACCTTTGCAGACAATATAGACACAGCAGTTTCCTACGACTTGACTGTAACTATCACCCGGTCAGCAACTGACAGCACAAAAGCACCTGTCTGCCACGACTGGCAATGCACCGCAGTAGCAGTTCCACGGCGAATAGACGAAATTATTCTTCCTATCATTCTCCGTCGAAACGTTCTTACCGCACGCAACTCTGGCGCTCCTATCCGTTTAGCCGCTGGCGAAACCTTTACTAAACTTCGTTCTCTCATGGAAACTGGTAAAGCTATTACTTATAAAGAAGGAGACCGTTCCGAAAGCATCACCATAGAACGTTTAGAGATGCAACCAGAACGACTATCCGACGACGGAAGCTGGTGGGAAGGTAGCCTCATAGCACGGCTCCTGACAGTTCCGACTTAATAAGTAGGGGATATGGCTAAAGTTCTTTTCTTTGACATAGAAACTGCACCCAATCTTTCTTACGTGTGGGGACAATGGCAACAAGATGTCATTGACCATGCACAAGAGTGGTACATGATTTGTTTCTCATACAAATGGGAAGACCAAAAGAAAACACAAGTCGTTTCCCTCGACGACTTTCCTTTATACGACAAAGAACCTGAAAACGATTTCGATGTTGTGCACAAACTATGGGAACTATTAAACGAAGCCGACATAGTAATAGGCCACAACTCAGACGCATTCGATATCAAAAAAGCCAACGCACGATTTGCTTACCACAACATGGGACCAACAACCCATTACCAAACCGTAGACACATTAAAGATTGCACGCAGATACTTTAAATTCAACAGCAACAGACTCGGACATCTCGGAGAACACCTCGGACTCGGGGGAAAAGAAACCACAGGAGGATTCCAAACATGGGCAGGCTGCATGAAAGGTGACCCCAAAGCATGGGCAACCATGAAAAAATATGCGAAGCAAGACGTAGATCTTTTAGTAGATGTCTACGAACGGTTACGTCCTTGGGCTATCAACCATCCCAATAGAAACGTGATCGACGCAACCTCACATGCATGTCCGACGTGCGGCAGCAATAAGCTGCAAAGACGCGGTAATCGCAGAACCCGGACAATGACTTACCGACAGTTGCAATGTCTTCGTTGTCGTTCTTATTGCAGGGAGAGAGTGAGTGGGACATTAATCCGTCCTGAAATTGTTTAACCGCTGTTATAACGAGCAGGCAAAGGACGCTCAGCATCTCTTTGCGATATTCTTTTAACACATTTTTTGCAACGACAATTACCTACAAGGTAAGTCGCCAAAAACCCGTGACGTTTAAAATCAGATGGCTCCCACTCAGTCCATCCTCTTTCATTGACTCTCACTAGTAGTCTTCAGGGTTCTCAGAATCTGTTTTAAGAATCTCTGCCATACGGTCAGCTTCAGTTCTAGTTTTGTACCACTCATGTAAGTTGCTGTCGCAGATTACTGCATAACCCGGGACACTTAACCCGGCTCCTAGCCTTACTGGGAATGCTTTGACTTCTACTTTCACCGTTATCTCCAATCACGATGTCTTTTTATTTTACCACGTTAAGTGGTGTGAAGGGCGGGACACCGAGGTAGAAAGGAGAGAAAGACCTCGATGCCCCATCACCGGCAACCATACCGGCTAGCCCTTAAAGAATGTTTCCCGAAGTTCACGCAACCTACGAAGGTTCTCTTCTCTAGGCAAATACTCTCGTTGAATTGGTTTGATTTCCATCTGATCTCTACGCAAAGTTGCTTGGTAAACATCTTTGAACTCGGAGATAGCAGGCCAATAAGGATAATCTTTTACCAAACTATTAATACATTTAGTAGCAATAGTTTTTTCTATGCTCAACAAAGAAGTATGCCAAAGTTTAAGTGTCCCCTCTGGAACTTTAGAAGACTTGTACCAAAGTTGAGACATAAGTAATAGCACTTCATCAGCTTCGTCTTCACTCATGTAAACTCGGCTCCTCTAATTTCATAATCCATGTAGGGACAGGCGAAAAATATTCTGCGTAATCAGCAGCAGAATCAAATCCGTTAAACGGTCCATGCACTTCATAGCCATCGGTTAGGTTACCGACAACTACTACTCGTGTGTCAGTCAGTTCAGGATTATCTCCCCACCTGTCATAGTTTTGTAAACTTTCAATACTCATTGCCCTCTGGCCCTAAGTATTTGTCCTCTAGTAAATGCATCATGTTCCACCACAGGAGTATCACGTTTAGTTCCCTTTCGTTTTGTCTGTCTATCTTCTTCTCGATGTTGACGCCATGCTTCTCGACACCCAACACACCGACATCCGTTGCCATAGTTGTTAGCAGACGGCTTACCTTTACAACTCTTTCTTAGAGTTTTCCCTTTCATGTTTCCTTTGCTTTCTAAGTTGCAACACTCGCTTGCCAAGTGCGCCGTATTTATCTTCCTCTTCTAACTTCTGTTTCCTCAACGCTGTCTCAAATGCAGACTCTGTAAAAGCCCACGTAGTATCCAGCGCCATATAACAATCTTCTAAACTCCAGCCTGCATTCAAAGCTATTTGAACTATATGCCGAATGCGTTCTGGTTTAACTAAAGGTTTAGCTTTCTGAGCTTTCCACCAACTGTTCAACATATGGCTGGTGTCAGTAAAAGCTAGGGCTTGTTCCACCTCCAGTTTGATTATCTCGCCCATTCATTCTCTCCTTAATAAGTTGTGCGAAATTGTGTAACTCCATTACGACATACGCTCCGCCAGTACCAAAACTTCTGCGCTTCACTAACGCAGCACCAAACTTTGCGTCAGCATTTATTCTTTCTTGTTCAGTTTCTTTCATTATCTGCGACAAAGAAGACAACGCATCTTTCCTATTTTTGCATTCAAATACAAACTCAGGTAAGTCGTGACATTTAATATCACCAACGTCTTTAGTTCCGACAAGAGGTAGCCGCATGAACTCATGCTCTGTATAGCTCTGCAAGTACCGAACGCATTCGGTTTCCCAAGCAGTTCCTTTTTGTTTTGCTTTGCTCATTAGTTCAAATCGTCAGGCAAATATTCTTCTGGCTGTTCGTGCATGAAGTACATTTGCATCCCATTTTGTATAAGAAACGATCTAGCTTGTTGCAACTTGTTGTTCTGATCCATTGAATATCCAGCAGGATGACGTTCAAATTGATCGACCATTTTCATAGCTTCAAAATCAAACTCATCTGCAAAATCTTTAGGCACAACTACTGAAAAAATAGTTACGTCGTCATTCAATATAGGTACCAAGATGCTATTTTCATCGTTCACTAGAAAGGCTCCTCACCAACTTCAAAGCCCTTTTGGACAGTCGCAACTGCTTCTTCTTGTACCGTATCACTTCGGCTGCCACGTGGTTCCCATCTCCAAGAAGGACCTGCATCATCAGCATACAAACGCAGTTTCTTTGTAGTCTTTCCTTCTTTGTTTGTCCATTCATCTTCTTTCATGCGACCTTTAATAAGAACTCGTTCGCCTTTAGGTAGCTCTGCCATACGCTCAGCTAATGTGTCAAAACATTTCACATCAAACCAATGCGTAGCTTTAGTAGTATCTCTTCCCGTTGTCACAGCAACAGAAAACATAATGTTTGCTGTTCCTTTCTGAGAAAAACGTAGCTCTGGAGCTTGTCCTATATTCCCTGCAATGGTGATCTCACTCATTGTCTTCCTTTCTATTGTTTAATATGTCAGCAAGAACATAGTTACCGTCTTGCTTATGCCAAAGGTGTAAGCCTAAACCCACCCTCATCGCACATCTTTTAATACCATCAGACGCACACGCTTTCAAACGTGCTCCGTCTGTCTTCCAATTGTTTGGGTTCTCACACTCACCGACCTCTTGTATCGAGGTAGTTCGTCCATCAATCTCAACAGTAAGAGTGCAGAGGCAACCAGTAACAGTACCATCAGCATCCCTAACAACATCATTAATATGAAAATCATAAGCTCCTAATATTCCTAATAGAAACTGAGTGACTATCCCGTGAGGTACATACGAAGCAGAAAACTTCCCGGGTTTAGTTTCAATGAACCTATCTGAAAACGGAGTAGCTAACTTAGATAGCTGACTCATAATATTCTCCTTTTGTTTTAAGTATTTCGCTAACAGAATCTCCTATCGGTATTTCACATAACGCTTTATGCGAACAGTAATTACATTCCCAAGGAAGATCCTCATCATTCCAATAATCTTTTAATCCTTTAGGTATCTCATCGTTAGCTAACGCAGTACCTATATGCAAACAATCTTCAGACAACACATAGTCTGTGATCTGCCGCAACGTAGCACCGCTTTCTTCTACAACATCATCGATGTCTATAACCCATTCGATCATGTCTCCAGCACGTGCACTGTCTTTCCATTTACCCGGAGTCGCATCACTACACACATAAATCATATGTATGAAGTCATAACCTAAACCCATAGCGTAAGCAGCAGCTTGTAGCATGTGTTCTTCTTTAGGACCATCACGTCTAGCCATACGAAACCCATAATTTCTCATGGTTTTTATTTCAATGACTACACGTTGGCTGTCTGCATTTGTATACACACCGTCAGTGTGACCTGATCTCATATATTCAGGCAAAGAAACAGGAACTTCAGCAACAAAATCTTTGAACGATTCACTTTGTTGCAGTGCACATTGGATCTGATGATGCAATGTGTTCCCAATTTCTCTAGCTACTAAACCATTAACAGCATTCTCATAATTAATTGTCGAAGCTGGCAATTGCAGTCCGTCATATATTTGTTTACGGACACATGCACCTACGCTAGACGCTCGCAAAAACGAACCGTCAGCAGTAGGTTTATGCTCGTCTGCTACCCCGAGATCAGCAACAGCCCAACGGACTGTTTCTACTACCTTCATATGGCACCCTTTCTCATGCCAGTTTATCAGTTTCCTCTCAATTCATCTATCTTGTTATCCCAATAAGCTGACTCAGCAGCTTCTCGTGCTTCCAACATTTCTTCATACTCATCATCATCTAAATCTGAGTACGGATCATCTGGTGGATCATCACTTATATAAATCATTGGTCATACCTTTCACCATCTATCGTTAAAACTTTTGCATCCCGTTGCTCACTAGCAGCAAACGTCCAATGCTCATTGAACTCAGGCAAATCATCAGTTTCGCATGTATCAATCACCCAATCGATAGCATCATCTATGTCATCTTCTTCGCTATCAATAGTGACTAACCAATACAAAGTTTGTGCTACCTCAACTTCAAATCTTCTGGTCATCCTTCACCTCCTAACTCTTGTTCAGGTACATAACTATCCTGATCCCAATACTCGTAATAATAAGTAGCAGTTGTACGCCACATGTATTGCGGACCAGCGTGTCGCTCTTTACGTTTAGACAATCGAGTCTCTTGCCGTTCACAACTACTACAAATAACAGGCTCAATCAGCCCAGCTTTTTGTGCACGTTTCATTAACGGGCCAAGCAACCTAGCATTATCTAAAGTCACACCCATACCTTTTAAAACAGCATGAACTTCATCAGTAGTCCACGACTTAGAAGGCGGAGTAACACGACACACTTTAGTTATAGCTTGCTTAGCAGCTAACTTCTGAGACGGACGAGCACCTAACTCTACCCGTGCCATCCCAATATCACGTTCCTGTTGACCACTCATACTTCAACCAATACCTTTGCTGCTTTCTCAGTCATAGGCAGCTTCCCGAACATCACGTTTGCTTGATGCCTTCGAGTACGTTCAAGGCTGCTCTTTACACCTTTAACTGATTTATCTTTTTGTTCCCATGCTTGGACAGCCATCAGTGCACCCCATTTAGTGTTACGCACTCCAGCTATATCTTCATCGATATGGAATCTCTTGTTTAAATCAGCTTTAGTGTTAGACCATCGAGTCAGCTTGTTGTAATAACCCTGATGATTTTGTTTACCATCTGTGAAAGCCGGTGCTTCTGGATTGAATGATGGCTTGTGTCCAATCAGACCCACAACCAAGTGATCCCATTGGACATCGACAAACTCTTGGTTAGCCATGCGTTCTATTTGTGCAGCGTATTGTTCATGTCTTTCGTAGCCATCACACAACGCTTTAACAGCTTCTTCCATCATGCCTTGTGGATCACCCATCTTTTTAAACTTAAAGACAGCTTCTTTATCTAAGATGTTCCACTTAAATGTGTTCGCACACACAGTCGCAATAGCTGATTGAGTAGCAACCAAAGGCACATGCTTGTCGTGACCATTACCAATATTAAATATTGATTCAACGTTTGACCAGCCCGGAATGTTTATACCTTCTTTAAACTTCAAAGACACATACCCAACAGCACCATTGTCATAAGTACCAACTGATTCAATAGTCTCTACAAGCCCAGTATCAATAAGCATCCCAGTTAAATCATCAACCATAAACCGATGTTGAACTATTCGATAACGACTGCTGACTTCAGCATGAGCAAACGGATAGTTGACCATCTTTAAAACATTTCTGCCTTCAAGAACTTCCTCTACCCCATGATGCTCAATCAATATTGGTGCACGTTCTACTTCTGACCAATCAAAAGCATCCCGAGCTTTGTCCCAATCAATATCGCCTACATTTCCTAACTTATGCCAAGGCGTAGCTCTATAAAGAGCGTGCTCAGCATCTAAAGATGTCATCCTATGTGACATACCTATTCCCTTTCATTTGAGATTTTCAGGAGAGGAGACGCTAGGGCATCTCCTCTCCCTTTCTTGCAACTATTAGGCAACGCCCCATGTCTCCCCTTCAAGAGTCGTGGTGCGGACATCCAATAGTTACGTTCTAAAAGCGGCGGCCTTTATACATTTCTTCAGTCACGCCTGCATCTAAAATCTTTATCGCCATTTGTTTAGCACGCTCTTCTGCATCACGTTCCATGTCGTCAAACATCGCACCGATGTCATTGTCAATATGTTTTTCTAACGCAAGCAATTCAAAATATGTGCCACGATCAGCGTCTCCATGTTCTTTAAGATCTTCTAATCGTTGTTGAATATAAAGTACGATCCCTTGTGCTGTACTACAATCAGGGATGCGTATAGTCTTCGCATTTACCTTCATAATTCCCTTTCATTTAGTTTAATTATAACAGATGTGATTGCCGTTCCGTGACTGATTGTGACATAACACATCGAAACTGCCTCGACGAAACTTGCTAAAACAAAACCCGACGGGCCTCTGGCCGCCTTTACTGCCTTAACATTGCGTAACATGACACAACGCTCCGTGCCATAACATTACTGCCGTAACGTAACTCAACAAAACCTGCGAAACCTAAACGCACCGCAAGACACCAAACCGCAGGCCGACTGCCCGAGCTTGACATGGCACAACGTAACACTCGCCTGCTAGCGTTAGCGCACGCCACCTTTCGTTGACATTACTGCCACTACATAAGCCGACGGTCCCCAGCGCAGGGCTTCTCGCCTTACCTCTACGGAACACGACTGCCTCACCAGATCACTCCTCAACGGGCCTGACCCTACGATAACTGGACTGCCATGACGTATGATAAATCGCCTTGCCTAGAAACAACTGTCCACTACTGCCGTGAAAAGTATTTCTTAATAGCATTTGAAACAGATTTAAGTTCAACGAACCCATCTATTTCTTGTCGTAAATTAAGCAACTTAGTTTCAAGACGAACAAGTTGCTTGTTGTATTTAAAATCATCATCCAACACAACAACAGAAGGATGATGACTCTGTGCTGTACCAGTACCACTGCCACTTTCAGGCATCATAAACGCCTTCATAGGTACAGATATTTCCTCACCAGTACGAACAACTCTAATTTGGTATCGATTAATAAGCCGATACGCCTGTGCTTCCCTATATTTTTCACTAGCTACACTGTCATCCCATTCAAACTGTGAATGCAACGCAGACTTAGGATCACGAGCTTTAGCAACAACACCTTTAGCTGTCAACTCACCCGTACGATCATAAAGCTCAACCAACTCCATATATTCAGGAGTGTCTGGCTCTTGTACTTCCTTAACCTTAGAGGCCATGTTCTTCCACTTTCTTCATGTTGATTTTGTATTTCCCATAGCTACCGCTATAAGACTTAGGAGCAGCCGCACGCCATTCACCAACACCACCACGGCCACCTTGCTGCACTAACGCCAACACTGACTCAGCATCCATTACTTCAGGCTGATACTGCACATGCAAAATAGCAGCCCACTCTTTATATTCAGCACGAGTACGCAAATCAGGTGAACCATTAGCATTACGCACCAGATCAGTACGCATATTCGGCTCACCAATAATCGGTATTAAATCAGGATCACCCGGTGCAGTACCAAGCACAAAGATTTGTGTCTTAGCTAACACCAACGTCATCTGCGGAAACGCTCTAGCAGCAGTAACAGTCGCAGCTTTAAACGCACTCGCTTTAATACCATCAGTACACTTAACGCCACCAATAGTGACAGCTTTAGGCAACCTAATACGTGCATGTTTATAATCTTCTAAAGGATCTTTAGGAGGACGTTCTTTAGTATTTGTTTTCTTACCCTGCATAGATTCAAGCATCTGTTCTTTTGACTTATGACCAAACTCATTCATAATCAAAGGCGTAACACCTTGAACAGGAATAACAAGTTCACGCTCTTCTAAAACGCGAAGCCTAATTATCTCTGGCTCTGGTTGATTAACAGGTACCGCTTTCGCAGTAGATTTCTTAGTTTTGGTAGGCATTGAAGCCCCTTTCATATTGGTTGTTAATAGAACCGAACTACTGTCGCAGTTCGACGGATATAGAAATAGGTGGAGGGGGAGCACAATCCGCACGGCTACACACACAGAGAACTACAGGGAGCCAGTGCTGTTACACACTGACTCCCCTAAGTAACGCTACGCCCAACGAGTGGGTGCTGCGTCCGCTGCGTCCGTGACGTTACGGTCATTGTCAACGGCTGCCTGCTTGGTCTTACGCAGGTCGGCTTGCTTATCGAGCCATATGCCGTACTGTATATCGTTGATGTTCTTGTACGCTTGCTGACGACTGGTCGTCTTATCCTCTGACCAGTTACTAAGTTCTACAAGCTGATGAATACGGTAACGACGATCACTGACTCTGGTCATATGCACCTCGTAGTACTTGGCACCGTCAGTCCATTCGTAGCGAATGATGAACGTACAACGCATATCGTCACGTGCACGCTGGTTCCTGTCGTCCTTGGTCAGGTTGCGACCCATGTGCTTAACCGCTGTCCAATGCGCTTGCTCCAGCACCGGATACACATACGCTGAGTTGAAGTAGGCATCAGTCTCCGTAACCTCTGACCTACTCACAACGTTACGACCGTTGTCGTCCATAATGTTGAGTACCGCACGAGCGTCATGCGCCGCAGGAGCTTCCCCGATGTACAGATTAAGCGCACGACCCGGCAACCCATCGTCAAGATTAGCCCACGCATCACCTAACGCACGCTCCTTAACAGTAGTAGTAGCATGAACACTCATATGCTCAGCACCATGCATAGCAACTTCTACAGTCTGACCTGTATGAATTGAAGTAGTCTTCTTAGTATTGGTTGACATAGTTATCTCATTTCTTGGTTGATTGAGTAGAGAAGTCTCCTCCAGCGAGACTGTCTTAGACTGTTCAGTCTGAAGGCAATTCTTTTGCATGGCGGACTCCTTTCCTCGTGATTTGACAAGCGACGAGAAGCAACGCCGTGCCACAGGGTTGCAACACGTGAGAACAAAGTTTTCAAGAATTCTGCGCAGCACCCGAAGGGCCACGCCCGAACACTTGGAGGGCGATGGGAAATCTTGCAAAGTTTGAGAGGCTCACGAGTTGCGACAATGGGGTGCGGTGGGGCAGCTTGGCGTGCCGGCAAATGAGAGGGGAAGGAGAACGACACAACACGAACAGCCACAAGACAAACAGCTAAGACACCAGCGGGGCAGCACTACACAACACCAACTCCAGAACACCCACCCCCCCTACAACAAAGTTAGTCCTACTCCCCTTGCGTGGTTAAGTTGGTTTGTTCCCGGCGAACAGGGGGATGTGCCGAGCCTCCCCCCCAGATATATATGATTATCAGTGTTTTGGGGAGTTTGGTTCAGTTGTTTGGGGGTTGTGTTGGTTATGTCCTTGGTATCCTCCGAGTGTTGAGGCCTCTCTCGCCTTGACCGAGCCTCTCTGTGCTGGTCGCTCCGTGCCCCCCTTGTTTTGTGGGGCCGTCGTGTCTGGACACGGAGTCAGATGCCCCTCTGACGGGCGATCGTACCGTTGTTAGCGGCGAGTGCGTTTGTACTGTATCATCCTGTGGAAGGGTTACCACTTGTTTTGGAGTTTTTGATGAATGAAAATAGAGAAACTGTTGTTGATCGGGAACGTGCCCGGGTTGACAGTCAAGAAATCTTTCGGTTAATGAAGGGCAACGGTAACCAGTCGGCTATTAACGACGGTAAGCCTTCTTCTAACTAAAGAATTGTTATGACAATTGAAGACATAGCGGAGCGTTCTGACGTTTGGCGTGACTCTATAGAACATATTCTTAAAAACGTTAAAGCTATTGTTGGTGCGCTTATTGCAGCGGTTATTGGTGTTTGGGCGTTTTGGCCTAGTGGTACACCGGAGCCGACAGCACCGATCACTGATGAGGCGTGTGTCGCTTTATTAGCATCATTAAATGATGAGAGTGTGCGAAACTGGTCCGAAGAACAGTGGGGCGTCTTCGAGGCGTCGCAACGAGCATTGGAATGTGATTAATGGCTGAAGATATCGAAAACGACTTTAAACAAATCAAGGTAAGTCGTTTAACTCTCGGCCTAATCATGTCAGTAGCAGTCACTTCTGGCGTAATTGTGTGGAATGCGGCGCAAGTAGCAGGCCGAATAGGCGAACTTGAAGCCACAGTCAACCGAGTACAAGAAGACATGGGCGAATTACAGATAGAAACCGACCCAACCATCCTCATCAGACTCGACTCATTAGAGAAAAAAATCGATGAGCTTGCTGATATGGACGGCTACGACGAAATAGACGAACGTATAGAAACTCTTGAAACTTGGATCGATGAACTCGACCGTGACGACGGTGAAGAACTACGGTGGGAAATAGATGACCTGCACCACAGGTCTCATGTGTTAGAAGAAGCGATTCGTAGTCGTTCGTGGGGGGACGAGTTCCTACGAGATTTTTATGGATGGTAAAGAATGGCTAAAAAACCTGACCCTCGTTTAAAACGTGCAGGAGTTAGTGGATATAACAAACCTAAACGAACTCCGGGTCATGCAACTAAATCCCATGTTGTTGTAGCTAAAGACGGTAACCAAATCAAAACTATTCGGTTTGGTGAACAAGGCGCTAAAACTGCTGGCAAACCTAAAAAAGGTGAATCAGCAGCTATGAAAAAAAAGCGTGCCAGTTTTAAAGCTCGTCATGGAAAAAACATAGCTAAGGGGAAAATGTCTGCCGCATATTGGGCAAACAAAGAAAAGTGGTGAGTCGTGGTCATTTACGGTTGCGACTGTGAAGGGGAAGAATGCGTTTGCCATTTTTACCATTACGACTGCGCCTGTGAAAATTGTCCAGACTGCGCTGACGACTGTTTTTGTTACGAATACGCTGAATGGATAGAAGAACCTATGGAGCCACGCACGCTTATGGAAATATTTGAGGAAAACCCAGAACTTATGGGTGAACGTGCAGACATAGACCCCTTCGATGACGACGAAGTAATTGAATGCGATTTAGAAAATCCTGAGATCTGTGATTCTTGTCAATAAGGGGACAACATGCCATCCGGTAAAGCGACAACTATAGAAAAATGGGCGGACTATCAAGCACTCCGCCGCCAAGGAATATCTCTTTACGCAGCTTCAAAACAAACAGGACTCTCTTACCACGCTTGCCGAGACGCAGAAAATGGCAAAGCTCCCAGAAATTTTCTGGCCGCCCAAGAAGCACTCGGCAAAACAATTCAGCCGGAAGTACCCCAATATGATGACCTTTGTCCCGAGGCGCAGGCTGCTTACGATAATATCGAAATCTTTGCCAAAAGGTATTTCGGCATTATTTTACAACCGTGGCAAATTGAAGCAACCGAACGCATTATGGGGCTTATGGACACAGAGTACGAAGAGTACGTTGTAATTAACGCTCCTCCGGGTACAGGTAAGTCCACATTTTTTGCGAAAGTATTGCCTGCATGGGCAACTGTTCGTAATCGTGCTATTCGTGGGATGATTGGTTCTTCAACTCAACGACTAGCTGAATGGTATTGCCGTAGGTTGCGTGCCGAACTTGATAGGGCACATCCAGTTAGAGCAGAGCTAAACGATGTCCGTCTTAAACTAGCTGTTGACGCTGAAGCAACACTCCAAGAAGATTTTGGAATGTTTAAACCAGATTCTACAGAAATATGGCGCGCCGAAGCATTTACTGTGCTACAAAAGGATGACACCCCGTTAAGCCAAAAAGAACCCACATGGTCGGCTTTCGGAATGGACTCTGGTTTTCTTGGAGGTCGTTTCGATCTAGTCATATGGGATGACGTATACGATCCACGGAAAATGCGTTCAGCAGAATCCCGTGAAGATATGCGTCGTTGGTGGGACGAGGTGGCAGAAACCCGACTAGAACCCGGTGGTTTGCTCGTTCTACAGGGACAACGCATGTCAGCAGACGATATTTACAGGTATGCGTTAGACAAAGTGGCACCCCCTGATGACTACGAACTAGAGGAATTTGACCCCGAAGATGCACCAGACGAATGGCGAAAATACAATCATCTCAAATATCAAGCGCATTACGAAGAAAATTGTGGCGGCGACCACAAACCTGACGCCGCACCTTGGCCCGAAGGGTGTTTACTTTACCCTCGGCGGCTTCCGTGGCGACGACTTAGACACATTAAAGCGCAAACTCCAGACCGATTTGAAGTCCTGTATCAGCAATCGGACGTAAACCCATCTAATGTTCTTGTAGATCCTTTATGGGTATCAGGGGGACAAGGCAAAGATGGGGTACATCATCCCGGTTGTTGGGACAATGACAGAGATTTGTGGGAACTACCTCAAAATGTGAGCGGAGAAATGTTTGTTGTAGCTACAGCAGACCCTTCTCCAGCTAACTATTGGGCAATACAATGCTGGGCATACAACCCAGAAACAGAATTTCGTTACCTGTTAGAATCGTATCGTAGGAAAATGGATGCTCCAGATTTCCTTGATTGGAGCCACGAACGGCAATCATTCTCGGGAGTCGCTGAAGACTGGTGGCAAATCAGTAACGATATGGGACATCCAATAACTCATTGGATTATCGAAGCAAATGCGGCCCAAAAATTCATTCTTCAATACGATCATTTCAGGCGTTGGGCAGCGCTTCGTAACGTGCAACTTATTCCGCATTACACGCATTCTCGTAACAAAGGCGACCCCAAATACGGAGTGCAAATGCTCGCTCCGTTATGGCGTGTTGGCCGAGTGCGTTTGCCGGGTAAACGAGACTCAGACGCACGCCCACATTCGTTACTTCTCATCAACGAAGTAACACGTTGGAACCCAGAAGGTACTGGTTCTCGCACAGACGACTGTGTTATGGCAGAATGGTTCTTAGAGCATAACTTAGAGAAGATCTATGTTCCGACTATAATCAATAATCGTCAGTGGCGACCGACGTGGATTACTAACGAAGCCGAAGCGGCGGTGAGGTGAATGTGAAGACAGTCGATGAAATTGTCTCCTTGTACACTGCACGTTCCCGAGCAAATGACGGGGCAAAAGCTCGGATGCGGAACTTGCGTGATTACTATAACGGCGATGTTATCGTTCCGTTACCGGAATTAAATTCAGACGAATCATCAGCAGTAGCGAATTTGTTGGCGCAAGGCCTCGACCAAACTGCTATGCGTATTGCATCAACATCTCCTGATATTTATTGTCCTCCATCAGATCCATCTAAAAAACGTTCCCGAGATAACGCTTCTAAAAGACGACAAGCATTATTTGGTTGGTGGGAAAACAGCCGAATGGATCTCCAGCTAGCTAAACGTGCACGACATCTAATCGGGTATGCAACAACGTGTACCCAACTCAGATGGGACGCTAAATCAGGTGCCCCGCAATGGCATGTGCGTGATCCATTGACAACTTACCCAGCAAAAATGTTGGGTATAGACGATATGCGTCCTCGTGACATTATTTTTGCTTACGAACGGTCGTTAGGGTGGATACGAAATATGTATCCCGAAGCTGCACACCAGTTTTCTGACGGTGGCAGTCTTTCCGAAGACCACCCAATAGAACTTATCGAATATGTAGATCACGAAGAACAAGTTTTAATAGGCAATCGGGCAGCAGTCACATCTAGCGCATGGCCCGGAGCTAGCAGAAACGAAGAAAAAAGTGCTGTAACGATAGAGCTTGAAAGAGTCCCAAATCGTTTAGGCCAAACTCCTGTTGTTTGTGCAGAACGGATCAACCTTGACGCTGCACAAGGACAATTCGATGGCATATTGGGCATGTACCAAATGCAAGCACGACTTATGGCTCTCGAAGTTATTGCTGTGCAAAAAGGAGTTTTCCCTGATACTTACTTGATTGGTAGAGCAGGAGAAACTCCTCAAATCGTAAATCCCGCTGACGGACTTACCGGCGAAGTCGGTGTTGTACGAGGCGGAGATTTACGAGATATGCAAATGCAACCCGGGTACATGACTAACCCAGCGATCGACAGATTAGAACGAGCGCAACGTTTAACTGCTGGCATCCCCCAAGAATTTGGTGGCGAATCGACATCAAATATTCGCACAGGCCGTCGAGGTGACGCTGTGCTTTCAGCCGTTGTAGATTTTACTGTGCAAGAAGCACAACGAATAATGGCTCGTTCTTTGCAAGAAGAAAATCGTTTAGCTATTGATATGGCTAAACAATACGCAGGAAATCGTGGACGTAGTTTTTATGTCAGCACTAAAAACGCTAAAGGCCGTGTTGACTACATACCTAATGACAATTTTGAATCCAGTGACAACGTAGTTTCTTATTCTCACCCCGGTGCTGATATAAACAATCTTGTTATTGGTGGAGGTCAACGTGTCGGTATGGGAACTATGTCAAAACGTTCGTTTATGGCTATCGACCCATTAGTTGATGACCCAGAATTTGAACATGACACAGTAATCGGTGAACAATTAGAACAAGCGTTGCTTACTTCGGTGCAACAACAAGCATCACAAGGTGCAATACCGCCCGGTGATCTTGCACGGATAATGGATTTGGTTACAAACGATCAAATGGAATTAGCTGGCGCTGTAGAAAAAGTTCAACGAGAAGCACAGGAACGACAAGCAGAACTTGTAGACGCAATGGCTCCTGAAGCGCAACCCGGGTTAGCAATGCCGGGTATGGGCGCAGAAGCAACAATCGCTGCTCAACCTGTCGCATCAGAACCAAATCTTGAAGAGTTACTTGGAGCTTTATAATGCCACGAACAGGAATGGGCCAAAAAGGACAAGCTGTTCGTGCGGCTACTGGCCAAGAATACGGTCAAGCAACACAGCAGGAACAGGCGCAACAAGTCGCTCCTTTACCTGACGACCTTGCTTCAACGCCAATGCCGACTCGTGCTCGACGGCAAGAACCAGCAGGTTCTCGGGGAGATCCTTTTCGTTCGTCGGAACGGACACTTGAAGATATAGCTACTACTCCACCTGTAGATGATGTTCTTCCACAGTTACCTCCGCAACGTGCCCGTCTTGTAGCACCAGCAATGCACATGATGTACACCATCGCTGACAACGCTTACTCTGACCCAACTCTTCGTGAGTTTGTGCGACGTATGGAAAACTTTATTCCATCTAAATATGAACCGTTGCCATGAGTTTCAGCGAACGGCTCGACAAAATAGTCGATGCACCATTTGATCTTGGAGCACAAGCCGCCGACTTTGTTATAGATTCAATAGTTCATACTGCTAAACAAATTGGTGATGGACGTATAAACCCTATAGATGCTCTTATCGAGTCTTTTAAAGACAACATTATGGGGCAGCAATCAGAAACTGGTACCGGTGAAAAAAATGTTGCGAGCGCATTGTTTGGGCCTGAAGGAGTTATCGGCGCACCTGTAGGCGCATTACCCGGCGCAGTTCGCGACCCCTTTAGTCAAATTATTTGGACTCCGTTTATGGAGGCAATGCAATACACCTACAAAAACTTTATTGACCGCCCGATAGGCACACTAGCCACAGTCGAACGGATGGTTTCATCAGAAATAAATGAAGGTGAAAACATTTTTGATAGAACAGGGAATCTTATAGAACAAGTAATTCCCGGTGCAGGCGACAGCAAACTTTACAACTGGAGCACATATCAACAAGCATGGGATGTCACACAAAGCAGAAGCGCAGGCCAAGCGTTAGCGTTATCTGCTTTTCACATAGACATTATGGACCCAAAAGCTTTGAAAGAATTTAAAGGAACTGATTTTTATTACGTGTCATCAGGCCTTATCGACTTTGCTTTGAACATTGGTCTTGACCCTCTTTATTTAATTGCTCGTGCAGGACGCTGGGGATATGCAATGCGGCGGGCTAAAGAAACTTATTTGCAAACTGGGCAATACGATCCAAGAATGGTGCAAACAAGTCTTGCTCCATTCGAGTTTCGTGACGTAAAACCGAATCGTAAAGGTCAGCCTCGTTTACGTGACGAAGCATTTTGGGACAACTGGAGTTATCGTCCTACATTCCTTAACGAAACAGTCGCACCTACTGTAGATGAAGTAATTAATAGTGGAGGGTTCGACAAGTTCCGTGCAGAGATCTGGAACATAGCTGACGAAGTTAAATCCAAAAGAGGTGAGTCTCCTACTTCATCGTTTGAAGATGAGTTTGGGAAAGCATTTATTGACGCAGGCAAACAAGGACGCCTTGGCAAAGGTTGGGATCGACCTGCCCAAGATATGTATACATGGGGACGAACAATTTCTAAAGTTATAGGTGACGGCCCAGTTACTAATCAAAGTTGGTTGCCTTTCGATAACTTAATGAAAGTCGCTTTAGCAGGTAGCGACGGCTTCCCAGCTTTAGAACGACAAGCAGGTTTGCTTGCTTCGATCATGTTCCAAGTAGACAACATTGGTGGTGGCCGAGCACTTGTGAATCAGATGCAAAGCATGACTGATGAAATTATTGAACTTGAACGACGTAGCTATACCACTAATGACGCACAAGAAATAGATCGTATAGCTGACAGAGTTACAGAATTAGAAACACAAAAAACAGCGCTAGCTAACGCTAACCCTGAACTTGTAGACAATGTTATGGATGTTGTCGCTGAAGCTTTAGGTAAAGGCGAAGCTGGTGTTGTAGATCTTTTAAATCAAATAGAAACTCCATCATTCCGTACCCCTCAAATGGGGACATCTGAATTTAATCAAATGTGGAAAGATCTTGGGGATTTAAAGAATATGCCGTGGAACGCAATTCTTTCTTTAAAAAACAACATTATAGAAACTCTTATTAAAGAAGTCCCTAACGGTTTTGGGCCACCAACAGTTTTAGATAAATATGCTACTGAAGTTGGTACCAATGTTGTCAAAGCGGCAGCTAACGAAATATTAGACGCACATCAAATACCTACTCTTCCTGACGCACAACTTCCTTATTTAGGTGTTAGCAATAGACTTGGTTATAAATCTAAAACGTTTTTTGAAAAATTTGGGACTTATCAAAACCTGCAAGGCACTAACGCTGTGCAAATGGTTGTCGATAAAGTTGCTCAAAACATTATTGATTTACAACAACCCAGTGCTGCTTATGTGCAAGTCGAGCGAATGCTCAGAGATGTGCAACGCATACCAGCGCCACAACTTACAAAAATTCCATATGTCCCTGACGCTAAGTATGGAAATATATTAGAAGCCGCTGGGCTTAACGCCGACGACGTACTCATAGAGTTCCTCAACAAATCCAACGACCGTAATGCTCTCGCAGCACACTTCGATGATGTTGTCAAAAGAATCAACGACACAATTATTGAACAGCTAGGGCCAATACTTGATGACGGTGTTGAAGTCAGTTTAGGTGCAGATGATTTACGCAAAATTCTTAATGGACAAATTATTGAAGCTAAAGAAATTTTAGACAAAGCTGCCGATGAAACACAAAGGTCTTTTGGCAACGTAGATTTTACTGAAGTTATTTGGGAACAAAGTAAAGGCGAAACAATTAGACGCCGGATTCCAATTAGCCCAAGCCAAATGCGTAAAGCCTCATTGGTGCCACGCTACGACCTAATAGATCGTTATGTAAAAATGGTGGCAGGCGATACAAAAACTCTTCCAACACCAGATGGCCCTAAACAAATTAACATAGCGCCTGAACGTGCCAAGGTCCAAGCAGCACGACGAATGATAAGCACCGCTTGGAAACGAGGAGTTCTTTTAACTCCACGTTGGCAAATGGTTGTCAATGTTGACTCTATGTTGCGTAACTTTGCTCATCTTGGAGTAGCGGATTCAATGTCTGGTATGGGGGTAAGGCTAGACAGGCTTCGTTCTCGTTGGTTAGAGCGTGCTGGTGTTGACGTTCAAGGGATTGTTCTTAGCAAAGTTGATGAAGCGTTAGGCGAAAGCGGACAAAATCTTTCGTTTGTAGACAAAGTTCAGGAATACAACAAGCGTTATGACGAAGGAACAATAGAAACAAACTACGAAGGTTTGATGGATGAAACCATCAGAGAAGAATACGCAGCAAGTAGACAAAAACGTCGCACAGCATTTATGTCTGGACTTGGCCTTTTCTTCGCAGGACCAGCAGGTGCAGCAGCATCAGCAGCATTGTATGGACGACACGCACGTAAAAGCCAAGTTCTTTTAGCTCGACGTAAAGTAGCTACAGGATATGGTGAAGCGCTACTTCTTGACGCTAAACATATGATCGACGAAGTAGAACAAGCCGAACGTGCTTTGTTAGAAGGACTTGACGATAGAACAGTTTTAGAATTTGATTTACTAACTCCTGAAGAAGTAAACAAACTTGGCGCAGATATGACGCTGGCCGAAGTTCTTAATCAAGCAAAAAAAGACAGACGAGAAGCAGCTAAATTATTAGCGGCTCGTTCTGAAGGTGTTACCAGCTATCAAAAAATGGTAGTTGAAAACTTTAGAAAAGAAATGCCTGAGGTTGCAGGCAAGTTTGATGAAGCAGCCGAACTTTTAGGAGATTTGGGATATGGCCAATCAATGCTTGGCTCCAATGCCATGCCTAACCCGTGGGGCGATAACCCACAACTGCGAGCAGTAACCGAACGTATCAACAGTTCTAACCCTACAAAACGTCAAATTTGGTCTGACACAAATGCACAAATGCGGCGAACTGAAGCATGGGAAGAATCACATCAATATGACATTACAAACCGTTACGAAAAAGATGGTTTCACAAGAGCTTACGATGCGTTTATACAAAATCATGCAAGCAGCCCGGGGTTAGTAGGAGAGTCAGTTCAAAGAGATTTTTGGCGGCAACAGTGGTTAAACAAAACAGACGAAGAAATTTATGAATGGTTAAGCACTGAAGGGCGACCGGTATTAGACAGTTTGCCTGAAGAGTGGAGAAGTCCAGAAGCAAGAGAAGAACTGATACGTCGCACTCGATACGAAGCAAACAGTCTTGTACCAGATTTACCTGAGTTCAAAGCAGTCCGTGAACAACTTGCTAATGGTGAACTTATTCAATGGGATCGAGATATGCAACCTATCCTCGATTCGTTAAACCTGCGAGCAACAACAATTTTAAATGAAGTAGTAGAAACTGGAGACATACGAAACATTCCAAGAGGCACTGTTGTAGATCAAGCTGTTTACTATCAAGTTATAAATAGATTAGATGAATCAGTTTATTTAAATGGGAGTAGACAAGTTTCTAGTGCAGCGAAAGACGCATTAGAAGTTCCGTTTATAGAAATGATTCGGGGTGTTGCAAAACAAGTTGACGCCGATAATTTGCGAAACATTAATTCCCCTGAATTTACTCAACGTATTGCACCTTTAATTGATTTTGGTAAAACAGTTAATGACTCGTCTTATTTAGATGGACTTAAAACTGGAACACAAATTAAACAAGCTAAAGACATTATTCGTAATGTAACTGACACATGGTTTGAAAATTTGTCGATGGTTGAAGACACTGTTTCACGTGGAACAATGTTTGAAGCAGCTTATGAACGCCAAATGGCGATTGAAATGCAACGCTACCGCAACAATGACGGATCATACAGAATTCCCAAAGCAGGAAAAGCTATAGACGAAATGTCTCAGCGTTCCCGTCGATACGCTTTAGACGAAACTAAAAAGATTTTGTATGAACTCGCTGACCGAACACGTTTTGAAGAAATAGCTACAGAACTTTTCCCGTTCCTTGGAGCATGGCAAGAAGTAGCTACACGTTGGATGGGTCTAGCAGGCCAAAACCCTGTGTTTGTTGGCCGTGCATTACGAGCGTGGGGTCTTATCACTGGTGAAGACGACGAAGGAAATCCTCGGATTGTTATACCAATGCCCGGGTTACTTGACTCAAACATTGGAGACATAAAAATCTTTGGGAAACTTTCGCAGTTAGCAAATCAAGACATCAATCTTAATCTTGAATCTGCTTCTATGATCGGTGCTCTTCCCGGGTTTGGCCCTCTTGTTTCATTTGCTGTTTCAGAATTAATTGTAGGGAACCCAGAGTTAGACGAATCACTTGGTTGGATGGTGCCTTACGGTTTTGTTGAAGGCGAAGAAATGTACACACGATTCATCAATTCGCACACTCCGACTTGGGTTCGTAACGGAGCTAAAGCTATTGGGATGACTGATGCTGGCAAAGCTAAAACAGCGGCTCTTGTCACCCAAGACATGATTACTCAATACGTTGAAGAAGGCAGAGAACTTCCTCAAACAGCAGTTGAATTAGCTGAGTTTGAAGAAGAAATAGAACGACGCACTAAAGCTATTTACGGAATATATATGTTGCGTTCAATAGCAGTTCCAGTTTCTTTCCGGCAACAATCACCATATTGGGGGATCATAAACGAAATGTGGAACATTTCTAAAGAACACGGTTCCGATATAGCAACCGCATGGCTTCTTGAAAACCATCCAGATTTGTGGGCGTTTACTGCACGGACAACAATGGCCCAAGGCGTAAGAGCAGGCACGTTAGAAGGACACGAAAAATATCAACAACACCAAACGTTTATGGAAAACAACCCCCAACTAGCTCCGTTAGTTACAGGAGAATTTGGTGCGTTAGACGTTCAATTTAATTACAACCGTGCAGTTGCTGAACGTGAGCGACGAGAAGGCCGTCGAGATTCGATGAACCCAACAGGTATTCTTACTGATTCTTCTGTAAGTATGGGTTGGAGAGAATGGCGTGTTTTCCGAAATTCAATGGACAACGAACTTAGAAACCGTGCAATGGGTGGCGGTTCGTCAAGTCTTTTAGCTCAATCAAACTTTGATTTGTGGAAAGACCGTCGCAAATTTATTGAAGATCTTGGGCAAGAAAACTCGTTTTGGCTACAAGAGTTCAATACTTTTGGTCAACCGCAAATGCAAAAAGAAGTTCTTGCTGGATTACGAGAGTTCATTTCTTCAGAAGAATTTGCTTATCGTCCTGAAATTCCTCAAATAGCAATGTTTGTTGGCAAGCATGACCAACTTGCTTTGGAAATGGTAAAGCGTGCTGAGGGCACTAACAACCGTAATTATTTACGAATGAGTTATTCTGGTAACGAAGACATTCGTCAAACGTGGGATGTCTTTTTGTTAGAGGTATTAAGTTACCCCAGCTTCGGCCCAATCTATGACAGGTATTTTAGTAACATGCTTTCAATTTCTGTAGGTAATTTGCCTACCGGTTTAATGACCGAATATGAGGTAGCGGCGTAATGGCAGGCAAAAGAATAATTCCTAATTTTTTAGAAGAAAGTGTTCTTTTTCTGTTTGATAAAGTTGCTGTAATAATGCGTTTGCTAGGTGAAGGCGCTATTAGCGATGCTGAAGCAAATGAAGCACTAGCTGAAACTATTAAAGATGATACTGGTATGGTCGAGTGGCTTCAAAGTGCTTGGGATTACGAGTTTGTTGATAGCGGATCTAGCAAGTCTAAAAGTCTTTTGCCTGATTGGATGAGTCCATCAGCGATTACGTCAAGCGATGAAGAAGAAATATCAGAAGAGCCTACTGTTCTTGATGTAGAAGAACTTACGGAATCTTATGAAGATCAAGGCATAGAACCACAAGATATTCCACGAGATGCTCAGGGTAATATTGTTCCTTTAACAGAACGTACAGGGGAACCAGTTGCTTATAAAGAACGTATTCCTGATCCATTAGGAACAGGCCGTTCATTAGTCCCTGATACATATATCCAAGCCCAGATTGATCCAACAAATTGGGCTGCTTATATTCCTGTTGAGTTTGGACAACCAGAAGGTCTTTTAGACAGAGGCCAATACGATTTAACTCCGGTTACTGGTCAAATGGGTGTTGAAGACCTTGAAGTATTTGAAACTCGTCCTGAGTCACCAATATTAAAATCTGTTATGGGCGATAATTATATGTCTCTTCGTTGGACTGACGATCCTGAAGCAGGTATGTCTTTTTCACCGGCTCTTATTGAAGATGTTCCGTTTACGTTTACAAATGCTTACGAAGCGTATTTAGCTCAAACCCCAGAAAATAAAAAACGCATTGCACAAGGTTTAGCTTTAGGCACAGGTAACACTTCCTTTATGTATTCGGCTATTGGTCCTCAAATGTTTACTGATCCTGATGCTATTTATCGAGACGAAAATGTTCGTAGAGCGTTGATACAACAACAAGTGTTTGCACAAGACATGGCAAGTATTACTGAAGGTGGGTTTGCTGGGTTAGGCGAAGAATTTATACCTGAAGTTAGAAACCCTGAACAAATTGAAAATGTTTCAGATCAATTATTTGAGCTTGCTAAAAATGCTGGAGCAGTAGTGTCTATCAGTTCTTCTTATGGGAATGCTGTAGCTAGTAAAGTAATGGCTTCTTTAACTGGCAAGAGTGGGGATGATCCTAGGTTCCGTGAGCTTGTTGCAGGTTGGACCGATCAAATCCAACGAGAAACTATGGGCCGCAAAAACCTTACTCAAACAGAGTTGCAAACAATGTTTGGTGAACGCATCGAAGAAGAATATGCAGAAGATGTGGCATTTAGTAATAATTTAGGACGAGCAAATATGCTTGCTAAAGCAATGGGAATAACGAACCAATGAGAGTATCCGGCAAAGAGCTAGCCAAAGCTTTTCAAGCTCGTGGATGGAGTCCTGACGAAATTTATAATTTTGTTGCTATCGCAAACTTGGAGTCTGGGTTTACATTAGATGCTTTGCGATGGACAAACTTAGATCACTCTGTCGGTATGTATCAATTAAACCTAAGAGCAAAAGATGATGGTGCTAAGCGTGCGTTTAGGTTTGGGATTGTTGATAGTGAACGTGTTCCAACTAAACGTGAAGTCGAAAGTTTTTTAAGTGGATTAAATAGGCAAGAACTTTTAGAGTTTAATTTAGATGTAGCTGAATTTGTTTATAGAGGCGGAGGCAACAATTATAGATTGTGGTCTGTACACCCAGATAACAAATTTTTTAAAAAAGATTCTGCAAACAATTACACAGCACAAATTAAAAAAGAACAATGGGAAAAAGGTCGCGCCGCTGCTAGAGAAGCTTTAAATCAAGCAGGCGTTGAATCGCCTTTAGCTATGAAAGACCAATCATATATTGATGGGAACATACCAGAAGATTTAGAAACAGAATCTGGTGGTAGTCAAATTGAATTTCGTTTAGAAGAAATGATGGACGAAGCGGAAACCCCTGAAGAAGCAGCGGTTATCCGCAAAATGATTTTGAATGAACGTAATCGTGACCCTAACCAAATAGGCAAATTTGGTGAACAACAAGGGATAGATGTTACTCGTCCTGATCGAGAAGTTTCTTTAGGACCAGATGATTATCAGTTACTGTCAGATGTAACAATGGTTGGGGAAGAGCCGACCGAAGCGCCAAACGATCCAAGTCAATTCAGTAATCCGACTCCAGATGATTTTGTTCCTCCGGGTTTAAAACCAGACATGAATATTATTCTCTACGAGTTTTTGCGAAGTAATCCTAAAGCGCAAGTAGAACATCCTTTAACTGGTGAAATGGTTGATCTTGTTGGTCTTATAGAAGAAAACCCATTTGGGTATGAAGACAACACACCAGAAATGCAAGCGTTTATTACGCAGTTGTATTACCAAACTGACCACTACCAAGACAGTGAAGTTGGTAGAGCAGATCGTGAATACAAATGGAGTAGCGGTGGCGAAAACGAAGATGAATGGTCTACACGTCGTTTAGATTTAATTTCTAATCAAGTTGAACAACTCGAACAAATTCTTGGGCAAGCCAACATAAATCTTGACGACAATCAGATTTGGGAATTAGCTAAACAATCTTATTTGCAAGGATTAAACCTTGCAGAAATGAAAGATTTTCTAACTACAGCAACTACAGACACAGGAAGTCCTCTTTTCGATTTTGGTACAGGAGCGCCTGCCGGTGGAACTATTTCAGATTTCCGAAGCAGCATAAAAGATTTGTACCGCCAGTATTTAATGGACCCAGATGAAGAGTTGTTGAAACGACGTTCTCAACAACTGTTTACAGGTGAAACAACTGTAGATCTTGTTGAAGATGAAATGATTGAACAAGCGGCTTTGTTGTTCCCTGCATGGAGAGATCGTATCGAAGCTGGCAAAACTCCGCTTTCTATTGTGGCTGGGTACAACGGAATCTTTAGTTCTGTTATGGGTTATAGCCCTCAATGGGATGGTCGTCACAAAGATATGGCTGTTGACCTTGGTGGGTTAATGGTCGAAGGCCAAGAACAAATGGAAATGTCTGGTGGGGATTTTGCTCGCTGGCTTAGACAAACAGATGAATACGATCAAAGTCCACGGGGGATTAACAATGCTTATTCGCTTGTAACTGGATTAGGCAGGCTTATGGGAGAGGTTGCGTAATGGTTGAGTATTACGATACGGATGCTGAAGGCAACCTAATAGACCGTAGGCCAAGCACGCAGGAAGAACGAGATGCTGCTAGAGCAGCTATTGGTTGGACTCCAGAACGAGGCGTAGAAGCTGGACAAACTTTTGTTCCGAATCAACGCATTATGCGTAATGGTGTGTGGGTTGATCCAGTTTCGGAAGAAGAAAACCCTGACCTTGGCGCAGGTTATTGGACAGATCCTGCAACTGGTGTAAATACTTATATTTCTGGGGATGTGATTGCTCCTATAGACAAGCTTCCCGGGCCAGAAGATCCATACGACAAGTGGGAACGGTGGAAGCGAAGCGAAAATATTAAAGGCGCTAAAGCTGTTATCCGCAATTTCCTTGAACGATTCGGGCTGGGCGATTTAACAGACATAGCTATGGGTTGGGCAGAGTCAGGTATGTCGCAAGAAGCGATGCTTGTAGAACTGCGTTACGGTAATGACCCAACTGTGCGTCAGGTTTATGATGGCAAGTTTCCTGCGATGCAAATACGTCAAGCTAACAATGTGCGAAATATTAACGAAGCTGAGTATTTAGATCTTGATAGAGGCATTAAACAAATAGCTGCCCGAGCAGGAATTGATAATGCGTTTCTTGAAATGAATCCAGAAACAGGCATAACTGGTATTACTGCTTTAATTGGTGGAGATGTTTCTTTAGCAGAATGGCGTGACCGTGTTGCTCTTGGAGAAGAAGCAAAGGAAAATGCAGACGCTACAACAATAGATTTGTTGCGATCACGTTACGGGTTTGGTGAAGGTGACATTGTTTCAGCGATGCTTGATCCAACAAAAACTAAAAACATTGTAGATGCCCGTCGTGAATTTGGTGCTGCTGGTTTAGCTTCTCAATCTCAAAAAGCGCTTGGACCACAAAACACATTTAGCAAAGATCTTTCTGACGAGTTGCAACGTTTAAATGTCCAAGGTCGCGAGGTAGCTGCACGGGTGTCTCCGTTACAAGGTTTGACAACAAACTTGCTTAACGAAACAGCTTTGACTGCTGACGAAATAGGAGAAGGCGCATTCGGTCTTAACCAAGGCGCTTCTAAACTAGACAGAACACAGCAACGTCGGAGCGCAGCGTTTAGAGGAGATACAGGGTTGTTGACAACTCAAACGGGTGTGACTGGATATGGCACAGCAACTTAGCTATAGTGATTGTATTGTCTGGCCCCCTCGGGGTGAGCTATTCAATGTCCCCCCATCTGAAGTACCACCGCTGAAGATGCGTAACGATAGGTGAGTGACATATGACAGATTCCGACTCCACTAATCACAGTGATGGCGGTGCTGCCAGTACATCTGAATCGAAACCCAACTGGCGTCGTGAGTTGGAAAATCGTTTGAAAGATGCGGAAGATAGAGCTTCTTCTGCTGAGGAACGGCTTTCTGGTTACGAACGCAGGGATACGTTCCAATCAGCAGGACTTGATCTTTCTGATTCACGTGTCAAGTATTTCGTTAAAGGTTATGAAGGTGAACTCGATGCTGAAGCTATCCGTCAGGAAGCTATGGCCGCAGGGTTTTTAGGCGAAAATGCTGCACCTGCCCAAACCAATGCGATTACCTCTGACTCGATACAAGCAGAAGAACGTATTCAGGCTGTCGGAGAAGGCGGAGATCCAGTGTCACAAGCTGATCTTGAAGCTCGGATCAAAGCAACAAAAAGTCAAGATGAATTGCGTGCTTTGATGGAGAGTGAAGGCGTCTTGTGGGGAGCAACAGCCTAAATTAGATTATTGGAGTCCTCACCTAAGGACTTCAAGTGGCCTATACAAATACAACTACTCTTGCAGATAGCGTAAAAACGGCGTTCGATCAGACCGCCTACTTCGCTTTGCGTTCACAACCATTGTTTGAAATGATTGCGGATGTACGATCTACCGCTCAAAGCCATAACGGTTCTGGCGTACAATTCACGTTTTACTCTGACATGGCGCAGGCAACTACAGCGCTTACTGAGGGTACTGACGTAACTGCTGTCGCATTGACAGACAGTGCAGTAACTGTGACTCTTGCTGAGTACGGTAACGCTGTTATCACTACAGCGAAACTGCGTGGAACTTCGTTCCTCAACGTAGACGCTGATGCAGCCAACATTGTTGGTTACAACATGGCTGATTCAATGGACAAAATTGTTTCCGATATTGCTAACGCTGGCACTAACGTAAATTACAGTGGTGGCGCTGCAAACCGTGGAGCTTTAACTACTGGCGACGAATACAACTCTGGTGATGGCCGTAAAGCTGTTGCTCAACTTCGTAGTCGTAACGCTCCCGGTTGGGAAAACGGAAACTACATGGCGATTATCCACCCGGATGTTTCCTATGACCTCCGTAGCGATAACACGGTAACTGACGTTATCCAATACCAGTTGTACCAAGACGGAGCACCAATCCGTGCAGGTTCAATTGGCACGTTTAACGGCATCGAATACATCGAAAACCCTCGTGCAGGACTTATTGCTGACGGTGGTAACGCTAACTTCGATTGTTACCAGACACTTATTGTTGGTCGTCAAGCGCTTGCAAAAGCGTTTTCACGTGCACCCGGCTTTGGGTCTGATCCAAGCATTGTTGTTGGTCCTGTGACTGACACTCTGCGTCGGTTCAACCCAATTGGCTGGTACCACCTTGTTGGTTACGGCATCTTCCGAGAAGAATGCATGCAACGTGTGGAAAGCATTTCCAGCATCGGTGCTAACTCCTAATAGTTAGCACATAGAGGTTTGGGGGGGTCGGGTTTTCCCCCTTTCCCCGGCCCCCTCATTATCCTCTGCTATCATTTCATCATGCCTACTGTTAACGGAAAAAAGTACCCTTATACCGCTAAAGGTAAAAAGGCTGCTGCTGCTGCAAGGAAAAAGAAAAAAAATGTCAAAGCCAAGCGGTGATGTAACCGTCAGGCCTAAGCCGATCCAAGGAACGAGTAACACAAATGGCTAGTGGTCTTTATGTAGAGACTTTCGAGGCAGCGTTAAAGAGTGACCTTGCGCTGGATATGGACAATGACACTTTTAAGTGCATGTTAGTTACAGCTTCATATACCCCAAACTTCGAAACTCACACAAACAAATCAGATGTAACAAATGAATTACCGGGTACAGGTAACTACACCCCCGGTGGCGAAACGCTTACTAGTGTTACGATGAGCAGCAGTTCCGATGGGACAGGCACAATTAAATGGGACGCAGACGACGTGTCATGGGCTAACTCTACGTTGGCTAATGTGCGTGCTGGAGTTATTTATGATGACACAGTAACGAATGATCGTCTTATTGCGTATATAGATTTTGGGGGAGATTTCAGTACAACGTCAGGCACATTCCAAATTCAATGGAATGCGTCAGGCATCTTCACTCTTGATTTGGTTCCATAGGAGCAATAATGCCAACAGCTAATTATCCAACGTCACTTGACACAACTTCGACGCAGGTAACACCTACTGCGACTACGGATCTTGATGCTTCTAACTTTGAACACGATCAAGTTCATGGGGCTGCGTCTACTGCGCTTATTGCTTTAGAAACAAAAGTCGGTATTAGTGCTTCGCCTGCTGCTTCAGCGTCAACTAACGCTGTGCTTACCCATACGGGTACTGGTACTACAGCATGGTCAAACACGATTACTGGTTCAACAATTGCTGGCACCACTCTTTCAGGTGCTGTAGTTGGTGGAGATCAGATCATGTCAGCGGTTACGCATAAAGATTATGCGGAAACTTGTGCTGAGAACGCTGCTGTTACAGGCACAGTTAGTATTGACATGAATAACGGCAACGTTCATTCAATCACATTGACTGGTAATGCGACTTTAACTTTTGATAACCCAATAGCAACTGGTGATTCAAGCTCGTTTACTTTGATAGCTAAACAAGACGCTACTGGTTCACGGGTAATTACGTGGCCCGGTAGTGTTAAATGGGCTGCTAACACTGCGCCTACTTTGACGACTACTGCTAACCGCTACGATATTTTGGCGTTTACTACTGTTGATGGTGGCACTTGTTGGTTTGGGTTTGTAGCTGGCCAAGATTTCTACTAAGGATTACTAATGCCTTTAGGCGCATTTAAAGCA
>WLWF01000447.1_pt1 | contig 39901 bp, 54 predicted proteins | sample 6718331 | NCBI WGS metagenome assembly WLWF01 (sample SAMN12718692, study PRJNA515312) | sponge metagenome | isolation source: marine sponge | host: Mycale hentscheli | place: New Zealand: South Island, Marlborough, Capsize Point | collected 2003-05-01 | reverse complement strand
ATGACGTGGGCGCCCCACCAAGAGCGTGTCCCACACACCACTGATGGCAAAAGATCTGAGAACAGTCAACCTCCTTATCAGCTGATCCGAATGGTTGAGGGGGTGATGGGTCCTTGTTGAAGGGGGTTTATCGCCTGTGGTCTCTGTCTCTTTTGAGTGCCATCTAAAACTTGGCATAGGTCTTCTGGCAGTGCTGACCCAGGCGTAGATCAGAGCCTTGAGCATGTCTTTTAACTCAGGTGCCCAGCTGATGCTCCTTCGTGGAATCAGTGACGTTGAGCAATTTTCCATGGCCTAATCGCTATCAAGAGTGAGGTGATTTCTATTGCCTTGCCACGAGCGGGGTTTTTATTGGCAATTCATGAGATCGATTACTGCGAAGAGCGCAACCAAGCAAAGATCGGCATCATGCGCGGACTGACGCCATCCCAATGCTCCGTTCCGCGATTACGTCTGCAGCCTCTCTCCTGGCAATAGCTCTTACGAATCCTCTATTAACTGCAAATGCTGGGGAGGCCGGGCTTGAGCAGTTCCAATGCAAAGCGGCAGGCACCATCACAATGACTGACGAGGAAGGTTTTCAACCCGTATCAGAGGAGATCACCGTTGCGTTGAAGGTCGAAATCGATGAGCCAAACGGAAATGTACGGATTAATCAGCCTTACTCTCAAGAGATGGATCCTTGGGGTGCAGCCATCTTTGACCGGGATGCATCCGGACGTTGGGTGGCAGTTGAATTTTATCAGCAGATATTGCACACACAAGTAGAGCTGACGATACTCAGAAAGAGTGGGAAGTTTTATTACGCGAAAAATCAGAGCAGGGTATTCCCAAAGTTTTCAGAGACAGCCGAAGGTGTTTGCAGGCGTTATTGATTAATAAAAGTAATGCCCTATCAATTTGCGTCTCACCTCCTCAGGAACCTTCTGATCGCAATCAATGCTCCAGCCTCCAATACCTGGCACGATTGAACAGAAATCAGATAAAAAGAGATCGCTAAAATAAGGATGTCAGCTAGGGACATTGCATCCTGATATGGATGGGGCTTTCTGAGGCGGGGAATGCTTTAGGAAGTTGCCCCTAACCTATGCCCCTCGGCACTCCAATGACGCTGGCTGTGTTTCAGGAGCTATTGATGGCACTTGGTGGTTATGCCTTATTCTTCTATATCCTTTATAAGTTCGCAGAGTTTTCACAATGACCACCTACAAAATTATCCTTAATCAAACAACGGGAGAATCTCAAGTTGAACATACATCTGAATCCTACGATGAGATCATGAAATGCTGGGAGGAAGAGAAAAATGAGCAGGACAAGTTCAGCAAGATTGACATGGAGCTAGTTCTTTACAAGGATGATGAAGTTATAGATGACTATGAAATCATTGATGCTCAACGAGAGTGGATAGTCATTGACTAATCTCTAAGCCTGCTGTGTAGGCTATAAAGCTGGTGGGGAAATGTTTATTGAGCACAATGACTTTATCTTTGCAGTATTGGCGAGTTACTGTGAGGCATTAAACGGAGAACCAGAAGAGTTCAACCTAGTTGAAGCTGATCGGGACAGGCTTATGGCGTGATAGCTGGGTGTGAGCCTCTAGTCCTTTTGGGGGATCGGGCACCAGCAAAGACCACTCGAATAGGGGATTCGGATTCAGTTCGTTTCAGCGATCGTGAAGAGACCCAGGAGGGTGGCCTCCAGTCACCTCAACATTAATAAAGAGCTTAAGACCATGAGAAATACAAGCGAATTTCCTTACATGATCTTTCACCAACTTTTCGATGAAGAAAGCTCCACATTTACTTACTTTATAGCGAACGCGTGCTCTAGAAAGACTATTGTTATCGATCCAGTAAAGTCAAAAGTTGATGAGTATTTAAAGCTTATCTACGATGAGAGTTTGATCCTAGACCAAATTCTTGACACTCACGTCCATGCCGACCACATTACAGGGGGTGGATTGCTTGCTGCTCGAACTGGCGTAAGTTATGGCTTGTCTGCTAAGGCTGAAGGTAAACATGTTGATTGGCATCTCAAAAATGGTGACGAGGTTCACCTCTGTTCTGAATCCTTAGTTGCCCTTGAGACACCTGGTCATACCCGCGACAGTATGGTTTTTGTTAATCACGATAAGTCTGTAGTCTTCACCGGCGATACCATGCTTATAGGTGCCTGTGGTAGGACAGATTTTCAAAACGGTAGCTCTCAAGATCTTTATACTTCTATTACGGAGGTTATCTATGCATTGCCTGACGACTGTATTATTTTTCCAGGTCATGACTATAACGGACAGACTCAAACAACTGTTGGCGAACAAAAACGTTTTAATAAACGAATAAGGTCCGAGACGCAAAGGATTGAATTTGTCGAGATCATGAATAACCTTAACCTTCCCCGTCCAAAACTAATGGATATTGCGGTTCCTTTCAATCTAAATGCTGGCTTCAAACCTGCATCGATGTTTCAATACTAATCTCTGCTTTTCTTTCAAAGTTCAAGCATATAAATAACCATGGCTAAACCAATTGCTTTAAACGACACGCTGCTTGTTGACGTCAATCGGCTAGGGAATAGCAGGGGGCGTGATGTGTCGCTATCGATCTCCCGCCTGAAGATTCACTCCCCCGCCACGAGCGCGGTTTTTTATTGCCCTGGAGTCTTCTGCAGGATGTGGCTCACCAGGTCTAAGTCGTGACGAAGTGAAGGGTCTCTTGCCAAGCTGTGAGCAATTCGGCAGTCGATCGAGGCCATGACAGAACAACTGGTGGTGATTACGGGAGCGGGCGCAGGGATCGGAAAGGCTTTGGCACATGCTTTTACTGCAGCTGGTCACCCCTGTTTGTTGATATCAAGAAACCAGGAGGTGGATCCCGCATTGGCCAATAAGCCAGTGCTTTATCGGCAGCTCGATGTCTCCAATGCCGCAGCGCTGGGGGATGCCATCGCATCTGCAGAGAGTCAATACGGGCCTACTGGCTGTCTGATTAATAACGCAGGGATGATTCACATCGGCGGACTGGACAGTCTCAGCCTCGAGCAGATCAATGAGGAACTCGACACCATGATCAAAGGGGTGACAAATGGCATTCACCACGTTTTGAACGGTATGCGTGAACGTAAATGCGGAACAATTATCAATATCAGCTCCATTGGTGATCGCAAGCCTGCTCCAGGAGCACCTGTGTATCACGCTTGCAAACACGCCGTGCGCTCATTGGGCGAGAGCCTGAATATGTCAGAGGCTGAGCACAACGTCCGTGTGATCAACCTTGCGCCTGGGCTGATCCGAACAGAGATTCATCAAAAGATGGGGATCAGCTTTGAGGAATACTGCGAAGTGCTGGGCAATCCCACTTTCATTGAACCGGTAGAACTCGCCAAAATTGTCCTCTTCTGTTGGCAGCAGCCACAACACATCTGCATCCGAGATATCGCAGTGATGCCAACTGATTGTGGATTCTGATTATTGCTCTGGATTCGTCTGAGGGATATGCGTCACTAGATCTACAATAAAAAGCTTGGAAGGGACGTAGCAGCTGAGCTTGAATCGGAATGGATGGTGCCCTTATTGGTTGAAGAAGAGAGAGACAGGCTGATCGCTCGGCAGCTGGGGGTGAGCTTTTAACCCGTTTAGGGGATAGGTCATCAGCGAAAACCACTCGGATGGGGGATTCGGATTTGTTCTGTTTCAGCGATGGTGAATACATCGAGGGAATGGCCCTCGCGCAACACCTGAATCAAATGAAACTTTCTGCTTTTGTCGCTATCGATCTCCCGCCCAGAATTACTTACTAAATGCTCAGGAAGAAATTAATTATGATTGAAACACTATTCGGAATTGACAGAGTCGAGTTCTATCGGGCGGTCATTCTTATTTCCTCTTGTGTCTTTGGATGCATCGTACTAAACAAACTATTCAGCAAAACCACTAACTCCTAATGAACAAAACACACGACATCCATCCAGCACTGATAGTTTCCTTCGTTTTAGTTCTGGGACTTACTGTTGGTACCGCTGTGGCAATGGAAAAGTTTGGATTCGCGATGGGCTTAGATACTACCGAGCTCGAAATGGAGGATCTAATACCCGGTCGTTCAGATTTACTACAACCTCGGAATTGAAGCCAAATAGGTGGCTGCGATTGTCGCTATCAATCTCCCGGCTGAATATCCAAGAGCCCCGCCAGGAGAGGGATTTTTTTAAATATCAGCTTCAATCAAGCCATGCGTCAAGGCAAAGACGGCTGCCTGAGTTCTGTCTCTTACTCCAAGCTTGTGAATCGCTGTACTGACATGGCTTTTCACGGTTTCAGCAGAAACGAAGAGTGAATCAGCAATTTCAGTGTTCCTCATCCCTTGGATGATGCAGCGAATGACGTCTAGCTCTCTTTCCGATAAGGGATCGACAAGTATTGGTGCAGGTTTCACCTTTGCTGAAGCAGCTTCTCGCACAGCCCTTGGATAGTAAATGCCGCCGCTATTGGTCGTGCTTAAAGCGTGAATGAAGTCACCGTCGCCAGTGCCTATGGATGACATGAACATCACACCATCAGCGCCTGCTTCCATGGCTTCCTGGACTACTTCTGGTGTTTCTCGCTGTAGAAAGATCAGTGCCTTTAGGTCAGACGAATGTTCCTTGGCCTTTTCTATCAGTCTTATTCCATAACCCATCTCAAGGTCTTCGCTTGTCATCAGGATATCTGGATCGGTCTCTCGCAATACCTGTAAGGCTTCATCCTCAGTTGTTGCACCACCCACCAGTGATTGCAGAATCGGCGTGCAAAGGCAGAGAGCGGAAAGGGTGAGTCTGTTTTTGGAGCAGACCAACACCTTTTTATCTACCAGCAGCTTCTTGCATGCATCTGCTGCCTTCTGGAGAGGCAGCTCGGATGGGTTGATCCTCACGTATTAGAAACTGGCAGCCACATCAGGATAGATGTGGCTTGATTCCAGCCACAAACCAGATCTCAAGCTCCCTGGTCCAGATCAATTATCGTTTAGACGACATCGAGTCCGTCTTGAAGGTTATTTTGAAAGCACTTCAGGGCTAGTACCTCCAGACTGAACTGCCTGGCTACTTATCAATGCGAGTGTTTCTGGCAGCTCTCTTCTCACTGGCAGCCTTCGCAGTCGTCTTGGCTACTAGGGCGAAGGGATCGGACAACTTCACAACGCACATTGGCTCTCGGGTTCCTCCTGTAGAAGCAGGTTGCTACAAGACAGGCGATGTACGAAGCGATGAGGGCAAGGTGCTGAATGTCTATAGGTGCCCCATTTGAGCAGAGTGCTTTGCAATGGTCCAGGCGTTAGTGGTGCTGCAAATCGAGCTTTATCGATAAGTGCCAGTGGCGTCAGGGTCGCCAAGTTGCTTCGTATTCAGCAACAACATCTTGATGGAGTTCCACTGGGCTCTGTCTCGTTAGTAGTTACAGATCCCTTTTTGGTTTGAAGACAATCTGTCATCCAAGCAAAAGACACAATTCAGCGCAGGGACGATCGGAGGAGCCGTTGGCTTTTTGATTGGTTACGGTCTTGGAAGGATCAAGCTTTGATATTGACTTACTGGCTGCAACTGGAGCATGTGAGGTGCATGAAGTTGGTGCTTCTTTGGATTCTTGCTCCAGGTGCGCCAATATTTTTGGTGATTGGACGTTGGCCTGATCGGCTTGCTGTCATTAAGAAGCCTGTTTCGATGTCTTTATACGGTCGTTCTTTCAGCTGATTTTTTCTTCCCACAATTGAGGGGTTTTGTGGTGTCTTCTTTCTCCCTCAACTGAGGGATGTCTGTGTTGTGATCACCAGCGATGCTCAGGACATCTCTCTCTGATTGGATATGCCTTTGCGTTTCATTCCGAACGATGAGTTGGAGTTGGAATGCATTCCTGATCCGGATGGAGATCTCTGGGGGTGGGAGCGCTTTGCTCACACTCTCAACGGCTATCACGTGATGGGTGGGTTTGAGCCATGCGCTGCCCAAGCGAATTCAGGTTCTCCATCCACCCTCACCGAGCTTCGCTGCGCCTTGTTCTTTGAAGCGCGCCGCGATCGCCACAGCGGTGGCATCTCCACCAATGAGGAAACCATCCAGCAATTGCTACGGGCGATTCGGCAGAAGGTGGAAAGCAGGCAACTGGATTGAGCTTTGCTTGCTAGAGCCTTGCCAATGCGCAGCTCTTTCTCGCGTCACCAACCTCAAGGGTCTGTGTTGCCGTTCGGTTGGAATCTTCTGCAGCGCTGCCGTTAGCTCTGATCGAAGAGATCAGCCCAGCTCGAGGCAGGCCAGGCCATAGACATTGCCATCGTGGCCTTGCGGTTGTGGCATCACGCCCTTGTACATGCGCACCGTTGTGGCCATCGGTTTGAAGCCTTTCGCCTTGGTGATCGTCTTGGCGGCAAGGTTGAAGCCGGGGGTGTCGATCAGCACCACTCCCTTGTGGCGGTCCATGGCGTTGTTCAGCAACAGCGATGCCATGGCCTCTTCTTCTGCCAGCAACGGACCCACCCGCCAGCCTTCGCCAATGGGGAGCAGACAGGGGCGAATGCGCACGTAGCCATGGCATTCACCCTTGCCATCCATGGCCACAAACACCTCCCCGGCCTTATGGCGCAGCCACTGTTCAAGGAAATGGGGCCTCGGGCTGATCTCATGGCGTTCGTCGTAACGCTGAATCGCCTCGAGCGAGACGTCGCGCAACGGCACAACGCTGATGTCGCTGCGGCGCAGAAGGCTGGTGTTTGGGTGTTCTGATTGATCGCTGAGGCACATCTTCTGCCGGCGCGTGGTCACGCAGTCCTTCTCGAAACCGGCCTTCTCGTAGAAGCTCACCATCTGGACCGCAGCTTCCAAACCGATGCAATCCACGTTGCTCAGCGTTTCCAGCGCGTGTTCCCACAAGCGACGCCCCACCCCCTGGCCCTGATACTCCGACTTCACCGCAAACAGGCCGATGAAGGCGTAGCCGGGGTTGTATGTCACCGCGGCGATACAACCCACAGGTTCGTTGTCGAGCCATGCCAACCAGATCCCTTGGCGATCGGTGTTGGCATAGATCTCGATGTCGCCCACTCCGGGAGCGAAATCCTGTTCACGAGCCAACCTTGTGACCACGTCTAGGTCGGAGGGCGTGAACGGTTTGATCTCCAGCATCAACCCTCAGGCGGCGTCAGGCGGCATGGAGAATTGAATCCACACTGGTGGGATAACGACGCACGTAGGCGTTGGTTTCCATGGCGACGATCCGTGCTTCCTTGCGATTGGTCGCATGGAGTTGCAGCGTGTGCCGGCTGCCGTCGTTTTTCTTGTAATGAACAACGAATGGTTGTGCTGCGGAACTCATCGGTTTGTGACCTTGAGGGCGATCCGCAAGCTGGCTGGCCGTAGGGCACAGGCCAGGGCGTGGAATGGTCGGTGGGTTCCCTCAACAATGAGGCTTCCCATGGGTTGAGCTTGAGCAAGGTCGAGCTTCATGGCTTTGCCTCGAATGCAACCGTCTTACTGCGCCTGAAAGCGGGCCTCCAATCCCCATCTGGGGACAATTTGGAGTGATGGGGCGGAACCCCGCAAACTGAGGGTTCTTCCAGGTCAAACGCATGGCGGGGGATCGAAGCCAAACAGCAGAGGGGACTCCGCTTCCCCCTGCGGTGTTTCTCGATGCCCTCAGCCTTGGGCCCGTTGATCTGGCGCCCATGCAGCAATGGTGTGATCTGCAGGCCTGGCCCTCCACCTCCCTCGATGAGCGCTTGGAGCGCTTGCAACATGCCGAGATCGCCATCACCAACAAGATTCCCTTGGATGGCCTGTTGCTTCGCCAGCTGCCCAAGTTGCGCCTGATCTGTGTGGCTGCCACCGGTACCGATCAGATCGACCATGCCGTTTGCGCAGAGCAGGGCATCCGCGTGCACAACGCCGGCCGCTACAGCCGCGCCTCGGTGGTGCAGATCACCTGGGCCTTGATCCTCGAGCTCTGCTGCGCGATGGATCAGCGCCGCCGGAATCTGATCGTTGGCAGCTGGCAGCGCAGCCCGGTGTTTTCGCTGATCGAACCAGAATTTGATGAACTGGAGGGCCAGACCTTGGTGGTGCTCGGCGCCGGTGATATCGGCCGTGGGGTTCTGGCGATTGGTGCAGCCTTTGGGATGGAGTGCATCGCCCTCACCAGCCGCAGCAGCAGCGCTGAGCTGGAAGCGGCCCTGCGTCAGGCAGACGTGCTCAGCCTGCATGCGCCGCTGACGCCGCACACGCAGAACCTGATCAACGCCGCGCGGCTCAGCTGGATGAAACCCAGCGCCCTACTGGTAAACATGGCTCGCGGCGGGCTGGTGAATCTGGAGGATCTCTGCGCGGCCTTGCGCCATGGTCAGCTGGCTGGCGCCGCCCTCGATGTGTTGCCTGTGGAACCGCCTGGGCCTGAACTGGAACGGTTGCTTGAAACGCCAAACCTGTTGATCAGTCCCCACATGGGCTGGAGTTCTCGCCAGGCCCGTTGTCGCTTGGTGCACACCCTGGCGGGGCACCTACAGGCCTACGTCGCTGCCATGGCTCGGACTGGTAGCCGTAGGCCATCGTTGTGATCGTGCGGTTAGTCGTGATGGCGTTCGGGGTAGGTGTTCGCCCATGTCTCGGTGGTTGATCCCGTTGGGATGAGTTGTTGATAGGCGCTGCTGTTGAGGATTTCGTCTACGGCTTCCCCCAGGCGTTCCACGGATCGGCTGTTGGGTAGGGCCTGGACCAGCTCTTGATGCATCCGCCGCAGATACCAGGCGCTGCCATCGAGCCCTGCATTGAACTTGTTCCACATGCTTGGATCGCGCCGGGCATCCAGCACCATGTCGCCGGCATTGTGGGCCTTGTCCGCGGCGGTTACCAGCAACGAGCTCAGTGGTTTGGTCGCCAGGGAGTTGAGATAGCGGGTCTTCCGCAGCATCCAGGGTTCCTTTTCCCCAACGGCAGCATCAGGGCTTGTGTCGGTGCAGTCGCGCACGATGTCGGCCACCGCTCCCCCGAAGCGTGCGGCGATCGATTCATGGCTTTGGCCAGCGTCTTCGATCGCGTCGTGCAGCAGCGCCGCGATCGCCTGATCTTCATCGCCTCCGTCTTCCCACACCAGGGCGCTGACGCTGATCAGATGGGAGATGTAGGGCACCATTTTTGCTTTGCGCCGTTGCTGACGATGCAATTCCTCAGCCCAGAGCAGGGCTTGTCCATAGCGGGGAGTGATCGTCATGGCAGCTCTAAGAGTGTTTTGAGCATCGCCACCAGCTCCTTTTTGCTGAAACGGTCCAGAGGCGGTGGTGGTGCTTGAACCCCCTGATCATCCAGGGCTTGGCATAGGTCTGCCTTCTTGAGTTTGGAATAACCCCTGATGCCGTTCTCCTTGCACAAACGCTTGAGCGTGGCCACTGTCTGCTGCTTGAACGTTCCCTTTCCAAGCAGTGCCTTGCGATCCACCCGCCCGCTGAGGGGAGCGCTCGCCGCTTCTAGGCCAGCGGTTGCTGCCTTCAGCTCCAGGTCGATCGCCCGCAGAGCCCTCGCATCCGATGCGGCAACCGATCTCAGATTGGCGCGCAGCGCTTCAGCGATCTTGCCCATCGGTTCCCTCCAGGCTGAGTTGCACCGCTTGCTGCTTCTCCACGATGGTATGGAGCTTCTGCTTCGTGGAGGTCCAACGCCGGATGAAGCGAGCGATCGCTTTGATCAAACCACCGAGATAGCCGCCCCCTTGATAGCTGCGCTTGCCCAGCTGATACGCCCCGAATTCATTCACCAGGTCATCACCAGCGTCTTCCAGTTCCCCCACCACATTGGTCACGATCTCGAGCATTTCGTAGGCCTCTTGGCGCACGTTGGCTTCCCGTTCGGCAATCGCTCGGATCTTGGCTTCCAGTTCTTTCATCGCCGCACGATTCTGGTCTGCCTTGCTGCGATACACCCCGCGGCTAATCATCACCGATTTGTAGCTGTGTCTCAGCGTGCAGTAGGTGTGGTTTAAATCCTCTCGATCTAGAGCAACGGGATTCACAGGAAAGTGACCTGTTGGCAGCAGTGCAGGCATAAAAAAAGAGCAACAGCCCAACCCTCGTTGCTTTGTCTGTTCCTCACATCCCACATCCCAGGGAGCATGGAGAGCTCATCCATCCCTCAACTAGGGGATGTAAGCGGTTTTGATTTCAGGCTCAATGGGGTTGCGTGCGCTGGAGCCGTGATGCCCCCCTCCTATGACTTGATCCTGATGAAAAAGGGGCGTCTGCAAATCAAAACTGTGCAGGTCTCCAACGCTGATGAGGCATGGCGCCTGGGGCGTGAGCTTCACCCAAACTGCATCCGTGGTGTGGTTCGCCATGAACGCAGCGAAGCTCAATCAGCGGAATCCAGCTAAGACAAGATCACCATCGAACGCTCGTTATGGAGCTGCGCCTGGAGTCGCGCGCAATCAAAGGAGCGATTGATCAAGCGAGGGTTTTGCTTCAACAGCGGCGGGTTGTGGCCTGCATGGGTGATCGCATGGCCTTGATTTGCCTGTGCCTCACCGAACCGATCAGGCCGGTGATGCTGGGAGCAGCCACCACCGAAGACGAAGGCTTTGCCCTGGTGCAGCGCCTCAACCCGGATTTATTGATCTGCAGCTCCGATCTTGAAACGGGCTATGGCATCAACCTGATCAAGCGTGTGCATGCCGTTTCCCCCTCCTGCCAACGCTTGATTGTGTTGGTGCGCGAAACCCAGGCCGTGGTTCGAGAAGCCATGGACGCCTATGCCGATGGCGTGATGTTCAAATCCAGCTTCGGGACGGGGCAGGGGGATTTCATCCAGGCGCTTCAAACCCTCGCCGAAGGGCAGGTGTATTACCCCGAGGAGATTCGTCGCCTGGGCGCGCAAGCGCCGAGGCCCGATCTTCCCCCCTTGGTGGAGGAGCTTTCCAGGCGCGAAATTGAAGTGGTGTCGGCCGTGGCTCTCGGGCTCAGCAACCAAGGCGTGGCCAATCAATTGAACATTTCCCTGGAAACCGTGAAAACCCATGTGATGAATGCCACCGGAAAGCTCGGAGCCCAAGGGCGCACCCAACTGGTGGTGAAAGCGATTGTCTACGGCTTGATCGATCCGCAAGGTTGAGCAGGAGCAGGCGGTTCCGGCAGCAGCCATCGCCCGAAGCGCGCGTACAAGGCAGGAATCACCAGCAACGTGAGCAAGGTGGAGGTGATCAAACCACCCAGCACCACAATCGCCAGCGGCTGGAGAATTTCGTTGCCAGCGCCAAAGGCCAGCGCCAGCGGCAGCATCCCCAATGAGGAGGTGAGCGCTGTCATCAGAATGGCGTTGAGCCGCTCCAGGCTGCCGTTGCGGATTAACGCCATCTGCGCTTCTCCGTTTTGATGCCGCCGGTTGAAGTTGTCCACCAGCAACAGACCGTTGCGCACGGCGACACCAAACAGGGTGATGAAGCCGATCAAGGAAGCCACCGACAGCACCCCGCCGCTGAGCAGAACGGCGATCAAACCGCCCACAAGGGCCAGGGGCAGGTTGAGCAGAATCGCAATCGTTGCTGGCCATGAGCGCACGGCTACCACCATCAACAGCGCGATCACCACAGCCGCCAGCACGCTGTAAGTCAGCAAGGAGCGGCTGGCTCTCTGCTCCGCTTCGAATTGGCCTCCGTAGCGGATGCTGTAACCCGAGGGAAGGGTCACCGACTTGGCCACCTGGCTGCGGATCTCATCGACGACAGGGCCCAAAGCCCGACCGGCCACATTCGCTGAGACCACGATCCTGCGGCTCACGTCTTCGCGCTTGATTTCGTTCGGTCCGCGCACCGACGCGATCGTCACGAACGCACCGAGCGGTTTGAGCGCCCCGGAGGCCACCCGGATGGGCACCTGGCGCAGGGCTTCCAGGTCACCGCGTTGATCCGGCGGCAACGCCACCACCACCGGCATCCGGCCTGAGGCCGGTTGCGCTGCGGCGACCTCCTCACCGTGCAAAGCCACCTCAACGGCCTTGGCGACAGCCGCCACGCTCACCCCCTCCTCCAAGGCCACATTTCGGTTGATGTTCACCTGAAATTGGGGCACGGGCAGTTGCGGTTCAAGCTGCAGATCCACCACCCCTGGCGTTGTTGCCACCACCTCTTGCACCCGTTTGCCCAGGCGGCGCAGTTCGTTGAGATCCGGGCCCGAAATTTTGATCGCGATGGCGCTGCGAACGCCGGAGAGCACCTCATCCATTCGATGGGAGATGTAGCCGCCCACATTCGGGGCAACGCCGGGCAGGGCCAGAAACGCTGAGCGGATGCGACCAATCGCAGCGGGGCGATCATCCATGGCCTCCGCGCTGAGCTCCACATCCACATGGGCCGTGTTCACCCCAGCTCCATCGGCATCCCCCGGCGCGCGACCGGCTCGCACCTGCACCCAGCTGACGTCCTTGCTGGATTGAAGTCGTTCGGAGAGCACCTGGCCGGCACGGCTGGTCATCTCCAGGGAGACGCCGGGGTAAAGCACCAACGAATTCACCAGCGACTGCTCGCGAAACTCGGGCAGGAACACACGCCCGAGCGAGGGAAGCACCAGCCCTGCCGCCACCACCCCCGTCAGGGCCAGGGCCAGAACCCGTCTGGGCGATTGCAGGGCCGCATCGAGCAGCGGCTTGTAACAACGTTGGGCGCCGCGCTCCACCCAAGAATCCTCCTGCGGCAGCGGTGCGCGACTGAGCAGCAGGGCGCACAGGGCTGGCGAGAGCGTGAGTGCCACGAGCGTGGAGGCCAAGATCGAGAGCACATAGGCGATCCCCATCGGCATAAAAATGCGCCCTTCCACGCCCGTCAGCGTGAAGATCGGTGCAAACACCACCACGATGATCAAGGTGGAGAACAGCACCGGCTGCCGGACCTCCACCGAGGTGCGGAAGACCACCTCCAGAGGATCCAGAGGTTGCGCCACCTGCCTGTTGCGGCGAAGTCCGCGGTAGCAGTTCTCCATATCAACGATGGCGTCATCAACCACCGAACCAATCGCTACCACCAGGCCCCCCAAGGTCATCGTGTTGAGCTGCAGGCCCACCCCACGCATCAACAGCAGTCCCACCAGCAGCGATAGAGGAATGGCACTCAGAGCAATGCAGGCTGTGCGCCAATTCATCAAAAACAGCCCCAGCACCGCAGCCACAATCACCACTCCCAACAGCAGGGATTCGCTCACATGGCGGATGGCGATCTCGATGAAATGGGCCTGCCGGAACGTGCGTGTCACCGACACATCGGCTGGCAGCAATCCATGTAGTTGCTGAACCCGTTGTTCCACAGCCCGCGTCAGTTGAGGGGTGTCCACATCCGGCTTCTTGTTGATCATCAAGACCACCGCCGACCTGCCGTTGAAGCTGGCCTCGCCCCGGCGCAAGCCAGCAGCATTTTTGATAGCCGCCAACTCTCCCAACGAGACAACCTGCCCATCCCTTCCCACCACGGCCGCGCTGCTGAGATCGTTCGCGTCTGCGCTGCTGTTGTCGGTGAGGATCAACCGTTCTTGCCCGCCGGCAATCTGAATTCCGCCCCGTCCACTGAACTGGGCATCAGAGGCCGCGTCCAACACCTCGTTCAGAGCCACGTTGTGTTGCCGGAGCGCCTCGAGGTTGAGTTGGATCTGGGTTTGAGCGAGATCCCCCCCGTAGATCGTCACCTGGGCAACTCCAGGAATGGCAAGCAACGCGTTCTCGTAGCTGCTCTCAATCTGCGAGCGAAGCGCCAACACCTGCTCTGCGCTGGCGGTCTCGGGAAGGGTGAAGGCGTACTGAAGGATGGTGCCGAGGGGCGAGAGCGGTGGAGAAATCACCGGTGCCTCTGCCGACTCAGGCAGCTGGGCGCGCACCTGCTGCAGGCGTCCCGCCACCAACTGCCGGGCCTCCTCCAGCTGCGACGCGTCCATGAACACCACCTGAACCATCGAAAGGCCGGGTTTGGAGGCGGAGCGAACCACATCCACTCCGGTGAGCCCAGTCACCGCCGCTTCAATCGGTTCACTGATCTGCCGCTCGACCTGTTCAGGAGACAGCCCAGGGGCTGCGGTCTGAATCTCCACCTGCGGCGGAGCAAAGGCTGGAAACACATCCATCGGCATCTCCAGGGCGTTCAGCACACCCCAGAGACTGATCAGCAATGAACAAACAACAACGAGCCAGCGGCGGGCGATCGCGCCGCGCAAGATCGCGTTGAGCAGCTTGTTGAGCATCAGGCAATGATCAGCTGTCGTTGCGTCCAGAACCGCGGCCGCGGAGGCCGAACCCTGCTGCTATCACCACAATGACCGCCACTGCGATGCCGCCGGGAACCATCCAGGAGGGGGCGTTCCCCGAGGGATCGGGTGTGGAGAGCTCCTCCACAACCACCGGTTGACGATCTTTTTTCTGAGACTCCGCAAACAACGACAGGCCACCAGAGACCACCACCTGCTCATCGGCCGTGACCCCCTCAAGCACCACTGTGCGATCAGCCACAACGGGGCCCACGTTGATCAACACGGGGTCGTAGGTGTCGCCGCTGCGAACGAACACCAGTGGCTGTCCATCCATATCAAGGATGGCCGCAGTTGGAATCAGTATTTGCCCTTCAGCGGAAACCTGGGGTTGATCGGTGCTGATGCCCAGCAGCTGGTCCTGGGTGGGGCTGGCATTCACCTGATCCACGGAATCGTTCTGGACGAACGCATCTCCGTGGCCCGAATGGGCTAGGGCTGCGGGTAAAACAAGCCCTTGAAGCCCGCCGCCGAGCAAAGCGCAAGTGAGAACCAGTGCACGCATCTCTAGCGACCGAAGCCATAGAAGTTTCAACCCCGCGTGGGTTTTGTGCAATCAAATCGCCATGCTGGGGGCCCGAACGCAGCATCTGTGAACGATCACGCCGAACAAAAGCTCACGGCTCGTGAAATGGTCAGGGCGCACACCTATCCAACCCTGGCTGCGCTCAGCTGTCTCAGCTTGCTGGGCATCACCCTTTTGCTGATTCCCCAAGCCGTGAAAACCCATCGCTACAACAGATGCATCGATGGGCAAATCGCGATGCGTGTGGCGGTCAACCCCAACGGTCTCACCACACCAGGCAACCTGAATTACCTCAAAGCCGTCGAACACTGCGAAGGCCGCTGAAGTCAATGCTTGCGATCAGAACGTTGAAGACGATCTCCCTTGCGCTGATGACTGTTTTATTAGGCATCAGCCCAGCGTTTGCCCATGGCAAGGGCATGTATGCCTCAAAAGCCGAGGCTCAGAAACGAGCCCAGGAGATTGGTTGCAGCACCAGTCATCAAAACAACGGCCGCTGGATGCCTTGTTCGGATGAACGAGAGCTCCACCAACAATTGCGCAAGCAATGAACTCGCCCGTGAAAACGCAACGCCAGGCCCGTCGCATTCACCGCTGGTTCGTGCCGATCGCTGCTGCGCCGCTTTTGCTCACAGCGGGCACAGGCTCGCTTTATAGCCTGCTCTTGGAGCAAGGCATTGATGCTTTCTGGTTGCTCAAAATCCACACCGGACACTTCGGCTGGCTCAACCTCCAACCCTTTTATCCGCTGCTGCTCGGCGTGCTCACCATCGTCGTCACAGGCTCGGGTGTGGTCATGCTGTTAAGGCCGTCCAGGTGATCCCTTCCCTTTGAGATTGGATCAGTAGCGAGCGAAGACGGATGAGCTGCCGTCATGCCCGATCGCTAACACCTCAAAGCTCTCAGCCTGAACCCCCTTCACCTCCATGCCAACGTTGGGTCGTTCAGCCAACAGCCGTTGAATCGCGGAAGCAGGAACATGCCCTTCGATCACATAGCCCTCCACGACAGCGGTGTGACAGGAAGCCAACTCGGAGCGAATGCCCCGCTGTTGTTTCACCAAGTTCATGTCTTCCCTGATCTGATCATCGATCCGGAACCCCGCCGCTGCGATGTGCGCTCCCCATTGCGTACAACAACCGCAGCTCGCCGATCGATAGATCGTCAACTCCGGGCCAACCGCTCCCTTGGTATTGGGCATCAGCCCATGTCCCTTGGCATCGCCATGGGCTTGAGCGGGGTCTAGGGCCCCCATCAAAGAAAGAACCGTGGACGCCCCCACCAAGCTCAGACGAGCCACGGAGGGAACCCAAGCTTGGAATCGAGACGTCTTCATGGAGCTCTTTATAGATCTCCTTACAGAGCTGATCTCAGCGAACCGCTGAGCGCTATGCCATCAAGACCCCTGCTGGCTGTGGTTGGAATCCAGCGAACAGATGTCGGAGCCCGCCAGGGTGGGATCCGCTTCACAGAGCCGGCGCATGAGCGCGTCGTGATCCACTGCGGAGAGGGATCCGTCGGGCATCCATTTCAAGCAGGTCCTTCCAAGACAGTTGTTGGATCGAGACGGTGTTAACGAGGTCATATCGATTGGTTCGGCTGATGTTCACTCTCTGCTTCCGATCCATGGCTGCAATACCCCCAGATAGGGGCTTTCCAAAGGCATTGGCGGGCGTCATTCATCACGCGATGAATGACGTGATCAAGCGATCATCACGACTGGGTGCTCATCTGGCTGGTTAGCTTGGGATCCAGCAGCCATTCTTTGAATTCCTGTGTCATCGCATAGCTGTCTTCATAGCGCTCCAATTGATCGAGAATCGCAATCCGTTGCATCACGCTGCTGGTGATTTGTGCTTTCACGGAATTGGTATGGGTAGACATGACAAGACCTCAGTGTTGTTGATTCATAGAGATTTCGGCCTGAATGATTCGCATCAATTGCTCCGGTGATTTGTATTGACGGGGCAGGGAACGGTTCAACAACCGCAGACGATCCCAGCAAAGAGTGCGTTGAAGTTTGGCGCTGCTTGTGCCTTGTCTGACAAGGATCTTCAAGGCCTTGCAGTACATCGGATGCTTGGCTTCGAGTTCACCGATGCTGATCTTGGGTGGAGCCATGGATTGGCAGCTCGATAGATCCGAACTTTGCACCCAGCAGGGCTATTGCATCTCCTCCCATTTGGGGACAACCTCGCTGTCCCCAGATTGGGGTAGTGGATGCATGCGGTCGGAACGTTGAATCCCTGCCGTTGCACATGTCTCCATGGATTCAATCGAAACGCACATTGCCAAGGACCGTGAGGAACTGGCCAAGGCCGCAACCAGCGGCGATCGGGCCAAGGTTCGTCACTACGCAACCGAGCTCGAAGAGCTGGAGTCGTATCGCAGCCACCACCCAGGTGAGCACAAGGATCCCACCTCTCTAGAGCTCCATTGTGATCTGAATCCAGAGGCGCCGGAATGCCGTATCTATGACGACTGACAACGACCGAAAAGGATCGGAGGGGTCGCTTAGCAAAGATGGCTGCTAGGAGCAGGGCCTTGCGTGGATCTCACCCCATATCTCCAAAACCAGCCGAAGTCGGCTGATGAAGAACCTCTGCTTTCCGTTGCCATCAACGGCCGGATCGCGCTTGCCATGAAAGGCCGATTCTTCCTTCGTTGTTTCTGCGATAGCTTCAGCGAAAGAGGACGAATCGGTTGCGCCGTAACCGATGAACAAACCTGTTTGCATTATCTGAAGCAGGAGTCATTTGAGCTCCTGCTCTGCACCGATTTGCTTGAGAAAGGCAATGGTTTCGAACTGGCTCGCAAGGCGCGTGAGCTCGATGAAAGCCTGAAGGTGGTTGTTTTATCGCTGAGCGATGCCATTCCCATTGAATACGACAATGCGCCGTGGCTAGAAGCCGTTGTGGCGGAAGCCGACATCATTGAAGACCGCAAGCCGTTGGAAGCGGCGGTGCTGGCGGTGATGGGGCATCACTCCTATCGCAGCCCATCCCTGCGCTCCGACGAACTGCCCTATCTCAGTTGTCCGAGGCTCACCCCTCGGGAATATGAGGTCTTGGATCGCCTCGCCCGCGGCAGGACGGATCGCGAAATTGCTGAAGACCTGATTGTGTCCGAAGAAACAGCCCGTACCTACACCAAGCGATTGCTGCGCACGCTCGAAGTGAATAACAGGGTTCAAGCGGTCCTCAAGGGCATGCGTTGTGGAATGGTTCAGATCTAATCAGAGCGCTGTCTAGAGCCACAAACTTGGCTTCAAGCGGGATTCACCCCAAATGGGGGTAGTGCTCCATGCACCAGCTGCGGCTTAATGATTTCCACGAATTGAGACTGTGGAGATGGCCGCAATCACCTTCACCCATGACCCTTCCATTGCCGAACTCTGTGAAACGGAAGCGGTTTACACCCGAGCCATGCACTATCTGGTGGCTGATGGGGTAAAGGAGAAAGAAGCACGCAAAAGCGTGTGTTGGCGGCGCCTTTACTCGCTCCATCAAGCCCTGCCCAAGCGATACGAGGATCCTCAAACGCTGTTTCTCTCTCTGCAAGCCCATCGTCGCGGCCTGAGGTGAGCAGGATTTTTTACGCGCCACGCGCTGTCTGCCGGTTTGACCACAACGGTGCTTGCTAGCTAGGCCGTTGATGACGGTTGAGGAGGATGATCTCGCAGGAGATCCCAAGCTTCCGTCGCCGTGTCTGCAAACTGGATTAAGTCAAGATCCTGATCATCAATCAGCCCTGAATCAGCCATGAATTCAAAGTCGATCAGGCGCGTCCAATAATCTTTTCCAAACAGAATGATCGGCATGGCATGTTGAGTTCCTACCTGACGCAGCGTTAAGACCTCAAAAAGTTCATCGAGTGTTCCGTACCCGCCTGGGAATAACACAGCGCCAACGGCACGCATCACAAAGTGAAATTTGCGCAGTGCAAAATAATTAAACTTAAAGCAGAGCTCAGGAGTGATATAGGGATTGGGATTTTGTTCGTGTGGGAGTTCAATGTTGAGTCCAATCGAGCGGCAACCCGCATCAAAGGCTCCACGATTAGCGGCTTCCATGATGCCAGGACCGCCGCCGGTCACAATCACATGGGAGGAACAGCAAGGCCTTGTGCTGGTGTCTGACTGACCAAAACGTGAGGCTAAAAAAGCGAATTCCCTCGCCGCATCGTAAAAGGGCGACAGCTCTAAAAGGTTTTTGGCACGGCTCACTTTTCGCTGCAATTGTTTGGAGTTGGGATCCGTATCAAGCTCCCTGATTGCCTTCTCAAGATGGGCTTCTGCTGCTGATCGTTCCTTGAGGCGTGCGCCCCCAAAGACGATGATGGTGGAGGAGATGCCAATCTCTTCAAAGTGAAGCTCAGGCTTGCTGATTTCCAGCAACATCCTCACGCCACGCATCGAGGACGTGTTGAGAAGAGCAAGATCCTGATGCGCGAGCCGATAGGTGTCCGAGTGGATGATTTGCTGAAGGTTGTCAGCCACCCGGGTTGGATCATCACTGGGCCACGTGGAATCAATCGCGTCTGATTTCATGCTTGGTACGGGCGTTACAACATATTTGCTGCCAATTCAGCAAGGGCACTGCGTTCTCCCCGTGTCAGGGTCATGTGGCCCACGAGGGTCTGACCTTTTAAGCGTTCAGCGAGCCAAGTAAGGCCGTTGCTCTCGGCATCCACGTAGGGATTATCAATTTGATACGGGTCACCGGTGAACACGATCTTGGTTCCTTCCCCAACACGCGTCACGATCGTTTTCACCTCATGCGGGGTGAGATTTTGCGCTTCATCCACCACCATGAATTGATGGGGAATCGAGCGACCGCGGATGTAATTGATTGCTTCCACTTCTAGAAGCCCCATCTCGCGAAGGTCAGCCCAGGAGCTTTTGGGCCCACCACCATGGCGGCGGCGATCATCCTTCGGCTCATTGCTCATCGCATCCCCCGTAAGGAAATCAAGGTTGTCCACGATGGGTTGCATCCAAGGAGCAAGTTTTTCTTCCAGGGAACCTGGCAAAAAGCCAATCTCTTTGCCTAAGGAGATCGGGGGACGGGTCACCAACAGGCGGGCATAAAGATGTTGATCAGCAACCTGATGCAAGCCAGCAGCGATCGCCAGCAGGGTTTTACCGGTGCCGGCCTTACCGACAAGCGTGACCAGCTCAACGGAGGGATCCAGAAGCAAGTCGAGGGCGAAATTCTGTTCGCGATTCCGCGGCTTTAGGCGACCAAGACGGGCGCGTTTGAGCCAAACCAGTGGTTCCACGTCTCCTGAATTGCCGCGATGACGTGCCAAAAAGGTGTGGTCTGCGCTGTCGCGATCGATCAGGGTGAGGCCCTCATTGGGTTGCAAAGACGCCACCACATCCGCTGGCAGCGCTTTCACCGAAAGGCGACCCTTTTGGTGCAGCTCATCGATCACATCAGCGGAGACCTTGACGCCCCTGGCCCCTGGATAGAGATCGGAGATCGCCACCTTGTCGTTGGAGTAATCCTGGGCGGCCAGACCCACGGCATCCGCCTTGATGCGCAGATTGGTGTCTTTGGTGATCAACACCACCTCGGGTGGCTCGCTCAAGCCCTTCGCCCGCATCTGTTCCAACGCCACAGCCAGGATGTTGTTGTCACCCCCGCCACCCCGCAATTCCGGTGGCAACTGGGCCAGGGTTTCAGCCCGACAAAAGGCCACTTCCAGGGTTCCTTCACCGTCGGGCGTTAACGGAACACCATCAGCGAGGTTGCCCCGCTCACGCAGACCATCGAGCAGGCGAGCTACACGACGGGAATTCCGCCCCTTTTCAGAGGGATCACGCTTGAACCGATCAATTTCCTCGATCACCTGAATCGGCAGCACGATGCGATCGGCCCCAAAGCTCTTGGGCGCCTCTGGATCATGCAGGAGAACATTGGTATCGAGGACAACGACTTTTTTGTTCACGACAAACCTCTTCCCTTCCATGTTTTCAACCTAGATCGCAAAAAACAGAGGGAACGCTTTGCTTACCAGGACTTCACCGGTTGCAATTAATGGATCCCTTCACAAGGTTTTGATGCGTCATATCCAGATCGAATTCTGTTGATTAAGTCTGTTCATTTGATAGGTCTAGAAAACACGCTGCTCCTGTTCCCCCTAGGGATATTCAGGCGCTCGTCCGCGCGCAGGGATCGAAAACCGTTGCCGCACGTCTTCGAGCGGGTCGGCGAAGTGAGTCCATGGATCGATGTCTTTAATCAAATTGCAGGAGACATGGCTGCCATGTTCGAGGCCGGCAAAGATCCGGTCCGGATCCAGCTGACGCCATTCACCAGGAATGAACGGTGAAACACCAATCCCCAGTTCGAATTCCGCCATCACGAACAGGATGACGTCGAAAGGATCGAGCCCTTCAAATCCCGCCTGGAAGCCCACCACAGCGCCTTCCTCCGCAGCCGTGGTGCCGTATCCGCCGAGCACATGGCAGCAGTCGTGCCTGAACACCGGGGGAGGTGGTCCCCCCGGTGTTCCCGGAAAATCGAATTGGTTGATCTCGATGAAGTCGGCATAGGCCTTGCCGAAGCTGCCTGCTGGATAGCTCTTCAGACCTTCAAACCGTTCGCGCATGGCCCGGTCCTCATGGCCACTCAACACCTTGAGTGTTGCCGTCAAAGCCGAGAAGCCACCGGCCTTAATCGTGGCCTCAAGGGCTTGCCGTATGAAGCCCCGGCGCATGATGTCGAAGCGCAGCGCCAGAAGATGCCCCTCCATCACGTTGCGATAGCTGTTCACGGGCCTGGGATCCACTTGGAAGGCCGTGGCTGTCTGCTCCAACAGCTCAAGAGCTTCTGGGCTGGGGGGACCGTCGAACATCGCAATCAGCGTCATGCCCCGCAGGATTCGTTCTCTCCATTCAGGATCCGAATCGCAGCGACGAATGGCGGCGGCGATCGCCGTCGGTTCCAGGCTTGGCAGTGAGGCCAGATCGAGGTCAACGTTGAGCAGGTGATCGCGGATTCCCCGGATACCGGCAAGGGCTCGCTCTGATGGCTTGCCATGCAGCCTGGCCACGGTCATGAGGGCAGGCAATCCAGCCTTCGCCAGGCAGATTCTCAGATCCTGTGGCAGCTGTCGGCTGGGGTGAATCACCATGTTGTTTGAACCTATGGGTTGATGATGAATTCCTTTAAATAACCCTTTGTGCCTAATTAATATCTATTAATTCTAAAGAGCTCTCAATACATTGTCGCTGAGTTTTTCTGCTTGTTTGGCCAGTCCCAGAGACGCTCACACATAAAAAGAGGCCGGAGATCTCGTCTCCAGCCTCTTGAAAGCAACGGTCAAACAACCAGCCTTTCAAGGCTGGCTTTTGAGCGTGAGGGTCAGGGGATGAGAATGGACCAGGCAAAGGCCGAGCCAATTCCGATCCAGACCGCTGCCAGAAGCTGGCGATTGCGTTCTCCCAGCCAGCCTTGAAGCTCCCGTGACAAGGATGTAGCAGCCAAGAGCAGTGCCCCTTGAGCCACCAGCAAACCAAGGCCATAGGCCAGCAGAGGCGTGGGTTCGGCTCCCACGATGGTTCCACCCAGCAGGTAGCCGTGCAGAGCAATCGCTGGTAAAAGCGTGATCAAGGGCAACCTCCCCAAAATCACAAGACCTTCAAGCACGAGGGTCAGCGATACAGCGGCCTCAGCCCACGGCGTAAGACTCTCGGAGAGGGGCACAACTTGCGCCACTCCGCTACCGATCAGCCCAAGAGCCAACATCGGCAGCAGCCAACGACGGGGTCGTTCCCAGCTCACAAGGGCGATCGCCACAAGAAAGAGCAGATGGTCTGGGCCCAGAAGCGGGTGACCGATTCCACTCAGCAAGCCCTGCAGCCAAGTCATCTGGCCGCCTTCAGGCATGGCAAAGGGATGATGGGCCAGGGCTGGAGATCCAGCCAAAGCCAAGGTCAAACCACCTAGCAGCACTGAAAGAGCTGGTCTGAGCTGTTTGATTGATGAATTCAAAAATCGATCCTCGTCGAACAAACACGGCGGGCGTTCTGACTGACGACCAACCTGAAAATCAGGACGGGTCGCTTCACAGTTGCGGGACAGTGCCGGACTTTCACCAGACTTTCCCCGTTTCCTCCAGCAGCTGATCACCACCGGAACCGAGTACTCCTTTATAGCGAAGCCCGCTTTGAATCAAACCAAACGGAAACATGAGATCGCGCTGTTGTCAGCGACAGCCGTGCTGCCTGGCCTTGTGATCCCCATCACCCATCACCAGCCGCCAGCCGCGGTCGAAAGGGAATGTTGGTGATCCTCTTTTTATGAAAATAGGGTGGGATGTGGCTTCGGTCTCGATTATTTAAAAGAACACTGATTTGTTATGAATTCATTGAAAATAAGCCCAACCTATGCTTTAATTAATTTAGCGGAGAAGGTGAGTAATTATGCTTGCAGTTAATTGGTTTGGAACGTTTGCTTTAATCGTCTTGATCGCTGGGATGACATGGATTTCCTACGCGGAGACCCATCAAGCCTGCCAACTGGGAAATCACGATAAGCATTAATACTTGCGTTCGAATTTCACTTCGTCTTCTAATTCCGTTCCCGGTTCAAGATGTTTGGTGATGCAGGTCGTGACGCAGACGCCATCGTAAAGCCCACAACTTGTGACGCATTCAAGGTAAGCGTCTACCGCTTCCCATCGTTCTGTGATTGATTCACAGTCGTGTTCATTTTTAAATGCCCTCATCATTTTAATCATGCTGAGAAACGATTACAACGGTTTTTATTTGATGGCAAGTTAATGATTGCGAAATAAATAGTTCCTAGGACTTTGTGCTCAGTGGCTTACTTTCTCTGTTCTTTGAGGTCCTGCTGCTTAATCCAGGCCCTAAGTGTTGCTTGAAGCGTCATCTGAGCCTGAATCTCTCAAATTGCCTGCTTGAAGCCCTTGGCTTTGAGGCAATTGGCGAGTGATCATCTTGGTCATGGCAAAAGACCAGCGCTCATTGGTCGAAGCGCATAAAAATGGGAGGTCTCTCACTCCTCCCATGGTGTCTTGTTTTGACCTTTTGATGATCGGCCCATCAAGCCATGCAGATACGACTGAAGCTTCAGCAAACTCCTTCCAAATGTGTCTGAGGCCAAACCTCCATAAAAAAGACGGTCGTATTCTCCGTCGACCGTCTTACGGATAGGGGTTCCCCAACACCCGACCCGTGTCAATACAAGCGAGTGACGGGACTGATGTCGCTAGAGATACATACCCATTTTTATTTAGAAGGCATAAAAAAAGAGCGGTCCTCCCGACTGCCCTTTTCAGCGAGCATCCAGCACCGCTTCCTCCCTAATCATGGCGGCGGAGTTTGCTGTTGTCCTCACGCTGTGCCCCTTTGCGGACACAAAAAAGGAGGGCGTCTAACCCCTCCCATAAAGGCTCTCCGTTCCACCGAAGTCCCCTCGTTACAAACTGTAATGGTTGTCTCTCTTTTGAGGAAGGGCGGTTCTCCTCCCTGGCAGCCGTAACACCATCAAGCCGCTAAAGAATCGCTCAGAAGCGAGCGCGTCCAACCCAGTTTCCGCTCAATCTCCTGGATCATCGCTCCGGCGAGATCCTTTTCAGTAGCGGTTTCGATGCCCTCCAACCCAGGGCTGGAGTTCACCTCCAGCAACAAGGGACCTCGTTCCGAGCGGATGATGTCGACCCCAGCGACATCCAGACCGAGTGCCCTGGTTGCTGCAACGGCAAGCTTGCGCTCTTCAGGTCGGACCCGCACAGCTTGAGCCGAACCCCCCTGATGGATGTTCGAACGAAAATCTCCAACGGCAGCCGTGCGCTCAATGGCCGAAATGAGTTTGCCGCCGATCACAAAACATCGCAGATCCTTCCCTCCTGCCTCCTTGATGAATTCCTGCACCAGCAGGTTGGCGTTGAGGCTTTTCATGGCATTGATCACACTCTCAGCTGCCTTTTGCGTCTCGGCAAGAACGACTCCACGGCCCTGGGCTCCCTCCAACAGCTTGAGGATCAGTGGTGCTCCACCAACCATCTTGATCAGATCTTTGGTGTCTAAGGGGGAACTGGCAAAGCCAGTCACAGGCATGCTCAAGCCATGGCGTACGAAGAGCTGAGACGCCCGTAGTTTGTCGCGAGAGCGCTTGATCGGTTCCGCGGCATTCAGCACGCGGATGCCCATCGCCTCGAATTGTCGGGTAATCGCACAGCCGTAAAAAGTGACACTGGGAAGAACAGGCCCGTGAAATCAAAGCGATGCGTCAATGGCGCAAGGCTTGGTATCCGGATGCTCCGATTTATCCAGTTGTGCTTCGCCCAAATGGCGATCCCAATGCGATGACCGATCTGGTGCGCATGAGCCCAGAGGTGATCGCTGCTATGCGGATGTCAGGCACAAAGCCCACACGCGAGAACAGAGTGCAGTGGTTTCTTGAAGGGATGATCGAGCATCACGGTGGTGCCCTTCAAATGGCCCATGAAGCGCGCAAAAACTCTACGAATCCAACGATCCTTCGACTCGCTCGCGAAATCATCGTGGCCCAATGCAGGGAAATGATTGAGCTGCGAAAGATGTTGCAAAGTGGCGGGATTGATAAACCCGCTTACCACCAGTTCGACGCTCTCTTTGCTCTTTGACCAGCTGCGGAGCTCACATCTTCAACCCATGAAAATTGAATCATGGGTTGGAGTATCAGGTTCTTCCTCGCCAACGGAAATTTTTCAGTGCAAACGCTGCTGAAAATTCCTCTCTTGAGTACGTTATTAATCCCTATCCCCTTCTGAAATGGTCCAACCTTTGATGCGCTTTGGGCTTGCGACAACAGCATTTTTGGCCTCATTGAGCATTGGTGGTCTTGCCGCTGACGCCCAACCCGCCGTGATGACGGAAACGATTGCAGTGAGCGACGTGAAGGCTGCTCAAAACAGCTGGTGTGACGCTCTCTTGGCGATCAGCAAGGCGCATGCCGAAGGGGGTATCGCCAAATCCAAACCCCTGGCTGGAGACGTGATCGACGCGGCCTATGGCTACCAGTTTGGTCCTGTGGCTTTCAAACCAACCTGGACCAATGGGGACACCACATTCCGCGCTACCCGCCAAGGCGCCCTTTCCTATTTCGTGGGTGATGATCCCGACTATCCCGATCCTGGTTTTGCCATTGGTACTCCTGGGGCTAATCGCAGTCCCTGGGTCAAGTGTGAGCCTGAAACTTTCGTGATCCAGACCTTCGGCAATACCGCCAATGCCCAGGGTTGGGTGCATGTGGAAGCAGCCGATGGCACCAAGAGCAAGGTGGACAAAACCTTCGGCTACGTGCGTGATGATGACGGCGCCTTGCGCATTGTTCTGCATCACTCTTCCACCCCATTCTCTGGCAATTGATGATCAGAGAGCGGTCATCGTCTTCAACGGCGTGAGTGTTCAACGTTCCTGTGCGATTGAACGGAAAGCTCCCTAGAAGTTCAAGAACGATTGATGGGCCGGAGTTCGACAACTCCGCCCATTTTTTGTGCGGTTAGTTGTCAGAAGACCTTTTCCATGCCTGCTCATGGCAACGATCAAATGGCCCATGAAACGACCAAGCTCACACCAACCCTTCGGCGTTTTCAGTGTGAGCGCTACGCCAGCCATTGATCGGCATCCATGATCTTTTTAATCAGCAAGCCCAGGCGTTTGAACTCGGCGAAGTTCAGCTCGCTCACCGCCTGATCGAGTCCGCAATCCACCCACTCGCCATCGCGCTTCTCGTAGATGGTGAAGTCTTGCTCGAGCGTGTCTCGGCGGATGCTGTAGGTGATGCCGTCCTCATGCGAGAAATCAGCGGATTGGAGCTGCAGGCCCATCGTTGTGCACTTGATTCATCGAGTCATGCTGATGCATGGCTATCACCCTTGGCCCCCTCACTACAAGCCAAAATGAAGTCAAGCGAAGGTCACTGATTGGGGCCTGACGTTTGCTGTTTGACCAATAGATCTTTGCCACGCATCCGCGAAACTCCCCTTCAGATCTGTTGACCCTTGCCTCTTCTATGGCTTCACAAGCGGTGTCGTACTGGCTTCTCCCAGGTCGTGAAGCGCAGGCAGCGTTGGATCAACTCTCTTCTTTGGCTTGCCAACGGATCCGGGCAGGGGTCCGGGTCTGTACGTTGCCTCCGCACATCACGCTCTACAGCGAGCATCTCGAGGGCGACCAGGGCGTCAGCCGGGAGCAGGCCATCGCTCAACTTCAGCAACTTGCCGGTTGTCGTCAACCTGTTCGGCTCAGGCCCAATGCCATCGAAGCGAGCCTTTTGTTCACCCAGAGCCTTGTGCTGCGCTTCAACGCCGAGGCGATGACGCAACTGCATCCCTGGTTCAACCAGTTGCGTCGTCGATCAGCGGCTGAGCTCGGCTATCGGCTGGATCCGCATCTGAGCTTGCTCTACAGCCAAGACCCCTTCCACTTAAGGCAGGAGCTGGCCCAGCGGCTACCGCTTCCGAGCGATCCGCTGCTGTTTGGGCGCGTTAGCGCAGTGTCCCACCCGCTCATGATCAGCGGTCCTGCCGACATCGCAGCTTGCACCACGCTCCATGCATGTTCGTTGTCCTGCACACGCTGATGAGCTGGGCAGAGTCAGCTGCGCGGGTTCTCGCCTGTGAGCAAGGGAAAGGGGCTTTGGCGTAAAAGCGCGCGGATCCCTAACGCGTCCCTCCAGGTTTGTAGAGGGGTTTCCCAGCCCTCCTCCCAGCGCTGGGCCAGCAGCGGTTGCGCTGTCGCTCCCAGGTTGAGGCCTTAGGCAATCGCCACACCTTTGTTTGCTTGATCCAGTGGTGGGTCTTCTTCGCCAGACTTGGTGTGCGATCGGTCATCTCCGTCTTCCTTTCATGCTCCGTGCTCTGCTGCTGGTCCTCAGTGTTTGCATCAGCACCGCAGCGGCGGCTGCTCCAGCAGCGCCAGTGAGCCGCGACGATCCCGAGTCTGCCGATCTCGGCAGCAAGCGCGTTTCCACGGCAGCGGGTGCGGCCGTTGTGGTCACGGCCAATCCTCTCGCCAGCGAGGCGGCCCTCGCCGTTCTCAAGGCTGGTGGGCATGCCGTGGATGCCTTGGTCACAGCCCAGGCTGTCTTGGCTGTGGTGGAACCGCAGAGCTCCGGACTCGGTGGTGGTGGCTTCCTGTTGCATTGGGATGCCAGCCAACAAGCCCTAGAGGTGCTTGATGGCCGAGAAACGGCACCGCAACGCAGCCGGCCTGATGATTTGCTCAATCCATCCGGAGAGCCTCTCTCCTGGCGGGAGGCCACCAGTCGGCTCGATGCCATTGGCATCCCAGGAACGGTGGCCCTGCTCTGGGATGCCCATCAACGCGATGGACGCCTGCCCTGGGCCACCCTCTTGGAACCGGCCATCGGTCTGGCCCGAGATGGCTTCCGGCCGAGCTCGCGCCTGCTTCGTTCCGTGCGTCTGGCCCAGCGGATCGGTGTGGCCCATAGTCCGGCGTTTCAAGATCTTTATCTGCCGGGTGGCCAACCCCCCCAGCCCGATCGCTTGTTTCGCAACCCAGCCCTGGCGCGCACCCTGCAAGATCTGGCACGCGATGGCGGTTCCTCCTTCTATCGAGGAGCGCTCGCGCAACGCATCCTGGGCGAGCTCATAGAGCTGCAATCTCAGGAGCCTGGATTTCGAGGCTGGAGCCAGGCGGATCTGGCCAGCTATGCCGTGGTGCACCGCGCACCGCTTTGCAATGCGTTTCAGCGTTTGCAGCTCTGCACGGTTCCCCCTCCCAGCAGCGGTGGGCTGGCCGTGTTGCAGACCCTCGCGCTCCTCGATGCATTTAGAGGTCTCACGGCCGAAACCGAGCTGAGCACCTGGCAGCAATTGGCGACAGCTCAGGCCTGGGCTGATGCGGATCGCCTGTATTGGGTTCACGATCCGATCGATGCAGCGATCCCGACCGGGCCACTGCTGGCTCCGGCTTACATCCAGGAGCGTGCCAGAACCATTCGGGATTCAGTCTTCGCGGCTCCCTTCCCTGGGTTGCCGCCAGGGATTGCTCACTATCCCTATGCCCTTCCTCAACAAGGCCAAGAACAGGGCACGACCCAGGTCTCGATTGTGGATTCGGCCGGAAATCTTGCGAGCTACACCGCTTCGGTGGAAACCGTGTTCGGAAGCCGGCATCTGGTAGCTGGCATGGTGATGAACAATCAGCTCACCGACTTCTCCTTTCTGCCCACTCTCCAAGGAAAACCAATCGCCAACCAACGTCTCCCTGGTCGGCGGCCGAGCTCATCGATGGCACCCATGATGGTGTTCCGAAACGGTGAGCCGATCCTGGCGCTCGGTAGCCCAGGCGGGAGAACGATTCCACATGTGCTCAGCCGTGTGTTGCTCGCTTCGTTGATCTGGAACGAGACCCCGGAACGAGCCGTTGCGATGCCCCTTCTCTCCAAGCGTGGCGACACGCTCGTTGTTGAAAAGGACCCGCCTCTCCCATGGCCAGTTCCCGTTGAACAACTCAAAACAGCGGATCAACCGATCCGCTTTCAACGCCTCGGTAGCGGCACTGCCTTGTTGCAGAACATTGATGGCCGCTGGTATGGGGCTGCCGATCCTCGCAGGGAGGGAACAGCCCTGGCTCTTCCCGTTGCAACCAGACCATGACCGCAAAATCAGAGGAGTGATTTCACGTTCAAGAGTGATCTCAGACAATCGCTCTTGCACGCCATCCCACACGGTCTGTCGTCCTGATCCGTAGTTACCAGCGCCAGTCCATGGAGCAGGCGCTGGTCTTGCCGTTTCGCCGCTCCAACTTGCTGATTGCTGCAGGCAGCAGCTGTGATTTCGCCGAATTGTTGCAGGAAAGGCTGGCGCCCTTCGCTTTTGACTACTTTTGGAGCAGGGAATTTTTTTTCCATTGCAGTGGAGCCTGCAGAGCTTGCGATGCAATGGAAAGCACAGCCTGAACATATCAAATAATCGTGATCTGGCAAGTAGCGATTAACCTTTAAGAGGCTGATGGATTTGAAAACTTCGAACCAAGAAGACTTTTTTAAGACCGCTATCCGTGTGAATAATTCTGCTCTCTTCCGTTGCAGTAATAAATTTTTGGACACAAAGCGTACCAATGCTACTAAACCAACAAGCTCGCTGATGCCTTGCAGGACACCACCGAAAAGAGGTAGTTGATTAATGGAGTGAATAAGATTAGCCAATAATGATAAGGTTAACTCAAGCAGAAAGGTTCCAAAGATGGCGAGAAATACAGGATAGATTTGCAGAAATCCCTCAAGATTTAGTCCCTTCAACGACTCCATCCCTTGCTGGAGATAGTCAAAGAATAGTGATGCACTGGGCTCCTTCATATGACTGCTTTGATCTTGGAAAGGAAGAACGCTGAGTTCGCTTGCTCCCGGATCCAGAGGAACTAATGGATCCGGAATCGATTCAACCGCATTCCTTTGCTTTCTGTTTGTAGGAAGTGGCGAGATCTACTCTGGTTCCATAAACGGCAATTCATCTTGATTCGCAGCGTTGTTTTTTTCCATCTCGCGCATCAAGGACTTGCCTCCACTATGAGTGAAAAGAGATCAGTAGAAGATGCTTTTAAGGAAACAATAGATCTAAACACAAAACTCAGCGTTTGGATCCTGAAAAACAACGTTGCTTCATCTTTGAAACGTTAAATTTATATTTAAATGAATATGCATTAAGTGGAGTTGCTGTTGAGTGTCAAGGCTTTAATAGCATTCCTATGAAAAAGAGAGCCACCCGATGAGCAAATCATGTATTGTTAAGTACTCATTGTTTCGATTTTGTGGGAGGTGGAGAGGAGTATGATGAGGAGAATGGAGGGATTGGAGGTCGGACCTCTCGGCTGATACATTAATATTTGAATCAAAGGTTTACTCGATGAATTGTAGGGGCTTTCTTCTATGACTTAACCTGTGGATACTCAAGTAAAGTGATTGATAGTTAAGCTTAAGACGTTGATATCATTGAAGAGGTCTAGTGTTTAATAAGCTGTCGCTAATCTGGTAACACCTGTTTGAAACCTTTGTGTTTAATCACTCGCAAGGGAGTATTAAAGAGATCGCTCAGCTTGTGATCGAGCAGTAATTGGGTTGGAGTTCCATCGTCGCAGATTCTTCCCTCTTTGATGAATAAAATCCTGCGCATTTCTGGAATAATCGTGTCAATACGATGCGTAATCACGAGGAGTGTTGTGCCTTGATTGCAGAGGTCTCTCATGGTGGCTAGGAGTTGATGACATGCTTTGAGATCCAGTGCTCTGCAGGGTTCATCAAGAACTAACACTTTGGGCGAATGCACCAGTGCTCGAGCAATCATGAGCCGTCGTCGTTGGCCATCTGATAATTGTCCGTAGGGTGTCTCCGCAAAGGCTCCTAAATCAAGTTGCTCCATGATGGATTGACTTTTAGCGAGTTGTGGTTGGTTTGGGTTCTGATCACGCCCTAAACGTGTGGCTCCAAAAAAACCACTTAAAATAAGCTCTTTCGCACAAATATGCGGCAAAAATCGATGCTCTAACTCACTCGTTGCAATGCCGATGGACGACCGGAGTTGCCAAATGTTAATGGTGCTTTTCCCAAACAGTTTAAGGTGTGAACTTGGCTTGACAAGAGGGTAAACACTGCGATTGATTAGATTAACGAGTGTGCTTTTGCCAGCACCATTTGGTCCTAATAGTGTTGTTGATTCGCCTAATTTGAGTTTTAAGCTGAGATCATGAATCACAGCTCGACCACCGAGCAAGGCTTCTACATGATTGGCGTCAAACCATATGTCATTCATTGTTCAGATTCGAGGCACCTTGCAGGTATAGCAAGGGAGATAAATAATAGCTAGGATTGTATCCTCAATCTAAATCATACTCTGATCGGCGCATTGAGTTGCTTATAGACCGCAAACTACATCCTTGAACGATGCCGCTAGGATTAACGTTTTAGCTTCTGTCTTCAATGATGTTTCAGGTGTTATCATCGTTATCAGCTTAGATCATGAATTATTTTTTTGAATCGAGCCTAGATCACTGTAAATAAAATCACAAAAGAGAGTGTTATCTATCCGGTTTGAAGTTAGAATAAATGTCTAATGCCTGGCGATCACGATGAAGCTTTTGAAAAGCTGGATTCTCTTGACACCCACTGTTTTATCTCTCGCCGTTTCAAGTCCTCTCTCTGCATCAAGCCTCCAACAGGGCTTGAAGTTGGTCAATAATATTGGGATGCAGGCAGGAAAACTCTATTGTTCTGGTCGTTCCGCTGAAGAATCGTTTGAGAAGGGAACGATGATTGGAATGGCTGAGACGAGTTTGTCGATCGATGAAATCAACAAGCTAGATTTTGAGGATGATGCGTACTCTATACCTATGATTGAGACCATGTTTTCATATACCATTGATAATTGCCCTGGTCGTGCAAAAGGTTTGTTTCGCAGTATCACTGAGATGGAATAAATTGAAATACGCCCAATGATGTATCAACGCACCTTTAGAGGTTTTTTTGTAAAGGCATGAGTGCTGCTAGTAAGCATGATTGAGGCTGAGGGGGATGGTCGTTTTATCTAAATAGTACAAATTGAACCCTTAAACGATATTCCGTATCAAAAGGTGCATTCTTAATTATTTCTACCGTTAACAGGCGTGTGATTCCTGACAGAAGCAGTCCTTTCTCTCTTATCTTCTCATTAATTAGAAGCCTCTCATGTCATCCAATCACCTCTCAAGCCTTAAGTGGAACGATGAAGGTGAGCTTTCGCCACAAGACACTTGGAATCTGGTAACAAAGCTAACCAAAACGGAGGACCAGACAAAGGCCTCAAATCTTCTTCATCTGTCATCAAAGCATTCCCATGCCAAGAAGAAGAAAAAAGATAAGGTGTAGATGCTGATCTTTTAGCTTTCCTGCAATCGATGAACACCTGAATAAATGTTTTAATACCACTTTTTGATTGATTTACTGGTATATCTCTTCTTTGGTTTTAAAAATATTGGCATAGTAAACTTACTTATATTTTAATCTTCTACTCCGGTTCATTAGGCAATATCTCTTTTTGGCTGCGTTTGTAAATCGATTCTCGATGCCTCATTGATGATTTGTTTTTTCTGGATTCCGAATAGATTTCGTCGTTTATTTGTAATTTTTGAAAAAAGTGCTTGATCTTAATGAGTAGAAAAAGGGACCTAATGTCCGAAATTTAGCCAAACAGTGCTGTGTCATAAAAAAGAACGGCCGCATTCTCAAGACCGTCCCTTTTTAGTGAAGCGTTGGCTCCCCAGCACTGGCTTCATCACCACGATGCCGAAACAATCGGCAATTGTCCTTAGTGATACATACTCAATTTTGCGCATAAAAAAAGAACAGTCGACCTCTGCTGACTGTTCTTTTCAGCGATCACAGTCGTGAATCGCCTTGCTCTTAAGCTGGCAAACAATCAAACCGTTGTCTGTAGAGATATCTGCTTATTGATTGAGCCTCAAGAATTGCGCGCACCGCTGTGCCCAGCAATGCTCTGGTGCTGGCGATGCTGCTTCGCGGCGATCAGGGGGTGATCGTTCCTGCCTGCGCTTGAGAAGGAGCCTCAGCCTTTGCCATCGGCTTGAGGTCCCTGTGAATTTGTGCACGAGGCCAGTTGGTGACCACGTGTGTTCAAACGACCCAAGTGCCAGGCGAGGTCCCACCGACCTCTACGGCCGAACCTGAGCCATTGAATCCCTATCGATGTTCAGACTTCAGTGAAGGATGCAACTAGGGCTTGAGAAATGAGCCTTCATGGAGTTTGAGGTGATCTGTGACGAACAGCATCTCTTAGAACAACATGATGAACTCTTTGCTTCAAAGGATTGGCAGAAGGGTTTGCCTCGTGATTCTGAAAATACCCTGCGTTAACACCATGATATGTTGAGTGAATTAATTCTAGGATTGAATGATTCTATGGTTCAGGAAAACCAAGCTTCATTTTCTAGAGATTCGTATTTTTCTTTCCGTTCAATGATTTCAAAATCCTCGCAGCGAAATGAGCAGAAAGTGATGTTGATTGGTGTTTTAGGCCAAGCCATCATGGTGGGACTAGGTGTTTGGGTGAGTGTGATTTCTAATTCTCACGCCCTGTTGGTTGATGCCACTTATGCCGGCGTCATGATGTGTTCTCTCGTGATTGGCCTCTGGATTACCCGCAATGTCACTCGCCCCAGAGATCGAAGTTATCCCTATGGATATTCAGGTCAGGAAGCGGTGTATGTGATGTTTCGCTGCTTGATTCTTCTTGGTGTGTTATCCAGCGGTATCTACAGTGCGATCAATACGATTTGGAGTTTTATTGATGGTGATATTCCCGATAAATTAATTTTGGGTCCAGTTCTTTTCTACAGCTTAACCTGTGCTGCTATCTGTGCGTTTCTTTGGTGCATTTATCGCCTTGCTTGGGTTAACAATGGGCGTCAATCAATGATTTTGCGTAATGAAATGTCGAATGCCATAGCAGACGGATCTTATACGGTGACTGTTGGCATTGCTTTGCAGATAAGTCCATTGCTACTGCTTACACCTTTGAGTGGATTGTCTCCTATCTTTGATTCTATTCTCGTTATTATTACCTGTTTTGTGATGGGGAATGAGCCGTTAAAAACGTTCCTTACTGCTCTATGGCAAATCAGTGGTGGTGCAAGCGAGCTGTCCTCAAACCCTTCCCTGAGGAATCCAATCGCTTCTGCCTGCCTGAGCTATGACCTCCCATTAGAGGATCTTTTGATTACGGAATTGGGTCGTAGTACTTGTATTGTTGCCTATTGTTGCCCTGAAGATGCCGTTCTTGGTTCTCAGGTGGATAAGGTTAGGGATGAGATTCAGGTGATTGCGAGAACTGTGCTTAACAGAGACAGTATTTACTCCGAGGTTGTGATTAGCTCAGAGCCCGTATTTACCTAACGCTTGCTTTTCCGCCACCAACCAGAAACTGAAATCCAGTCCGATCCTCGGCTTGCGAGCTTACGCCTAAGTCAAACCACAGTTAAAGCTAGACACAACCAACCGCCGCGCTTTGGCAGAAGCTATGAGAAGGCAAGAGGGCAAAGGCCCCCTTCAAATCTCCAAAGGACGAACCCGTCCCACGATGTAAGCAGGTCGTCACAAAATTCAAGTGCTTGATGCGTGCTAACAAAGAAGGATCTTGAGCTGTTGCTTTGAAAGTATCCGGTCGATTTCTAGCTGATCCGTTTGAACTCGACCACCCGCTGCGAGCGGGGTTAAGCCGTGATCCATCCGCAGTGGCTGTTCATGATCTCAACCGCAGTATGAGCTGGGTTGACCTTGAGGAGTCTTGCAATGCCCTGGCAAGGCGTTATCTCAACCTTGGTCTTCGCCCGGGTGACCGAATTGCCTCCCTGATGCCTAATAGTTTGGAGCTGTTGATTCACTATTTATCGGGCTTGCGCTGTGGTCTTGTTTTAACGCCCCTCAACTATCGCTATACCGTTCCTGAAATCAACCATGCCCTTGAGGTCAGTGGTGCTCGATGCCTTTTGCATCACTGCGAACGTCAGAGTGATGTTGATGCCAGCAATGCCACAAAGGCGTGTGAGCTTGGATGCATCAGGGCGAATGACGCTGGATTTCTTGGAGAGCTCAGCGCTGAGCTGAGCGAAAACATGGGAGACCTGTCCCCTTTCCAAACAGAGCATGATCCTGACCAGCCTTGCTTTCTGTTTTTCACCTCAGGAAGCACAGGAAAACCGAAGGGTGTCACCCACACCCGCAAAAGCTTGGGCTGGATGTTCTCTTCTGTTGCAGAGGTCACGGGCTTGAAGCCTGGCGAGCAATTCCTTGCTGGTAGTTCGTTATCCCATATCGCTTCATCGACGTTTGCCTTGTCTGCGTTGTGCCGTGGTGCCTCTGTGTTGGTCCCGAACAATCTCAGTTGCCACTGCCTTGAAACCTTGCTTCGCCAGCACCATCCCCAGGTCGTCATGGCCTTACCTGTCACGCTCTTTAGCCTTGTGCGCGATGAACGTCTCCAACGCAGCGACTTTTCATCGGTTCGGCTTTGCATCAGTGGTGGAGACAAGGTGAACCATCAGTTGCATGTGGAGTTTGAACAGGCCACAGGTCAGCGCATTGATGAGTGCTACGGCATGAGCGAGATTGGCTTTGCAAGCCTCTCCCCGATTGGAGGTGAAAATCGGATTGGGTCTGTTGGGCAGATGTGTCCTGGGTTTGAAGGTTGCATTCGCTCAGCCGATGGACGAGAGCTGAGCAGTGGTGAGGAGGGGGTTCTTTGGGTGAAGTCGCCCACCTTGACGGTCGGATATTGGAATAATCCTGCGGCTACGGCAGAAACCATTCAGGAGGGTTGGTTGAATACTGGTGACGCCATGCGTCTTGATGATGATGGTTACCTCTGGTTCTGCGGACGCCGAAAACAGATCATTGTTCACGATGGATCGAATATTTGTCCCCAAGATGTAGAGGAAGCCTTGATGGAGCATCCCGCTGTGGATCAGGCAGGTGTGATCGGAATTGAAGACGACGTGCATGGCCAAAATGTGCATGCTTATGTGTCCTTCAAAACAGGATGTTCAGTGCCCACCATTCCAGACTTAATCTCCTTTGCCCGTGATCGCGTGGGGTATAAGGCGCCGGAAGTCTTGCAGGTTCTTCCCTCCCTTCCCCTGAATTCTGTGGGAAAAATCAACCGCGTGGCTCTTCATGCTCTTGTCTCTAAGCATTAAGACTTAGATCTTGCAACCATTCTTTAATGGTTCAACGTCTGCCTGAAGGAATCAATAAGAGGGGTCAAATATCTTCTGCTCTCTAAGATTGATTGGTAAGGAGTGTCTTAAGTCTATAAAGGAGAAATAAAAACACTCCTATCCTTCATGAGCTCTCGAAATGGATGTGTTATGAGCCCGATGTAACCATCGTTTTAAATGCCTCATTGCCCGACTCATCGGCCAGCTCTGTCAACAGTGCTTTGCTGTCTTCACCAAGATTTTCAAGGGTCTTCGCCGTATAGTCATAGTTATCAAAAATGGTTTCTACCGACCAGATATAATCATTTTCAATGGCATAGCTACAAATACTTTTTACTACTTCGTCTTGAGTGGCCCTAATTCCTTTGTCCCACAAGTCTTTAACGATGAAGTCCACCGTAACGGTTCCTTCAAGCATTGGGTCGAGATCAAACGCCAGTACACAGCCGAGTTCATTGAAGGTTTCAACCCAGGCACTGTTGGTTTCTAGGCAGCCCTTGATAATGGAATGAGCCTCTTGTTTTGTGGTCACTTGAAACCAGTCAGATCATTTATTAATAATGCATCAACCCAGACTTTGCCTTGATGTTTCAGAAATATTTTGTTCGCAATGTCTGACAAATCCATCCAAGGCGGAGACAATGCGATCACGACTTGGATCTTGAAGCCGTAAACCTGGTTCGTAGGACCAACTCTTGGAGCCTCACTGTCAAGGTTTTGATGAAAGTTTGTGTTTCATGACAGGGAAGATCCTTCCTCTGCATCAGGATTGATTTGGATTGTTGGAATATTTAGATCTGAGAAATTTGTAATCATTTTAGGTTTGGCTGTATGGCCGCCCTCCTCAACGGTTTTTGGCTGAATCCATCAGAAAAGATCGAGGATGAGCTAGAGCTACTGAGGAGAGAGCAACGCGTCATGACTGCAGCGACACTGACCTCACTCCCCTTGCAGAACTGCAGTTTTGAGCGTTTTGGCACTGCGATCATCCCGGTGGATGACATGACACCCCATCGCGACACCGACGCCCAGCTCAAATTTGAGGGGTCTGACCTGCGCTATTACGTCATGCGTGTACGTCAACGACCGGCGGTGTTGGCGAGCATGACCCGCCATCAGCGGGCCACCCAGTGTTTAGGTTCAGCCGATGCTCAGCCTTGGTGGTTGGCCGTAGCCGCTCCAACGCTCCAACCTGAAGAGCTCTGTGCTGCATCCGTGCAATTGGTGGAGGTCCTTCCGGGTGAAGCCGTGCAGCTTCATCTGGGCACTTGGCATGCTGGGCCATTTTTTCAGGCGCCAACGGCCTTGTTTTACAACCTGGAGCTGGGAGATACCAATCTCACCGATCATAATTTTCATGCTCTTGCTGCTCCCATCAGCCTGAAGTTGGATTGATTCATTTCCTCCAGGAACCGAGTCCCAGTTGCAGTCGATCTGCTACTGATGATCCTCTGGTAAGCGATCGAAGCGAATGAGCACCACCAATGGCTTGCGTCCGCTTCCCTGCAGAACGGGTCCGTTGATCGGGGTGCGCGAATCCATCGCCTACCTGAGGGATCCTGATGGGTTTATCGCTGAACGCCATCAACAATTTGGTCCTGTGTTTGGAACAACCCTCTTCTTTCGACCAACGGCTGTGTTGGGTGGTCCTGAAGCGGTGGAGCAATTCATTCGTCTCGAGAGCAGCATCAGTGAAAGCGCCTTACCTCCTGCCTTCACCGCACTGCATACCGCCGATGGTGCTTTAAATCAGGCTGGTGAGAAACATCGTTCCACGCGGCGTGGTTATGCCGCCCTTTTCAGCCCAAGCAATCTGGAGTCGTACCTCCCTGGGATCAACCGCAGCATGGTGCGGTTCACTGCCGACATTGCTCAGCGAGGAAGCACCTCTATAGCCCTGGAGGCAAAGCATCTTTGTCTCAATCTCTATGCCGAACTCTTTGCTGGTGAATCGTTAACAACAAAGGAGATCGAAGCCTTTATCTCTTACAACGATGCTCTTTTAAGTCTGAGCAAGCAGCTTCCATCCTTTCGTCGGGGAGAGAAGGCGCTAGCTGAGCTTCAACAGAGCATGCACGGGCGCCTGGAAAAACATCGACGCGGTGAACTGGATGGGGCTTGTTTCAGGATTTTTACTGACAATCTCGATGAACATGGCCAGCCATGGAGCGACGAGCGCATAGCGACCGCCACGGTGTTGATGGTTTGGGGGGCCTACATCGAAGTTGCCTCCCTTATGGCCAGTTGTTTGATCCAAACCAGACAGCGTCCTGATGTGAGAGATCGGATTCTCAAGGAAGCCGCGATTCACAATTTGGAGAACCCTGCCAGCTCTAGCCATCTCGCTGCATGGGATCTTCCCTTCGTTCAAGGAGTGCTGCGCGAATCGCTTCGATTAATCCCTCCGGCCGGAGGTGGTTTCAGGTTGACCTCTGAGGACATTGAGGTTTCCGGTTACAGGATTCCTGCTGGCACCGTCGTGACGGCCGACCCGCGGATCGGAAACAGCATGTCGGCACTGTTTCCGGAGCCTCAGTCGTTCACTCCAGAACGCTGGATGCGTGACCTCGACGGCAACAACAACCTCAATCCGACCCGTGGATGCCCTTTTGCAGGCAGTGCCCTGCGCCTGCCCAAAGAGGCTTGGTTCCCTGGGGGGATCGGCAAACATGGTTGCCCAGGCTTGCCATTGGCTGAGCTCAGCGTGAGGGTGTTTTTGGTGCGCTGGATGCAAACGATTCAGAATTGGGAGGGTGCTTCAGAGCAGACCGCAGCGATTCCTTACACCCTTGTTCCGATTCGAATTCCCACAGATGCCTATCGCTTGAACGTTGTATCTTCACGCTAGCCGTTGTCATTCAGAGACTCTTGTTGAATGGTTTTGTTTGTTTGATGCCAGAATATTTTGTAGCGTATGTACTGATTAAATTCTTGGCCTATGAGAGATTAGATGGTGTCTCTTTGTGAGTATGGCCAAGCTACGCCTGTTCATTTATGCCGCCACCGCATTCGCTGGAGTGGCTTGGCCTTGGTATTGCATCTACCAGTTTATTCAAGAAACGGAAGCTTTAGGCCTAACCGACCCCCTTGCAATTGTTGACCTGTTTTCTCAAGGCGTTTGGGCGAATGCCTCCGCCGGTTTCATCGCGGCCGACCTGACTCTCGTTCTGATAGCTGCCTTTGCATTCATGGTTGCTGAGGCGATGAGGCTCAAGATGAAATATTGGTATCTTTACTTTGTCGCTACTTTTGGAATTTCCTTCGCCTTTTCATTCGGACTCTTTATGTTTAATAGGGAGCGTAATTTAATGCGTTCGTCCCATGTATCAGGTTAGTCTTCAGTTTTAATTT
>WLWF01000446.1_pt1 | contig 39923 bp, 61 predicted proteins | sample 6718331 | NCBI WGS metagenome assembly WLWF01 (sample SAMN12718692, study PRJNA515312) | sponge metagenome | isolation source: marine sponge | host: Mycale hentscheli | place: New Zealand: South Island, Marlborough, Capsize Point | collected 2003-05-01 | reverse complement strand
GGGCAGATTCCCGGTCACAAACTTAAATTTAAGTTTGGCAACAACCCTAGTGTTTCTGACAGTGTAGAAACCATTTGGTCAGAGGGCGGATTATATGTTTATCCGCCCTCTGCCACACAGATGACTGTTTCAAGCTCTAGCGTGGATGACACTGCGGCGGGTACGGGCGCACGAACAGCCCGTATTGAAGGTCTTGACGTAGACTACAACGAAATCTCTGAAACTATTATCCTTAACGGTCAAACCCCTGTTACCACTGTTAACTCTTATCTCCGCATAAATCGCGGACTTGTCTTAACGGCTGGCTCTAACGGAAAAAATACAGGCATTATCCGCGCTGGAACAGGCACTGTAACATCTGGCGTTCCTGCAAATGTGTTTTTAAGTATTGACGGAGATGGTGATAACCAGACCCTGATGTGTCTTTGGACTGTCCCTGCTGGCTACACTGCTTTTATGGTGCAGACTAACATATCAACAGGAAACGCATCGAACACCCCAGCACTTTTACACACATCTATTGTAGCCCGTCCCTTCGGCGGCGTGTTTAATACGCAAGAACGTATTACCTTGAAAGACGGCAACCAATTACAGGGTTATAACTTTCCGTTACGGTTTACAGAAAAGACAGACATTGAAGCTCGTGCTGTATCGTCTACTAATGTCACCTTTAATTGTTCAGCTTCTTTAGAATTTGTTTACATCAAAAATAATTCGAGTTTATAATGGCTAGAAAATCTGACAAGCAACCACCAAAAACTAAAAAATACTTTAGATCAACAAAATCAGGCGCTGGCATGACAAAGTCTGGTGTCGCTAGGTATCGCCGTGAAAACCCCGGCAGCAAGCTTAAAACTGCTGTTACTGGAAAGGTAAAGAAGGGCAGTAAAGCCGCAAAGCGGCGCAAGTCATTTTGCGCTCGCAGCGCTGGCCAAATGAAAAAATTTCCAAAGGCAGCGAAGGATCCAAATAGCCGTTTGCGCCAAGCTAGACGGAGGTGGAAGTGTTAAGTATGGAGCAAAAGATCATTTTGGCAATCGCTGGTGTACTTAGCACAGCCATAATTGGCGTATTAGTTACCTTCTTATACTGGGTTGGTAACAATGTTGTTGACTTAAAGACAGACACGGCTGTGATTACTATAAAAGTGGAAGAAAACCACAAGATGCTAAGTGTTTTGTGGGATGATTTCTTGGAGAAAAAACATGGCGATCTCGCGTGGTCAGATAAGCCGTCAAGTTTCAAAATCAAGGAGTAGTAAAGTGTCAAAAGACGCATGTTATAAAAAAGTTAAAGCTCGTTACAGAGTTTTTCCAAGCGCCTACGCATCAGGTGCTATTGCTAAATGTCGTAAAGTGGGAGCAAAAAACTGGGGAACAAAATCAAAAGGCAAGAAAGGAGGCAGCAAGGGCAGGGCTACTAAAAAGCGGTAATGGTAGTAGCTGAAATTCTTACGGGGATAGCTCTTGTTCAAAAATCTGTTGAATTTATAAAAAATAATATAAATACAGCAAAAGATATAGGATCTATAGCAGGACAAATTGATGACCTTTTTCGCGGCGAAAAGGAAGTTCAACAAGCAAGAAACAAAAAGGCTGGAGGCGGCTTAGGTAATCAGTTTGGTGTAGACACTGTTGCTAAAGAAGTTATTGACGCCAAAATTGCGGCAGAAAAACTGCAAGAAGTAGCCACAATGGTTGACATGAGATTTGGTCATGGAACTTGGGCTGGCATTCTTGCAGAAAGAGCCAAAAGAATACAAGCGGCGAAAGAGGCCGAGGCCGAAGCAAGACGGCAGAAAATAAAAGAAGCCAAAGAATTTGAAGAAATGATGAAGCAAATTCTGCTAGTTGGCGCGGTTGTGCTGGTTGCCTTTGGAAGTTTTGTTTTATTGTTCACTGTAGTTATGTAAGTTGGAAAGCGCATGGCAGTACGAAAAACTAAAAAGGGCGCAGCTCTCAAGCGTTGGTTCAAAGAGGACTGGAAAGATGTCCGCACGGGGAAAGCGTGTGGCAGGCGCAAGGGTGAAAAACGGGGTACTCCATATTGTCGCCCCTCCAAGCGCGTGTCTTCTAAAACCCCTAAAACTGCCGGAGAGATGACATCAGCGGAAAAGCGTAGTAGAATATCGCAGAAGAAGCGTATTGGTCAGCCAGCAGGCAAGCCGCGCCGCGTAAAAGCGTTGAAAAGGAAAAAGTAGATGGCTGTTTCAGGCTCGTTTAATTTTGAACTTGATGTATCTGATTACATTGAAGAAGCGTTTGAGCGTTGCGGCTTAGAGGTTAGGACTGGCTATGACTTAAAGACAGCCAGGCGCTCATTGAATTTAATGTTTGCTGATTGGGCAAACCGTGGGTTAAATCAGTGGACTATTGAACAGCGCACCTTAACAGTCACTCAAGGCACGTCTAGTTACAATTTGGGAACTGATGTGATTGATGTTCTTTCTGCTGTTATCCGTAGAAGCAACACTGATTACACATTAGATAGAATAAGCCGTGATCAGCACATATCTATTCCGTCTAAAACAACACAATCTCGCTCAACTCAATATTTTATTGATCGCCAAATCAATCCAACAATGAAGCTTTGGCCTGTGCCAGAGAACAGCACAGATGTGATTGTCTACGATGTTTTGACGCGGATGGATGATGCCGACGATTATGTAAACACTGTTGATTTGCCGTTCAGGTTTTACCCCTGTTTAGCGGCTGGGTTGGCTTATTACATTGCGATAAAAAAAGCTCCTGATAGAATACAAATGTTAAAAGCTATATACGATGAAGAGTTTGATCGCGCTCAAGCTGAAGACAGAGATAGAGCGTCATTTAATGTTACGCCTAACTTGCAATATTATAGGGTTGTGTAATGGCTAGATTCGCTGTTGGAAAAGACGCTTACGGCATATCTGACCGCTCTGGATTTCGTTACAGGCTTCGTGATATGCGAAAAGAGTGGAATGGGTTGTTAGTGGGTTATGACGAATGGGAGGCAAAACACCCGCAATTAGAGCCTATTAGACACTCTCCTGATGCAGAATCTTTGCGCGATCCAAGGCCAGACACTCGGGACGCTCCAGAGGTTGAGCATTTGCTGCCATTAAATGCGTTTCTTACTGGCGCGTTAGGCAGTTCTGTAATAACTGTAAACGAACCGTCTCATGGGCGCTCTACAAGTGATATAGTAAGATTCAGAAATGTCACACCTTTTGACGGATTTCTTTCGTCTGTAATCCAGGCCGCTGCGGGTTACTCCATAACAGTTTTGGATGAAAACAGATACACTTTTACCGCTAATTCTGGCGCAGCATCAGAAGGCAATAAACGAGGTGGCGGAGGTTTGGCGACATCCGGGCCTGTTACATTGGTGGCTTAAATGAGTTTTACATACGGCGAACTAAAAACAGCTATTCAAGATTTTACAGAAAACACGGAAACATCTTTTGTGAACAACTTGCCTGTGTTTATCCGTAGCTGTGAAGATAGAATATTTACGCTTGTTGATTTAGAGTTATTTCGCAAAAATGCTGTGTCAACGCTTACGGTGGGAGACCCATATCTAAACGTGCCGCTTGATTACTTAGCTCCTTTTTCACTGCAAATAACAACTACAAATTATAAAGAGTTCTTGTTATTTAAGGACGTGAATTATCTGCAAGAGTATTATAACACTGTGGGAAGTAACGAGACGCCAAAGTATTATGGTGTATTTGATGTGGACAACTTTATTTTAGCTCCCACACCAAACTTAGCCTATGATGTTGAATTACATTATTATTACCGTCCTGCAAGCATCACTGCTGGTCTTGATACCGAGAAAAGCTGGCTTAGTGATAACGCGCCAAACGTGTTACTTTACGGTTCTCTAGTAGAAGCGTATACTTACATGAAAGGCGAAGCGGATATGATGCAACTTTATGAGCAGAGATTCGGTCAGGAAATACAACGGTTGAAAGATTTGGCTGAAGCTAGAGAGAATAGCGATGCCTACAGGAGAGGTCTACCTGATAGGCCACGCACTTAACTAGGAGTAAAGAACGATGGCAACATCAAACGCAGCAACCACCTATCTGGAGAGACGGGTTCTTGACTACCTGTTTAAGAACGACTCGCTCTCCTTCGCTTCGCCCGGTAATAGCATTTACGTTGGGCTGGCAACAGCAGTTAGCGCCGCTGAAAAAGGCAACTTGACCGAAGTTCAGGTTGACACAGACGATGCCAACTACACTCGTAAACAAGTAACAGCCGCTAACTGGAAACAGTCAACCACCACTCTTGGGGTGAACTTAGCGCAGGCAGCTACAGAAATCCATCTGGTAGATGCGGAAGCATTTCCTACGTCTGGCACAATTCAGATTGATGACGAACTTATCACATACACAGGCAAGGGCAGCACCGCCACTGCTGATGTAAACGGCGCACTATCATCATCCACTGCATTGGTTGTTGATGGTAACTCTGGAACAATCGCAGTTGGCATGGTTGTGACAGGTACAGGCATTAGTGGCACAGTTCGTGTGGCGACAGTTACAAACCAAAACACTCTTGTGCTAGACACTGCAATTACTGTGGCTAATGATGTGGCGCTTAACTTTGATGGCACAAACACCCTGACAGGCGGTGGTCGCGGTGACTCAAGCACAACTGACTATGCCCATACAGCAGGCGACACTGTTATCTCTGACGCACAGCGCGTGATTAACGATAACAACATTGAGTTTCCTGCCGCAGCGGGAACTGCCGCTAGTTACACAGTGACGCATGCCTTTGTCGCAGACGCAGACATTGCCACAGCAAATGTGAACGGTGCAACGTCATCCTCAACGGCTGTTACTCTGGACGGCAACGTAGGTACAGTCGCTGTTGGCGACATCGTTACAGGTACAGGCATCACTGGTGCAACGAGCGGCGTGGTTCGTGTAGCAACAGTCACAAGCCAGACTAGCATTGCGTTGGATACCGCAGTGTCGCTTGCGGACGATGCTGTACTGACCTTCGATGGCTCTAACATCTTGTTCGTTGGCGCACTTGACGCAAGTAAGTCTGTGGCGGCTGGTGATATCTTCCGTATCAACGCGGGTAATCTAAGCATTGAGTTGAAGTAATGGCCCTAGTAATCAAGGACCGTGTAAAAGAAACGACAACCACGACAGGCACTGGCACGTTAACTCTTGCTGGTGCCTTTGCTGGATTTGATTCGTTTGCTGAAATAGGTAATGGCAACACCACCTACTATTCATGCACAGACGGCACGGACTTTGAGGTTGGAATTGGGACATATACGGCGTCAGGCACAACGCTCTCCAGAGACACTATTCTGGAAAGCACCGGCACAACAGCTACGGCAGACGTTAACGGTGCTGTGACGGCTTCTGCGAATGTGACGCTAGACGGCAACAGCGGGACTATTGCTGTTGGCATGCGTGTTAGAGGCACGGGCATCAGTGGAGTGGTCACAGTAGCTACTGTAACTACTCAAAGCGCCATCGTACTGAATACGGCTGTTACACTCGCGGATGATACCGCGCTTACATTCGGTGATGGCAAGATTGACTGGGGCGCAGGTACACGCACGGTATTCTGTACTATGCCAGCAGAGAAGATGATATATAATGATGCCAGCGGCACCGCTGTAAACCTTACAGAACAGGACCCGCAAGCGCTGGCTTTTGCAATTGCGTTAGGATAAAGACATGGCGAACTCGTTTAAGACAGTCACAGACACAGCGGTAGGTACGAGTCCGGCTACAATCTACACCTGCCCCGCCGCTACAGAAACAACCATCATCGGCCTTAATGTGGCTAACATCCTGACATCTACAATCACGGTAGATGTACAGTTAGAAAACAATGATGGCGACAATGTGTATATTGTAAAGGACGCGATTGTCCCTGTTGGGTCTTCGCTCGTTGCAGTTGGGGGTGATCAAAAAATTGTTATGAACGCATCAGATGTGCTGAAGGTTACGGCAAGTCAGGCAAGCGGCGCGGACGTAACAATGTCAATTCTGGAGATCACCTGATGCCTATTAGTGTAGTTGGAGCAGACGCTTTTACAAGACCTTCAGGGTCAGTTTTACAGGTTGTAAATAGCATAATGACTTATCCCTCAAGTTATGCTGGTGTAGTCAACACTGCATATACTGTGCAAAGCGCCGCTAGTACGGATTGGGCAACCAGCATTACAATTAATCAAGGCAATAAGATACTTGTACAGTTAAACTTGAATGTAGCAAAAGATGATAACGACCCAAATGTCTACTACGACCTGTTATACGATATAGACGGAAGTGGTTCTTACACCAATGTCGCTGTAGGCGATTCTACTGGTAGTAGAAGTCAGCACACTGGGAATGTAAGAAGTTACACAGATAACTACAACATTGAAGAAAGCAGTTGCTGTTTTCTTTTCACACCTACTATCTCCGGCTCGACTGGCGTTGTGCGTTTTAAGGTTAATCTCACGCAAAGGGCTGGGGGAACTCGTACTTTTTTGGTTAATAGAACAGAAGCAGATAATAGCGAGGGCGCAACTGTTCCATCGTCCCTAACTGCGATGGAGATTGCAGCATGAGCTATGTAGGCGGCGCACCCGCAAAATCTCTAGCTTCCCCAACCAGCCAGTATTTCAATGGCGATGGTTCAACGACCGTGTTCACACTAAATCGTCCTGTGAATGTGTCAGAAGAGCTAGAGGTATTTGTAAACAACGTCCAGCAGGAGCCGGGTGTTGGCAAATCCTACACAGCAGCAGGAACTGCGCTGACTTTTGACGCCGCGCCGTCTTCTGGCACCAATAACGTGTATGTTGTGTACCGTGGTCTTTCTGAACGCGCTATTCGTTTTCAGCAGGCTGGTTACTTTCAGGGCGACAACGGTATCACGGGCGATGAAACGAGTGGCAGGGGCGATATCTTCCGCGTACATGAAAAGCAGCTTGATACAAGCGTGACGATTGCTGGCACGGACAATGCTCTTTGTGCAGGGCCGTTGACGTTAGCAACAGGGGTGGTTATCACAGTCTCTACTGGTGGTACATTGGTGATAGCATGAGCGAGTTAAGAGCAGACACAATTACGGCATCAGACGGTACTAGCCCTGTTACGCTGACTAAGCAGAGTGCGGCGAAGGCACACGTTAGATTTAATGGCAGTGGAACAGTTGCAATTTCTGGCTATTCACTAAACGTCACATCAATAACTGATTTTGGAACAGGAAATTACGAAGCGATTTTGACAAATGCACTTGCCGCAAATGAAGGTGTGCATTTTAGAATGAGTAATAGTAACTCTACTTATGATGGCAGTGGTGGTGCGGCAAACAAAATGCCAATAGCGACAGCCAACTCTTCTGGAGCTTTAACTGACAGTGTGCGTTGCTACTGTGCAGTACACGGAGACTTAGCATGAGTGAAATCAAAGTAGATACCCTCACAGGCAAGACCACTGCTAATGACATCACAGTGACGGTTGGTGCTACTGCTACTATGTCTCTGGAACAGGGGTTGGCGAAGGGTTTTTGTATGTTTGACCAACGCGGAGATTTTACAAGCGTTAACGACATCGTAAACAGTTTAAATATTTCATCTGTGACAGATAACGCCGCCGCACAAGCAATTTTCGTCCACACAAATTTGTTTTCAAGTGATGAAGCGTTCACACCAGTTAGCACAGGTCATTACAATGCTGGCGGTGGTAAAAATTCAACCAGCAATTCAAACAACGCTAGATATACTGGTGCAAATAAATTTACAACCTCTGGATTTATGGCGACCACGCTTGTCTCTAATAATTCCGCACAAGATGGTGTGCATTATATGGCAACATTCGGAGACTTAGCATAATGGCTGGTAAAATTGTAGCAGATACGCTGGAACACAGCACCGCTGGGTCAATCGCCACGAACTATGTTGTGGATGGTAGCCCTAAAGCGTTTGTTCATTTTGACCAATCTGACCAGAGTGCAGACGCAAGCCTAAACATAAGTTCTATTGCAGATACTGCTGTCGGTCAAAGTAGCCCAAAATTTACAAACTCATTCTCAAGTGTTGAATTTGCTGTTGTTGGTAGCCAAGCTGGTTCATCAGCTATTGATATAGTAATGTCTGGCGCATTTACCGCTGACGGCGGTGGCGGTAGTTTTATGCGCTATAGAGACGGTGGGACAGACACAGACACAAATAATGTGTCACAAATTTGTTGCGGAGAACTGGCCTAATGCAGACACCAGAGTTTCAAGGCACCCACCTGTTTGACCGTCTGTGCTGGGCAAAAGAAAACCTAGACGGTATGCAGTCAGACTACCGTGTCGTGTACGAAGATAGCATCGACGAGTGCGCCAAGATACTTGTGCCTGACCCTAACTGGCTGGCGTGTGCATTGCAGGGCGGCATCTTACCGCCAGTGTGGGTGTACTGGGAACTGGCAAAGGACGAAGCACAACCTGACTTCAAGAAGCATACTCGTGGCTATCTGTTGCACGAGACAGAGCCAATGCCAGCAATGACTGAAGAAGAAGCTATTGAATACCTGATCCAGAAGGATGTGCCACAGCACGTCTGGCAGAATTGGGATAGCGGCAATAAGCCGAAGATGGTAATATGCAAAAAGCAACAATTACCGAGCACTAGAGAATGGCGCAATTCGTGGCGCATATCTGATGAACTAGCCGCATAGGAGTATCTAATGGCTGTAACAACTTATATTGTGGACAAAGACGGTAATCAGGTTGATGCGTCAACTGCAACCGTCCCATCAAATCGTGACTTTCGTGGAGCGTGGACACTGTCTGGCAGCGTGATTAGCGAAGACTTGACCAAGGCAAAAGAAATATTTGCTGACAAAGTCCGTGAAGCGCGGACACCATTGCTTGCCGCGCTGGACACTGACTTTATGAAAGCGCAAGAAACAAGCGCAGACACAACACAGATTGTGGCTGATAAGCAAGCACTGCGTGATGCACCTACCGCTGGTGATGATGCAGACAGCATCATTGCTCTTAAAGCCGCATGGCCTTCATGCTGTGGGGACAACCCTTACGCATAGGGGGACACAATGGCCCTTAGTAAAGCCGAAGCAAATATGGTGGACAACCGTCAGGAAACAACTGACATCAATGTCGTGCGCCGTAATGGTCAGACCATCTCGACTGACTTTACCATTGACGCTGACCAAAATGGTATGAGCGCGGGTCCGATTACCCAGAACGCCACCGTCACCGTTAATGGTTATTGGAGTATTGTCTGATGCCGAGTGTGCTGAATGTAGACACCATTGTAGCCGCCAACGGAACTGACCCGGTTACACTAACAAAGCAACAAGCGGCAATTGTTAACGGAAGTGCGGATAGCGTTAACGCTACGTTAGATAGCGGATTTAATGTTTCATCTTTAACCGACAATGGTGCGGGTGACATGACCTTTAATATAACCAACGCAACCTCTAGCATTACCGATAGAGTGTGCCACGTTTCTGGTTGGAATACTAATGATGATGGGACAAATGGCGTAGGTGGGGCAGGTAGAGGTTTTCTGTCTCATGCTATTTTTGCCAATAACTTTACCACTTCTACAATTAGAACAGGGACTGGTTACGGTTCTTTAGCAAATAGTCCATCAAACGGTGCGGCGGCAGATTGTAATGCCGCTTGGCTGACGGTGTTTGGAGACCTCGCATAATGGCTAGTATCCTAAAGGTAGATGAACTGCGGGGGATTGCATCGGCTGGTGACATTACAGTTACTAGCGAAGGCGGCGCGGCTACGCAATCACTTCAGCAAGGGTTGGCGAAGGCTTGGGCAGATGTTTTATCGGTTACAGCAGTTAACGATAGCTTAAATGTTGCGTCTTTAACCGATGATGGCGGTAGCGCACCAAATGATTATACGATTGCATATACTAACAATATGAACAGTGCTAGTTTTGGTGTAACCGCAACTGTAGATGCTTTAGCTGCTAGAATTGCAACAGTAGATAATAAATCTGCAAGTGGGTTTAGTTTGAATATCTATGTTTCTAATAGCCCCGGCACAGCTACTGGGAACACCGCTGATTTTGCAGTACACGGAGACCTCGCATAATGGCAAGCGAACTTAGAGTCACCACCATTGCCAATAATGCAGGCACCGAGTCTGTCGATACTACCTATGTGATTAATGGTAGTGCGAAGGCTTGGGTTAATCTTAGCGCAGCATCATTGACAGACCCCGCAAGTTTAACTGGCGTAAATGGCAGTTTTAATACTGCTAGTGTGTTAGATGTACAGGTGGGCGAGGCTACTGTTTCTTTTACAAATAGTATGAATAATGATGATTACTCTGTTTCAGGAACCTCTAACCAAAGCAATACAATAGGTGGGCGAAATAGTAATTTTGGTGCTTATGCGTTTAGCGGTTCAAGTTATACGTTTGGTACATCAAGAGCAAACACTGCGGCAACCGAAGACGGCTTTGTTGTTAGCGCATCAGTTCACGGAGACCTTGCGTAATGGCTTACATAGGTATAGATCCAAATGTAGGTGACATCACGTTCCAGAAGTTTACTGGAGACGGATCTACCACAGCTTTTACACTGGCGCAGGATGTAGCTAGCGGCGAAGCTATACTTGTGACTGTGGGTAACGTGGTTCAGGAGCCGGGGGCCAGCGCTTCATATACAGCCTACGCGAACACACTGACTTTTTCTGAGGCACCAGCTAGCACTGATGAGATTGTTGTACGCTTCTTTGGTCGCGCCATTGACCAGCCCCTGTCTTTCGCAATGCAGGTATATAAGTACATTGCAACATCAGGTCAGACAGCATTTACTGGGGCGGACAATGCAGGCGCTATCTTGGCGTTTAGCGGTAACGATGTAGACGTGTACTTGAATGGTGTGCATCTGGATACCACAGACTACACACCAAGCAGCGGCACCACGATTACTTTGGCAAGCGGCGCAGCGCTGAATGATGAGATTGTCATTCGTGCATTCCGCGCATTTACTGTGACGGACACAGTAAGCAAGGCCAGCGGCGGTACGTTTGTTGGCGAGATAACCGCGCCGCAGTTTCAGACAACTAACACTACTGTAGACACGGCTGTGTTCCGCACTAATAATCAGACGGTTGATGAGAATACCACTATTGGCTCAACCAAAAATGCTTTGGCTATTGGGCCGCTAACCATTGATTCCTCAACCAGCATTACGGTTGATGGCAACTTAACGATACTGTGAGGCGTAGATGGCTTCGATATTAAATGTAGATGCAATTAATAATGCGGCGGGGACTTCCGCTCTTACAGTTGATAGCAATGGAGTTGTGTCGTCCACTGCTGTTTTGTCTGTTATGTATAACAGTAGTAGCACAACTATTGCGGATAATTCTGATACTGTAATACCCTTGCAGACTTCTGTTACAGATACTCACAGTCTTTATGATGCAACTAACGATAGACTGCTAATTACATCAGCTTTTAACAATTCATATTTTATAATTTCTTGGTCAGTTATGGTTACTGCGAGTGATGGTGACAACATGCAATGCCATCTTTCAAAGAATGGAGGTTCAATTCAAACTGATCGTAAATTTTATAATGGCGGAGAAGGCGAATCAATAAGCATGGGCGGAACTTGGATAGGTCAAGTCTCAACCAATGATTACTTTGGCTTAATAGCGTTTTGTGACAAGGCATCAGGTACATCTTCTTCTGTGGTGGGCCTAAACAATACGTTCTTGTACGCCGCCAAACTGTTTTAATGGGATAATGATATGAGTACCCTTTATGTAGACAACCTCGCCCCGAAGACTGCTGGCAACAAGATCATCATGCCTCCGGGCGGTATTATTCAGGTTCAGTACACGCAATTTACTGGCACCAATGCGATCACTTGCACAACTAACACAGACATTGCGCTTACTGACTTAACCGTGAACATAACACCGCAATCAACAAGCAGTATTATCAAACTTGAGGCACAGATTTACGGTGAATGGGGTACTGAAGATGCGAACTGGAACAACACTGTATTTTTCTTCAGAGATAGCACCAAGTTATCACACGCCGCCGCTGGCAGCAGGAACGTAGGCATAGCAACAACATTCCGAACCTTTTACTCCACGGATGCAAATAGTACAGCAGAAGGAACTGGTTTGTTTGCTTACTACGATGCTCCAAACACCACCAGTCAAATCACTTACAAGGTTGGTTTAAAAACAGGTCACGCGGGTAATCCAGTATGGTACTTGAATCGCACAGCAGGTGATGTAGATACAGTCGGATTCGAGCGTTTTATCTCTCTCATCAGTGCAACAGAAATCGCGGGGTAAAATATGACCAGCATCTTGAAAGTGAGTGAGATCCAAGATCCAACGAACAGCAACTCCGCGCTGACGATTGATAGCAGTGGACGTGTGACTACACCAGCGCGACCATTCATAAACCTACTTCATAACGCTCAAACTAATTACGCCTCACCTGCTGACATCACTAATTGGCGTGTTCAAGATAGCAGAGGCATTACTCACTCTAGTGGCGTTATCACTGTTCCAGTTGACGGTCTTTATAAAGTTGGCATTAGTGGTATATCCAACACCACTTCTGGGATTTACATAAACGTCAACGGTTCAAACATATTCAGGATAGGTTACGCTAGTTTAGGGACTGGGGAAGTTTGGTCTCAAATAGGCGGTGACACTGTACTTAATTTAAGCGCCAGTGATCAAGTTAAGTTTCAAGTGTCAAACGGAACTTTAGGTTTTTATGGTCACACAGGCACTCTCGCAGTGGGCTGTGCCTATATGTACTTAGTAGGATAACAACATGAGCAGAGCCAGAGACATAGCAGATTTAGGCGGCAGCGCAGATGCGGGTGGCCTGACAGGTCGCAACCTCATCACCAATGGGGCGATGACTGTCGCACAGCGCTCGACAAGCGCTACTGGTGTATCAGGTTACATAGCCGTTGACAGGTTTCGTTGTACTGGGGGTGCCGATGCTGTTGACCAACTATCATTAACTCACGCACAAGTTGCAGATGCGCCAGATGGTTTTGCTAATTCCTATAAAATAACTGTTTCAACGCCGGAAACAGCTTTAGCCGCTGATGAGATGATACGAATAGAAAATCGTATGGAAGGTCAAAATCTACAGCATCTAAAAAAGGGTACATCAAGTGCAGAGGCAGTGACTTTATCTTTTTGGATTAAGGGTTCGGAAACTGGAACATATATTGTAAACCTGCACGACACTGATAACACCAGAACTATTGCCGCAAGCTACACAATAAACGCCGCAAACACTTGGGAGTATAAAAATATTACCTTTGCTGGTGATACAACTGGCGCGTTAGATAACGACAACTCGCAAAGCCTAAGTTTATATTGGTATCTTGGGGCAGGAACAAACTGGACTAGCGGTACACTAGGCACATCTTGGGCCGCCTTTACTAAGGCAAATGTTGCTGCAGGACAAACGGACATTCTTACAACTAGCAGTGCAACTTGGCAAATCACAGGCGTCCAACTTGAAGTAGGCGAGACAGCCACGCCGTTTGAGCATCGGTCTTATGGCGATGAGTTGGCTAGGTGTCAGAGGTATTACTACAAAATACAAGCAGACACGCAATTTGACAGTTTTTGTGTGGCTCATTGCGATACTACAACCAATGCAAATGGCACTCTTTCTTTTCCTACAACAATGAGAATTAGCCCAACAGCAATAGAAACAACAGGAACAGCGGGACATTACCAAGTTAGAACTGCTCAAACCAGTTTTGGCAATAGTGTTGTTCCCACATTTATTAGGGCGACAAAAAACATTGCGTACCTTCAATTTAAAGTTGCTAGTGGATTAACTATAGGTAATGCGGCTACTCTTAGAAATGCAACCACTAGCGCGCATTTAGCGTGGAGTGCAGAATTATGAGTTATTTTTTTCTTGATACCATTGAAGATGTAGACATCTATAGTGATGGCGCAAGAAGTTGCATTAGCAAAGATAATGTTTTTCAACAATGGCTTCGTGACAATCAAGACAACTTGCCTGATGACATTCAAGCCAAAATTGATGATGGCACACTGACCATTGCGGACGCTGAGTGATGCTAGGCGCGGTTGCCATATCAGAACGAGGTATATCGGATCAAGGGGTATTGCTCTCTGCATCTGAAACCGCGTCTGCGAACTTTACTAAATCAAATGCTGGCAACCTGACACTGGACGGCGCTTCAGAAATCGAGGCTATTGCAACAAAAACATCTATTGGTGTTGGTATCCTTGTTGGCCTGATGGAATCATCGACCATCTTTACCCAGACTACTGTGCCTACACGCTTTGCTACAGGTATCTCTGCAAGCGTAACGAGCTTTGATCAAACAACGACGCCGCTTACTGTATTCAACGGAGTGTCAGAGCAATCTGCTAACTTTACGCAAGAGACCGAAGGTTTACGTTTTGCCACAGGTGTATCAGAACAGTCGGCTAACTTTACACAAACAACGTCTGAAAACATTGTGCGTGTTCTTCTGTCTAATCAAACAGCAGAGTTTACGCAAAGCTCTACTGGGAGTATAGTGCAGCTTGCCGAAGCAGAAATAATTTCTGTCTTTACAGAAATATCTTCTGGCGGTTTTGTTAGGCTGCTTGAGTCTGATGTTTCTGCCGTATTCATACAATCAGCCGAAGGCCGATTGTACTGGGATGATTGGGCGCAATCGCCTAATAACTCACCATCTGAAACGTGGGTTCAAATCGTGCCAACAGGAGGGACATGGACAGAAATTAACGCAGGTGGTACAGTAGAGACTTGGACACAAAAGGTGGTTTAAATGGCGTCTACCTATACAGTAAACACAGGTATTGAAAAACCCGGCTCTGGTGAACAGTCGGGTACTTGGGGTACTACGACTAACGCAAACTTTGATATTATTGACCGTAGTCTAAACGGTGTTGGTAACATTTCCCTTATTGGAACAACGCATACGTTGTCTACCTCAGACGGTTCTTTGTCTGATGGTCACTATCGTGTTCTTGTTCTAGGCGGTTCACCTAGTGGAACTAACACCATAACAATTAGCCCAAGTGACCAAGACAAAGTTTATTTGGTTTTTAATAACTCTGGGCAATCTGCCATTTTCACACAAGGCTCTGGCGGTAATGCGACCATAACAAATGGTGCGACAGCTTGGGTCTATGCAAATGGCGGCGGTGCGTCGGCGCAAGTCAAGGCTGTTCCTGCTGACTTAGTTGACGATTCAAGCCCACAGCTTGGCGGTAACTTGGATGTAAACAGCAACTCAATTGTATCAGTGAGCGATGGCGATATTGCTATTACGCCAGATGGCACAGGTGATGTCATCATTGATGGCATTAAGTACCCGCAGGCCGACGGTAACGCAAACGACATATTGACCACGGACGGCGCGGGGCAACTGAGCTTTACTGCGTTAGGAGCGGCAAACACTTTACTTAGTGGTATGTTAATGCCATATGCTGGAGCTACAGCACCTACAGGATGGCTTCTTTGCTACGGTCAGGCGATTAGCCGGACGACCTATGCAGATCTGTATGCTGTTGTTGGTACTACTTATGGCAACGGCGATGGCTCAAGTACATTTAACCTGCCGGATCTTCGTGGTCGCGTAGTCGCTGGTAAAGATGATATGGGTGGTGTTTCCGGCAATCGTTTAACATCTGCTTTAAATGGAGATTCATTGGGTGCCGCAGGTGGTGCAGAAAGCCACACGTTATCAACTTCACAAATACCGGCGCACAGACACTTTGTTGCGGCTAACGTAGCGCTAGGAAGTGCCTCATCCAGTGTTGCGGCGGTTACTTCTACAACTCAGGTCGCAAGGCAGTATCAGTCTCCTTATGGTGCCGGGGGAGAGATATTTAGTATGTCAATGGTTCGGACTAGCACAGACGCTTCAGTTGGTCGCTCTAGCTCTGTGGGTAGCAGTAATTCACACAACAACACCCAGCCTACATTTATTCTGACCTATATTATTAAAACATAGGTGGTTATATGCCGCTAACAAAGCTACAGTTCCGCCCCGGCATCAATCGAGATATTACATCATACTCGAATGAAGGCGGTTGGCGTGATGGTGACAAAATAAGATTCCGTCTTGGCTACCCTGAAAAGATTGGTGGCTGGCAAAAGTTTTCAGAAGCTACTTACTTAGGGTCGGCTCGTGCGCTTCATAACTGGATCGCGTTAGACGGTTCTAACTTCCTAGGTGTTGGCACACACCTTAAATACTATGTTGAAGAAGGCACGTCTTTTAACGACATCACACCTATCCGCCAAACAACAGCCGCAGGTGATTTAACTTTTGCAGCTACAACGGGTAGCGCAACAATAACTGTGACAGACACAAGCCACGGATGCCAGCAGTTTGACTTTGTAACCATATCTGGAGCAGTTAGTTTAGGCGGGGACATCACGGCGGCAATTCTAAACGCCGAGCATCAAATTACTCGCGTTATTGACGCAGATGATTACGAGATAACTGTGTCAACTCCTGCTTTGGGGACAGACACAGGCAATGGCGGTTCCTCTGCTGTTGGCGCGTACCAAATTAATGTAGGTTTGAACAACACAGTTGGCGGAACAGGTTGGGGCGCAGGCACTTATGGACGTGGCGGTTGGGGCGCTGCGGCTCCCGGTGGCTTGACCACAACAAACAAAATTCGCCTGTGGTCGCATGACAATTTTGGTGAAGATCTTCTTATCAACCCACGCGACTCGTTTATTTATTACTGGGACAAGTCAAGTGGCGTTAGTTCAAGATCCGTGGAACTGTCCACATTGTCCGGCACAAAAACATCTGTCCCTACCGCATGCAAGCAGGTAATGGTATCAGACCGAGATCGTCACGTTTTGGCATTTGGTTGTGATGGCATCAACTCAAGTTCATCAGCAACGCAAGGTGATGGCGTACAAGATCCACTTCTTATTCGGTTCTCGGATCAAGAAGACCCACTGATTTGGTACCCATCCGCAACCAACACTGCGGGTGACTTGCGCCTCGGTTCTGGATCTACGTTTGTGCGAGCCATTGAAACAAAACGTGAGATTCTGGTATGGACAGACACAGCGCTGACTTCACTTCGGTTCATTGGACCGCCCTTTACATTTGGCCTGCAACAGCTTGCTAATAACATCACGATCATTGGTCCGAATGCTGCTGTGGCTACAGAAGACTTTGTGTTCTGGATGGGGCTGGATAACTTCTACGTCTATGCTGGTCAGACAGCACAGCTACCCTGTACTGTAAAAGACAAAGTGTTTGGCGACATTAACTTGGCTGAATTTGATAAAGTGTATGGCGCTGTTAACAGTGAGTTTGGTGAGGTGTTTTGGCTATACCCATCTGCCGATTCAACTGAAAATAACAGATATGTGATATATAATTACATTGACAAAATTTGGTATTTTGGAACCCTTGAAAGAACGGCTTGGCTGGATCGTGGAACACGAGACTTTCCTATCGCTGCATATGATGGCCTGCTATACAACCATGAGTTTGGCTATGATGCTGATGGCGAAGCAATGGAATCTTTTATTGAATCAGCCGCTATAGACATAGGAGATGGCGATCACTTCGTGTACATAAGAAGAGTAATACCTGATCTTACATTTACTGGCTCAACTAATATTAGCTCGCCGCAAGCTACGTTTACTGTCAAAGCCAGAAACTTCCCGGGTGAAGACTTTGGCAATACGGCATCAGGCACAACGTCAAGAACAGCTATTAGTCCTGTTGAAGAGTTTACAAACCAACTAGACCTTCGTGTTCGTGGTCGTTCTTTTGCGCTTCGCGTGGAGTCTGACGCATTAGAGTCAAAGTGGAAGCTAGGCAGCCCCCGTGTGGATATAAGACAAGATGGTAGGCGTTAATGTCTAGCACTCAGATTGCACCACCAAGGCTCCCAGAAGCCCCAGCAGAGTATTCGCAGCAACATATGCAAGACCTATTACGGGCATTGGAAGCCTTTATAGAACAGGAGCGCAATCCAGGTGAGTTGCGTGGATCAAAGATTACTCTAACGGATTTACCTACTTCAGCTACTGGGTTAGAAGTTGGTGCATTGTATAATGACTCTGGTACTGTGAAGATAGTGACATAATTGGAAAAACCTGTATAATTGTTCGTGTTTAACTAAGGATTAGCATAATGGGACTTTTTGACGATCTAGTAAAGGTGGCCTTGCCTGTAGCGGCTGGAGCTTTTTTAGGGCCTGCGGCGAGTCCGTTATTCGCTGGTGCTACAGGATTTATGGCAAACCCCGCTGTGCAAAGCGCTTTATTGTCTGGTGGCATTGGCCTTCTTTCTGGTCAAAAGCCGAAAGATGCACTGAAATCAGCGCTCCTTGGCGGTATTGGTGGTTATGCTGGTCAGAAATTCTCCGCTGCTGGAACGCCTGCGACTATGGGGCCTTCTCCTACTGGGAAGTTTGGAGCAGGACAAACAAGCCGACCGGGTTTTCCGACTGCACCGCCTCCGGGAACAGGGTCAAATGTTCCACTAAAAGGCATAGAACCGAAAACAATGACAGCAGAACTACTTAAAGGAATAGGTCTTTCTGGAGACCCAGGTCAAGAAAATTTATTGTTCAAGATATTGAACACACAAGCTGGTGAAGGCTTGCTTGCTGGTCTTGGTGCTTATGGATTAGACAAGTTTATGGGCGATGAAGAAGAGGACAATAGAGGTTCTTTTGAGCGCCGTCCATACGGCGTTGGGGGCCCGGGCGGTAAGCTTGGCGGCATAACTTATGCGGAGTATGGCGGAGCCATGGGCTTCCCTCCTCGTGATGGCGGCATTGATCCCAGCGAAGGGTCTGGCAGATCTGACGATGTTCCAGCTATGTTGACTGCTGGTGAGTTTGTAATGACACGAGATGCCGTAAAAGGAGCCGGAAACGGTAATTTACGTCAAGGCATAAACAATATGTACAATATGATGAGTCAATTTGAGGGGATGGCATAATGGCTGTTCAAACGGTAGAAAACGTACAACGACTCGCGCCATATCTTGAAGGTCTGGAAAAGCGTCTGCTTGGCACTGCTTTTGGTGAATTTAGTGGCGCAAGTCAGACAAGTCCCGGGCTGCTTGATAAACCACTTGGCTTGCCACAGTATCAGGTAGCCGGTCTTGACCCGCTTCAGCAACAAGCACTGAGCGCTGCACCGCAAATGTTTGGTTCATACCTCCCATTTACTATGGGCGCGGGTATGCAGGGGCTTGCAGGCGCAAGTGCCTTGCAGCAAGGTGTTGGAATGCTCGACCCAAGTCAAGGCATATCAGCGTTTATGAACCCCTATCAATCAGCAGTAATTGACGAAATTAATCGTCAAGCGGCTACAGGGCAACAAAAACTAGGCGGTCAAGCTGTTAAAGCAGGTGCATTCGGTGGATCTCGCTTTGGTGTGCAATCAGCAGAGCAGGAAGGCCGCAGACTCGCCGCAGTTGGTGAGGCGCAACGCAAAGGCTTCCAAGATGCCGTTACGTCATCACAAAGGGCTGGTCAGTTGCTTGGAGGGCTTGGACAGGCATATGGGCAACTAGCAGGCACCACAGCCGATGTTGGGCGTGTGCAGTCTGAGTTGGGTCGTGCCGATCTTGGTATGCTTACACAACTTGGCGATATTGGTCGCACATATCAGCAACAGCTTTTAGAAGCCCAACGTCAAAACCAGTTACAAGCTGTGCAAGAACCGTTTACTCGTTTAGAAATTGGTCAGTCGCTGCTAAAAGGATTGCCAAGCGGAGGGTTATCTAGCACATTCAAGTCTGCCACAACACCAGATGCGAACCCATTCTTGTCTGGCATTGGTGCATACACAGCTTTGCAGGGCATTAACCCAACTGGAAGCGCATAGGGGTAACTTATGGCAGATGACGGTATTCTCGCAAGACTTGACGCTCTTTTTAATCCAGTACCAAGAGATTTAAGTTTACGACCAAAAACATCCTTTGAAAAAGTTGCATCAGTAAATCCGCGTCAAGGTGGTTTAGGTGCAGCTCTTGCTCCGTTAGGCGATGCCCTTATGGGCAGAAGCGCTAATTTGGGAATTTTACCTCTTTCACCTATGACAGGAGACAGGTCAACAGTTGGTGGAGAGCTTTTGCAGGGTCTTGGTAATCTAGGACTGGCTGGTTTAGAGGGCGTTAGAAGAACTGGTGAAACTGTTTCAGAAGTCCCTTTTGCTTTTGGCAGGGCTTTAGGTACAGAAAGTGAGTCTGCTTATAATCAAAGAATGAGCAGATTAGCTGATGTTCTTGATGATCAAACAAGAATGCAACAAGGTCAGTTGGGTACAGGCTTCAGCGTTGCTGAACCTAGAACAGTTGTCGGTGGGCCTAGCTATCAACAAACCCCAACTGATGTAGATCAAGACGCCGCTATCAGGAGTCAGATTAGAGATGCTCAAGACATCACAGAAGAGACAGGTGTTTTTGGTGACATAACACAGCCAAGCATGGGCGTTCCTGATTTTGTTGGCGGTGCGCCAAGTGCCAGAAAAGAAATAGAGCAGGCTATAGCTGCGGCAAGCGCTGAAGATGATGGTGATGTAACAATAGAGATGCAGCCAACTCTTGATGATGGTGGCGAAGAAGACGTTGCTTTAGGAACGGCAACTAAACCCGGTACGTCTAGTGTAAAGGGCGCAGACACAGAGATTAAACAATCTACGGTACAAGCTCTTGACGATGTGCTAAAGCAGGTTAAGCCAGACGCAAAGCCGAAAGATTACGATGACTACATGAAAGAGTTTGCTGACTTAACAGGCCTTGATATTTCTGGTCAACCAGACAACAGTCAGGCTCTGATGGCTTTTGGGCTGGCTCTTATGCAGAACAAAGCTGGCAAAGGATTTAACGTAGGTCAAATGCTTTCCGAAGTTGGTTCTGCTGGTGAGAAGGCTATGCCAGCATTGGCAGCGGCTCGTAAAGAAGCTAAGACAACTAGAATCAAGGCGGCTGAATTTGCCATTAGCCGCAAGGATAAAGATGAGGCGGCGGCTCTTAATAAACAATTTTATTATGTTGTGCCAAAGGGTGGCAAAGGTTTTGTATCTAACTTTGACAAAGGCGAACTTAAAAGATTTAACTCACGAGAGCTATTTAATCTTGATTCTGATGCAGACTTTCAAGCTGGTTTTGAAATTATACCCATGTCAACTTATGAAAAAGTTTCAGCAGCAATTATGAAAGAGCCAGAATACGGCAAAAAATATGCAAATTCTTATGCTCCTGTGTCTTTATTTACTGACGCTCCTGAAGATTTGCAAATTAGCGTTCAAAGAACTGATGGCAATTATAAAGGCCCAGATGCTCCCCAATTAGGTCGCTTCAATAAAGCAGAGTACGAAACATATGCTAATAGACTGGCGGCGATGGATAAGGACTTAAATAAGTTTGCCGACAAATTAGGCGAAGCTTATTCTATAGTAGATAGCGGAGAGGTAACGACTGGTGATCAGATAGCAGATGCAGCAACTGGATTCGCTAGAGCTTTGGGCTTTGAATTTGGTGCAGATGAAGCAACGCCTACCGCTAAAGTAAAACGCATTCTTAATGTTATTGCAGCAGAGAAGGCTCCTGCCATTCTTCAGGAGGCTGGCAAAACAATTTCTGACGCTGACCGCGCAAGGGTTCAGGAAATTGTTGGGAAGCTAGGCCCCATGTCAGACCCAGAAGATTTGAAGCAGGCATTGCGTGACATGTATGCTAGAATCGTTGATGGCGGTAAAGCTGATATTAGGGCGGGAATGACAACACTTAATCAGTATTCTGGGGTAAAATCTCCAACAGCAAGAGCCAAAATGGTGAACGGCGTTTTGGTATTAGAATAGGAGTTCTGATGGGAATCCTTAAAGTACAAGCGCCAGATGGCAATATTGTTGAAGCTCAGATTGCTGGTGATGAGCCTACGCAAGATGAGATTGATGCTATTGTTGAGTATTTTTCTGAAAGTCAAAAGCCAGATTATTCTACACTTGGTCAAAGTGGCACATTAGAAGAGACTGCCGCGAAATTTGGTGATGTCCGCAGAGAATCAGTTTTTCAAGGCTTTGCATCAGAAGACATTGACACAGAATCAGGTATTCAAAATGCTGGTCTTCGTGCTGAACTGTCAATGGCAGAGACAGACGATGAACAAGTCGCTGTGCTTCAGAAATATGGACTAGAGCAAACAGACTTTGCCCGTGACAATCGAGGTCGTTTAGCCGTTACTCCAGAGGGTGCTAAGAAGCTTGGCGTTGACACAGAAAAGCTAACGCTTATTGACGAAGAGGGATTCAGCCGCAATGACATCTCTGACTTGGCTGGCATAGCACCAGAAGTTGTTAGCGCAGTTGGGGGTGCTATAGCTGGTCAGGTTCTTATACCCATCCCAATTCTCGGCGCAGCAATAGGCGCGGGTGGTGGCGCTGGAATTGGACAAGGCTTAGAAGAGATATTTGAAGCTGTTCGTGGCACACAAAGACAATCTGACATAGAGGTATTAGAAGATGTCGGCAAGGAAGCTACTATAGGCTTTTTGGCTGATGCTACCTTTGGCTTGTTAGGGCTCGGCATAAAGGGTGTTAAAGGCTCTGTAAAGCCCGGCAAGGGCCTTACAGAAGATGAGCTTAAAGTAGCTGGTGAGTCACTGGAGATGGGCATGACGCCCACTCTAGGCGCTGTAAAAGCACCAGCACTTGTTGCTAGACAGCAGGGAATATCTGAAAAGATGTTCGGCACATCTCAGCGTTTAAAGAACAACAACGAGGTTATGCAAGATAAGCTTGCACAACTCCGCGCCGCTGTAGGGCAGGGAACGGATGAGGAAGTAGGCTCTATACTTATGAACGCAACTGGCAGAGAAGCCAGTAGATTAAAGGGTCTTGAGCGTGAAGCTCAAGAGTCAATTATCCAAACTTTGGATGATCTTGCAAAAAATATTGGAGCGGCAACAGAGAAAAACTTGTCACTTGAAAAAGAAACTTTTGATATCTTGTCTAGCGCACAAAAAGCGTTTGATGATCAGATGAACCTTTTGTTCAAGCCAATAGATGATGCTCTTGAATCAAGCATTGGCACATCAAAGATTATTCCTGTCGGTAGAGTAAAGCAGTTAGCCGCAACAGCAAAGGAGTTACAAGCCTCTGGCATCTCTGGCGGTACCATGAAGGAGCTTGATTCTGCGATCAAGGCAGTTAGCACATTAAAGAACACTGATTCTTTCCAGCAGATCTACACAACAAGAAAAACTCTAAATGACATACTAGCGAGAGCCAAAGGAACGGAAGCTCGTTACATATCTGATATGATTCAAGAGTTGGACAAACAGCTAACTATTGGCAACATAGATGATATAGCCAGAACAGCAGGCAAAGGATTTAGCAGAGAAGAATTTGACGTATTGCGTAAAGCGTCCGAGCGTCTTGACACAGCAAGAGGTCAATACAAGCGCGGAGCTACGATATTTGATGAGTTAGAAAGCGCTGGTGTCATTAAGAGGCTGCGTGAAAAAACTAACGCTGGACAAAGCTTGGGCATTGATGATGTCCGTATGGAAAAAATAATTAAGAACGACAAACCGGAGGTTCTTGAGCGCACACTAAAAGCTGTTAAGTTTTCGGCTGGCGGTACTGGCAGACAAGCCAACGCATCAGCCGAACAATTTAGGCAAAAGCTTGCTGGAGAATGGTTGCGTGATACGTTGAACAAGTCTGGCATAAGTTCGCTTGACAACTATGCGCCAGAAACATTTAAGGGTGCGGCCTTTGCTAAAGCTGTAAAAGATCTTGGCAGGACGGCTGATACATTGTTTGGCGCGGATGCCAACAAGATACGACAGTTAGCTAATCAAATTGACAAAACGTCTTTATCTAATATGAAGCAGTCTACTGTTGATCAAATATTCAAAGAAGGTGCGCCAGAAGGTCTTGTCGGTCAAATGCAAAGACTGGTAAACGCACAAAAAGAAATATTTGAAGCGAACAAAAGTTCGGCTTTCAAAAAACTTTCTTCAGGTCAATTAAATGAAATTGAAGCCGCTGAGTTAATAGCGCATAGATCAACAAAGGCTTCAGACATAGAAAAAATAGTAAAAAGCTTTGCCGATGATCCAGATGCCCTAGCAAAGATACAGGGCAACTATATGGAAAAGCTTATCGCTGACTTTGGCGACACACTTACTACAGACGGAAAGGCTTTGGGCGCTTTTGCAAAGCGTTTGCTTGATGCAAACGAAGGCGGAAAATTGACCGCAATATTTGGCAAGGAAACTGGCGAAGACATGGCTAAGTTTGCTAGGATACTAGAGTTCAATGCTAGAACAACGGCTGGTGGTGACTTGGTTGCCGCAAACATAGCGGCAAGTCCGCTACAGAACTTGGGTAAGCTTGCTAAGTTTACTATTATCGGCAAGGTTCTTTCATCTGGCGGATACTATGACGACATTTTAAAACAGTATAAGAAACAAATTGTAGGTGAGTCTCCCGATCAGCGCTCCAGAACGCTTGGCAGATTGATGTCGCAAGCGTTTACAAACGCATCTATACAAACCCCACCGCAAATAGCGCAAGAGGGCATAGCGGAAGCAGAACGTCAAATTGGCTCTATGATGCAAAGCTCCGGCATAGGCGAACAATTGTCCGGTATTCAAAGTCAAATGACAGGGCCAGTCCCTGCGTCTGGGCTGTCTGCCGCAAACGTATCATCACCGCAACAGCCAGCAGGAAGTATACGTCAGCAAGCCGCAACAAATCCTGCGGTAGCTCAAGCTCTTGGTATAAATCCAGCTACGGCTACGTTACTAGGAAATCCATAAATGAACATAGATCAATTACGCGAAGAGCTTGCAGATGATGAAGGATGCAAGTACGAGATATATTTGGATCATCTTGGCCTGCCCACGTTTGGTGTGGGAGCCTTAGTTAAGGAGCAAGACCCAGAATACGGTCAGCCGGTAGGCACACCCGTATCAGAAGAACGTGTTCGTCAGCGCTTCAAGCTGGACATAGCAGTGACAATTGAAGACTGTCGCCGCCTGTGCAGCAATGTTGATGTTGACTTTGATGAGCTAGACGAAAGGCATCCAGACGCAGCGTTGTGTTTATGCAACATGGCGTTTAACCTAGGATACCCTAGACTAAGCAAGTTCAAGCGTATGTGGGCGAATGTAGAAAAGGCTATGGAAGACCCCAAAGCATGGCTAGATGTGGCTACAGAGGCCGAGGACAGTCGTTGGTTTGATCAGGTGCCTAACAGAGCCAAAAGGCTTACAGCGCGTTTTAGAGCGCTTGCGGAGGATTAATAATAAAAGTAAGGGCAAATTATGAATATATACTGGGCAGCGATGCCAAATGAAATCATATCACCGTTAAAATTTGACAACCCCTCTCCCGCAATAAAACACTTTCCAAAGACATCTGGTTCAAACGTGAACAAATGTCCGGCTATGATTGATTATCATAAGAACACATATGCGCTGAAGTTCCCAATCTCATACAATCTTACAATCGCCGCAGATGGAGAAGTGCTTACAGGTGATCACACTAAAGAAATTTTAGAGTATCTGCTAACAATAAGAAGCCAGGACGAAAAACTTTATTCGCTTAACTTTAACAGCTTGTTTGTTTCAGATGAACCATGTGAGATTGAAGTGTTCACCCCCACGACAGTAAAGAACAGCTTCATTAAAAATACGTTTCTTGTCCCTGGGTTGTATGACATAGGGCAATGGATAAGACCGCTTGAGTGCGCGTTTTTTGTTGATAAAGAAGGGGCGAAGCTTGACATAAACGAGGGAGATGTCTGGGCGTATATTAGGTTCAAAACAGATGAGCCTATAAACCTGCACCGCTTCTTTTTCACACCAGAAATGTATCCATTACTGGAAGCAATATCACGCTCTGTGTGGCCTGCTACAAAAAATGTTCGCAAACTAGAAGTGTTCTATCACATGTTGCGCCGTTCTGGTTATAAGGCTAACTTTATTAGGAAGATAAAAGAGAATTTGGTTTGAGCGGCGCGGAACATACGGAGAGTTGCTATCATAAACAATTTCTCGGCTGTTGATAACGGCATTATTGGAGAGCATATATGTGCGCTCCGTCTGTTGAAGTTGGGCGTATCATGTAGAATTGTTAACATGGGCGCAACGGATATTGCCGCTGAATTTGATGGCAGCATATATCGAGTACAAGTAAAGTCCAGTCAATTAAAAGAAAAAGCCACCAACAAAAATAATTACGGCTATCAATTCATGGTTTCAAAAGGTGGCAAAAAAGAGCCTTTTACACCATATGATTGCGATATAATTGCTTGTGTTACATTAGACACAGAGCATGTCTGGTTTTTCCCTGTACACAAAATTTGTAGACAATTGTCAAAGCGCATACATCCAAAGCGTTTTGACGAACATACGACTGAGCGCACATGGAAAGATACTATAGCCTATCTTGAGACTTTGTAGCGCCCATAATCACCAAGCCACATGATTCACACTTTGGCGAATCCATTGTGTAATCAACAAAGCATTTACACTTTGGACACTTGTCTTCATCAATAGCTTTCTGTATTGGGCCTTTTTCTTTTCCTTGTTTGGACAATGCTAAAATCATGCGGCTGAACCAATTCCTGCTTTTACATCATCATTATAATTTTCTTTGTAGTGATCCGCAACGAGCTTTGCGATTTGTTGACCAATTTTTCTGTGTTCGTTAGTGCTGATCTTTACAAGCTTGTTGTAGGTGCTAATATCAACAGCAACGGATTTAAATTCTTTCATTAGATTTACTCCCACTAAATAACAAGAATGGGCATATTCTAACATGTTTAAAGGTTACCGCAAGTATAATAAGTATGGCGCTCAGAAAACTAAATTTATGGGCTATACATTTGATTCTAAATGGGAGGCTGAACGATGGGGGCAGCTTACCGCTATGGAGAAGGCTAAGTCCATAAGAGACTTAGAGAGACAGATTAAATATGACATCATCGTTAATGGTCAAAAGATATGTCGATACATTGCTGACTTCAGGTACAGGCAAGTTGAGGAAGATGGGTCTGAGACAGAAATAGTTGAGGACGCTAAAGGCGTTGAAACTGCTGATTTTAAATTAAAAAAGAAACTGATGTTAGCGGTTCACGGAATTGAGATAAAATTATCTAAAAAAATTCGTTGACATTCCTTTTGAGGTTTCCTATTTATCAATTGTGGAAGCAATACAGAAGGAGGGCGCAATGCTTAATGCACCTACCACGTTTATCCCTAACGACTTGACGCCAGTCTATGAGCGGCGCAAGGATGTTATGCAACAGATTGCTGATCTTCAGAACGAACTGAAGGTTATCAATAATTCTCTTATCCAGCAATTTGAAGATCAGGCCGAACAGGTTCTTGCCAGCAAAGGCAAAGACTTTGGGCAAGTCACGATTAAGTCTGAAGGCTTTAAGATCTCTATTGACTCGCGCAAGCGTGTTGACTGGGATCAGGAAAAGCTTATGGGCGTTCTTGATAATATGGATAACGAGAATGCGAAGCACTATGCGACAGTAAAGGTATCTGTTGCAGAGGCTAAGTTTCAACAAGCCCCACCAGATATTAGAGCAAAACTCTCCGAGTGCCGCACTGTGTATCTGCAAGGCAAATCAGTAAACATTGAGGTTGATGATGCTTAACATTATTACAGCAGAAGAAAGGCTTGCCGAAAAACGCGGTCACAAGATTGTGATCGCGGGTAAGTCTGGTGTGGGCAAGACCAGTCTTGTCCGCACCTTAAACACCGACACAACTCTGTTCATGGACTTAGAGGCTGGTGACGCAGCCATTGAAGGCGTGAGAGTTGATGTCATCCGTCCGCGCACATGGCAAGAGTGCCGTGACTTCGCTTGTTTCTTGGGTGGGGGCAATCCTGCACTAAACGATGACGCACCATACTCTATGGCGCACTATCAATATGTGTGTGAAGTGTATGGCGACCCAGAACAGTCTTTGGCAAAATACGATACGGTCTTTGTTGACAGTATTACTGTTGCTGGACGCCTTTGCTTTAGTCATTGCCAGAACCAGCCAGAAAACAGATCTGAGCGTAGTGGCAAGCTTGACACTCGTGCCGTGTATGGAATGCAGGGTCGTGAGATGATGGCGTGGCTGACGCACCTACAACACATTCGCAACAAGAATGTGATTTTTGTCGGCATCTTGGATGAGATCACTGACGATTATGGCAGAGCCGAATACAAGCTACAAATGGAAGGCAGTAAGACAAGCCGTGAACTGCCGGGCATTGTTGATGAAGTGATCACAATGACAACAATGACAAGCGAAGAAGGGCAACAGTTCCGCGCCTTCGTTTGCCAGACTCTAAACAAATGGAATTATCCAGCCAAGGATCGTAGTGGTCGGTTGGATATGATCGAAGAGCCGCACCTCGGAAAACTTCTGGAAAAGATGTCCGCAGGTACGGCGCAAGCTGACAGACCAATGGCGTTTGTCAATCCTAGTGAAGTGGTTATTGCAGAAGGAGAAGAAACAAATGCTTAACCTAAATAACGTAGCACCAGCAGAATACGATAACACTCCGCTGGAACTGATCCCAGATGGTACGGTAGTTCGTGGCATTGTTAAACTTACTGGTGGCGATGTGGAGCTGCCTGAGTTCGGTGCGGGGCAGTATTTTAAGTCGTCACAATCAACAAGCGCAAAATGGCTACCTGTTGAAATGACCATCGTTGGTGGTTCTTTTGACAAGCGTAAGATCTGGCATAATGTTTTTGTTGACGGCGACAAGCTGTCAGAACGTGGTATTCCTGTTGCGAAAGAGATTGGTCTTCGCATGTTGAAAAGCATGGTTGATAGTGCGTTTAACCTATCGTCCAAAGACGAATCTCCGCAAGCACAACAGGCGCGTAGCTTGAATGGGGTTAGTGATCTCAATGGAATGAGTGTATGTTTTTCCATTGGAGTTGAGAAAGGCACTAATGGGTATGCCGATAAGAACAAGATTAAGTATGTTCTTACAGCAGACTCCAAAGGCTTTATCGGTGGTCAAACAATGACAACGCCAGCCGCTGCGCCTATGGCACAGGCACCAGTTGCCGCCGCACCGCAACAACCAACGGTACACAATGCTTCGGCTACTGTGACGCCATCTTGGGCTAAATAGGAGAATACAATGTTAGGAAGTATTTTTAGAACAATCTTTGGCTTGCAAGAGCCAACAAAAATCGAAGGCTATAGCGCTCAGTATTTAGTTGAAAACCATAGTCACCCACGTTACTGCGATCCGTTAAGGGCAATCATGGAAAGTGGCAGACCTTATACGCTGAGTCAGATCCAAAAACGACTCGGCAAGACTAAAGGAACTGTACACCATGAGATGTGCGAGTTGCGTAAAGCTGGCTTTGTGATCACAAAAAAGTACGACAAAAAACTTTCTGCGTACAAGTATCGGATGTACGGATGATCTTACGCGGATACCAAGAGGCGGCTATTAACGCCGCCTCTGACGCTTTAGACAAGCATGGCAATACACTTGTTGTGGCTCCTACTGGGGCTGGCAAGACTATTATGCTGTCCGCACTTGTGGGCAAGCGATATAAGAAAAACGACAATGTTCTAATTCTTCAGCATCGTGATGAATTAGTTTCACAAAATTCCAATAAATTTCACAAGGTCAATTCAAATCTCACTAGCAGTTTTTACAATGCTTCACAAAAGGATTGGTCAGGTGACGCTGTATTCGCAATGGTGCAGACGCTATCTCGTGAGAAGAACCTAGCGCAAATGCCGCACGTTGACATGATTGTTGTCGATGAAGCGCATCACACTATTGCCGATACATATCAACGTATCATTAACGCCGCAAAGAAGGCCAATGAGGGGGTGCAAGTAGTTGGGTTTACCGCTACCCCTAATCGTGGTGACAAGAAGGGTTTGCGGGACGTATTTAACAATTGCAGCCACCAGATTGAAATCTCTACTTTGATCAATGAAGGGTTTCTGGTTCCGCCCAAAACATATGTGATTGATGTAGGTGTGCAGGATGAGTTGCGGAGTGTTCGCAAAACTGTTGCCGACTTTGATATGGAAGCTGTTGAGCGGATTATGAATCGCCGCGCTATCAACAAAAGAGTTGTAGAGGAATGGGCAGAGAGAGCGCCCGATAGAAAAACAATTGTGTTCTGTTCAACAATCAAGCATGCAACAGATTTATGTGAAGAGTTCCTTGATGCCAATGTAAAGGCCGCTACTGTAACTGGGGACACTCCAAGCCATGAACGTGAAGAGATCTTGCATGATCTGGCTCACGGCGATATGGAAGTTGTTGTTAATGTGGCTGTGCTTACAGAGGGGTTTGATGCTCCGCCTGTGTCGTGTGTCGTGTTGACTCGCCCATGTTCATACAAGGCTACAATGGTGCAAATGATTGGTCGAGGCTTACGCACGATTGACCAAGAAGAGTTCCCTGATGTCATTAAAGATAACTGTGTTGTCATGGACTTTGGCACATCGGTTCTTACTCATGGATCTTTGGATGATCTAGTCAATCTTGATGGCGGTGAGTTAAACGGTGATCAGCCCAAAAAAGATTGCGCCGGGTGCGGTAGCTCAATTCCTTTATCTGCAAAAGAATGCCCTATCTGCGGCTATGAAGCGCAAGATGGCGAGAAGATGCCGCTAGAGGATCTTGAGTCCTTTGAGCTTACTGAAGTGGATCTTATGGAGCGGTCACCATTCCGTTGGATTGATTTGTTTGGCACAGGATCTTGTTGGTCATCATCTGGGTTCAATGGGTTTTCTTTGGTGGCAGAGACAACATGCGCTTCTGTTGCCTTGGTTAAAAAGAATGATGGTAGAGTTAGGATAATCAGCATCGGAAGCACAAGACAAGTGATGGCAGCGGCTGATGACTTTATGAGGGTGAATGAAAATAGCGATAGCGCTAAGAAAAGTAAGCGTTGGCTTAATGATCGTGTAAGCGAAAAACAACGCGCTCAGTTAAATAAGCACGGAGTGCATGTAGGCGCTTTTGACTTCTCGTGGACTAAATATAAAGCGGCGTGTATGCTTAATTATATTTGGAACAAAAGATTTATTGACGCATATGTCAATGACGTAGCTCAGAAAGCCATAAATGATGAACAGAGGCAACTTGCAAGTGAAGCTGAATCTGATTGATGATACCGAAATTGACATATCTTGTTTTGTGCAAGTAAAAGACCCTAATGACGGAGAAGAGGTACACGAATGTGTTATGGACGCTATTACTGATTATATAGAGCGTTATGATAATATGCTTGTGGACGGGGAAGCAGAAATATATTTTGGCGACAGCATTATGTACATCATAGGCTTTAGCCGTATGGAAGGGGACGAAGAAACATGGGGCATAGCAACCGCCGAAGGCACCATCACTCTCCACTAAAAACAATTGGAAAGCTGTTCACCAATATTGGTTGGGACAAGCAGCTTTGTGATTTATCTGAAGATGAAATCGTAGCAATCGCTGTGGTAATTCAAGCAATAGAAGGGCTAGAAGATGTCTACTCTAATGAATACCTTACAGAAGTTTACCTCCGATATGGAGGCGGCAGATTCTGCATTGAAAGCGAAAAGGACATCCCATTCTGAAGACGCCGAAAATATAATTAAAGAGCTTGATCGGGGTATAAAAGACAAAGAGTTCAAGGCTCCGCGCCGCAGGTATCTTGGGGCGTCTTCTCTTGGCGATCCATGCGCTCGCAAACTTCAATATAGATATATGGCGCAGGAGGTCGATGAAGGTCGGGGATTCCCAGCAAAAACATTACGAACATTTGCTCTTGGTCATAGCATCGAAGATCTTATGATCATCATGTTTCGTGACGCTGGGTTTGATTTGCGTACAGAGCTAAAAGGCGAACAATTTGGTTTTGATACGGCTGACGGCGAAGTTCGTGGACATATTGACGGCGTTATAGTTGGAGGGCCGTTACCAATTGGATACCCTATGCTGTGGGAGTGCAAATCAGCATCGGACAAGAAGTTTAACGAATTTGTTCGTAAAGGCGTGGCTATTGCTAACCCTGTATACGCAGCACAGGTTGCTTTGTATCAAGCGTACATGGATCTGTCAGAGCATCCTTGTTGCTTTACAGTTATGAACAAGAATACAAGCGAAATATATATTGAGCTGATTCCGTTCAATGCGGAGCTTGCCCAGTCTACTAGCGATAAGGCTGTAAATATTATTAAGGCTACCCGTGCAAATGAGATGTTGCCGCGTGTGGCGCAGAATAACGATTATTATGGTTGCAAGTTCTGCGACTTTCGGGATACTTGCTGGTCTGAATAAAAAAATGGGAGACAGGTGTTCGGAAATGACCTGCCTCCCACGAGGTAAAACAATGCTTAACGAGGTACAATATAATGAGTGTGGTTAGGTTTGGCAATACTACATCTAGTATTTCTGCAAATAATTTAGTAGATGAGATTTCTCGCCGAGTTCCGAAAAGCGAACAAATTCGTATCTTACGCGATACGTTTCCTGCTGGTCGGGTTCATGGCAATACGTTCTATCTTGGGTCGTTATTAGGTGATCCTGGGCAATCGTTAAAAATAAACATTGATCCGCATTCCCCACATTTTATGAAGGGGCAGGATTTCAATGGCGGTGTCGGGATTGGGGGTATCGTAAAGATCCTAATGGAAGCGCGTGGCATGAAGCTCGGCGAGATCAAAGATATGTTCGGGACATATCTGGATCACACAGCGCCGCAAGTTGTTCACAATAATGGGCCAGTCGAGAATCCATTTAAACAACAGTTTAACGCTAACTCGCCATATGACGCCGAATATGTATACACCAATGCAGACGGTGAAGTTCTGGTATCAGTGCGCCGCTACAATGTAAAGGATGCGGCTGGCAATCCATTGTTAAATACAAACGGCAAGCCAAAAAAAGAGTTCAGGCCATTCATTGAAGGCTCACCATACTCCAAGTTTCCTGATGTGCGGCCTCTGTACAATATCCCAAATGTGCTGGCATCGCGCCGTGTGATTTGGGTTGAGGGTGAGAAGTGCGCTGATGCGCTGAACGCAGCAGGCTATAGTGCTACATGTACAATTGGTGGTGCAGGTGCGCTGACAAAGCGAACAGCTACACAATATGATTTCTCTCCACTGCAAGGTAAAGAGTTGATCTTATGGCCTGACAATGACACAGCAGGCAAAAAGCTGGCTGATCTGATTCAGGATTTAGCGTTAGCCGCAGGCGTGAGATCTACAACCATGTTGACGCCACCAATGGGCAAGCCTGACGGTTGGGATGCTTCTGATGCAATCTCTGAAGGGTTTGACATTGAGGAGTTCGTAAGCACCAAGGCGAAAGCTACTAAGGTCGCTATCAACCTGCTTGATGATACATTCTCTGCCGCAAGGTTTGAGGGTGATGCACCAATTCAAAAGTTTTTGATTGATGGCACGTTTCCGTTGGGTGTGCCGATCATCTTCTCTGCCGCAGGTGATGCTGGTAAGGGCATGATGACATTGGACATGGGGATGAAGATTGCATCGGGCAAGCCTATGACTAATACTTTTGGAGGGCTGGTTCGTGAGTTCGGTAACGTGGTTATCTTTACCGCAGAAGATGACGAGGCTGAAATGCACCGCAGGATCGACAGGCTTGATCCTATGATGGAGCGTATGCATTACGCATATGACTTAAAGATTGTGCCGCTACCAAATGTCGGGGGTGTGTTTCCTATCCTGTCAGAATCAAACGGTGAATTTAACACGAGCCAAGAGTTTGAAAAAATTTACGAACAAATCTTACAGATGAGCGATCTGAAGTTGATTGTGTTTGATCCGTTGGCATCTTTCGTACATGCAGACGTAAACGCTGATCCAGCGGCTGGTGCTGCGCTTACTGGTCTGCTGGCTCAGATTGCCACAGAAACAGGGGCATCGGTGTTAATGTGTCACCACATGACCAAAGTTAAAGATGACGCAGTAATCAAAACACCAGAGCAAGCTCGTAATCTCATTCGGGGTACAAGTGCGCTTGTAGATGGTGTTCGGTCTGCCTTTGCATTATGGCAAGTTGACTCTGCCCGTGGTCAGAAAACGTGTGATCGGCTCGGGGTTCCGTATCAGCGGAACACATGTTTTGACGGCGCTGTTGTAAAGTCTAACGGTCCTGCCAGTAGAAATGTTCGGCATTTTGTACGCGATCCTATGACTGGGCTGCTCGTTGATAAAACCGAACAAATCCAAGCGCTGGACTCAGGGTCTGCCCGTGAGATTAAGCTGGACGTTATGTATGAATGGATTGTCCAATGCGAAGATAGCGGTATTGCGCTGACGCATATGAGCGGCAACAACGCTGTGTCAAAGCGTGTGGAAGATGCAGATGCCCCAGAAGCATTGCAGGGCTTGAGCAAGTCTGTGTTGGAAAACTATGTTCGGGATCTACATCGCTCTGGTCGTATTGACAAGTTCCAGTTGACGGCAACAGGCGGTAAGATTTGGCTGGGCGATGTTCGGGGTCTTATGTCACGGGGCGAGTATGAGCCAGTAACAGGTCGGGATAATGTCTGACATCGGAGATTTGTTCGGGGATTACGCGACTCCATTCAAAAAGAAAATACTTGATGAGCTGGCGAAGAAACAAGACTCGCAGCCAAAGGCTCGACATATTACGCACACTTGTTCGTATTGTGGGTCGCAGCAGGCCTGGCACAGCAGCGATCACGGTGCTACATGGCAGTGCTTCAATCATAAAAGCTAATCAGTTGTAAGCTCACCACCACAAGCAAGATAGCCACAGCCGTCAATCCAGTTGTCGGCGTGGCTTTCGTTTGACCGAATACGAGCAATTTTAAGCAGCGCCATCATAACAGCAACGTCAGCCGCAGTGACTGAGGTGCCAAGATGTACTGACCAGTACATGGCAATGGTCTTAAAATTGTTCTCCATATCCCCGTGCTGCGACGCCCGGTCTTTCGTGACATAGCTCTTGGCTGTGTCAAGTATCTCTTTTCTTTTCATGGTTTGCCCTAATTTTTTATTTACAAGGCGACTATCACGCCCTATCATTTAAGATAATTATAGTATTAAATTAGCATGTGCAGTGGAGAAAAAAAAGCATGGGCAACAAGTTTGTTCACATTGATAATCGAGTCAAGGTAAGTCTGGAATATCACGATAGAAAGGACAGGCAACGCAACAGAGAGGCGTGGATAAAGGCGACACAAGATCTGCCAGATGACGCCTTTGGTGAGAGCGTTATTACAGATTGGGACAAGCACGGAACAGTAGATAAAAAAGAAACACATATTTTTAGATCAACAGATGTTGACTAACATAGCAATAGTTGCTATATACGAATAAATGCTTAACAACAAACGAGGTAAAAATGTCTAAAGATACAAAAGAAATGACACACGAAGAGCTAATCGAGCATCACAGAAAAGAGCGCGAAAAGGCTTCAAAAGCGCGTGACAAAATGATTGGTCACTTATCACCAGACATGATCCAAGCTGTAAAAGACTTGAAGGAAATCGCGTCTAGCGTTGGTGAAACAATGCAGTTTGAAGGTTCTGAGTATGTGTGGGTCGGCGATATGCACAAGCTGATTGACAGGGCTAACTCTGTAAATTCTTTGTTTAACTTTGATGTAGAGGAGCGCGGGTAATGTTAGATAATGTTGATCAACAAGATGATCGTCTGCTGTCCGTACAGGATCAGATGATGAGGTTGGCGTCAGAGATTAATGATGCTGAGTGGGAAGGCCGTGACTCTACATCGTTAAAGGCACGGTTCAAAATTCTTAACAATCAGTTTATGGAAGGCATTGTCTATGAGCCAAACTTCTAATCATGCAAAAGCCAAGGCAATGAATGTCATAAGTTTGTTTGATGGTATGTCTTGCGGTCGCATCGCTCTTGAGCGGTGCGGCTTTGCCGTTTCTAACTATTGGGCGTCAGAGGTGGACAAGTATGCCATGAAAGTGGCGAAGGCTAACTACCCAGATACAGTGCATGTCGGTGATGTTCGTGATGTAATCTGGCCTGAGTTGTTTGATGGTGCGCCAATTGATCTATTGATCGGGGGCAGTCCGTGCCAAGGTTTTTCGTGGGCTGGCAAACGGCTTAACTTTGATGACCCGCGCAGCAAATTGTTTTTTGAATTTGTTCGGGTATTGAAGGAATCAAAGCCGAAGTGGTTCCTGCTGGAAAACGTAAACATGAAGAAGGAGTTCCAAGATATTATCTCTGAGCATCTCGGGGTCAAACCAGTTCGGATTAACAGCAATCTGGTATCTGCACAGAACAGGGATCGGTTGTACTGGACAAACATCCCAGTCAGGTCGATGCCTGAAAACCGAAGAATTGTTCTTAAAGATGTGCTGGAAGATGGATTCGTTGACCGCGAAAAGTCGCATTGTATTGACGCAAATTATTTTAAGGGCGGTAATTTAAAGTCATATTTTGAAAAGCATCGCCGCCAGTTGGTTTTTGATTTAGATGAAAACACGAACAATTCTGGATTGATCTTGGCTGGCGAGGCTGATTTAAAGGGTCATGGTTACAACCGTAGGGTGTACCATCCTGATGGAAAAGCGCCGAGTTTATGTGCGGCAAGCGGTGGGAACCTAGAGCCAAAGATTTTGCAATTGCCGCGTGGAGCCAATAAAGGCGGTGTAAGAGCGCATAACGGTAAAGTTCCGTCAATGACTGGTTCATCATGGCAGAATAATAATTTTGTTCTTTACCCAGCATCAATTGTTGGTCGCCGCATAAAAGATGGTGTTCGCAAAGACAACGACAAAGATGTTCCTATCACGCAGTGCTTAGAAGTGCATCAGGTGGACAAGTCACGTTGCCTATCTACAGTGGAAAAGGACACATTGCTGTCACCATTGCCGGAAGGCCGTTACGAGGATGCGTACAGCGATGATATGCGGCTGATGTGGCGTAAGCTGACAGTCACTGAGTGCGAAAGGCTGCAAACAGTTCCTGATGGCTACACAGCGCATGTGAGCAACACACAACGCTACAAAATGCTGGGCAACGGTTGGACAGTGGATGTTATCTGTCATTTGTTGAAGGGCATGAGAGATGGGTAGGAAAGCAGGTATTACAATCGCCCCAAATATTAAGGGGCATGAGCGTATTGTTGAGTGGTTTGTTGAACGCAGGGATGCAGTGGACAAACTGCCAGAAGAATATGTGATTGCGCGTGATGATTATTATGCAAATTACAAAACCCACCACAAGCAAGGGTCAAAGATAAATAAACACATTAATCACGAGTATATCCCAGTAGTGGGGGGCTTGGTCGAGGCATCCAAGGTGGGGCGAGATGAGCCTGATGTGTTCTACAAGATGCTGGTCAAAGATACGGATAAGCACGGTAGTTCTTTGTACGGCAACACGCATGACATTAGCTGCGAGATGTTATTTGTACGAACAGATCAGAAGCAGTTGTACAGGAACGTGTTTAAGGTGAAGTTGCGAGTGCAGTCTGAGTGCTATGACCTAATGCACCACTTGAAGCGTGATGAGCCAGCCGCAGATGCAAATGCCCGGCTGTTTGTGCTGACAACCCGAACAAATTCATATGACATGGCGTATAAGTATAAGCTGGACAATATCCGGCGTGAAGCTATTCGTGTGTCAAAAAAGAAATACGAAGGTAAGAAGCGCGAAGAACGCGCAACGCCTAAATGGGCTAATCATTTTAAAATCAATGCAGTGTACAGTGATGCTTATAGATTAAATAAACGTGACGGTAAGAATACATGGCACGTTGATCACATATTCCCGTTGCATTTTAATGATCGAAACGGGCGCGAAGGGTCTGGGCTGCACGTTCACCAGAATTTACAAATTGTCACCCGTGAGTTTAACCTAAAGAAGTCTAACAGGTTTATCGGATGAAGTTGGAGTTGTTTCCCATAACGATCAAGGATGCGAACAATTTCGTTGATCAACACCACAGGCATAACAAACCCGTGAAAATCGGGTATCGGTTTGCTCTCGGTGCTGTGTATGACGATGATCTTGTCGGGGTTGCCATGGTTGGAAGGCCAGTTGCCCGTATGCTGGATGATGGATTCACGGCTGAAGTATTACGGGTTTGTGTGTTGGACGCAGCGCCGAAGAACACTTGTTCGTTTTTGTACGGGAGGTGCTGGCGAGTCTGGCAACAAATGGGCGGAAAGCGCATGGTAACGTATACATTGCAATCTGAGTCGGGTTCTTCTTTGCGCGGAGCAGGTTGGAAAATAATGGGTGAAGTATCAACGCGGTCTAATCCGTGGGGTAGTTCCAGCAGAAAACGGGAACACCAGTCGATATACGAACAATTAAAGTTTAGATGGGAGGCATGAAAGGAGGCCGTTATGGCTGAAGCAAATAGAATGTATTGGGCTTTGAAAGAGTTGCGTATGCTCATGGATGAGGAAGTCGCTCTGGATAGGATCAAGGAGAAGGTTGATAGTTTGACCGATATGGCTTTGGGATGTCAGTGCAGCGATCGCTATAACTATGTGGTATCGGATCAAAAGCTGATGATATTGCCCAACGGTGATTATTACACGAGGCTCTACACAGCCGATATGAGTTGCCATTGGGTGGTTGATTTACACCAGCGCCCCGGTACCAGTAAAATTGTTCGTGTTGAAGCAAGGAGGAACGAATGCAAGTACCAACAAGAGAACAAATAGCAGAGGCGCTACGAGTGCCTGAAGTTAAACAAGAGTTAGACAGATTAGGCAGGGTTAAGACAAAAAATGTTCGTAGTGATGTGGCGTCAATAGGTCAGCAAATACATAAAGAGCGGTTGAAAAAAACGATGTTCAAAAAATAATGTTAACCATATTTTGGTTAATATTTACTTACAAGTTACAAGGTTACAAATTTGTAAGTAAATCACTTGTAAGTAATAAGTTGCTGTAATCATTGACGTAATCGGTTTACTTACAAGTCGTGTTTTTTTCATAAACCAAGTTAGGAGTTGCTTGTAAGTGACTGAAAACAATCAAACTTACAAGGTTACACAAGGTTCTATATATATATATATGGGTAGGTGTAACTAACCTACCCATATTATGTAAGCTTCAGCGAGGGCAGCATGAAACAAGGAATGAGACGATGCGCTTTCTGCAAAGAGTATTTTGATGCAGAACACATCATGGAGCTAAACAGCAGGCCAATATGTTTTCCGTGTGCAGTAACTTCGTCTTGGGTCGATCAAAAAAGGAGGCAACGGGAAATGGTAAATAAATATGATGAAGCATTAGCAGAGCAGCGTAACGCTAAAAAAGCGAACAATTTAATTCAAGAGTCTGGTATCTGTGAAACCAAACGCGGGACGCTGTACTACCCAGATGACGAACATGGCAACGTGTACCACCTAATTGGGTACTCAGAGATGGAGTTTTAAATGCCAAAGGTCGGTGAAGATCTACCAAAAGAAATGCGTATGGCGGGGCTGAAGAAGCTCAAGCCGCAACAACAGGACTTCCTGAACAACTATTTGCACAAGGATATGACGCAGACAGAAGCTGCACGACAGGCTGGATACAAGAACGCCTCGGTGTCAGCCGTGAGGCTGTTGCGTAATCCAGTGGTAGCGGAACGCCTGCAAGAGATGCGACTAGAGGCACAGGCTAAGTTCGGGGTAAGTGTAGATAAGTCTGTTCGGGATCTAAAAAGGCTTCGGGATCAGGCGTGGGAGATGGGTAAGTTCAGTGAGGCTATTCGTGCTGAAGAGCTACGTTTGAAGGCATCGGGGCTACTTATCAACAAGCAGCACGTTGTGAAGGAAGATATTACAGCCGCATCCAAGGAGGATATTGCTAAGAAGTTGGACGAGTTCAAGAGGTTAGCCGAGTCACGCATGGTGAACGTAACACCAGATGTAGAGGTTATTGAACATGAAGCACAAGATA
>WLWF01000445.1_pt1 | contig 39981 bp, 28 predicted proteins | sample 6718331 | NCBI WGS metagenome assembly WLWF01 (sample SAMN12718692, study PRJNA515312) | sponge metagenome | isolation source: marine sponge | host: Mycale hentscheli | place: New Zealand: South Island, Marlborough, Capsize Point | collected 2003-05-01 | reverse complement strand
ACATTGAATCGTCGATAGTTAGGCACGACATACTGGTCAAACGTCTTTATGACTGCTTGTGTTTCGGGGCCTGGTTTGTGGGCATCTGTCGATTGCATTGCGTCGATTGTTGCCATGAAAATCTCTTTGGGAGTTGAGGGATGTAATGAAGCGTCTATCCGGCCGGTATTTCTTCCGGATGATGATTTGGGTCTGTAACCGAATCAGCTACGAGTTCGGTACCGACCCCGCTTGTTGTGTAAATTTCGAGTAGGAGTGAGTGGCGAAGACGCCCGTCAATAATGTGAATTTTTTTGACACCTTGATCGAGAGTGCTGAGGCAGCCCTCAATCTTTGGAATCATTCCCCCAGCAATTGTGCCAGAACGAATAAGTTCTCGGGCATTGGAAGCTGTGAGCGAATGAATAAGACTTTCGGGAGATTTCATGTCTTTAAGAACTCCCGGAATATCACTGAGAATGACAAGTTTTTCTGCATGAACAGCAGCGGCTACCGCTGTGGCGGCGGTATCAGCATTAATATTGAGCTTTTTACCATCATCGCCCATTGCCATCGAAGGAATGACGGGGACTTGTCCCGCATATGAAAGATTGTCGATCGTAAGCCGATCCACTTCAGTCACTTCACCAACTCGACCAAGGTCGATGGGGTTACCTTTGTCGTCATGAAGCGTGAGAGGTTCACCAAACAAAACATTCGTGGAAAGAAAATTGAGTGACATTGCACGGCCACCAAACTCCTCGATATTCGCGACTAACTCATGATTGAGTTCAGTTGCCAGAACTTTTTCCACAATTTCAAGTGTTGCAGCATCGGTATACCGTCTGCCTTGTACAAACTTGGGGGAGATACCGGCGGCATCCATCGCTCGAGATATTGCTTTGCCACCACCATGCACGACTATCACCCGCATACCCAATGTGGTCATGAAGACAATATCAAGCAGCAAATGTCGCAGGGCATCAGGATGTTCCAAGATGCTGCCACCCAGTTTTATGACAGTGGTTGTATCACGGAATTTACGTATCCAACCAAGCGCTTCTATTAGCGTATCAGCCTTTTCGATGGCTTGTTTGTGAGTCAGGCTAATAAACGGATCGGCCAAGGGTGTGCTCCTCTACCGACATCGTCGGTCTCATCGAAACATATCATTCTAGCCTTTGAAAGCCGGTACAGAAAGGCAGGCCGACGAGTATGAAGCATTTTTTTAAGCGAAAACTGTTAAATTAGCGGCTTTTTGTGGAGTCTTCCTTTTCTTTCGATTTGTCGTTCTGTGCCTTGGGGTCAAGAATGATGGATGCCGAATTGATGCAGTAACGTAATCCGGTAGGAGGTGGTCCATCATTGAAAACGTGACCAAGATGGGCTCCACATCGACGACAGGTTACTTCAGTACGTACGCCAAACCCTGGAATGCCAGCGAGTGAACGGTCTTCATGTTCGGCAACAACGTTCCCTTTGGTGTCCTCTTTTTTTGCATCAATTGGAGCATAAAAACTTGGCCAACCACATCCACTCTCAAATTTTTCACCGGAGCGAAACAAGGGTTCGCCACAGCAAATACAGCGATACGTACCCGGCGTTTTTGTGTTCCAGTATGTGCCGGAAAAGGCACGCTCGGTTCCCTTCTTCCGCGCTACTTCAAATTGTTCCGTCGTCAGTCGTTTTCTCCACTCCACATTTGTTTTAGGAATCTCGGAATCAGATATGCGTCCTGTAACCGCCGGATTCTTATTTGAATCTTGCTTCATACGATCCCCTCGGTTTTGATTGTTCTGCTCTGCAATCGTGATGCTGCCACAAATCAATAGTAGCACTACGACTGACGAACGTATCAAGATACCTGTGACTAAACGCCGTGACTCTTGATCAATGGTGACTAAAAATCTCATTGATAATCCTCCTTTTGGCCCACTAAAGACGTCATCATTATTACGAGGTACAGCAGCAGTCTGTTCGAAAAAGCCAGTTGCTGACGAGGAACCGATTGTTAGCTTTTTTGTGATTTCTTTGGTTCATACGCATGGTCCCGTTTGCGAATGATCTCAGCAGAAATGATTTTATCTTTCGTCGGACGAGCTTGCGGCCCTTCCGTGCGTGTGAGCTTCGGAAGAACGTCGAACCCTTTAATCACTCGGCCAAACACGGTATGCCGCCCGTCTAGGTGCTCGGTTGGTCGGAACGTAAGGAAAAACTGCGAGCCTCCTGTATCTTTCCCGGCATGTGCCATCGATAGGCTTCCCAAGAAATGCTTACGCGCATCTGGAAGTTCACATTCGCAATCGATTGTGTACCCAGGGCCACTTGTTCCCGTGCCAGTTGGGTCACCACCCTGTGCCATAAACTGTGGGATAACACGATGGAACGGTGTGCCGTCATAAAAGTGACTTGCAACAAGACTTATGAAATTTGCAACTGTATTTGGTGCTTGGTTTTCAAAAAGTTCAACAACGATTGTGCCTTTTGTGGTTTCAATTTTTACTTGGGGTAAGTCATCGGCTTTCTCTTCGGTTGCCCGGGCAGCCATTTCAGCATCAACTTTTGGGCGCTCGCGATCAATTGCTTTTTGAAGAGAATCAATTTTATCGGTACTCATACCGGCTTCTTTGGCAGCGTTCAGGAATTTCTCTGCCAGATCAAGTTCGGAAGTTATCATTGCTGCAGTTGCACCAGTAAGAAGCAGTTCTTCATTTGTTTTGCCCGCATCGTCGAGTGTTTTTACAAGTGATATCGCCTTTTTCGGGTCATCTGCTTGCATTGCAGACTGCAGTACATCTCTTACAACAGCACACGCGTCGTCATTGTCTGGGTTTGCAAGGACAGCCGCTGAAGCACTTTGTTCAAGTGCAAGAGCCGCCTTGCGTGCCTTGTCTCGTGTGGCATTAAATCTATTTTCTATCGAAGTTTTATCTGCGTTAGGCTGCTGGTATTCAGCCTGAAGCGAAGTCAGTTCTCCAACAAGTTTTTTGAGTTCTTCTTGGGCCTGACTAAAATCAGAGTCAGTTTGTGAAGGAGAAGAGTTCGTTTTCTCTTTTTTAGATTGGGCAGGAGGCTCTGCGGTGGCTTGAGGCAGGTTTGATGCCAGCGACGAATAAAGAAACCCCGCTATCAACAATGGTAATTGGAAACGTCTTTGCACGGTTTTTCTCCTTTGTGTCCTTGCGATAGTCTTGTACAGGACTTTTGAATCAGTGACGATAGGTGACTCAGGTCCTTTTTGTCTACGATACCATGTCACGACACATTGGATTGGTATGAAAGTTTTTGTGTTTTTTTGCAGCCGAACCTTGGAAGTATATGTATGACACCTAAAAAAAAGGTCACGCAACATGGATCCGGTGCAATTCGTACAAAGAATCGTCGCGGTAATAATCAAGTGAAAGCAGAGGCGGTGAGTCCTCCACGGATTATAGGAGGTGATCTGAAGGGGCGTCGGTTAGCATTTAGGCCAGGTGGTCCAACAAGGCCGATGAAAGACCGTGTTCGTGAGATGACATTCGACCTGCTGGGCACCGCGGTTCGTGGTGCAACAGTACTTGATCTTTTTGCGGGCACCGGAGCTCTAGGCTTTGAAGCACTGAGTCGTGGAGCCCAACGAGCCATTTTTGCTGAACGGCATTTTCCAACAGCAGATTGTTTGCGTCGGAGTAGTCGAGAACTTGGTCTTGTTGACCGTGTGGAGATCATGCCTGGAGATGTCTTGCTGTGGTCGCGAAGAATGCCGCCGTTATCAGCAGATAGCCCTTGGATTATTTTTGTTTCACCACCATGGAACTTTTTTCATGCACGATTGACTGAAATAAATTCATTACTCAACGCTCTCGCTGCCATTGCTCCTGACAATAGTCGGCTGATTGTTGAATCAGATGACCAAATGCCAATAGATAGTCTGCCATCCCGGTTCGGATTCAATGAAACAGAAGAGCCTTGGGACACGCGGGCGATGTTACCGGCCATTCTTCATCAGAAGCGTTTATGAGAGCGGAAGCCGATTTCAGTCAACGTTTTAGGGGTCAACATTTATGGGGACATGAAAGTTGATCAACTAGGAAAGCTTTTTTGGATCAAATTCCTGTTCTTCGGGCAAAGGCCAAGAAAAACGTGATATTCTTAAGGGTGGGAAATTGAAGTTTCCCTTCAGCCAAAACGGGTCTTCAGTGAGTTCCCGTCACGTCATGTGGTTGAGCAAATAGCGGCAGGTAGATGTGTTCATAAAGTCAATATTTTCTGCAGACTGTTAGTAATACGTTCTCAGGGGTAAGGTTCCAATGCCATCCAGCTTTTCAGACATTCTCCTCTCGAAGGGAGTCATCAGTGAGGATCAGTTGACTGAGGCAAATCGTATTGCGGGTGAGTCAGGAAAACTGCTTCACGAGGAGTTGTTGCGTCTTGGTTATGCACCCCCTCATAAGATCATGAAGGCATTAGCCAAGGCGAATGGAATGCCTTTCGTAGATCTAGACAGCACCGAAGTTGCAGAATCAGTTATTGATCTGGTTCCAGAAAGCGTTGCTCGAGAAAATGCAATCATGCCGTATCAAGAAGATGGTGCGCGGTTGCGGGTCGCAACGAGCGATCCTTCGGATATCGACACGCAGGAGAAACTTCGTTTTATTCTTAATCGTGATGTTGAAATGGCAATTGCGATGCGAGATCAGATTGTTGAGAGCATCAATAAGTACTATGGTGCTGGTGATGGGGAAAGCGCCGACTCCATGTTGACGCAGGAATTTACTGATACGGAAATTGACTTCACTGAAACGACTGTCGAGCAAGAGGCTGCCCTTCAAGAGGATGAGGACGAGTCCTCAGCACCAGTTGTTAAACTTGTTAATCTCATTATCACAGAAGCCGTGAAACTTGGGGCAAGTGATATCCACATTGAGCCGTTTGAAGATGAAATTCGCGTCCGGTACAGAATTGATGGACGGCTAGTTATCCGGGATAGTGCTCCCCGGCGTCTGTTAGGAGCGATACTCTCCAGGATTAAAATTCTTGCTCGTCTCGATATAGCGGAGCGGCGACGACCGCAAGATGGACGAATTAAAGTCACCGCGAACGATGGCAAAGACTATGACTTGCGAGTCAGTGTGCTGCCGACAAATCATGGGCAGTCGGTGGTAATGCGACTGCTTGATAAGGACAATATTAAAGTAGGGATTCGCCAATTGGGCCTGTGTGAGTCCGACTTCAGGATTTTCAAAAATCTTATCCGGCGACCCAATGGTATCATTCTCGTCACGGGTCCAACCGGTTCTGGGAAAACAACGACGCTCTATGCGTCACTGAATGAGTTGAATCGGCCGGATACAAAAATTATTACTGCTGAGGATCCTGTTGAATATTATCTGAGTGGAATTAATCAGGTTGAAGTCAAACATAAAATAGGGCTCGATTTTGCTCGTGTGATTCGAGCAATGTTGAGGCAAGCCCCCAACGTTATCCTGGTCGGAGAAATGCGTGATACCGAGACAGCGCAAATGGGTATACAAGCCTCGCTTACAGGTCACTTAGTGTTCAGCACGCTGCATACCAATGACGCGCCGAGTGCCGTCACGCGCATGATTGATATGGGTGTCCCTGCCTATCTTGTTGCTTCAAGTGTTGTTGCTGTTTTGGCACAGCGGTTGGTTCGTCTTAATTGCAAAAATTGCAAGCAGCCGCATGAACCTCTCGAGAGTGAAATACAGGCCGCTGGTTTTACAGAAGAGCAGTTGGCAACTGCTACTTTCATGAAAGGCCGTGGTTGTGCTAAATGTCAAAAGCGTGGTTACAAGGGACGGATGGGTATCTTTGAGTTGATGGTTCTCAATAACAAAATTCGTGAACTGGCATTCCAGGGGGCTGCGACACAAGACATTCGTCGAGCGGCGGTAGCAGGGGGAATGCGAATCATGTTCGATGATGGTCTTGATAAAGTTTTGAGCGGTCAAACAACACTCGATGAAGTCTTTCGGGTTGCCAAACGGGACGAATAGTAGTGTGATAATTGATAATGTCAATTATCAGGGACCAAAATTGACGTCGACGTATAGCTCTGTTTCAGTCTATTTTCTTATTCATGAACCGAATGTCTTGAGAAGGACTGAATCAATGAATATCAGTGTTGTTCCTGGGTGGCTTTTAAAAACAACAGCGGGCTGTACTTTGTTTGCAATCGTAGCTGCATTAAGTAGCGAGATGCATCTTCAGGCACAGGCACCAGTAGTCGCAGGACCTGAAGTGCAGACAGTCATAGCGGCACGGCAAACGCTTGACCAATTCTTTAATCTTCAAATAGAAGCCATTCCACCGAGCATGCTGCAGTCGGCTTCAGGCGTCGCCATATTTCCCAATATGGTCAAAGGCGGTTTTATTTTAGGTGTCAATTACGGAAAGGGGGTTCTTCATGTTCGCAATCCGGATCAGTCATGGAGTCCACCCGTTATGGTAACTATGGGTGGCGGCAGTATTGGTTTTCAGGCTGGTGTGCAAGCAGCTGACATTGTGTTGGTCTTTAAAACGCCTCAAAGTCTCACGAATATTCTTGGGGGTCAGAAGGTTACATTGGGGGCGGACGCGTCGGTTGCTGTGGGCCCTGTTGGTCGTCAAGCAAATGCTGCAACTGATGCTCGTTTAGGTGCCGAAATCTATTCATACGCCAGAAGCCGTGGTCTTTTTCTGGGTGTTTCTCTTGGAGGAGCTGACTTGTCCGTTGATCACAATGCGGATGGTGCCCTCTACGGACGATACGGAGTAAGTCCTGCCGATGTATTTCATAGTAACGGTATTACTATTCGGCCTGAGGTGCAGCAACTGGTTGCCGATCTCAATGCAAAGTCGGGTGTTCAGCCAACTGCTCAACCAAGTGTCTTACCTGTTGGCTCTCCCGGTGTAATCCCACCTTCACCAAGTCCAGTTCAGCCACCGTCCTCTCAGGCGCCACCACCAATAGTACCAATACAGCCACCATCCTGAGGTAGTCGGAAGAAAAAAATTCACTTTACGTGGATTCTTGTCCAACAATCCCAAGCCGAGACAGTTGTGGCAGACTCGTTTTGATGAATGTAGCACAGGCCTGTTCAACCATTTCCTGACGAGTTGCTTCGTCTGTAACAGGCTTTCCGTCTTTTTGAAGAGATCGTTTGAAGTCAGCTAGTCGCGCAATGACTCGGTCCGCTAATCCTGCTTCACCCGCTTCGATGAGTTCGTACAGGATAGCCGCATCAAAGTCACCCAGTGAGTGCCCGGTACCCGTGGCCACACTAGCTAGTGATACTGGGCGGCCGCTTAGCAGATCGTTTTTCAAGACAGACTCGTTGAAAGGCGAGGAAACAACGAGGGGGGGATGTATGGCACTCTTTGTGCTCGGGACAGAGTTGGCAGAAACGTCGAAAAGTCCCATGGCTACGCCAGCGTCTATAGCACGAATGACGTCCGCAGGCGCGTTTCCAGTGAGTTGGTGATGGCCCAGAATCTGTGTTAGCGATAATGATTCATGTGACAATATCGAGAGTAAGGATTCATAAAGAGGCCCTTGGACTGTCGAGGTTACAACACCAAGATTCACTTGGTGCGGTAGCTTCACATCATCGCGAATGGAACGAAAGAAAAGCCCGTCAATAAGGTCGATACGATCCTCAGTATCTTCGATAATCTGTGGTTGTTTCGAATAGATGTCCCAGCGAAAAGCAGTGTTTGCACAAAAATCTTTGTGCGATTCGGTGACAAGCCGATTGCTGGTCGTCCGGAAAAGGTCTTGGAACTCCGGCCGCACGCACAGGTCCCAGAAATTCGTATGGATTGGAAGGCTTCCAACAAATGACATTTCGGCCGTGCCAAACATGGAAGCCACTTCTGAAAAATAGAAGCTAGTCCAATGCTCGTTGAGATATTCATGAGCTAGGTACCGTAAGTCTTGCTTCAAAAGCCCATCAACATACGCTGCTGCGCCGGGATTATCCTCAAAGTATTTTGCCTTTTTGTCGCGGATGAATACGAGGTAATTCAAGGCGTCACGAATTCTTTGCGTCGTGTCGCCCTGTCTCAGTGCAGCGTACTGGCGAAGAATTCCTCGGATCGGCTGGAGATGAGCCCAGCCCGGCATTGCGTTGTAACTGACGAGGAGAAGACCGCCTGGCGCGAGATGCTTCTTTGCAAGAGCGAGTATTTGTTCTCTGACTTCCGGCGAAACCCAGCTAAAGACGCCGTGGAGAGTCAGGAATTCAAATGTGCCAATGTCTTTACTCAGGCTTCCAAAATCAGAAGTGATGGCCCTTGCATTTGTCAGGCCGCCTACCGATATGTCTTTTTCGATCGATTCAATATGGCTTGGATTGATGTCGACACCTAAGAATTCACCCTGGGGATTTGCTGCAGCAAGTGTGGTGAGAGATCGTCCAAGTCCACAACCAAGTTCAAGATATCGAAAGCCATCAGCAGTTTTCGGAGGATTGACCTTATTAAGTGATGCAGCGTATCGCATCGCTGTAGGTGACATGTGTGGGTAAAAACCCGGGATATAGTCAAGATCAGTGATATAGCCAGCTGCAGTCATGTGTGAACTCTTTCTATTCTGCAACCCATGGAATCAGGTTGTTCCAGAATAAGATTACTCTTGTTTTTAGACGTCGCCAACCCTTTGGTCGTAGTCGTGTTCGTATTGGGCGTGGACGAGATAAGGGGATGGAAGGTACATTTCTGTTGAGTTTTTTTATCAGTAGCGTGATCTGGACAAATATCTTTTTTAGGGTTCTCGTGAGATGCCAAAACGTGGCTTTATTCCAGAAAATTTCGTGCCTGACCTCATGGCGGGCGTTGTTGTTTTTTTGGTCGCGTTACCGCTTTGTCTTGGTGTACCCCTAGCAGCTCGAGCGCCTCTGTTTTCCGGTATTGTAGCAGGAATTGTGGGAGGCATAGTAGTTGGCGGTTTGAGTGGGTCTCGCACGAGCGTTTCCGGCGGATCACCAGCATTGATTGCCATAGTTTCTGCGCAGACAACAGCTCTGGGTGGATTTGACGCCTTTCTAACTGCCGTCTTGTTGGCAGGTGTGATTCAGTTGGCTTTAGGTTTCCTCAAAGCAGGATTCATTTCTTCATTCTTTCCAACGAGTGTTATTAAGGGACTGCTTGCGGCAATAGGCGTAATTATCATCCTGAAACAACTCCCGCATTTGATTGGGTATGACATTGACCCAATAGGTGAGATGTCGTTTAACCAACCGGACCGTGAGACCACATTTTCAGACCTACCGAAGTCGATTCAGTATTTCTTGCCAGGAGCGGCAACGATAGGCATTGGATCTCTGCTTGTCGTTATTGCTTGGGATCAAATCAAATGGTTGCGGAGAACACGTATCCCGGGTCCTCTTATTGCAGTGATTGGCGGCACCGCTGTAAATGTTCTGCTCAAACGTATAGGTAGTCCGTGGGCTATCGGCCCTACTCATCTTGTTTCTGTTCCACTGCCGAATGGTCCAGATGGATTGATGGGCCTTATAACATTCCCTGATTTTTCGTCCCTCGCTGATTCCAGGGTCTACATCTCCGCTGCAACCATTGGAATCATTGCGAGTCTTGAGTCACTTCTGGCGATTGAGGCGGTTGACAAGATTGATCCGCGACAGCAGCGCACCCCTCGAAATCGAGAACTTTTAGCGCAGGGAGCGGGGAATGTAATCTGTGGTTTGTTAGGCGGGTTGCCCGTCAGTGCAGCAGTGATCCGCGGGACTGCCAATGTCAATGCTGGGGCGCGGACGCGATTCGCAACTGTTTCGCACGGTCTTTTGTTGTTGACGTGTGTTCTCCTTCTTCCTGCCTGGCTGAATGAAATACCTTTGGCAACACTCGCTGCTATTTTGATCAAGACAGGCTACCGATTGACGAACCCAAAGCGGTACTACCAGTTGTGGCAAGAAGGGTACTCTCAGTTTGTACCATTCGTTGCAACAGTCCTTGCAATCGTACTCACAGATCTTTTAGTTGGAATTGGCATTGGGCTGACCTGCAGTATTATTTTTATCTTGCACTCTAACTACCGTCGGCCACTCACTAAAAAACTAGAGCGACATGCATCAGGAAATATTATTCGCGTTGAATTGGCAAACCAGGTAACGTTCTTCAATCGCGCTGCTTTGCAGTCAGTTTTGTATGATGTCCCACCAGGGGGAACGCTATTAATTGATGCTTCGAATGCAGACTATATCGATCCCGACGTGATTGATTTATTGTCTGACTTTCAGAAAACAGGGGCACCTGCTCGATGGGTTCAGTTAAGTCTAGTTGGCTTTGGTGAACGGTATCCAAGTCTTCATGATGAAATACGATTTGTTGAACATTCAAGCCATGAAGTGCAGCAGTCTACGAGTCCTGCAGAAGTGCTGGCAATGTTACTCGAGGGTAATAGTCGCTTTCGTGTAGGAGAGCCTCTCAAGAGAAGTATGGAGAGGCAAAGAACTGCAACTGCGACTGGGCAGCACCCTCTTGCAGTAATTCTAAGTTGTATTGATTCACGTTCACCGGCTGAAGCAATTTTTGACCTTGGCCTTGGTGATGTTCTCAGTGTCCGTGTGGCAGGTAATATTACAACCGAGGAGGTAATCGGTAGTATTGAGTTTGCCGCGATTGTTGCCGGAGCAAAATTAGTGGCAGTTGTTGGGCACACCAGGTGTGGTGCGATTGAGTCATCCGTGACGAATTACTGTTGTCCCGATCAATCACTCGTTCCAGAATGTGTGCATGCCAGAGGCATTCTTCGGGAGGTGGCAAAGGTTGTAGATGAGGATGACTGTCGTGCTGTTGCGGCTTCGACAATCGAATCACAGCAAGAGATTGTTGATTCAGTTGCACGACGTAATGTTGTTCGGGTTGTTCGGAAACTGCTCGAGGGCAGTAAGGCACTTACAGGTCAGGTGCAAGAGCAGCGGCTTGGTGTTGTCGGAATGATGTATGACGTAGTCAGCGGTGAGGTGCACGTTATTGATGAGACCCGTCATGGTGTCTAACTCACTGTTTCTTTTTCCGATAAATATTTGGACGGACGTCTAGCTCAAGATCAGCAATGTCATTGCGATCAATATGCTCCCACGCAATTGCACCCATCGCAGCGTTATCGGTGCAAAGGTTTGTCGGAGGAATAAGAATCGTCGCACGATGTCGTTTCCCTAGTTCTTCAAGGGCACTCCGCAATGCTTTGTTTGCTGTTACTCCACCTCCAACAGCAACAACACGGCAGCCGGTCTTCTGGATAGCCAAACCCACTTTAGCTACGACAGATTCGACAGCTGCTTGCTGAAAAGAAGCCGCAAGATCAGCGAGTTCCTCGTCGGTTAAAGTGCGTGCGTGCTGATCGCCTGGGGGACAAATTTGATAGCGAACGGCCGTTTTGAGACCACTGAAACTAAAATCAAGGCGAGAGGAGTCATTCGCAAGTGGCCGCGGGAATCGGTGAGAACGCGGATTTCCAGTTTGCGCCAGTTTTTCAATCTGTGGTCCGCCAGGATATCCGAGTCCAAGCAGACTTGCGACTTTATCAAAAGCTTCGCCAACAGCATCATCGATAGTACCTCCGAGAGCCTGGAGAGCAATCGGACTATGCAATTGAAAGAGCGAGGTATGGCCTCCACTGGCTACGAGTCCGATCGCAGGGTATTTCAGTTCTTCTCCGAATGCTAATCGGCATGCGTAGAGGTGTGCAGCAAGATGATCATATCCAATGAGTGGTACGTGCAGCGACGAAGCTATCGCTTTCGCAGCTGAAAGACCAATAAGAAGGGAGCCGATCAGTCCTGGACGAATAGCCACTGCAACGGCTTTGATTTGGGATTGTTGAATGCCGGCCTCATTGGTTGCCTGATCAATGATCGGAATAATTCTTTCAACATGTGCTCGTGAAGCAATCTCCGGCACAACACCTCGCCAGCGAGCATGCAGTTCATCTTGGCTTGCTACAACGCTAGAAAGAATTTTTCTCTCTGGCGAGATGATTGCGGCAGCTGTTTCATCACAGGTTGTCTCGATAGCGAGAAGTGGCATAGACCAAGTTTACCCCAGCAATTTCACCGTATATACTGACTTAGCTTGGTCACGGCGAATCATGGTTAATAGTCATACCACATGCCAATGCCAGCACGATTTTGATTTAATGCGGTAATCTTTCCAGTCGTTGAATCGGTTTTTGTAAATTCATACTGTGGGTCGGAGCCATAAAGATATTCAAATCCAATCCGAAATAGTTTTTCACTTTGATAGCCCCGCCATGCCCATCCAACTTGAGCACAGACGTTCCCTCCCCAGTTGAGCTCTTGGCGAGTCATTCCATTCACGGCAAAGAATGGTGCTCCCCGAATTCCCGTTGGTCTAGCCTGAATTAATTCGGTACCAAATTGAAACTCCCACGGTTTCGAGCCGCCAGCATTGAAGAAGGACCAGCCGACTTCACCATAAAGCCGTAGCCAGTCATACATGTAGTACGAATTGCCAAAGACAATGACATCACGAACGTAGTTCACTCGATCAAAATTCCCATATTTAATGAGGAACTCATCACCGATATGTGCACTGTTGTGATAGTACGCAAGTTTCGTCTGCCAACGACCAATGCCGTAGACCAATGGAATGCCAAAACGGTAATCAGCTGACCGAAGGTCACGATCATCTCCGGGGTCCAGCCTTACGAAGGCCGCTCCTTCTAACTGCATCTCGAAACCCTGAGGGTGCAATTCTGTATTAGATCCGTATCGGACAACGGAAACTCTTCCACCGAGGGTTGAGTCCCACAGCCATCCGTTTTGGTCTCCACCACGACCAGGAATAGGTGACGGACCAGTGTCGTCGTACCAAACCGTTGCAAGGCGCGGTTCTTTGGGCCCTGCAAGGTAACTCGTGTAGATCAAGTTATTTGGAAGTAACTGCCAACACCAGGGACGTGGCGCCCATAGATTATCAAAGCAATCATTGAAGTTATTTCCTGGGATCGCACAGCTATCACAACCCGATATCCCGTTGTACGGCATGTCTAAAAAAACCGGTCCATGCGGTTCAACTGGAGGTAGAACGTGAATGGGTTGCCCGTCTGCCGGTGTTGTGGGCACGAGTTCCTGTTCATAGACATTGTCGTAGAAACCGTTGATATTTTCAGGCTCTGACATTACCGTACCTAACTGCAGGAACTGTAGCTCCTGTTTCTGTACGCTGCTTTTGTTTTCAGAGGAAGCCCTATGCCATTGCTTTGAATCCTGGCCATGTGGTTTGGCAAGTACACTATTGGCATGCCAGGACAACACGAGCATCGCTGTAAATGTGCCAATCAATGAGAAGTGCGTGAGAGCAGTTCGCACAACTGCCGAAGTACTGGAGCGAATGGTGGGTGCCTTTTCTGGTGACATATGATGGTGTGATGGCAAGATTTGAACGTACTGTTTGTCGCGTCAAAAAGGTTTTATTATTTTCACACACTCGTGTGAAAACCTCACTCTAGAGTCTTTTTCGTCTGGAACCACGGTCGGTTTTATAGAGTTTTTGATCGTCTAGTGAGTTTTCCTAAACGCGCTTGGGTGGGCTGATTCCCTTGTCTGTGTCATTTTCCTGGTTTCCGCAGAGGAGGTGCGAGAACATGCAACGTGACTAGCAGAGTGTTCCTCTCGTTCCCCAAAATTACCCAAGTTTTAAAAGTTGGGGTATTTCCTGCTAGTATTTTCACAATCGATTGTTTGTAAGAGGTGAAATAAGATTTATGCGGAAGGAGCTGCTACGTGTCAGACAGTGATTCTTTGAAAGGCTCTACTGAGGCTATTGGTTCGATTCTTGGGCGAATTCCAGGTGGTCTTTTTGTCGTCACGTGGCAAGAAGAGGCAGTGGATAAAACCATGCTGACGAGTTGGCTCATGCAAGCAGGATTCAACCCGCCAGCGATATCTATTGCTGTAGGAACGGGTCGACGGTTTCTCTCATCGATTGGCGAGGGAAATTTTCGGTTTGTTGTAAATATACTTTCTGAAAATCAGCGAAGTCTTCTTGGTAAATTTGGTAAACCGCCAACAATAGAAGGTGAACCGTTCTCTGGTATCGACATTCGGAGATCTCCCTGTGGGGCTGGTATACTTCAGGATTCGGTGGGGTGGATGGAGTGCAAGGCGAGGCCTGTTTTTTTGTCAGCCGGGCCTGAGCAAAGCTGTGGAGACCACGCTATTGTCGTGGCTGAGGTCCTTACTGCAGAAATAAGTTCTGCAGATCAGCCGATAGTGCATCTTCGGAAAAGTGGCTTACACTATTAGCGTAGGGAGTAGATCAGGGAGGGTGGGAAGCAGTAGGTTGTGATAACGTTTCATGACACCCGTTCTCAAATGGACCGCCATCGTAACTAACGCCAAGCAAAGAGATTTAGAAGCCATGCCATTTGTTTTCTCACGATTCATGCGTCCCTGTTGCCTTGTTTTTCTTTTCCTTATCGGTGGTGGTGTTACTGGCTGTAACAAGTCGAATGTGACCTCAACAGCTAAGACAAAAAAAATGGTAGACGCTCCCCGGCGTTTTATCTTTATTACGAATGGCGACGATCCGTATTTCGATGTATTAAATGCCGGGTTGCAAGCTGGGGCAGAAAAGTTCGCTCTTGCTGATAAAGGACTTGAAGTTGTGATGGAAAAAAATAATGCAACTGCTCAAGGACAGATTGATCGTCTTAGGCAACTCGTTACGCAAGCAGATGTAGCAGGAGTTGCTATTTCTGTCATTCAGGCAGAAAACGTTGCTATTGTTGAAGAGATGAAGAGGTTGACGGAAAAAGGTGTATCAGTAATCACCGTCGATGGAGATATCAATCAGAAGCTTTTTTCAGATGGAAGGCCTTACTATATAGGAACGGATAATTCGATCGCAGGGCGTCTGTTGGGAACGGCTGGAAAAAAAGTTTTGGAGTCTCGTGGCATTACTGAGGGTGGTTTTATCCAGTTCACAGGATTCACAGATAACGATAACGCCAGGGCCAGAATGAATGGCTGTCGTGAAGCAATTGGAGAAAGCTACAGTGAAGTTGACCGAATGGCTGATTCATTTGACCATTCACGGGCCAGAGATAATGTACGCACGGCTCTTGTGAATCATCCGGATGTGAAAGCTTTGGTTGGAATATGGGCTTACAATGCACCAGCGATCGCTGAAGTCGTAGCCGAACGCGGGGTTCGTGACGAGGTTTCAATCTTTACCTTTGATGCAGCCGCTCAAGCCATTGAACATATGGCGAACGGCAACATCGACTGTATGATTGTGCAAAATCCTTTTGAAATGGGTGTTCAAACAGTTCGCTTGTTGCTCGCAATGCAAGAAGGGCAGGATGCTGTCCTCACGAACATGTTTCCCGATTATGATCAGCCTGGAGGAGATAAATTCACGACTGGCTTGCGTCTGATTATTCCTGACGCCTGGGAGAATGATGAAGATGCACCTATTTCAAAAAAGGATTTAGAGTCTGCAGTTTCAGCGGGAACTCTTGAGGTCTTGTCCCTATCGGTCTTTCGGGAATGGTTGAAGAAATACGGCTTGTCGAGTTCCTGATTCTGCGGCTACCCACAGATGAAAGGTCTCTGAAAGGTTGCTCTGATGAAATTATGGAGCTCATTTCCGCTTCATGCAGTGAGGAAATGGTGGCCATCAAATAACGAGTGGTCATTACTCGTGGCGATTGCGATTGCAATTGTCTTTACAGCAATTGTTGATACAAATCACACCTATTTTTTCAGGCCGATGGAAAGCCTGCGCGATATAGCTCGTAATAGCGCAATGCTTGGTATTTTTTCACTGGGTGCCGCGGTTGTCATCATTGCCGGTGGGATTGATCTCTCGAGTGGTTCCATGATTGCATTGTCCGGGACTGTTTGTTCTGTGACTATGCTGGCGCTGGCTCCTACTGAAATGATGGCATTTAAGCCAGTCGGTTCAGCGGTGGTACTCATTGCAGTTCTGGCGAGTCTGTTGACAGGTTTTTTTGTTGGAACATTGCATACGTGGCTGATTACGGTTGTTCGTCTTCCTCCATTTATTGCGACACTTGCGACACTTGTAGGTCTTCGGAGTTTTGCGAGGGCAGTCTGCGAGAGTAGTACAGCGGTTCTCACGCCAACTAAAAGTGCGCTCATTAATGTTGCTGACCCGGTGTTCAAGGTAGTACGAGAGAATGTCTGGTTTTCAGTGGGTACGTTTCTTATCTTGGCATTTTTCACATGGCTCATGCTTTCGCGAACGGTACTTGGTCGTCATCTCAAGGCCCTCGGAGGTAACGAGCAAGCCGCCCGCCTTGCCGGTATACATACTGAAAATGTGAAATGGTTTGCGTATTGTTTCGGTGCAATGACAGCTGCCCTGGCAGGGCTTTTCTACATTGCAAATGAATCTGTTGCTGCTCCAGTCAATCAGGGAAGGGGGCATGAACTTAATGCTATTGCTGCTGCTGTTGTTGGTGGTTGTTCGCTCTCTGGTGGTGTGGGTACAGTTCAGGGAACTGTTCTTGGAGCCTTTTTTCTGCGGGTAGTGATCGATGCAGTTTCAAAAATTATCAAGACAGGTGCCGATGTCTATGAGGGATTAATTGTTGGCGTAGTTGTTGTTCTGGCGGTCACATTTGCTCAAGGTGTAAACGGCCTGCGGCATGATCGTCGTTTTCTACCTGGATCTTTGGGCCTCTGTACGATCCCTGTTCTCGCCTTGCTTGCGGGAAGTCTTGCATCCATGACGACTGGTGCAGCCAGCGGTTTGGCGACTGGTTTTACTGCTTTCATTGCGTTAGTAGCCTTACGGATCTGGGAGAGTCGAAGTCATGGAAAAAGAATACGGGCTAGCGTTTCACCATGAACAAACTGGCAGAATTTGCTATAGCGATGAGGGGTATTAGGAAACAATTTCCCGGAGTTATCGCACTTGATGGCGTGACTCTGCAGGTGCGGCGGGGTGAGGTTCACGCTATTTGTGGTGAAAACGGAGCTGGTAAAAGCACGTTAATGAAAATTTTGTCAGGAGTCTATCAGCCAGATGCTGGGGAACTTGAGATAGCTGGCCAAAGCGTGCAATTTCACAGCACTCGTGATGCTGAAAATGCTGGTGTTGCAATCATTCATCAGGAATTAGAACTGGTAGAAGAGTTGACGGTTGCCGCTAATGTTTTTCTCGGACGGGAGCCAAGAACGCGGTTCGGCTTATTAAATGATGCTATTGCAAGGAGAAAAACAGGAGAGCTATTAGATTTGCTGAAGGCATCAATTTCGCCAGATGAAATGACGGGTGGGTTGCGAGTTGGTGATCAGCAGCTTGTTGAAATTGCGAAAGCGCTTTCACTTCATGCATCAATTGTCGTCATGGATGAACCAACAAGTGCACTCACAGATGCAGAAGCGGAGCGTCTGGAACGAACCATTGGCACACTGCGTCAGCAGGGCTGCACAATTCTTTATATCTCACACAAAATGGATGAAGTGTTTCGGTTGGCCGATCGGATCACAATTCTGCGAGATGGTCGTCATGTTTGTACTGTTGATAAAGTAGGAACAACAGCCTCTGAGGTAACGGGTTGGATGGTTGGTCGCGAGATTGCAGAACACAGTTTTCGTAGTCAGCAAGCAATTGGAACGTGCCTGCTCGAAGTTGAAAAACTGTGTGTAGCCTCACAGAATTCGAGGCAGAGTGGGGAATTAGAAAATGTATCATTTCGCGTTCACGCGGGTGAGGTTCTTGGTATAGCGGGCCTCATGGGGGCCGGTAGAACCGAAGTCCTGGAAACTATTTTTGGAGCATCCTCTAGTCAGTGGCGGGGGAAAATTCTGCTCGGAGGAGAGGCAGTCAGTTTTTCTCACCCGTCAGATGCTTGTAAGGCTGGTTTGGTAATGGTGCCAGAGGACCGGAAGCGGCTTGGGATTTTTACAAATCTCAATGTGACAGAAAATATAAGCATCTGTAGCTTGTTTCATGCAGTTCGGAATGGGCTTCTGAGCAAGCGAAGAGAAGAGGGCATTGTTGCCGAGCCGATTCATAAAATTGGAATCAAGACACCCTCATTAACGGCGAACATATCTGAACTCTCGGGGGGAAATCAGCAGAAATGTATCATTAGCCGTTGGTTACTTACAAAGCCTCGTGTGCTCTTGCTAGATGACCCAACCCGTGGCATAGATGTCGGCGCAAAAGCTGAGTTGTACGAACTCATTGAGACACTGTGCCAGAATGGGTTGGCAGTCATATTAACTTCAAGTGAATTACCAGAATTACTAACGCTTTCAGATCGCATCATTGTTATGGCTGAAGGAAGAGTCACTGCTGAATTCTCACGAGCTGAGGCCAACGAAAAGAAAATAATGACTGCAGCAACTTTGGCCTAAAGCATGGGTTACATTCCAACACATTTTGAAACGATGGCACGGGCCCGAGAGGGATCGCGTGTCCCAGTAACAATCAGTCGACCATCAGCAAAAACAGATATGACGATTCCCGGTTCCACTTCAGTCCGTACTAACCATTCGTTTTCTATCACGTTTCCGAAGCAGCTGAGATTTTTTGCAATATTGCAGAGATCTGGTGTTTTCCCCGGATGGTGAAATTGTACGGCATCTTGCCCGCAGAGAATGGCAGTCTGGTACCGAGACGCGTCGAGCCAGCTATGGTCATCCCCTTGGCAACTTGAGCAACCAACTTCTGAAAGTGATCGAAGATCAATTGTCTTCCATGTAGGATCCCAAAGATCGAATACGAATAATTTACTTTTGGTATCTTGGGCAGAATTGGTGATGACCTTGATCGTTTCTGCTGTTTGGATTCCGGCAACGACCATGACTGCTGCTCCAAGCACTCCCGCTGTGTCACATGTTGGCAGGCTGCCAGGAGTTGGAAGGTCAGGCATGAGGCATCGTAAGCAGGCTGTTTTACCGGGAATAACAGTCATAGCTCTCCCCTCTGCACCAATGACACCACCGTAGATCCAAGGAATATCCTCGTGGCAGGCAAAGTCGTTCATAAGGAACCGAGTCTCGAAGTTATCTGTGCCGTCAACAATAATATCAACTGCAGAAAGTAGATCAAAAATATTATGAGCAGTTAGATCAGCCACGAAGGGTCTCACGTGCAAGTTGCTGTCAATTTCCTTAAGTCTTCTTTCTGCAATAATTGCCTTTGGTAATCCATCGTGAACGTCTTTCTCGGTGTAAAGAAGTTGTCTCGGTAGATTGCTCCACTCCGGTACGTCTCTATCAATAATTGTGAGATTGCCGATGCCAGCTCTCGTAAGCGCTACTGCTGTTGCACTTCCGAGTGCTCCACATCCAACAATTCCGACGTGTGCCTGTGAAAGCTTTTGCTGCCCCTCGGCTCCAAGTTTTTGGTATCGAATTTGACGAATAAAACGCAATTCATCAAAGTGATTTTCCTTTTGCATTTGATGCACTTTTTAAGCCTGTTGGTGAATCGTTTCGTCGCCAACAAGATATCCAGCCCAATCCCAGGATGAGGGTGGGCTTTTTGGAGCCGTTCTCCAGCTGGCGAGCAAAGCCTGAAGACGATCGCATTCCTGCCGCTGTGAGGGCACTCCTGTCTGCCATGCGATAACGGGATAAGGCGGGGGAGTTTTCCATGAGGAATCGGGTACTGTTTGAGAGAGCCGAACAATGGCAAGGTCAATACCATTCGGCAATTCTGGAGGCGGAATTTCAGCAGACATTTCTGCCCCAAAAAGCATCGTGCCTTTATAGGTGGAAAGTTTTGGTGCCTCTGGCAGTAGGGTTTTTGGAATGACTGTTAGAAACACTGAAGGATGGCTTGTGAGTCTGCAGATTACAGATGAAATGGTGGAGGGCTGACTTTTAGGGTGTAAGCGAATAATCATTGGTCGCCCGATTTCATCAGCAGTTTTCAATTTTTCGTCCAGCTTGAGTTCCAGCGAATCGGCTTTACATGAAATCTCTGCAGGCAAATCAAGAACTTTTGCAGTCCTGTGATTTTCCGGGGAAGCAGAATGTTGTTCTGCTGATGTGGTATCCCTGTTTCCGCACGTTACGCCGCGTAGCACAAATCGATGACTATCAAGCCAAAGAGAATGGTTGCGAATACCGAGACGACGAAGTCCAGTAGTCTGGCTGAGTAGGGCTACTTCTTTACCAGACGAAGTAATCCTACATTTTACGAAGTAGAGCATTGGCACATTTGGTGTCCAGAATGCAGGTTCTGTGAGAATGGAATGTCCAAGAATTTCAGTGCCCTCATCAACAGCCTGTTGCGAGTGGATCTGGATATTTTGGCGAACAGGTAGTGTGCTTGCACGTGTTGATGTTGGGCCAGTTAAAAACCCTTCAAGTGCTAGAGGAGCCTCTGTCTCTGCCGAATTCGGCACACTCATCTGAAAGAGTACATCAGCTTTGAGATCATCAGCTCTTCCAAGAATTACTCTGAATCGCATGTGCTGAGGAAGGTTGTGGCAGCTTTCACTATTCGGTGTCTGAGTTTGCACAAAAATATCCTTTTGCAATGTCATTTATTTTCCGCAGGTCAAGTTTTCCTGAACCAAGAACAGGTACTTCTTCTATTTTGGCAAAGCTGTTCGATGATGGAATCCAGAGATTCGGAAGTCCTGACTGTGCAAGTTCACGACGGATATTCTGCGTTGCCTCCGAAGTTTTTGTAGTTAAGACAACAAGGCGCTCACCTTTTGTTGCATGCGGCACTGCAGTGACCACGGCCAGAAGTTCACCGTCGGTTGCTCCTAAAATTGTATTTACAGCTTCTTCAATCAACATATGAGGGACCATTTCACCACCGATCTTTGAAAATCGGCTTTGTCTACCAGTTATTGTGATGAATCCATCAGTGTCCAGTTTTGCAATGTCACCGGTGCGATACCAACCTTCACAAATGACCTGCTCGGTAAGGTCGTCACGATCAAGGTAGCCCTGCATGACATTAGGTCCACAGATCCACAAAAGTCCCTCTTCACCGACAGGTAGTTCATGAAGCCCCTCTCTGTCAGTAATCTTCGCCGTACAGCCAGGGATTGGTTTTCCGACCGTTCCTTCACGGGCGTCGATCGCTCTGCCAGGAACATGGCGAGATGGAGGGACGTTTACTGATACCAAGGGAGAAAGTTCCGTTGCACCATACGCTTCACGGGGCCGGACTCCAAATTTCTCTTCGAAAGCATCAGTGACATCAGTTGTCAGTTTTTCTGCAGCACCGAAAACAACTTCAAGCGTCGAAAGGTCGTCCGATTCAGTACCACGAATATAAGTTCTTAGAAAAGTAGGTGTCGCCATTAAAACGGTTGCGTGATAGTCCCGTGCAAGTCTGCCGACAACCTTCGCGTCAAGAGGGCTTGTGTGATAGACAACCGCGGGCTCAAGCGTGAGTGGTACCCATAGGGCTGTTGTGTAGCCGTATGAGTGAAAGAAAGGTAGTACACCAAGTGCGGTGTCAGCTGGCGAAAGGTGAAGTAAATCAGAAATCGCACGAACATTGCTCCCAACATTTTCAATGCTGAGAACAACGCCTTTTGGGTCGCCTGTCGATCCCGAAGTGAAGATAATGGTCAGGACATCATCAGGCTGAATGTTTTTTAGGCCGAGGTGACGCTCAAGCATTGAGAGCGGCATAAGGGTTGCTTCTGACCAGGCCTGAATCTTCTGTAGGGTCGTAAGTCTTTTCCGTAGATCAGCAGCATCAAGAAGGAAATCCCCGACATCTAGGTCGATCCGAGATAAGAATGTTGGACTGGATATCACGTGTTGGATTCCAGCCCGTTCAATACACGTTTCAAGTATTGATTGGGAAGATGTGTAGTTTAGATTCACAGCAACGCGGCCCATAAGCGCAAGTGCAGCGTTTACGATGGCAGCGCCGGCTGTCGGAGGGAGTAGAATACCGACCCGCTTCTCGGAAGGATCAAGAGTTTTTTCAAGAACAAGTCTCGCGGCTAGAATTCGGGTAAGAAGTTGGCGGCCGTTGAGTCGTGTGCCAAGCGAGTCTGCCATTTTGAGCCGCTGGCCAGCGTCGCGCAGGCTTTTGAGAAGCTGATGGTGAAGCATTGTAGGACTTTCACCCGTAGGAATATGGAACTGTTTCCCAGTTTCATCAGCAGATGTCTCTTGGTTCAAAAGTCTAGCCCCCATTGAGTGTACAAATTCTGGAAGATTGTAGGTTTTGTCGCCGTACCCGTGGCTCTTGCCGAAGCGTTGTCGGAACTTTTCGGTCTATTAGACTCATCAAATTGTAGCGTTCCATCATCATACATCCCTAAACCCGATAGCGTTGACTGACTAATGCCAAAATACGACCCGTCTGTCATAGAGCCGAAATGGCAAATCTGGTGGGCTGAGCAGAAAACATTTCGCTCACCCCGCCTTCCGGCCGGCAAAAAGGCATATATTCTCGATATGTTTCCGTATCCAAGCGGTGACGGATTGCACGTTGGTCATCCGGAGGGTTACACCGCGACAGATATTGTTAGCCGTTTTGAGCGAATGCGGGGATCAAGCGTTATTCATCCAATGGGTTTTGATGCCTTTGGGTTGCCGGCTGAAGAACATGCGATACGTACGGGCACCCCGCCACGAGAGAGTACGGAGCGAAATATTGCTACGTTCAAGCGGCAGTTGCAAATGCTTGGGTTCAGTTATGACTGGGAGCGTGAGACTTCCACGACAGACCCCGAGTTTGTTCGTTGGACACAATGGATTTTTCTACTTCTGTACGACACATGGTTTGATGCGGTTCGACAAAAGGGCCGACCAATCTCAGAACTTCCGGTTCCTAAGGATGTTCAGGAATCAGGTGAGGGAGCAGTCAATGCCTACCGCGATGATCACCGTCTTGCGTACCAGTCGGAAGCGCCGGTTAACTGGTGTCCGGAACTTGGGACTGTACTTGCTAACGAAGAAGTTATAGGTGGACTCAGTGAGCGTGGTGGCCATCCAGTTGTTCGATTGCCACTGCGACAATGGATGTTGCGGATCACAGCATATGCTGATCGGCTTGGAGCAGAGTTAGACGGCCTTGATTGGCCAGAGAGCATTAAAAAACTTCAGAGAGACTGGATTGGCCGTAGTACGGGTGCAGAAGTAGATTTTTTTCTTCCACCACAGGGCTTATCAGACAAAGATTTAAATGATGCTTTTCTTGCCTGGAAGAGTTGTCGTAAAGATAACGGATACCCGTTGAAAGCACCGACGGATTGTCTTCGGATTTACACAACAAGACCGGATACCTTGTTCGGAGTAAGTTGCATGGTAATTGCGCCAGAGCATCCACTTCGAAATCAAATAACGATTCCTGCTGAAGCAGATGTAGTTCATAAGTATTGTGAGGCTGCATGTTGTAAGAGTGATCTCGATCGAACTGACTTAGCTCAAGAAAAAACTGGCGTTTTCACCGGCTCATATTGCATTCACCCATTGACCGGTGAATCTGTACCGATCTGGGTGGCTGATTATGTACTCGCTTCGTACGGCACAGGCGCAATTATGTCAGTGCCGGCCCACGACAGCAGGGATTTTGAATTTGCTCAGATATTTAAGTTGAAGATCGTTTCAGTTGTTGAGCCACTAGATGGCGATGCTGAAGGCGACGAACTATTTACTGGGTACGGAAGATCAGTCGATTCGGGACTGTATACAGGTATGGCCAGCGAAGCTTTCATTGAAAAAGTGGCTGCAGATTTACTCAATGGAGGTCTTGGAAGGCCTGCCACAAACTACAAATTGCGTGATTGGCTCTTTAGCCGTCAGCGGTTTTGGGGTGAGCCATTTCCTATTTTGCACGAGCTTGATGAGTCAGGTCAGCCAACAGGTGTTGTTCGGCCACTTGATTCACACGAGTTGCCGGTGCCGCTTCCGGAGCTCGATGACTTTCGGCCAGGAAAGACACCCAATCCCCCACTATCTCGAGCCAATGATGCTTGGCTGTACGTTGAACGAGACGGTAAAAGATACCGTCGAGAGACAAATACAATGCCTCAATGGGCCGGCTCGTGCTGGTATTACCTAAGGTTTCTTGATCCGAAGAATCATGAGCAGTTCATTGATCCAGAGATTGAGAAGGCCTGGATGCCTGTTGATTTGTATGTAGGTGGAGCTGAGCATGCTGTGCTTCATCTGCTCTACAGCCGCTTCTGGCATAAAGTACTTTATGACCGTGGGTACGTCTCTGCAGTTGAACCCTTTGCTCGACTGGTGAATCAAGGAATGATTCTTGGTGAGGTGGAGTTTACTGGATATCGAGGAAGTTCAGGTGGTTGGGTATCAGCGGGTCAGCAGAGCGGTTCAGACACCCCGATGAAGGTCTCTGCTGAAAATGTAGAAAAGCAAGGCGAGCACTTTGTGCTTCGGGATGCACCGCACGTGCGAGTAGAGAGCCGAGCCTATAAGATGTCGAAGAGTCGTGGGAATGTGGTTAATCCAGACAAAATTGTCTGTGAGTTTGGTGCTGATGCACTGCGACTATACGAGATGTTTATGGGACCTCTTGAGGCAACGAAGCCATGGAGTACATCTGGTGTCGGAGGAGTTCGAAGCTTTCTCGATCGGTGCTGGCGGCTGGTGGTGGACGAGGGGGCTGAAGACATTCAGCTTGCGCCACAAGTAACGGAAAAAGAGCCTACGGAAGAACAGATGCGAGCAATGCATCGAATGCTTGACAAAGTCACGTCGGATATTGAATCACTCTCATTCAATACCGCGATAGCAAAGATGATGGAATTTGTAAATTTTGCCACACCACTTCAAGAGCGACCACGGGAGATGCTCTCTCTTTTTGTTTCTGTACTTTCACCTTTTGCACCTCATCTCGCAGAAGAACTCTGGACCGTATTGGGAAATACAAGCCCGGTCTCGCTGGCTGCCTGGCCTCCTGTAGAGGCATGTTGGCTTCAGGACGCCACCTTAGAAATCCCAGTACAGGTTCAGGGCAAGCTTCGTGCACGTATCACTGTGCCTACAGGTACAGATGCTGTCGGATTAGAGGCTGCCGCAGCAGCAGAGCCAAAAATTGCAGCCCTACTCGCCGGAAAAACGATCGTGAAGGTAGTTGCTGTACCAGGTCGGATGGTGAACTTCGTTATCAAGAAATGACCTGAATGACATGAGTTTATCAAGAAGATAAATCATACAGGTGTGGTGTTCGGAAAAATTGGTACGGAATGACCTGTTCCATGAGACTGTTTGTCAGTTTTCAATGAGGTTTACTTGGTCCTGAGGCCGGAGCAACGTAGCATGTACAGGAGGGGATTTGTGGTGCCACATGTCCACTCTGTAATTTTGTTGAGGCACCCTCAACGCGGAGAATCATTGGATGAGTGTGAGTAATGTATTGGCTTTGGTGCTTGGTGGAGGGCGTGGGACGCGGCTTTACCCTTTGACACGAGATCGCTCAAAGCCAGCGGTTCCACTTGCTGGTAAGTATCGCATCATCGATGTGCCACTATCGAACTGTATTAATAGTGGGGTGCAACGAATCTATGTGATGACCCAGTTTAATTCAGTGAGTCTGCACAGGCATATTCGCCGTACATACAGATTCGATGCCTTCAGTGGTGGGTATGTCGAAATATTGGCCGCCCAGCAAACCAATGAAGCGATGGCGTGGTACCAAGGAACGGCGGACGCTGTTCGGCAGCACATCAAGTTGCTTCAGGATTCTGATATTAAACAAGTATTGGTGCTTTCTGGCGACCAATTGTATCGAATGAATTATGCCGATCTTTTAGCAACTCATGAGGCAAATAACGCGGATGTGACAATTGCTGGAATTCCCGTCGCTGATGACCTTTCATCATCATTTGGAATTATGCGATTTGATTCAACAGGGCGAGTGGAAGGGTTTCTAGAAAAACCTAAAACTACGGCCGAACTCGATTTGGTTCGGACTGATCCGGCATGGATCGAACAGGCAGGCATTCAAGCAGCGGGCCGTAGTCTCATGGCAAGCATGGGAATATATCTATTTGACCGCGACTGTTTGTTGGATCTATTGCTCAAAACCGATTACCAAGACTTCGGTAAGGAGGTTTTTCCAGCCGCGATTCGAGCAAAGCACGTTCAACTTCACCCTTTCGATGGGTACTGGGAAGATATCGGAACGATCCGCTCGTACTATCAATGCAACATCGATCTCGCGTCATCAAAACCACCATTTGAATTGGCTGCACCACATGCTCCTATCTATTCACGAGCTCGATTTTTGCCGCCTTCACGAGTGGACGGCGCTCGTGTGCAAGGGAGCCTCATTTCAGATGGCTGCACTATTGGTGCGGGCACCGTAATTGAGAACAGTGTCATAGGCTTGCGGTGCCAGATTGGCAAAGACGTAGTTATCCGTAACTCAGTTGTTTTAGGAAATGACTACTACGAAACACCAGAACATTTGGAAGTTGACTTGTCCAAAAATGTTCCGCCTTTGGGTATTGGTGACGGAACTATTATTGAGAAGGCAATCATCGATAAAAACGTGCGAATTGGAAGTCGTGCCAAAGTCATCAATGATTGCGGACTGACGGAACTTCCCGAGAGCAAGCAGTTTACGATTCGAGATGGCGTGATTGTCGTGCCAAAAAATGCAGTTTTACAAGACGAATGGAAACCTGCTTTACGTTCTGGTTGACGTGTATGCTGATCTAAAATGCAAGTGGCGAATGCTTTTCTCTATGACTCTTCAAAAGAGGCTGTGTCAGCTCTTTCAGAAGAAATAGAGTTATCCGTCTCAGCCTGTTTGGCCTTCTCAGCAGGTTCTGTCTGAGGTGAGTGATTAATAAGTACAGAATTGTTTTCTGAGACGGTTGGTAGCTCTTCGTCGTGCGATGCCACTATTACGCGAGACACTGCTGCGGTATCATCGACGGACTCACCTGTCGCTAAGCGAGGCTCTTCCGCCTCCAAGGATACAACAGGAGGCCACGGCTTTGGTCGTCTCCAAATCGGTAGGATTCCATTTGACCGTATCCGGAAATCATTTTGATTCGCAGAGCCCGGTACTGTTCCTGAATAATCGAAAGGTGATGGGCACATGGTGCACCCATTACTGGCAAAACTAATGATGGATGAGAAAAGTAGGCATAGAGCGATAGTAAGCTTTCGGCCTGGTCTCTTTTGAAGATACACCTTTCTGCCTCCACTGCCTATTTATACAAGGCGTAATTAAATACGGCGGCTGTTCCCCGCAATTCCCAAACAACCCGATTCTTTCTTCGGACCGTCAAAGGTAATACCTTCACAAAATTTTGGCCAAGACTCCGAAAAGATCACTATTCCCGAACGAGTAATTGTGATCCTTGTCCAAGAATGCCAGCTAAATCATTGAAGTCAGCAGATGATACGAGAAGTACATTGTCTTCTGGTGTTTTCATGACAAAGCTCGGGTCATCAGCGGGTTGAATACGTAAGCCGTTATCAAGAATAATGGCGGCTCGACCTGCGGGACGATAGCCCACCGGAACTGTCTGGGTGGTTTGAGTCTTCGTCCCATCCTGAATTTCAAGCAGCTTTACTGAGGATCCTGTGCGGCTTACGAAGCCGTTGCCAATAGCGGCAGGAAAGGTTCCTGCATACCGACCACCCACTTGAAGACTTATTCTACGTCTTGAAACACTTACAACACCATCGAATGGACCTCGTAGAACTTTGATACGTTGGCCAGTAGTAAGGTCGTCTGATGCAACACCGTTTATTTTTGAAAGTAATTTCCAAGGGATATTGAGTGGCTTGGCAATAGTTTCAAGCGTCTCTCCACCAGCTACCGTATGCGGTGGCAGCAGCATGTCTTGCGTTGAATAGATAACAGTTCCAGCGAGTTGTCCGAGAAGTCTTTCAAGTTGGTGGTTCTCTTCGACGCTAAGGGAAGGATTGTCATACCACACCGAAAGAACAGCAAGTGCTTCGGCATATCGACCGGCTTCAAGTTTATTATGGGCATCCGTCCACGCAGCAGTAAAAGCAGCGGATTCTTTTTGTTCCAGCATATTTTCTGTAACTAGACCAGCCGTGTCATTAGGTGATTGGGACTGAGGGGGAACGGCAGGAACCGCATCAATGTACGTTGGTGGCATCTGTTCGATACCGGGAGCCACAGATTGATCTGTGACCAACGCTTGCCCACCGAGGGGTGCTGAAGGAGCCGGTATTTGATTGGGAGGAAGACTCGTGAGCGCACCGGGAGGACTCTGTATTTCAACTGACGGTGGTGTGGATATTGGCGGTGTAGTTACTGATGGTTTGAATGGCGGTGCATCCGAAGTCGCGGCGTGCGTTGCTCCCGGAGGTTGCCATTCTTGGTTTGTTTCTTTGGGCCCTTTTTGAATGATTGAATAAGCGCCATAAAGGATCATGCCTAACAACCCCAGCACAATGAGTGGACGCAGGGCCTCGAGAGGATCATTTTGCTGTTCTCTGCGATGCTTTGATTTTGATCGACGTGCCATCGAACATGGCTCCTAACGCTGAGGGATTCGGACAACTCCGCAGACACTAAACAAGGGAGGAAATCTGTTCCAGATCGCTTCTGCCGAATGACTCATTCCGCACAGAATTTTCATGGTTTTCGAGAATTACTCATTCTTATGCTGTGCGGACCAGGCATCGATCCATCCCTAATGGCTGTAAATTACCCTTTTTGACTCACATTTTGTTTCGGAGCAGACAGGCTTTTTTAATGTGCTCGGAGTGAGCCGTGCCGGTATTTCACCGTGTACCATCTCATTTTCAATAGAGCGGTTGTCATGATGACCCTTTTGCTGGTGAAATACAGTAATGCACCGAAGAAATCTTCTTATTGTTGCGATTGTTGTACCGGGGTGCTTCCTTGCCTGCGCTGCTCAGGATCGAACTGGTCAGGGAAAGCGTTTTGCTGAAGTCATCCAACGTATTGATAAGGGATATTTCCAAACACTTGATCAAGAGCAACTCTTTCAAGCGGCAATGGAGGGTGTCTTTCGTGAACTCGATGATCGTTCGGAATTCATTGAGCCATCAAAGTTAAAAAACTATGAGAGAGACTTTAAGAAAGAGTTTGCAGGTATTGGTGTAGAACTTGATGCCGAACCGTCTTCAGGAGACATTATTGTTGTTGCTCCCGTGTATGGAGGGCCTGCTTGGCAGGCTGGTATTCGATCTGGGGATCGTATAGTCAGCGTTGAAGATGTTGAGACAAGTGGAAGTAATCTTTCCGAAATAGTTTCTCAGTTTCGTGGTGAAGTAGGCACTAAGGTAGATCTTTGTATTAAAAAACAAGGAGTCAGCCCGAATGATCGCTCGGCGATTCAAGACATTACCATCAGTCGCCAAAATATTGCAATTGAAAGCGTGCGAGGAGATCGCCGGTTGCCTAATGGGCAGTGGGATTGGTGGCTGGAAGGCGATCCGAAGATTGCATATCTGAGAATTAGTCACTTTAGCAAACGGACAGATGTTGAGGTTGCCAAGCTGATTGAAGAGCTTGTATTCAATCAAAATCCAAAAGGACTGGTCATTGACCTGCGTGGTAATTCTGGTGGCATGTTAGAGGGCGGTATTGCGTTGTGTGATCTTTTTCTGGAGGACGGATTGATTGCTGCAGTGACAAATGACAGGTTGAAGGGCCGGTCTAAGCGGAAACGGCTCCAGCAAAGGTGGACAGCAACTTCTGGCCAGGTGCTCAAAGGTGTGCCGATCGCTGTTCTGGTTGATGAATTTACCGCGAGTGTGGCTGAAATAGTCGCAGCCTGTCTTCAAGACCACAAGCGAGCAACGATTGTTGGCAGCCGCTCGTTTGGTAACGCATCTGTACAAACAATAACCACACTTTCAAGTGGGCCTGGAGCTATACGGCTTACAACGAACGAATATCAGCGACCCAGTGGTACTTCTCTTAATCGTTCGAGTACCAGTAGTGAGTCCGATGCCTGGGGTGTTCGGCCTGATTCAAACTTTGCGTTTTCACCTACACGAAAGCAACTCGAAGACTGGATTACTTGGAGGCAGGATCGGGATCGGGTTCGGTCTGGCCAGCCCAATACGTCATTCGACCCAGGCGGACTATTGCCAAGACATGTGGATCCTGTTCTAGGCCGAGCACTCACGCTTTTCGACTCTCAAAAGCAACGTTGATTGTGTAATGATAATCGCCATTCGCCCGAATCTCATGAATCGATGAGTGCAGTCAAAGCGGTGCGAACTTCAGCAGCAAGGAAAAAACTGCCCGCTATGCATAGCAGGCCTTTTCTTCCCGAAAGCCGTTTGCCAACCGATACTGCCTCTGTAGGCGAGGCCGCTACGTGAGGATCTCGCCACCCACCTTCTTCAGCTGCTTTGCGCAGTCTCATTATCGTGGCGGCTCGAGGATTTGTTGCATATCGTGTGAGAACAATATCAGTAAAGTAGGCTCTGCTAGCTCGGAGCATTGCACCAAGTTTTTTGTCAGCACTCGCGGCAAAAACGAGGACTCTTTTCTTGGGTAAGTTGCTTTGGTCAGACAATGTTTGCACTAAGGATTCCATTGAAGCAACGTTATGTGCCGCGTCAAGAATGATGGGAGGAGTATCGGACACCCACTCTATGCGAGCAGGAAGACGAGTTTTTCGGAGGCCGGTGGTGATCGCCTGCTTGTCGATCTGAAAGCCTTTTTCGGAAAGTATTTTTGTGGCCATAACTGCTGATGCAGCATTTTCTGCTTGATGAATACCCGCCATTGCAGTTTTGTAGACTGTGCCTTGGGATCCGAGTGGGGTCTGAAGCTCAAAAGAATATAAAGCAGTTTGACGGGAACTACTTGGTTTTGTGTTCTTGATTTGGTTGACTGTGAAGTCGCGATTGAGGAGAAGGAGCTTTGTTCGTTGTGCTCGCGCCTTATCGACTATCACCCGAGATGCATCCGGGTGAAGTGCCGTCGATACCACAGGGATGCCTCGCCGTATTATGCCTGCTTTTTCAGTAGCAATGGCACGGATCGTATTTCCCAAGACTTCGGTATGATCGAGGCTGATGTTGGTAATTAAAGATACGACAGGGTTGCACAGGTTTGTTGCATCAAGTCGTCCGCCAAGGCCGGTCTCAATCACAGCAAGATCAACCTGTGTCTGCTTAAAATGAGTAAATGCGACAGCCGTGAGGACTTCGAACCAAGTTGGGCCAGACAGTTTCTTACGAGATGCTATTCGGTCAAGTTTTTCGACAGCAGGAATCACTGTGCGGAATGCTGTGAGTAAGTCTGGCGAGGAAATCTGTTTGCCTGCTACAGAAATTCGCTCTTCAATCCTGTTGACATGAGGTGAGAGATAGCAGCCCACTCGGTACCCAGCAGCCTGCATAATTGCTGCCAACATAGCCGCCGTTGATCCCTTGCCCTTTGTGCCAGCGAGATGCGCAGAAGGAAACTGATGCTGAGGGTTGCCGATCGCTCTCAGTAAAGCTCGCATACGGGTGAGCGTAAATGCTGTTCTATGGTCTTGGTTAGCCGGTCGGTGCTCAAAATTCGATCTTTTTTCAAGCCACTGAAGTGCTCCAATCCGCGTCAGACGTGGGTTTGTTTTTTCGGAGAAGACTCCCATGGAAGTATCTCGGCAATTCAGGGAAGGTGGTTGTTTTAGGTAGCGGATTGAGAGGCTATCTGATGAAACCGCGGTTGCATTTTACTGAGTATTTTTAAAGGCTCTACAAATAAGTTTACGGCACAGTCCCTGTCATAGTTGCAATACTGCTCGTGCATGGTCACAAGTGTTTTTAGGTTAATCCAATTGTATAACACAAAACAGACGTATGGCATGTCGCCTCGGGGAGTTGCCCAATCCTTAGCTTTGCGCACCGTCTATCGAGCATTGCTTGCATTCGTGCTATTGAGTCTTGTTTGCCAATCAGATTACCTACAAGCGGATGAGTATGTACTGGATGATTCAGGGCAATTAATTGAGATGCCTCTATTGGTCTCAGGAGAATTGACAGCCCCAACACTCCTTGTTGATATCGATGGTGAAAGCTGTGATTTCTATGAGGATGATTGGTGCGAGAGATACGGAGGCAATTCGTCCTGTATTGGGTTGCCTAGTAAGCAATGCTGGCCACGTTGGTTTGCCAGTGCAAGTGGCTTAGTTATGACCCGATCGCTTCCTGATGGCGTGAATTCGACAGGGCCCGGAGGGCCTCCACTCGTAGTTTCAACACGGTCAGCTTCGGCCAGTTGGCCCGGTGGGTTGGACTTGAGACTTGGTCGATGGTTTGGAGATCGTCAAGAGCATGCCATCGAGTTTATCTATTGGGGTGTTTACAATATGGGGTCATCTGCTCAGCAACAGACGGGAGCAACCAATGGAGTGTTATCACGGTCTGACACAATAAATAATATTGAAATTAATTGGCTTTATTCACCACAAACTCGTCCAGAGTTTCATCAGGGTAATCAACGTATCAATTGGATGTGGTTAGCGGGTTTCCGATTTTTTCAACTCGAGGATCAATTGATTCTTGATGTACCATCTAGCCTCGAACTTCAGACAGCAACAAATAACAATTTGTTTGGTGGACAGTTCGGAGGGAGATTCGACTGGGAAATTGCACCCAAAATGAGGTTTGTTATCGTTCCCAAGTTTTTACTTGCAGGGAATGCAAGCAGCAATAGGGCAATTGAAAGCGGCACAACAACGGCTGACGTACGCTCTGCAGTCGATGTCTTTTCCTGGTTGGGCTCAGTCGATACGTCGCTGGCGTGGGATGTAACCGAACGGTGGAGTCTCTGGCTGGGTTATCGAGTAGTCGGAGTAGGGAACATAGCTCAAGCTGACGGACAGTGGCCGTCGATATTGCCCGCTTCAGCAGCAAGTCTTGGGGGAATTGGAACTGGCTCCGAATCAATCATTCATGGAGCCTTCGCGGGTTTTGAAAGTCGGTATTAAAGGCAGTAAAGACGGCTGTAGTATGTATTTCTTTTGTGTGTTGGTGGCCAGCCGATAACAAATGGGCCTCTTGAGGAATCATGAGAGGGAAAGAGTGGCAGTTTGCTTGCCAACATGGAGATCCTGCTGTGAATATTCCGCATGCTAAAGCGTTACGCACAAAACAATGTGTGCCTTGGGCAGGAGGTATTCCCAGGTCCACGGTGCCTCAAATTACAGAGCAAGTAAAAGAACTTCCTGATTGGCAATGAGCGGAAGACGGTCGCAAACGTTACCGTCATTGGGTGTTTCAAGATTCTTGTTCTGCCTTCAGTTTCATTGATACGGTAACCGAACTGGAGAGAAAGAGCAGCATCACTCCGATCTTCGTCTTGTGCGATATCGCCATGTACAAATTGAGCTCTCTACACACGCCGTCGACGGATTGTCTGAAAACGATTGTATTCTCGCCGCAAAGATCGATACATCAGGACCAAACGAATGAGTCAATTCAACCGCCACAGTAATCAATAGCTCGGGCAATTTCACTTTTAAGATTCTGGCGACTGATAATTCGATCAATGAAGCCATGCTCCAGCAAGAATTCACTTGTTTGAAATCCTGCAGGAAGTTCGACTCGTATAGTCGCTTTAATTGTCCTTGGTCCAGCAAACCCAATGAGTGCTCTTGGCTCGGCGAATACAAGATCCCCAAGAGAGGCAAAACTGGCAGCTACTCCACCCATTGTTGGATTCGTAAGTACCGAGATGAACAGCCCACCAGACTCCGAATAACGAGCCAGTGCAGCCGACACTTTTGCCATCTGCATAAGAGACAGTATTCCTTCGTGCATTCGAGCCCCTCCACCAGAAGCACTTATTATTATGAGAGGGAGAGATTCAGTAGTTGCGCGTTCAACAAGCCTCGTCAGTCTTTCGCCGACAACACTCCCCATGCTGCCCATGATAAAGGAGGAATCAGTAACACCGCAGGCCACACGCCGTGCGCGAATCATCCCTGTTCCAGTCAGAGCAGCGTCAGATAAACCAGTCCGTTTTTGTTCAGATACGATTCGTTTCGCATACGGTTTTTTATCACTAAAAGTCAGTGGGTCAGTCGGCAGCAGTCCCCCGTCCCACTCTTCAAATGTTCCTGGGTCGAAAAGCTGTTCAATTCTTTGCTTTGCCGAAACATACCAATGGAAGCCGCACTGGGGACAGACGTTGAGCATCTGTTCCGCTTCTTTTCGATATATTGTTGAGCGACATCCATTGCATTTCAGCCATAATCCTTCAGGGACACCTCTTTTAGGACGAGGCCCCGGCATTCGTGGCCCTTCTGTCATGGATGGATGCCGAGAAGCGTCTTGCTGATTTTGGCAAGACTCTAACTCCGGATTGTGGTCCGTTCGCGTAGACTGCTTCTGCTTCATTCCTGTCTTCCGGGTTAGGTTATTTGGCCCAATCGTATTCTCTTCTTGAGGATTGGGTGAGGGCACCTTCTCTGTATTAGACTACCAATCGTGGTGATTACATGGCTACTACGATTGTCAGGTTTCGGACATCACTTGGATTTTCGTGCCAAAGTCTCAAGTTCTCGTAACGCTTTTGCATAATCGGCCTGCCTGAGAATGGCGCTACCAGCCACGATGAGATCAACTCCAGCGTGAGCTACGGATACAACGGTTTTGGTCGAAATACCACCATCTACACAAATGCAAAAATCGTGGCCTGTGGAAGCACGAATTTCTCGAAGCTTCTTTATTTTATCAATCGCTGATGGTTGGAAAGCCTGTCCACCGAACCCTGGCTCAACGCTCATCACAAGTACGCCAGAGCAGCTATTGAGGAATGGCTCTACGTGCGACACTGGTGTGCCTGGGCTGATGGCGAGGTGGGCCTGAGAGCCAGCAGCTTCAATAGCGGCTAATGTCTCTTCTGTTTTGGTGAGCCCTTCTATATGAACGGTAACAATATCAGCACCAGCTTTTGCGTATTGAATTGCTGTATCATCTGGTCGCTCAACCATCATGTGCACTTCAATAGGTACACTGGCTGCACGTCGAACGGCCTCAACAACCACCAGGCCGTACGTGAGCTGAGGAACAAAGAGGCCATCCATAACATCCAGATGCATTGCTTTTGCACCCGCTGCTTCAAGCCGTTTAACTTCATCATCAAGATGCCCGAAGTCACATAGTAGGAGTGCGGGAAGAACAATAGGTCCATCAGTAGAGAGCCGGGACTCAATAGAGGAGGATGAAGAGTGAAGTGAATCGCTCATTAGTACAGGTTTCCAGCGAAGTTATTTCCTTGAGTCTACATCATAATGGTATTCCATCTCGATATGCTTGCGACTCCCAGGGCCGCGAGTCTTGTCCTGTTGTTTCCTGCTCGAAAAGTTGAATTGCAGGTACTCTGTATCATGAACAAAGGGCAGCAGTTCTGGCATTTTTGACGTACCTGATATTTCAGTTTTGCGAATCCAAGTGATGGAAAGTAACCTTTGGTTATTGGGAGAGTGAATTCCCGAGCTCAGAGTCTGTCCATTAAAACAAGAGAGAGGCAAGCATGTCTTTGACTCGGCAGAAATTCATTTTATTCGCATGTGTATTTTCGCTTTACACAGGAACGGTGTACGGTGACGACCCTGTGGGTGTTCTTCTCACTGGACCGGAGAAAGCTGCGGTTGGTGAGAAAGTCTCATTCGAGGTCGAGCTTGTGAACCGCTCTGGCACGCAGTTATCAGAGCTTCGTGTCATCGATTATTTCGACAAGGGGCTGAGTCATGCCGTTTCATCGAGTCCCATTGAGCAGGCCGGAACAATCGTGCTTGCAGCCGGCACCTCTCGCAGGCTGACGTTGGAATTCCAAGTGGTCGAGCTCGGAAGACAATGCCATCGAGTCGAGATAATCGATCAGACAAACAAGGCCGTGGGAAGTGGAACTGCATGTGTCGAAGCTGTGCCCCGTGATTCACCAGCAGCAGCTCAGGCAGGAGTAGGGGGAAACCAATCGCCTTCGACAAAACCGCCAATGCCACAGGGGCTTGGATCTTTTCGTTCTGAAGCAAACAATAGCCAGCCTGGTTCAGTTTCTCAGTCACCAGGTCCTCCTGTTTTGCCGCGTCTTGGGGGTGCACAATCAAGCTCAACACCACCACAGGCAGGGAATGTTTTGGAGCAGGCTGGGCCAAAAGTAGAAGCCGGACAAGTTGTCGGTTCTGGCTTACCTGCCGGTCAAGGTGGCAAGACTCAAAAGGAACCGGCCCCAGTACCGATTGCGGCTCCTTCTGGAGATGGCGAAACAACAGCGACGCCAAGTGGGACCATGCCGAATGTCGCGTCACTTTCAACATCACCACCCGTGAGTCCAGCCTTTGAAGTGGCACTTGCTGGACCATCCGAATTAAGCGGAGGAGGCGTGGGAGAGTTTGTTGTAACAATCAAGAATGTAGGAACCGCCGCTTCAGGAGAGACATCACTTGAAGTGGTGTGGGATCCATTTCTGACGCCTCTAGAAGCTTCAGATGGCTATACGCTGGATCAGAACAAGGCGAACTGGTCGATTCCCCCAGTTGCAGTCAACGAAACAATAAGTCGGCAAATAAATGTTCGTGGCATTGCTGGAACCGGTGGTATTGGCCCATCTTCAAGCACTCGTGCTTGTGTACGAACGGTTTTAAGTGATTTGCCAGGAGGAGCTATGGTTGCTGATGAGAAATGTGTTGTTATCAAATCCAATGAACCCCGTGCCCGGTCCCCAGAGGAAGCTGGTATTCGCTTAAGTTTGGCAGATCTTGACGATCCTGTTCGGGTTGGAAGTGGAACCACGCTCGTGTGTACGATATTGAATCGTGGTGATTTGCCAACTGGTTCGCTCAAGTTGGTTATTCGATTACCCGACCATGCCCGTCTCGTTGGAAATCCAATGCCATCGCGTGTTCGTATTGATGGAAGTGAAATTACATTCGACGGAATTGAAAGTCTCGCGGTAGGCGGACGATCTACATTTGAGCTTGTCTATAGAATGCCAGCTGGTGAGAGTGGTGAAGCCACGGCTTCAGTAGGTGGTGCCACACTCGATGGGAGCCTTGAGACAAGTTGTAAAACAACATTTCTTCCTCTGTAAGCCGTCACGGTAGACGCTAATCGCCGAGACTCGTCGGTTTTCGAATACACGCTACAGTATGATTGTGTATAAAACCGGCTAATCTAGATAGAAAGCAGTCATCTGGAATGAGTGGATCAGTTTCAATTTCAATGCAAACAGCGATTTGTGAAAAATCTAGTACCACGGACGCCACAGAAAAATTAACGGCTCGCCACGATATGACAGACTACCGCATTGAACTTGGTGATTCCCGAGAGAGGCTCGTCCGACATCCTATCTATAAACTTGTTGACAGTCCCGAAAGAATGAAAGCATTCATGGAAGCTCATATTTGGGCGGTGTGGGACTTTCAAAGTTTATTGAAGGCAGTGCAGCAGCAGTTATCTTGCGTTAGTGTCCCATGGACTCCAACCCCAGATGCAGAGGCACGCCGGCTGATAAATGAAATAGTTCTTGATGAAGAATCGGACGAACTACCAAATGGTAGCTTTGCTTCCCATTTTGAACTGTACCTACGAAGTATGGAAGTCGCAGGGGCTGACACGGGCCCAATGGTCAGAGTGATTGAACAGATTAAGGCGGGAGTAGACCTATCAGAGGCTCTCCTTGACCCATCGATTCCTGAAGAGTCACGAGAATTCGTCAATCGATCTTTTTCAATCATCAATTCAGGCAGTTCGCATCGAATTGTTGCGGCCTTCACATATGGGCGGGAAGACGTCATTCCGGATATGTTCAGGCAGTTTGTTGTAAGACTGGCTACGTACAGCCCTGAAATCTGGGGCCAGTTCCGGTTTTACCTTGAGCGGCACATAGAACATGATGATGAACACCACGGCCCAGTCTGCCGAAGGATTGTAGCAACGATGTGCGGCAACGATCCAATCAAATGGGCCGAAGCATCAGAGGCTTCCCGACTTGCTCTTGAATCGCGAATTCATTTGTGGGACGCCCTAGCGGTTCGGCTGGCTGCCATCTAGTTCTCTTACTTTGCTGCAGCCAGTTCAGCTTGTCTTCTCTCTTCAACAACCTCTTTCTGCACATTTGCAGGCATTGGCCGATACTTAAAGAACTCCATAGAGAAGACGCCCTGTCCCTGAGTCGCGCTACGAAGGTCAGTAGAGTAACCGAAAGTCTCGGCGAGAGGAACTTCAGCAATGATTGTAGATGAGTTACCAACAGTTTCCGTAGACACAATCAGGCCTCTGCGTTTATTCAGTTCGCCAGTCACTGCACCCTGAAAGTCAGAAGGAACCTCAACCTCGAGTTTCATAATAGGTTCGAGCAAAACAGGCTTTGTCTTTAGGAACGCTTCTCGGAAACCGGTACGTGCACACAGTTGAAATGCCATGTCGGAAGAGTCGACGTCATGATACGAACCGTCTGCAAGTGTTGCCTTCACGCCGACGATTGGAAAACCTGCAATGGGGCCTTTTTCCATTGACATACGGAAACCCTTCTCTACGGAAGGAATATATTCACGGGGAATTCGACCACCGACAACCTTGTTTTCAAATTCAAAGTTTTCCTCAGATTCTTCGGGCATAGGTGCAAGATCACCCACAATATGGGCGTACTGTCCAGAGCCACCAGTTTGTTTCTTATGTTTGTAGTCATATTCTGTCGGGCGAGTTGGAGCTTCCCTGTAGCTTACCTTTGGGGCACCAACTTCAACGTCTACCTTGTATTCTCGACGAATCCGTTCAACATAAATGTCCAGGTGTAATTCACCCATTCCGGCGATAAGAGTCTCCCCAGTCTCATCATCAGTAGCGACCTTGAAGGTAGGGTCTTCGCGGGTGAATCGCTGCAGGGCTTTACTCAGTCGATCAAGTCCATCTCGTTTCGTAGGACTAATAGCCATTTTGATTACAGCTTCGGGAACGAACATGCTTTCGAGGGAGCAGTATTTGTTTTCAGCTGCGTACGTGTCACCACTTGCCGTATCAACACCCATGACCGCAACAATATCCCCGGCACCAGCAGTATCTATTTCTTCTCGTTTGTCGGAATGCATTCGCACAATACGACTAAATCGTTGTTTCTGCTGAGTCCGCTGGTTGTAGTAACCTTCACCTTTTGCGAGAGTCCCTTGATAGATCCTCATGAAAGTGAGTTGCCCGTATGCGTCGTCAACAATTTTGAATGCCATGGCAACTGCAGGCTTTGAATCATCCGCAGAGAGTTCAAACATCTCATCAGGATTATCCCATTTCTTTGCATAGACAGTGCGATCCAATGGGCTTGGAAGGTATCTGTTGACCGCGTCGAGAAGAGGCTGGACGCCTTTGTTTTTATAAGCCGACCCGCAGAAAACTGGAGTAATACTCTGGCTTTGAACCGCAGTTTTCACAACAGCGTGAATTTCATCATCGCTGACGGGCTCTTCTGACAGAAGTTTTTCCATCAGGCTGTCAGAGTACATCGTAAGGCTTTCCAGCATTGCGTGCCTTTGTTCTTTTGCCTTCTCTTTCAGGTCAGCCGGAATATCTTCTGTTCGAACATTCTCACCGTTTTCTCCATCGAAATAGATTGCTTTCATTGCCACGAGATCAACAACACCTTCAAGCTTGTCTTCTTTTCCGATTGGAATTTGCATGGGGATAGCATCCACTTCGAGTTTGTCACGAAGTTGTTGCACCACTCGGTCGAAATTAGCCCCCGTTCGGTCCATCTTATTGATGAACGCTAATCGCGGAACCTTGTAGCGTTTCATCTGTCGGTCAACAGTCATTGACTGACTCTGAACACCACCAACAGAACATAGGACGAGAACAGCGCCATCAAGAACTCTTAGGCTTCTTTCAACTTCGACGGTAAAGTCCACGTGGCCTGGAGTGTCAATCAGATTGATAGGATGATCATCCCATTCAACACTCGTTGCAGCCGAGGTGATGGTAATGCCCCGTTCTCTTTCCAGGTCCATATGATCCATCGTAGCCCCATCGCCGTCACCCTTTACTTCTTGAATACGGTGAATGCGGCCAGCGTAGAATAAGATTCGCTCTGAGAGTGTTGTTTTTCCAGAGTCGATGTGAGCAGAGA